>Ga0182021_10010601_pt1 | contig 10922 bp, 10 predicted proteins | sample 612E3MmetaG_FD_120493 | JGI IMG/M metagenome (GOLD analysis project Ga0182021, IMG submission 120493) | Permafrost microbial communities from Stordalen Mire, Sweden - 612E3M metaG (Illumina Assembly) | ecosystem: Environmental > Terrestrial > Soil > Wetlands > Permafrost | place: Sweden...
GAGCTGCGAGGTATGATACCTAGCAGTTCAACGTATGGAGGGCTCGTGCGCATCGACAAGGACCTGGTCGCCGCGTCGGCGACCCCGCTGGTCCTCGGGATCCTCTCCGAGGGGGAGCTGTACGGCTACGCGATCCTCAAACGGGTCGCTGAGCTGTCCGGCGGTCGCATGGAGTGGACCGACGGCATGCTCTACCCGCTGCTGCACCGGCTGGAGCGGCTCGGGTACGTCTCGTCGTCGTGGGGTCTCTCGGAGGTCGGCCGCCGCCGCAAGCACTACTGCTTGACCGCGTCCGGCCGGGAGCTGCTGGCCGAGCGTCAGGAACAGTGGACCGTCGTGGCCGACGCGCTGCGCCAGGTGTGGCAGACGGCCCAGCGCCCGGGACTCGCCGAGGGGATGGTCTGATGCCCCAGGACGTGGAGCTCGAGACCAACATCGACAGGTGGCGCGGCTACGTCCTGCGGCGCCAAGCGATCGCACCGGCCGATGTCGACGAGCTGGAGGACCACCTGCGAGGGCAGGTCGCAGATCTGAGGGCCACGGGCCTCGACGACAACGAGGCCTTCCTCATCGCGATCACGCGTCTCGGCAACCTCGACGCGGTGTCGCGGGAGTTCGCTCGCGAACACTCCGAACGACTGTGGAAGCAGCTGTCCCTGGTACCGGAGGATCCCGAGCATGACAGCGCTCCGGCCTGGCAGGAGCTTGCGGTCGTCCTGGGGCTCGGGGTCGGCGCCGGGATCGCGTTCAAGGTCGGCGGCATCCTGATCCACGACTCCGGAGCCCTTGTTCGTAACGCCGGGCTGCTCGTGCTGCCGTTCGTTGTCGGCTACTTCGGGTGGCGTCGACGCATCTCCATCCCGGTTGCGGCGGTGCTGCTGGTCGCGTTCGCCGCGCTTGCAGTGGTCCTCAACGCCTATCCGTACGCGGCGAACGGATCCACGGAGACGCTCGCTGCCCTTCATGTGCTGGTCATCGAATGGCTCCTCGTCGGCGTCGCGTACGTGGCGGGCCGTTGGCGCTCCGACGCCCGGCGCATGGACTTCGCGCGGTTCACGGGCGAGCTGGTCATCTACTTCGTCCTGCTTGCCCTGGGAGGCGGGGTCCTTCTCGGCCTGACGGCCGCCGTGCTGGGCCTGATCGGCATCGACGTGGCGACAGTGATGGGGGACTGGGTGATGCCGTTCGCGGTTCCCGGCGCGCTCATCGTTGCCGCCTGGCTCGTTGAGGCGAAGAAGAACGTCGTCGAGAACATCGCCCCCGTGCTGACCAAGATCTTCACCCCGTTGACGATCGTCATGCTGCTCACCGTGCTGACCGCGCTGGTGGCATCGGGCTCGCTGGGCAGCGTCAACAGGGACCTGCTGATCGCGATGGACGCGGTGCTCATCCTGGTCGAGTGCCTGCTTCTCTACGCGATCTCCGCGCGTGACCCGATGACCCGTGCAGGGCTGTTCGACGCGGTGCAGCTCGTCCTCGTCGTGGCAGCGCTCGCGGTCGACGCCGTGATGCTCGCGGCGATGGTGACGAGGATCGCCGAGTTCGGAACGAGCCCGAACAAGCTCGCGGCCCTCGGCCTGAACCTGCTCCTCCTCGTACAGCTCCTCGGCACCGCGTGGTTCACGGTCGGGTTCCTGCGCGGCGCGCGGCCGTTCGCCTCCCTCGAGCGCTGGCAGACCCGCTACCTGCCCGTGTACGGCGCCTGGGCGACAGTCGTGGTGGTCGCCTTCGGGCCGATCTTCGGCTTCGCCTAGCTGTACGGTCATTGAGTTTGCATGATCATGCTCGCTCATGCATGATCATGCTTGTGACGATACGTGTGGCGGTGGCCGGCTGTACAGGCTATGCAGGTGGTGAGGCACTGCGGCTCCTGCTCGGGCATCCCGAGGTGGAGATCGGGGCGGTGACGGCCAAGTCGAGTGTGGGCTCGATTCTGGGCGACCACCTGCCGAACCTGCCGGCCCTGGCGGACCGCCCGATCGTCGCGACGAATGCCGACAACCTCGCCGGGCATGACGTGGTCATCCTCGCGCTACCGCATGGCGCGTCGGCCGAGATCGCCGCGCAGCTCGGCGACGACGTGCTCGTACTCGACATGGGCGCCGACTTCCGGCTGACATCATCCGCCGACTGGGAGAAGTTCTACGGCTCGCCGCACGCGGGAACCTGGCCGTACGGTCTCCCTGAGATCCCGGGCCAACGTGAGGTCCTGAAGAGTGCGAAGCGGATCGCGATCCCCGGCTGCTACCCGACCTCGGTCACGCTGGCGCTCGCGCCAGCGGTGGCGAACGGCTTGATCACCGACGACATCGTCGTGGTCGCCGCCTCGGGGACCTCCGGCGCCGGCAAGTCCGCGAAGGTCAACCTGCTCGGCGCGGAGGTCATGGGCTCGATGTCCGCATACGGCGTCGGCGGCGTCCATCGGCACACGCCGGAGATGGTCCAGAACCTCATGGTCTGCGGTGCGCATGCCCCGAAGGTCAGCTTCACTCCGCTGCTGGCGCCGATGCCGCGGGGGATACTCGCGACCTGTACGGCTCCGCTGGCCGACGGGGTCGACCACGACGCTGTACGGGCTGCATACACGGCCTTCTACGCCGACGAGTCCTTCGTCCACTACCTCCCCGAGGGCCGCTGGCCGGCGACCCAGTCGGTCGTCGGGTCGAACGCCTGCCACGTACAGACGGCTGTGGACACGACCACCGGTCGCCTCGTCGCCGTCGCCGCGATCGACAACCTCACCAAGGGCACCGCCGGCGCGGCCGTACAGTGCCTCAACCTCGCCCTGGGCTTCCCCGAGACCCTCGGCCTGACCGACAACGGAGTCGCACCGTGACCTCGATCCAGCCCGGGCGCAACGGCGTCACGGCAGCATCCGGCTTCGAGGCGTCCGGCGTCGCGGCCGGCCTCAAGTCGACGGGCGCGCTCGATGTGGCGCTCGTACGCAGTCTCGGCCCGCGCTTCGACGCGGCCGGCGTCTTCACCTCGAACCGGGTCTTCGCCCCGTCGGTGGGCTGGACACGCGCGGCGATCGCTGACGGGCAGCTCTCCGCGGTCGTCCTCAACTCCGGTGGCGCCAACGCCTGTACGGGGGAGGGCGGACGGCAGGACACCGCTCGCACGGCCGTCGTCGTCGCCGAGCAGCTGGACTGCATGCTCACCGATGTGGGTGTCTGCTCGACCGGCATCATCGGCGTACGGCTGCCGATGGACAAGCTCGAGGCGGGTGTCGTGACCGCAGCTGCCGCGCTCGCCGCCGATGGCGGCCCAGCAGCGGCGAACGCGATCATCACCACGGACACGCACGCCAAGACGGCGCAGGCGACCGGCCAGGGCGGGTACGCCATCGGCGGCATGGCCAAGGGCGCGGGCATGCTCGCGCCAGGTCTCGCCACGATGCTCGTGATCATCACCACGGACGCCGAGGTCGACGCGACCGAGCTCGACACCGCGCTGCGGGCCGCGACCCACGTCACGTTCGACCGGGCCGACTCCGACGGCTGCATGTCGACCAACGACACCGTGCTGGTGCTGGCCAACGGTGCGACCGGGGTCCACCCGGAACCGGGGGAGTTCACCGAGATCCTCACTCAGGTCTGCGCCAACCTCGCACGGCAGCTCATCGCCGACGCCGAGGGTGCGGAGCACGAGGTCGCCATCGAGGTCGTGAACGCCGCGACCGAGGACGACGCACTCGAGGTGGCCCGGGAGGTGGCTCGCTCGAACCTGTTCAAGTGCGCGATCGCCGGGAACGACCCGAACTGGGGTCGCGTGGTCTCGGCGGTCGGTACGACGCAGGCCGCGTTCGAGCCCGAGCAGCTCGACGTGTCCTTCAACGGCGTCATGGTCTGCCAGTCGGGGGCGATCGGGGCCGACAGGTCGCTGGTCGATCTGCGGCCCCGCGAGGTCCACGTCACCATCGACCTCCACGCCGGTGCCGAGCAGGCGACGATCTGGACCAACGACCTCACCCATGGCTACGTCTCGGAGAACGCGGACTACCCGACATGACCGACCTCAGCACGTACAAGGGCTCAACCGTCGTCGTGAAGTACGGCGGCAACGCGATGGTCGCGCCCGAGCTCAAGGAGGCCTTCGCCGCCGACATCGCCGAGCTGCGCGCCGCCGGGATCAGGGTCGTCGTCGTCCACGGGGGCGGCCCCCAGATCTCGTCCATGCTCAACCGCCTCGGCATCGCCTCGGAGTTCCGCGGCGGGCTGAGAGTGACGACGCCGGAAGCCCTCGAGGTCGTACGGATGGTGCTCGTCGGACAGGTCGGCCGCGAGATCGTCAACCTCGTCAACGCGCACGGCCCGGTCGCCGTCGGCATGTCCGGCGAGGACGCGGTGACGTTCACGGCGGTACGGAAAGGGCTCGTGCTGGACGGCGTCGAGATCGACCTCGGGCTGGTCGGGGATGTCGCCGAGGTGTCGCCGCAGCTCGTGCTGGACCACCTCGACTCCGGCCGCGTACCGGTCGTCGCCACTCTCGCACCTGATGCCAACGGCGTGGTCCACAACGTCAACGCCGACACGGCCGCTGCAGCGCTGGCCGCCGCGCTCGGAGCCGTACGACTCATCGTGCTCACCGACGTCGCCGGCCTGTACGCGGACTGGCCGAGCTCGACCGAGGTCGTGGAGCGCATCACGGCCACCGAGCTGGCCGAGCTGCTGCCCAGCCTCGAGTCGGGCATGCGGCCCAAGATGGAGGCCTGCCTCGTTGCCGTGCAGTCCGGCGTCCCCCAGGCGACGGTCGTCGACGGCCGCGTCCCCCACATCGTCCTCGCCGACCTCGCCGGCACAGCCCATGGCACCACCGTCGTGCCGGACCAAGGAGCCACCTCATGAATCAGTGGGAGCATGCACCAGCCACCGCGGCGAGCGGGGGGACCTGGCAGCAGCACTACTCGGACAGCCTCATCAACGCGTTCGGCATGCCCCTGCGCGAGCTTGTACGTGGCGAGGGCGTCCACCTGTACGACGACGAGGGCACCCGGTACCTCGACCTGCTGGCCGGCATCGCCACCGCCTCGCTCGGGCACGCGCACCCCGCGTACGTGGCGGCGCTCGCCGACCAGGCGGCCACGCTGTCGCACGTCTCGAACTTCTTCACCTCGCCGAACCAGATCGCCCTCGCCGAGAAGCTCTCCGGCCTGCTCGGCCACGACGCGAAGGTCTTCCTCGCGAACTCAGGCACCGAGGCCAACGAGGCGGCGTTCAAGGTCACCCGGCGCACTGGCCGGACACGCATCATCGCCGCCGAGAACAGCTTCCACGGCCGAACGATGGGTGCGCTGGCCATCACGTACAAGGCCGCGTACCGGGAGCCGTTCGAGCCGCTGCCCGGCGACGTGACGTTCGTGCCGTACGGGGACGCTGCGGCTCTCGCAGCGGCCGTTGACGACACGGTGGCGGCTGTCGTGCTGGAGCCGATGCAGGGCGAGGCCGGCGTGATCGTGCCGCCCGACGGCTACCTCACCGCGGCGCGCGAGATCACGAGCCGCCACGGCGCGCTGCTGTGGCTGGACGAGGTCCAGACGGGCATCGGCCGGTCTGGACGGTGGTTCGACCACCAGCGCGAGGGGGTCGTGCCGGACCTCGTCACAGTCGCCAAGGGCCTCGGCAACGGCTTCCCGATCGGCGCCTGCCTCGCGACGGGCGCGACGGCCGACCTCATTCAGCCCGGCATGCACGGCTCGACGTTCGGCGGGAACCCGCTCGCGGCACGCGCGGCGCTGACGGTCCTGGGGATCCTCGAGCCGCTCCTGCCGCAGATCAATGCGGTCGGCGACCAGCTCGCCGCGGACCTCACGGGCCTGCCGGGCGTCGTCGCCGTCGATGGTCGTGGTCTCCTCCGCGGCGTCCAGCTCGAGCAGTCCGTCGCGCCGGCGTTCGCCGCCGCCGCGCTCGAGGCGGGCTTCATCGTCAACCCCGCTCGCCCCGACCGGATCCGCCTCGCGCCGCCGCTCATCATCACCAGCGACGACCTCGCACCGTTCGTGGCCGCATGGCCGGCGCTGTACGAGAAGGCGCTGGCCGCATGAAGCACCACGCCGACCTGCCCAAGGCTCGGCGGCAGGCGCGGATCACCGATCTCGTGGCGACGCACGTGGTCACCTCGCAGACCGAGCTGCGCAGGATGCTGTCGAGCGAAGGCTTCGAGGTCACGCAGCCCACGCTGTCACGCGACCTCATGGAGCTGCGAGCCGTACGTGTCAGGCGCGCTGACGGTGCCGTCGCGTACGCGATCACCGACGACAGCGCCTTCGACATGCCCGAGGACAGCTCGCGCCTCGCCAAGCTGTGCTCCAACCTGCTGTTGCGCGCCGAGGCATCGGGCAACCTCGTCGTCGTACGGACGCCCGCGGGCGCCGCTCAGTACTTCGCGTCAGCGCTGGACCGGGCGGGCTGGGACGATGTCCTCGGCTGCGTCGCCGGCGACGACACGGTGCTGCTCGTGACGCGAGACGTCGCAGGCGGCGAGGCGGTCGCCGAGAGGCTGCTCACACTCGGCTCGGAAGGAGTCGCATGACCCACGGGGTGCTCTGGGGAGGCCGGTTCGCCGGCGGCCCAGCGGACGCGATGTTCGCGCTCTCGCAGTCGACGCAGTTCGACTGGAGGCTCGCGCTGTACGACCTCGCGGGATCACGTGCGCACGCTCGGGCGTTGAACCGTGCCGGGCTCCTGACCGACGGCGAGCTGGCCGAGCTCCTGGCCGGCATCGACGGCCTTGCGGCCGACGTCGAGTCGGGCGCGTTCGGACCGCTGCCCACCGACGAGGACGTGCACGGCGCGCTGGAGCGCGGCCTCACCGAGCGGCTCGGCGCCGAGCTGGGCGGACGGCTGCGGGCGGGTCGCTCACGCAACGACCAGATCGCCACGCTGGTACGGATGTACCTGCGTGACGCCGTGGAAAGGCTGCGAGGAGACGTCATCGGCGTGGCGCAGGCACTGGCTGACCAGGCCGCGACGCACCTCGGCGTGCCCATGCCGGGACGTACGCACATGCAGCACGCACAGCCCGTCCTCCTCTCGCACCAGCTCCTCGCGCACGCGTGGCCGCTGGTTCGAGACCTCGACCGCATCGCCGACCTCGACAGGCGGCTCGCGATCAGCCCGTACGGGTCCGCGGCGCTCGCCGGTACGTCCCTGGGTCTGGATCCGGAGGCTGTAGCGGTGGAGCTCGGCTTCGCGGGCTCTGTGTCGAACTCGATCGACGGCACGTCCGCGCGCGACCTCGTCGCCGAGGCGGCGTACGTGTGCGCGCAGGTCGGCATCGACATCTCCCGGCTCGCCGAGGACGTCATCATCTGGTGCACCCACGAGTTCGGTTTCGCGACGCTCGACGACGCGTGGTCGACGGGGTCGAGCATCATGCCGCAGAAGAAGAACCCCGACGTGGCCGAGCTGGCGCGTGGCAAGGCGGGTCGCCTGATCGGCAACCTCAGCGGCCTCCTCGCGACGCTCAAGGGCCTGCCGCTCGCGTACAACCGAGACCTCCAGGAGGACAAGGAGCCCATCTTCGACTCGCTCGACCAGCTCGCAGTGCTGCTGCCGGCGGTCGCGGGCATGGTGTCGACGCTCCGCTTCCATCCTGAGCGTCTGTCCGAGCTCGCTCCCCGCGGCTTCTCGCTCGCGACGGACGTGGCCGACTGGCTCGTACGGCAGCGGGTCCCGTTCGCCCACGCCCACGAGATCGCCGGCGAGGCCGTGCGCTACTGCGAGGAGCGCGGGATCGAGCTCACCGACCTCACGGCCGACCAGGTGGTCGAGATCTCGCCGGAGCTGACGCCCGACGTGATCACGGTCCTATCCGTGGCGGGGTCCATCGACAGCCGGGACGGCAGGGGAGGGACCGCGACGGTACGGGTGCGCGAGCAGCTCGCCGAGCTCCGCGAGGCGCTCACTCGGTAGGTGGAGCGACCTGGTCCGGCTCCGGAGCGGGTGTGGGTTTGCGCTTGGGGACGAGCTTCAGCACGCCGACGACGGCGAAGCCGATGAGCAGGCCGACCAGCGCCGACGCCACGGTGTCGACGAGCCATGCCAGAACGCCGCCCACGCCCGGAACCGTGCCGACCGAGTCCTCCAGGTGGTGCACGAAGCCGTACGGGGCGTGCCAGCCCAGCGTGTACGAGCCGGACAGCACCAGGTGCCCGCCGACCCAGATCATGGCGGCGATGCCGATGGTCGAGATCACGCGCATCGCGTACGGCATCGCGCTGACCAGCCCGCGGCCGAACCCCTGCACGCGCCGGGACTTGCGCTCGGCGAGCGCCAGGCCGATGTCGTCGAGCTTCACGATGATCGCAGCGACTCCGTACACGAGCATCGTGATGAGTACGGCGACCATCGCCAGGATGACGGCTCGCGAGAGCAACGGCTGGCTGGTCACCTCCGCGAGGGCGATCGCCATGATCTCCGCGGAAAGGATGAGGTCTGTACGGATCGCGCCGGAGACCATCGACCTCTCGTGCTCCGGGCTGCCGAGCTCGGCGATCTCCTGCGTCGTCGCCGCCTCGTGGTGTCCGCCCCAGAACACTTCGTAGACCTTCTCGGCACCTTCGAACGACAGGTAAGAGCCGCCGATCATCAGCAGCGGCGTCATGAGCCAGGGAAGGAACTGGCTCAGCAGCAGCGCGACCGGCAAGATGAAGACGAGCTTGTTCCGCAGCGAGCCCTTGGCGATCTTGAGGATGATCGGCAGCTCGCGGTGTGCCAGGAAGCCCTGGACGTACCGTGGCGTCACGGCGGTGTCGTCGACCACGACGCCGACGGCCTTCGCGCTCGCCTTGCCGGCCGCAGCACCGATGTCGTCGAGTGACGCGGCCGCCACCTTGGCGATCGCCGCGATGTCGTCGAGCAGAGCGGCCAGCCCACCAGACATGAGTCGGTCTCCTTCTCCTGCGTTGACGACAGGCTATCGATCGCATCGACCGCGCCGCGGAAAGCGTGCGACCTCGGACGATGCGATCGGTAGAGTGCGCCGGGTGACCGGAGTACTGGACGAGTTGAAGTGGCGGGGACTCCTCGCCGAGTCGACCGACGAAGAAGCCCTCGCTGAACACTTCGCGGCGGGACCGGTCTCGTTCTACGTCGGGTTCGACCCGACCGCGCCTTCCCTGCATTTCGGGAACCTCGTGCAGCTGATCCTCGTACGGCACCTCCAGGCGGCAGGGCACAAGCCCTACCTGCTGGTCGGCGGCGCGACAGGGCTCATCGGAGACCCGAAGCAGGCCGCTGAGCGCGTCCTCAACCCCACCGACGTCGTCGCGGGCTGGGTGGAACGCATCCGCCAGCAAGTGTCGAGGTTCGTCTCGTTCGAAGGGGAGAACGGCGCGACGCTGGTGAACAACTTCGACTGGACGTCGGGGATGTCCACGATCGACTTCTTGCGCGACATCGGCAAGCACTTCAGCGTCAACCGGATGCTTGCGCGCGACGTCGTACGGAACCGACTCGAGTCCGGCATCTCGTACACGGAGTTCTCGTACGTGCTGCTCCAGTCAATGGACTTCCTCCATCTGTTCACCGAGCACGGGGTGACGATGCAGACAGGAGGCTCCGACCAGTGGGGCAACATCACCGCCGGCGTGGAGCTGATCCGGAGAGCCGCCGGCGGGCGGGCCCACGCGATGGCGACGCCCCTGCTCACCAAGGCTGACGGTACGAAGTTCGGCAAGACCGAGGGAGGCAGCGTCTGGCTGGACGCCCAGCTCACCAGTCCGTACGCGTTCCACCAGTTCTTCCTGGCGGCCGAGGACTCCATGGTCGGCACGTACCTGCGGGTGTTCTCGCCGAGGTCCCGCGAGGAGGTCGAGGAGCTCGAGCGGCAGACGGCGGAGGCACCGCATCTGCGAGCGGCACAGCGTGCGTTGGCGGACGACGTTACCGACCTCGTGCACGGGGAGACGGAGAGACGGGCCGCGGTCGCCGCCGCGGACGCTCTGTTCGGGCGAGGGTCATTGCAGGACCTCCCTGAAGGCACGCTCCGAGCCGTGGCGAAGGAGCTGAAGGCCTCGGCCGTGCCGTCACTGGATGGGCTGAGCGTCGCGTCGGCGCTCCAGACCGCAGGAGTGGTCCCCAGCCTCTCTGCAGGCCGTCGAGCGATCGCTGAGGGCGGCGCATACGTCAACAACGCCAAGGTCACGGACGCTGATGCGGCACTCACAGCGGCCGATCTCCTCCCCGGGGGATACGTGGTCGTGCGACGCGGCAAGCGCACCGTGGGGGCCCTGAGCGTCGACGCCTGACGTGCCCGGGGTGGCGCCGCACACGCGACACGCCCGGGTTCCCGGCCCGATTTGACCCTGCGGCGAACGGTCCGTAATGTTCACCAAGCCTTGCCGGTGACACGGACGAGGCGAACCGCTCAACACAAGGCCCGATGGGCCGGAAGCTTGGGCGATGTTCGCTGAGGACGGACTGGCAGACCATCACTCTCCGACGCAGCCGACGGGACTGGTACGCCCAGCCTCGAAGACCTAGTCACGAGCGATGAAGAGCCCGAAGGACCGAGTTTGACAGGCCCTGAAGGCGCGACTAAAGTAAGTCGAGTTGCCCCAAGCCGCGGTTGATACCAAAGCGCAGGACGCACCCGAAACTTGAGAACTCAACAGCGTGCTTAAAGTCAATGCCAAAAAATGCACATTTATTTGTGCCCCGACGGTCATGACTTCTTCGGAAGAAACAGACCTCGGTTCCTTTGATGAATTGATGAAAGACCCAGCAATGGGTCCAACGTCAGGTAGTCAAACCTCATTGAGACGGAAAACGGAGCTTCGGCTCTGATAACCGATAAAATTCAACGGAGAGTTTGATCCTGGCTCAGGACGAACGCTGGCGGCGTGCTTAACACATGCAAGTCGAACGGTAAGGCTCTTCGGAGTACACGAGTGGCGAACGGGTGAGTAACACGTGAGCAAC
>Ga0182021_10010602_pt1 | contig 10922 bp, 9 predicted proteins | sample 612E3MmetaG_FD_120493 | JGI IMG/M metagenome (GOLD analysis project Ga0182021, IMG submission 120493) | Permafrost microbial communities from Stordalen Mire, Sweden - 612E3M metaG (Illumina Assembly) | ecosystem: Environmental > Terrestrial > Soil > Wetlands > Permafrost | place: Sweden...
GCAATATTGTCGGCTTTATGAATGTGCTGGAAGGATGCCGTCACAACGCAGTCCGGCACCTGGTGTATGCCTCCTCCAGTTCGGTCTACGGCGCCAACTCCACGGTGCCTTTCTCGGTGCACCACAGCGTTGACCACCCGGTCTCGCTGTATGCCGCCACCAAGAAATCCAACGAACTGATGGCCCATACCTACGCCCACCTCTTCGGGCTGCCGACCACCGGCCTGCGCTTCTTCACCGTCTATGGCCCCTGGGGCCGACCGGACATGGCCTACTTCTCCTTTACCAAGGCCATCCTGGAGGGGCGGCCGATCGATGTATTCAATCACGGCCGGATGCAGCGCGACTTCACCTACATCGACGATATCGTCGAAGGGGTGGTCAGAGCCCTGGGGCATATCCCCCAGCCTGATCCTGCCTGGGATGCGGCCTGCCCCGACCCGGCCGCCAGCAACGCTCCCTACCGCCTGTACAATATCGGCAATAATCAACCGGTGGAACTGGGGCATTTTATTGACGTGCTTGAAGAGTGCCTGGGAAAGAAAGCCAACAAAAATATGCTTCCCATCCAGGCCGGCGAGGTGCTGGTCACCTGTGCCGATGTGGACGACCTGATGCGGGATGTGGGGTTCAAACCGTCCACACCGATCAAGGAGGGCCTGCGACGCTTCGTTGCATGGTATCGGGGATTTTATAGCATCTGATTTTTGAGGATTTTATTTCTCTTTCGTGATATAAATCTATGTTTATTTTTTCAGACAACTTACGCAACCGGACAGGAGCATCTTCATGAAAAAGGCGCTGATTACCGGAATCACCGGACAGGACGGTTCCTACCTGGCAGAGCTTCTGCTGTCAAAAGGTTACGAGGTTCATGGCATGATCCGCCGTTCCTCGTCCTTCAACACCGGCCGCATCAATCATATCTACCGCGACCCGCATGAGAAGGATGTGCGCTTGTTCCTGCACTACGGCGACCTGAACGACGCCAGCTCCATCAACATGCTGCTGCGCAACATCCAGCCGGATGAGATCTACAACCTGGGCGCCCAGAGCCACGTGCGGGTATCCTTTGACGTCCCGGAATACACCGGCGATGTGGATGGCCTGGGCGCTGTCCGCATCCTGGAGGGCATCCGCGAGACCGGCCTGAATACAAGATTCTATCAGGCCTCCTCATCCGAACTCTACGGCAAGGTTGTGGAAACGCCGCAGAAGGAAACCACCCCTTTCTATCCCCGTTCGCCCTACGCCTGCGCCAAGGCCTACGCCTTCTATATCACCATGAATTACCGCGAAAGTTACGGCATGTATGCCTGCAACGGCATCCTTTTCAATCACGAATCACCCCGTCGCGGCGAGACCTTTGTCACCCGCAAGATCACCCGTGCCGCCGTCCGCATCAAACTGGGCATGCAGAGCTGCCTCTACCTGGGCAACCTGGACGCCAAGCGCGACTGGGGTTTTGCCGGGGACTATGTCGAGGCCATGTGGCTGATGCTGCAGCAGGACAAGGCCGAGGACTATGTGATCGCCACCGGCAAAACCTACATGGTTCGCACCTTTGCCGAAATGGTTTTTGAACGCCTCGGCATGCCGCTGGAATGGCAGGGGAGCGGAGAAGGTGAAAAGGGAGTCGACCGGAACAGCGGCAAGACCGTCATCCAGATTGATCCCAAGTATTTCCGGCCGGCCGAGGTCGACCTGCTGTTGGGCGATCCCTCCAAGGCCAGGCTTCAGTTGGGCTGGGAGCTCAAAACTAGCTTCGAACAGCTCGTCAACATGATGACCGACGCCGACCTGAAACTGGCGGAGCAGGAAAAGCGCGCCAATGGATAAACAGACTAAGATCTACATAGCCGGACATAACGGGATGGTCGGTTCCGCCATTGTCCGCAGACTGAAGGCTGAAGGGTATGCCAACCTGGTGAGGCGCAGTTCGGCAGAGCTGGATCTGCGTGACCAGGCCGCCGTGGCAGAATTTTTCGCCAGCGAACGTCCCGACTACGTCTTTCTTGCGGCGGCACGGGTCGGCGGAATCATCGCCAACAGCACCCGCAAAGGCGAGTTTCTCTACGACAACCTGATGATCCAGACCAACGTCATTCACAACGCCTACACGTCCGGCGTCAGGCGGCTGCTCTTTCTGGGCAGCACCTGCATCTATCCCAAAATGTCTCCGCAACCCATAAAGGAAGAGTATCTGCTGACCGGGGCGCTGGAGCCGACCAACGACGCCTACGCCATAGCCAAGATTGCCGGCATCGCCCACTGCCGATCCTACAACGATCAGTACGGCACCAGATTCCTTTCCGCCATGCCCAACAACCTCTACGGCCCCAACGACAATTTTGACCTGACCAACTCCCACGTCCTTCCGGCCCTGATCCGTAAATTCCACGAGGCCAAGGTGACCGGAGCGGACAGCGTCACCGTCTGGGGCAGCGGTTCCCCACTGCGCGAATTTATGCATGTGGATGACCTGGCCGCAGCCAGCCTCTTCCTGATGAACCTGCCGGAGGATACCTATGCCGCACTCCTCACCTGTGAGGCCGCACCGGCATTGATCAATGTAAGCAGCGGCGAAGAGATCAGCATTGCCGGCCTGGCCGAGATGATCAAAGGCATCGTCGGCTTCGACGGTGAACTCGTCTTCGACACCTCGAAGCCTGATGGCACCCCGCGGAAACTGGCTGATTCCTCCCGGTTGCACGCCCTGGGATGGCGGCACCTGATCAACCTTGAGGAGGGTGTGCGCGACGCCTATCGGTGGTATGTGGAGACGTCAGGGAATCACATAACGCTTGGTAAGAATTCGTGACAATTGCAAGCTCCATGCGGACCTTTTACCAGCACCGCCATTTGATCTGGCAGATGACCAAGCGAGAGGTTGTTGGCCGCTACCGCGGCTCGATCATGGGTATCCTCTGGTCATTCTTCAACCCGGTCTTTATGCTCACAATTTACACCTTTGTCTTCAGTGTCGTGTTCAAAACCAAATGGGGAACAAGTTCAGACAGTAAAACCGAATTTGCCATGATCCTGTTTGCCGGCCTGATCGTCTTCAATCTGTTTTCTGAGACGCTAACACGTGCGCCGGCGCTTATCCTTTCCAATGCCAATTATGTCAAGAAGGTAGTGTTCCCGCTGGAAATTCTGCCGGTCGTGTCTATCCTCTCGTCCTGTTTTCACAGCCTAGTCAGTATCGGCGTACTCATTCTGTTCCGACTGATTGTGGGAAACGGCTTCAGTCTCACTACCGTACTGTTCCCCCTCATTATTGCCCCGCTGCTGATCCTCACGCTCGGCATCTCGTGGTTTCTGGCAGCTCTGGGCGTCTATCTACGGGATGTCTCGCAGACCATCGGTCTCGCCATGACGGCTCTAATGTTTCTCAGCCCGATATTTTTTCCGATTACAGCTCTGCCTGAAAAATACCGTATCTTTGTCTATCTGAATCCTCTTACCTTTATTATCGAACAGGGACGGGAGGTGCTTATCTTCTCGCACCTTCCCGACTGGGGCGGACTTTTTATTTTTTATGTATTCGGATGCGTAACCGCACTTCTCGGTTATGCCTGGTTTCAGAAAGCTCGCAAAGGATTTGCCGATGTCCTCTGATATTGCCATAAAAGTAGAAAACTTGAGCAAATGTTATCATATCTACGACAAGCCCCGCGACCGGCTTATGCAGGGAATCATGCCGCGTCTGCAGCGCATGGCAGGCAGGCAGCCCAGGCAGTATTGCCGTGATTTTTGGGCTCTGCAGAATGTTTCTTTCGAAGTTAATAAAGGAGAGACCGTTGGCATCATCGGTTGCAACGGCAGCGGTAAGTCAACTCTGCTGCAGATGATCTGCGGAACACTCACTTCCACCAGCGGCAACATTCAAACAAACGGACGGGTAGCAGCCTTGCTGGAGTTGGGGGCAGGATTCAATCCTGAATTTACTGGCCGTGAAAATGTCTATATGAATGCGTCTATCTTGGGACTTGCCAAAGAGGAGATTGATGCACGCTTTGACAAAATTGCTGCTTTTGCTGATATTGGTGACTTTCTTGAGCAGCCGGTAAAAACGTATTCTTCTGGCATGTACGTCCGACTCGCGTTTTCTGTAGTCGTGCATGTAAATGCCGATATTCTAATTGTTGATGAAGCTCTGTCAGTTGGCGATGCGTTTTTTCAAGCCAAATGTATGTCACGGATGAAACACATAGTTGAGAGTGGCACCACGATTTTGTTTGTGAGCCATGATATTAATACTGTTAAAGCGTTGTGCAAGCGCACACTGTGGCTTGATCATGGCATTGGTCGAGCATTCGGAGAAACGGCAGATGTTGCCCGAGCTTACGCCCAAGACTGGATCAAGCAAGTCAATGCACAACATATAAACACAACTGAGAATGAAGCAATAGAACTCGAATCGACACAAAGTGATTCTAAGTGCCGCGACTTGAATATGGCTAAAGAATTGAGGTTCTCTGCGCGGTCCGGCACAGGACATGCTCAACACCTTGCCTTTCAGGGTTTTTGTGGGCATGAGCCTATTGGGCTATTGCCCCTTGAATTTGGCAGTTTACTGCGACTTGTGTGTCTAATTGAAATCAAGGAGAAATGTGAGCGACTTATAGTATCCCTTCACATAAAAGATCGAAACAATCAGCATTTGGTCGGTGTCAGTAGCGGATCAATGGCAGGCCTTTACGATCGTTTATGGCAGCAAGGGGAGCGGTTCCAGGTTGAGTTTGAATTGCCAGTTCGCCTGCAAGCGGGTCGATACGCTATCACATCGCTGATTTCCAGTTTGGCAGACATCGCGCAATTCTCCGACGTAATATTTGTTGACTGGCTGGAGGATGTAGATGTCTTTGAGGTTGCAGCGCGCAATCCTTTTCCTCTAACTGATTGGGTAGAAACAGAACATGATGTCAAGTTTTCAGCATTATAAACAGTTAGATAATGACCGACACTCGGTAGCAGTACTAGATGATTTTTTCCCCAATCTTCTAACCGCGTTCCGTGTTGCCGAGTTCAACTGGTACTTGGAGCGCTTCCCTCGATTAACAATTTACTCGACACACCCTAACTTTAAAACCGTGCATGCAGCGTACGCTCAATGCTATCCTCAGCATGCTGATCGGGTCAGGCCATATAACGAATCATCACTGGACGACTGCGCATTTGCGTACATGATTTTCTTAAATAACGCGCATCATTTCCTACCCGCATTAAACTCGCATAACGTTCCCTTTCTTATGACACTTTATCCGGGTGGTGGATTCGGATTGGGGGATCCAGAAAGTGATGAAAAACTGGATCAAGTTCTCGGCTCACCACTACTTCGTGGAATTATAGCCACCCAAAGTGTAACTCTGGACTATCTTAAAGCTAAGGGTTGTACTGTTCCTATACATGACATCTATGGCGGTGTAATTAACTCCATTTATTTTGAAGGCGTAACTAATAATAAACAAACCTTAATAAATTCTAGCGCCATTTCAATATGTTTTGTTGCCGAACGTTACATGCCACAGGGGGCAAATAAAGGGTATCCTCAGTTTATTGAGGCTGCGAAACAGCTTATACAAGAATTTCCGTATTTGCATTTTTCTGTCGTAGGAAGCTTTGATGCAGACGATATTCTATTGAATAATCAGTTAAGAGATGCCATCTCCTTCAAAGGCTTGCTGACGACAACTAACTTGAAGGAATTTTTTCTAACACAGGATATCATAATTTCTCCTAACCGACCTTTTGTGCTATGTCCCGGTAATTTTGATGGTTTCCCAACTGGTTGTTGTGTAGAAGCATCACTGTGCGGTGTCGCTGTGGTTTGCAGTGACGAACTGAAACTTAACCGTTACTATACAGATGGCGTAGATATTGTTATTTGCGACCCAACACCAGATTCTATAGTCAAAGCGATTGGTAAATTGATTCATGATCCAGACTTGCTTATGAGTATAGGAGCACGTGGGCAAGGTATCAGTCAGAAGATATTTGACCAGAAAAGACAGCTTGGCCAGCGGTCTGCTTTGCTGATTAATGCACTTAACGGCAACGGAACTCATTGGATAACCAAATTGGATGGCCGCATTAAAACAGCTGAGCAGCCGATCGCTAACCAGACAAATCATATACGAAGCGTCGATGCTGAGTTGGTGAAGTTTCAAAATTCGATCTGTGGAAAGTGCTCTACTGGTCTGTCGCGCTTATTTTCCATTATTAGAGGAAAACGGACATAATCATGCGTGTTAAAAATACTATTTTCGTTACACAGCCTTTATTACCTCCTCTAGAAGAGTTTGTCCCTTATCTGGAAAAAATCTGGGAAAGTAAATGGCTCACCAACTGCGGGCCGTTTCACCAGGAGTTGGAAAAAGAACTTGCCAATTATTTGGGAGTTGAACACCTTGCGCTGTTTACCAATGGCACTATCGCCCTTGTTACTGCACTTCAGGCATTGCGCATTACTGGTGAAGTAATAACCACACCTTTTTCATTTGTTGCAACTGCGCACTCTCTATTATGGAACGGCATCAAGCCTGTCTTTGTTGACATCCATCCACAAACATTCAACCTAGACCCGAAAAAAATCGAAGCCGCAATAACCCCCAATACCTCCGCCATTCTACCGGTACACGTCTACGGAAACCCCTGCGATGTGGAGAATATCCAGGAGATCGCTAACCGATACGGCCTGAAGGTCATTTATGATGCGGCGCACGCCTTTGGAGTCGATTACAAGGGAGAGAGCATTCTGAGGCATGGTGACCTGTCGATCCTGAGTTTCCACGCCACCAAGGTATTCAACACCTTTGAGGGGGGGGCCATTATTTGCCCGGATGCAAAAACAAAAAAGCGGATAGACGACCTAAAGAACTTCGGCTTTGCCGACGAGGTCACTGTCGTTGCGCCCGGAATCAACGGCAAGATGAACGAGCTTCAGGCAGCGTTCGGACTACTGCAGCTCAAGCATATTGACAAGGCCATCGACAGAAGGCGCGAAATTGACGATTGCTACCGCAAGTCCCTGGCGACTGTTCCGGGCATATCTTGTCCGTCTCTACCAACAGAGTCGACCAGCAATTATTCCTATTTCCCAGTTTTGGTCGAAAACAAATATTCACTTTCGCGGGATGAACTGTACGAAAAACTGCGCCAGAACAATATTTATGCCCGACGCTACTTTTATCCGTTGATTTCAGAATTCCCAATGTATAGAGGATATGAATCGTCTGCGGCGGGCCACTTGCCCGTGGCGCGCACCATTTCGCAAAAAATACTCTGTTTGCCGATTTTTCCGGATATGAAAATATCTGATCAAGATCTTGTAATCAAAATAATCCTGTCTAATGCGTAGCAACAAAAGTTGTTATTTTGGGTACAATGCCCGTTCAAGGAGAAGTGATGTCTAGTACAAGCATCGGTATCCTAGGTTCCGGAACAATGGGAAAACAAATTGCGCTTCTGTGCGCATCCAAAGGATTATGCGTTACCGTATGGAATCATCGTCCGTCATCTGGTTTTACTGTCGATATGAAAAAGCTTGCTGCACTCCAGATTCGGCTCGGTTCTATTACGCGCGAGATGGCTCCGGCGGCGCTTGACCGCGTTAGCTTTACAGAAGATATGTCGATGTTGTCTTCATGTGAAATAATCATTGAGGTCGTTAAAGAAAACATCCAGATCAAAGAGGCTATAATTTCCCGCATAGGCATGATCACATCTGATTCGGCTGTTATTTCTTCCAGTACATCAACACTAAGTATAACAAACCTTGCTTCGCTGGTTCCCAATCCTGGCCGGTTCATCGGAGTCCATTTCTTCAACCCGCCAATGTCCATGAAACTTGTGGAGGTTGTACGTGGTGAACACACATCCGATACCACCGTCGCTTCAGTTGAGTTTTTGCTGAACCGGTTGTTGAAGCATGCTGTTATCTTGCCAGAATCGCCTGGTTTCGTTGTAAACCGTCTGCTTTTCCCGATGATCAACGAAGCAATTATTCTCCTGTCCGATGGAATCGCCACTCCCAAGACAATTGACAGCTGCATGAAACTTGGCGCCAATCACCCTATGGGGCCTTTAGAGCTTGCCGATTTTATCGGGCTGGATGTTTGCCTTAGCATTCTTGATACCCTTGTTTTTGAGACAGGAGATAATAAATACCGGCCTGCTCCACTTCTTCGCAAATATGTCCGCGCCGGGAAATTAGGGAAGAAATCAGGTGCAGGTTTTTATAATTACAATAAACGGAGTTAATCCATGTCGGGCAAGAAACCTCTTATTATTCTGTGTGGTGGTGGTTTTGCAAGAGAAGTCATATGGCTTGCGAGAGAATGCAGCGACGAGTGGAACGTTATCGGCATTCTTGACGACACTCCAACCCTTCAGGGTACAAAATTAAGTGATGTACCTGTTCTTGGCAACATTGATGAATGGCGACAATTTAACGATGCTTTTTTTGTTGTTGCTATAGGCTCACCTCGCTTCAGGAAAACAATTGTTGAAAGGATGGAGTCGCAAGGCAAGGTTCAGTTCGGGACGCTGATTCATCCTTCGGTCAAATGCTCACAGTATATTTCTTTTGGAGAAGGTTGCATAATCACTGCTGGATGCATATTGACAACTCAAATTACACTTGGAAGACACTGTATATGCAATCTTTCGTCTACCGTAGGACATGACGTATCGTTCGGGGAATACGTTACCATTGCACCCCGGGTTGCGATATCCGGGAATACAACTCTAGGTTCTGGTGTTGAAATAGGAACCGGTGCCGTTCTGATAGAAAAACTGTCTGTCGGAAGCGGAAGTTTCGTAGGTGCAGGTGCATTGGTCACGAAAACAGTCCCTGAAAATGTGCTGGTTGTCGGAGCACCTGCTCGTCAGATAAAAACGTTGCCATCTTTTGAATGATGGTGCCGACTACCACACTTCGTTGCAACATCGTTAATGGGGTAGAGTAGTAACTATGTTGCACCGCTGTTGGTGAAACGGAATTTGGGGATATATATGAAATGCACGTTCTCCATCATTATGACATCATACAATTATGAGTCGTATATTGGAGCCGCAATTGAATCGGTTCTCGCCCAAACTTTTAATGATTGGGAACTTATTATAATAGACGATTGTTCCAACGATGGTTCGTGGGAAATAATATCAAAATATACAGATCCACGTATCCATGCAGTAAGGCTTGAATGCAATAAAGGGGCATGTTTCGCATATAACCAAGGACTAGCGTTATCAGAGGGAATATATATAGCTAGCCTCGATTCAGATGACATGTTTTTTCCGAACAAACTCGATGTCCAGTGGCAGTTTTTTGAAAACCATCCAGAGGTAGATATATGTGGAACCTGGATTCGCGAAATTGATATTGCCGGGCGCGTAATGTCGAGTGGTAGCGTCGTTGAGCCTTGGTTCAACCAACCTATAGATTTAAATGATCCAGAGAATTGGATATGGCAAAATAGACTTTGCCACTCAAGTGCAGTAATACGTAAGTCAATGCACGACCTTATCGGCGTTACGAGAACCGACCTCCGCTATACACCTGACTGGGAACTCTGGATTCGTGCGCTAACTTCAGGGGCACGCTTTTCTGTTATTCAAGAACCATTGACATACTCGCGACAGCACAGAAACAACATTACCCATCAAGACCCCTTCTGTTCTGTTGAAGAATATGCAGGTATTTCTGCAACCTGGCTTAATCCATATTTAATTGAGAACTCACCTTTTGATTTTTTTGAAAGGAACATAAGGGGCTTTTGGGAACATCCAGCGTTAAGTAACGTAGATAAATGTTCACGGGAGCAGGTACTTGCTAAAGTTCTCGGTTTTCGAATTCCGCTGGCGGGATCAGAGGAAAGTTCCCCGCTATGCCTCGTTCTTCCTGCGATATCAGGCCTACTTATGCGGTGCAAGACCTTAGAGGAGATGCTTTCTTCGGCGGAGTATGAGCGGGAAACCGCACTGGCTGAGCAAGAGACAACTCAGGCTGAACTGAATGCGGTTATTTTCTCAAAGTCATGGAGATTTACCAAACCCATTAGGAGTTTTGTGGCTGCCATGAAATCAATTATTCATGTTAGCCGCAGTTATTGATATCACTATTTAGACTCAACTAAACAACATTTTTATTCTTTGCTCAGACAACCGTCAGCAACGTAACTGCGACGCTAACTAGTCGGTTGTTGTTTAACAATTAAGTATGTTGAGGATATTTTGTTATGTTATTCAATCATAATAATTTCCGTAAGGGCTTTCACTATGCCAAACAAGGCAATTTTACTGCAATAGCTCGAGGAGTTAGCAATCTATTAATCCATAAGATGAAATACAAAGCAAAGAGTTTTCCGCATGAACTGTTTCAACCTGAGAGATTGGCACCTAAGCAGCCACTTGTTAGCGTTGTTGTACCATGCTTTAATTACGGCAGTTTTGTTGCAGACGCTGTGGATAGTATCCTCGCCCAAACATTAAAAAATGTAGAAATTATCGTCGTTGACGCTGGGTCTACAGATAAAAGCACTATTGATGTACTTCGTGGCCTTGTGCGGCCACGCACGAGAATATTTTTCAGAGAAGGGCGTCACCTTGTTGGTGATAATCGTAATTTCGGAATTGAACAAGCAAAGGGCCGATACATTTGCTGCTTGGATGCAGATGACACCATAGAACCGACCTATTTAGAAAAAGCAGTTTTTTTTCTTGAAATGTATGCATATGATATCGTTTCAACGGCTATATGTTTTGTTGGGGAAAAGGCCGGTAGGGTGGGAATACTGTCCAAGCCGGATTTGCGTTCGATGATACAAGGAAACCATGTCTGTACTTGTGCTGTGTTCCGGAGATCTCTTTGGAATAGTGCAAATGGTTTTTTTGATACTGGCATTGGCGAGAACCAC
>Ga0182021_10010603_pt1 | contig 10922 bp, 8 predicted proteins | sample 612E3MmetaG_FD_120493 | JGI IMG/M metagenome (GOLD analysis project Ga0182021, IMG submission 120493) | Permafrost microbial communities from Stordalen Mire, Sweden - 612E3M metaG (Illumina Assembly) | ecosystem: Environmental > Terrestrial > Soil > Wetlands > Permafrost | place: Sweden...
CCATGTCGGCGGGCGTCATCTTCTCATAGGGCACGCCGCTGGGCTTGATCGCGCACAGGCCCTGCTCGCGCGATACCCCGCTGGCATTGCCGAACGTAAACATCACCAATCCGCGGCGAACCAGCTCCAGATTGGCCTCCAGAACTTCCGTGCGCAGTTTTTCCAGCACTATCTCCCTCCTCTGGCTTTTGCCGCGATGCGGCGCAGTTCGGGCAGCACGTCTCCGGTCTCGACGCCGGGCGAAGTGCGCTGTCCGAACGCAAAGTAAAGCTTGCGGTAGAGCCCGAACAGTTCCCGGCTGGCGGCCGCCTGCACTGGCTCGGGTTCGATGGTCAGGAAGCCGGGGCAAAGTCGGTCCTGGGCGGCCTCGATAGTTGGGAAGGCGCCGGCCGCCATGAAGGCGAAGATGGCCGAGCCCAGGCTGGTGACATCGCCTTTCGGCACCAGGATCGGTTTGCCCATCACGTTGGCGTACACCTGGTTGAGCACCGCGTTCTTCCGCGGGATGCCGCCGCCGTTGATGATGCGCCGCACCGGGACTCCGTGCTCTTCCATGCGCTCCAGGATCACGCGCGTGTGGAACGCGGTGCCTTCGATGGCGGCGTAGAGTTCGTCCTGCGCCGTGGTGGTCAGACGCCAGCCGAGGGTGATGCCGCTGAGTTCGGGATTGACCAGCACGGTGCGGTCGCCATTGTCCCAGGTGAGGCGGAGCAAGCCGGTTTCGCCGGCGCGGTAATGTTCCAGGCCTTTCGAAAGCCCGGCCACGGTGGTGGCGGCGCGGCGCGCGATGGCCTCGAAGATGTCGCCGGTGGCGGAGAGTCCCGCCTCGATCCCGGTGTAGCCGGGATGGATGGAGCCTTCCACCACGCCGCAGACGCCGGGAATCAGGCTGGGCTTGTCGCTAATGGCCATGATGCAGGTGGAAGTGCCCACCACGTTGACCACGTCGCCCATGCGGACGCCGGCGCCGATGGCGTCCCAGTGAGCGTCGAAAGCGCCGGTGGGAATGGGGATTCCGGCGCGCAGCCCCAGGCGCACGGCCCACTCCTCGCTGAGGTGTCCGGCGATCTTGTCGCTGGTGGCGTAGCGCCCTCCCAGTTGCGCCCGCACGCCGCGGAGCGTCGGGTCGATCCCGCTCAGGAACTCTTCCGGAGGCAACCCGCCGAGGGCAGGGTTCCACATCCATTTGTGGCCCATGGCGCAGATGCTGCGCGATACCAGCGCGGGGTCGGTGATGCCGCAGAGTACGGCGGCCACCATGTCGCAATGTTCCAGGGCGGTGGCAAAGCGCGCGCGCTTGTCGGGATTGTGGCGCAGCCAATGGACCAGTTTGGCGAAGCCCCATTCGCTGGAGTAGATGCCGCCGCACCAGTCGATGGCTTCGAGACCGGCGGCGTGCGCGGCGGCCGTGATCTCGGCGGCCTCCCGCCAGGCGCGGTGGTCGCACCACAGGTAGTAATCGTCGATAGGCTGGAGGTGGGCGTCCACCGGGATCACGCTGGAGCCCGTGGTGTCGAGCGCGAGCCCCGCGATGGCGTGGCCGTCGATACCGGCGTCCTCGATGGCCCCGCGCATGGCCTGGGCCAGGGCGGTCATGTGGTCGGCGTGGCTTTGCGTGGCGTGGTCCGGGTCTTCCTTCTTACGCAGCAGCGGGTACTCCGCTACTCCGGCGCCGAGACGGCCCTGGACAGAGTCGAAGATGGAAACGCGGACGCTGAGGGTGCCGAAATCTACTCCGGCGACGATGCTCATGTGAAAAGATCTCCTGGCATGCGATCGGGTCGGTGAAACAGCCACTATAACAAGCTGCAAGCGCTTACGAAATGCTGCCTCAAGAAACCGCTCCCCGAGAACGTGAGAAAGAAACAAATGGCCGCCGATGAACGCCGATGAACGCTGATGAAAACAAAATACTTATCGGCGTTTATCTGCGTTCATCGGCGGCTCATGAAGGTCTCTTTCTCAGCTCCCGACTGCCTATCTGCCGCGCCGGACCATGGCGGGTTCGGGCACGGGCGGCGGCGGAGGCGCAACCTCTTCTTCCACCGGCTTCTTGGGCTTGCGGTTGAGAATCTCGCTGATGAACTCCTCGCGCGCTTTGGCGTACTTCGGAGTGCCGGGCTTGGGTTCGATGGTCGCCCACTCTTCCGGAGTGATCTCCTGGACGGTGACAGCATACTTCTGGAAGTGGTTGCGCAGCTTTTCCTGCACCGGTTTCAGGGCGGAGTGGTAGAGCGCGAACAGCACGTCTTGCGGGGCGGCGGCAACCACGATGTGGTAGACATGCGAGGGCTTGCGAACCCGCGGGGCGCGCAGCGCGGTCTCCAGCTTCTTGGCGCGAGCCTCGATTTTCTGCGACTGGTCGATATCGCTCTTGGGCATGTCGGTCGCCTTCATCAGCGCCTGTCTGTCCTTGGGTGTGAGCTTCTCGGTCAGGCAGTAGAGGAAAGCTCCAAAGCGCGCGGCGCGCCAACGTGCGTCGTCCGGAAGGACGCGAATGGCCTTCTCGTACCTGGCCAGCCCTTGCAGGTTCAGTTTGGCGGCCAGGGCGGGTGAAAAGAGCGCCAACAGGCCGGCTTCTTCCAGGCCTTTGAAGATCTCCGTGGGGCTGTCTTCGCCGGAGATCCGCTTGAGTTCGTCGCCCAGGGCGCGCGCAGGGATGTGCTTTTCGACTTCGGCCTCGCGCGCGTTGGCGACCTGCATCTGGGTGCGCTCTTCCACGGTGTAGCCCATGCGGACGCGGTAGCGGACCAGGCGCAGCAGGCGCGAGGGATCGTCGTAGAAGCCGTAAGTAGAGACCGCGCGCAACTCCTTGCGGTCGATATCGGCGAGACCGTTCATGGGGTCGAGCAGCAGGCCGCGGGAGGCGCGGTTGAGCGAAAGCGCGACGGCGTTGCAGGTGAAATCGCGGCCCCGCAAATCCTCCTGAATGGTGGCCGGGGTGACCTGCGGTCTGGCGCCGGCGCGGGTGTACTTGTCCTGGCGGGACATGGCGATCTGCGCGGTGACGCCGCTGGGAAAAACGAGGTCGGCCGTCTTGCGGTTCTCATCCGTGGACACGGTGGTCGCGCCGGTTCGCTCGCAAATGGCTTTTGCGATTTTCAGTGCATTGCCCTCCACGACGAAATCCAGGTCGCGGATCCGGAAGCCGGCCAGCATATCGCGCATGGCGCCTCCGGTCAGAAAGACGTTGACGTTGGCCAGTCCCGCGGCTGCCTGCGTTTCTTCCACCGCCCGATTTTGATCCGGGCTGAGATGGCTCTCCAACATGTAAATGTAGTCGCTCATCGCGTTGCGCCTTCGACCTTACAAAACTCCCCGAACCGCGGCCCCAGCGGGCTCGCATCATGCACGGGGGTGGTGTTTCTCAACGGTGTCTCGAAGCCTCGACCGCATGACATGGGTATAAATCTGGGTCGTCGAGATATCGGCATGACCCAGCATGATCTGCACACTGCGCAGGTCGGCGCCACCCTCGAGGAGATGGGTGGCAAAACTATGACGGAGCACGTGGGGCGTGAGCCCGTGGAAAATGCCCGCTTTCCTGCCGTAGCAGGCCAGTAACTTCCAGAATGCCTGACGGGTGAGGCACCCGCCGCGCGCGGTTATGAAAAGGTATCGGCTGGCGCGTCCTTTCAGCAGGGCGGCCCGGCCGGTTTCGAGATACGACCGGACGGCGAGGATGGCGCTCTTGCCCACCGGCACCAGGCGTTGCTTGTTGCCCTTTCCGGTGGTACGGAGGACGCCCAATTCCAGGTTCAAGTCGCCCACCCCGACCTTGCACAACTCGCTCACCCGCAGGCCGGAGGCATACAGCAGTTCCATCATGGCGCGATCGCGCCGGCCGGTTGGGCGGCAGAGGTCCGTGGCCTGAATGATTCTCTCGATCTCTTCCAGATTCAGATACTTAGGAATATTCTGCCACTGCCTTGGAGTGCGCAGGTGCTCGGTAGGGTCGGTCGAGATCTCGCCTTCCCTCAGCAGAAACCCGTAGAAGTTACGAATGGTCGTGAGGTGGCGGCCGACGGAGCGGCTGCTGAGCCCGGATTGGTACAGATTATCGATATGAAGGCGGATTTCCGGAGTTCCCGGCAAGTCCGCGGAATTCCCAATAAACTCTTTAAAACTAGCGAGATCCGTGGAATAGGCTGCGAGCGAATTGGCGGCCAGGCCCTTCTCCAGACGGCAGAAGTTCAAAAAGGCGGTAATCTGGTTACACAAGTGCACCGAGCCTTCCGTACGCGCTCCGGACATCGTGCCAATGATACAATAAGCCGCGAAATGTTTGAAACATAGTTGTTGCATGGGAGCCAATTTGCCCGCCTCCACCACCAAAAAAGCGCTGATCCGCCGTTTCGAACGGGAAACCCTGGCGGGATACCTCAACCCCGCGTCCTTTCTACAGCCAGAGGGCGTGGAGTTGCTGTCGGATCAGGGTCATGCGTCGATCGTTCCCTATCCCGATATCAAGCTGGTGGCGTTCGTCAAGGAATTCGAGGGCGCGGCGGAGCCCCAACGGCAGGTTTTTCAGACGCGCCCCAAAACGGCCGGGCTATGGGTACGCCTGCGGTTTCGGGACGGTGGGGTGCTGGAGGGGATTATCCCCAATAACCTCATGCTCCTGGAAACCAGCGGGTTCACCGTGATCCCGCCGGATTCCTTCGGCAACCAGCAGCGTGTATGGGCGCCCAGGGGGTCGCTGGCCGCGATCGAGGTGCTGGGGGTGGTGGGAAGTCCGCTGCAAAGGCGGAAGCCCAAGCCGGCTGCCAAGGAACAGATCGGCCTGTTTGATTAATAGGGTTTAACGATGCAAACAAAGCCCGTCGCGGGTATACTGAAATTTAATACCAAATCGTCTCTAGTTGGAGGTTTTTCATGAAGTTTCGCAACTTGGTTGTTGCCGCGGCCGGAGCCTGCCTGCTGGCGCTGACCTCTTTCGCCCAGATTACGGCGATCGAAGGCGACGTGAAAGGCGAGGACGGGACCCCGGCGGTCGGTGCCGTGGTCAAAATCGTCCGCGTCGATATCAAGGGCAGCTACCCGTGCAAGACGAATAAGAAAGGCCACTTCTTCTACAATGGCCTGCCGCCGGGCACCTATAACGTCTCGGTGGAAATCGATGGCAAGGAAGTGGACGTAGTGAACGGCGTGCGCAGCAAGATGGGCGACCCGACTCCGGTCAACTTCGACCTGCAAAAGGTCGCCAAGGAGCGTGCGTCCAGGAGCGCGCAGGCGCAAGCCGCGGGGGCCAGCGGAGCGGGGCTCTCCAAAGAGCAGGAACGCGGCATGAGCAAGGAGCAGAAGGAAGCCTACGACAAGGCCACCAAAGAGCGCGACGCGGTGATGAAGAAGAACAAGGAACTGAACGATGCGTATACCGCCGGCACAGCGGAGATGGAAGGCGCGGCGAGGGCGACGGACGACGCGGAGCGCGCCAAGCATTATGACACCGCCATCGCCGACTTTATCAAGGCCGGTGAAATCGATCCGAAGCAGTTGGCGGTGTGGCAGCATCTGGCCGAGGCGTACGTGTCCGCGGCGGCCAAGAAAACCGGCGCGGAGTTCGATGCCGGAATGGCCAAGGGCATTGAGGCCTATGGCAAGGCGCTGGAAGTGAATCCGGCGGACGCCGGGACGCACAGCAACCTGGCCATCGCGCTCGGCAAGGCCAAGAAGTTCCCGGAGATGGAAGCGGAAACGCTGAAGGCGGCGCAAATCGACCCCACCAAGGCCGGGCAATTCTACTACAACATGGGTGCGTCGCTGGTCAACGCGGGACAATCCGAACAGGCCTCATTGGCATTCAAGAAGGCCATCGAAATCGACCCGAAGCACGCCGATTCGTACTACCAGTGGGGGGTCTATCTGATTGGCAAGGCGTCGTTCGCGGCGGATGGCAAAGTGACGCCGGTGGAGGGCACCGCGGAAGCCTTCCAGAAGTACCTGGAACTGGCGCCCACCGGACAGTTCGCCGAGCCCGCAAAGGCCATGCTCGAATCGATCAACGCCAAGTTGGACACGGCGTACAAGAACCCCAACGCGCCGGCTCCCGCCAAGAAGAAAAAGTAGTCTGCGTCGGTGAGTTGCGGGGTAGGGAGCGATGCTGCGTTATCTTATCGTCGATATTCTCCTGCCCCTGCTGGCCTTCGTTCTCCTACGATCGTTCTTCCGCAGCCTGTTCCAAACCAGGCGCGCTCCGCCGCCGGCTTCGCGGCCCAGCGTGGTGGTGGGCGGCGAGTTGAAGAAAGATCCCGTGTGCGGAACTTATGTTTCCACCAGCGCCAGCGTGACCCGCACGGTGGATGGCCAGCTACTGCATTTCTGTTCCAAGGAGTGCCGGGACAAGTACCACGCCGCGTGATGCCCGCGGGAGCGCGACGCTGAGCCGCCGGACCCAGAGGGGTACCGGTTAGATCTATTCGGAGATCGCGTTCAGCGCTTCAACGTCGCAGACCGTCACACTTTCACGGCGCGGCTTTACCATCCCGCGCTCTTCCCAAGCCGAGAGCAGCCGGCTTACGGTGAACAACGTCGTGCCGGTCATCTGCGCCAGCTCTTCGCGCGAGAGGCTGATTTCGACTCCACCATCGACCCGCCGGCCTATCTTCGCGTACCCAGGCAATGTTGACCAGCGTGGAGCGGTGTATGCGCACGAACTGCCGCGGATCGAGCTTCTCTTCCAGTTCCGCCACCGTGTGGTCCACCACGTAGTTCTTTCCGTCCATGGCGGCATAGGTCAGTTTGTCGCGCGCGAAGCAGTGCGTGATGCGCGCCACTTCGAGCAACTGTATGCGCTCGCCCAGCCGCGACGCGATGCGTTCGGGATACGCCGATCCGGCGGGCTGGCGCAGGGCGCCGGCCAGTTGCGCCAGCACGTTCTTCCATTCCGGCGGAGCGGCCCCCACGCCGCGCAGGCGCTCGATCTTGTCCAGGGCGCGCAGCAGGCACCGTTCTTCCACCGGCTTCAACAGGCAGGAAGCACAAAGTCCCGATGCAATACGAATAGACCCAGCCCCACTGCAGTGTCTTCATCTGTCCTTACTTTACACGGCGGGCGCATGGGCCGCGTGCGCAGGCGGACCAACCGGCGCAATCCGGCGATGAAACGCGGCCTGCCGGGGACGAACCGGAGCCAGGCCGGGCGCTTGGGCAGCGCCACGCCGCTTGGTACCCACTTGCACCGGCGGCCATGCGGAGGTAAGCTCCCCAATAGAGGCACTCTTCAAATGAAACTCGTGATGCGGATTGCTTTGTGTTGCAGCCTGGCCGCGGGCGTCGGCATGGCACAGCGACGCGGCGGAGGCGGATCCATCGGCGGCGGTTTTCGCGGCGGCGGCGGCGGCGGTATCGCCCGCGGCGGAATGGGCGGCGGCGTCTATCGCGGCGGGACCGGCGGCAGCGTGTTTCGCGGCGGCATCGGCAGCGGCATCGGCCGCTTCGGAGGGTTCCGCGGCTACTACGGCGGCGCCTATTCACCCTATTTCTACTCCGGGTACGGGCTCGGCTACGGTTACGGCTACGGCTACTGGCCCGGGTATGCCGATTACGGCTACAGTTCCTATCCGGCCTACAGTTATCCGGTCTACCAGCCTTCGCCGAATGTGACCGTGGTGTATCCGCCGCCCGCGCCGGCGCCCGCCACCGTTTACGTGGAGCGCACGGGTCGCGAGAGAGACGAGTACGGGCAGGCGATCCACCGGCCCATGTCGGCGCCGGATTCCGATCCGCCCATATACCTGATTGCGTTTCGCGATCGTTCGATTTTTGCCGCCGTGGCCTATTGGGCAGAGGGCGGCACCCTGCACTACGTCACCCAGGAGCACGAGCAGAAGCAAGCGCCGCTCTCTACCCTCGACCGCAACTTGAGCGATAAGCTCAACCGGGAGCGCGGGGTGGCTTTCTCGCTTCCGGCGCCGCAGTAGGAAGGCGCCCGTTTTCGGCTTGAGTGCGCCCGCCGGCGCTGGCTGTGCGGCAGTTTACAAACTGGTGGTTGCGTACCCTGTTTTGTTTGCTCTAGACTCACAAGACAACGGTACGACGTGGTACATTGTTGAACCAGTGACGGAGGGCTCCAATGAAGGCGTCCCTGTTTTACGCAGTTGTCATACTAGCGTCCGCTGTATCCCCGGTCCTCGGGGAACAGAGTCTCGATTCGATTCAGCGGATGGAGGCGTCGGGAGACGCCATGGGCGCGCGGACCGCGCTCGCCCGCGCCGCCCAGGCCAGCCCCAACAGCGTGGCCGCCTGGACCGCCTACGCCGAGTTCCTCGACCGCTACGGCGATCCCGGGGCGCGCGAGGCTTACGGCAATCTGCTCACCGCGCTGCGCCGTGGCGGCGATTCCGCGCGTACCGCCGCGATCGCCCACCGCCTCGCCCTCCTCGATCTCCTCGCCGGTGATCGCTCTGCCGCCGGCACCCACCTGGCGGCCTACCGCGCCGCCGGTGGCAAAGCCGCCTCCCTCGGCAGTCCGGCCGAGGCCAAACCTCCGGCCAGCGAAGGCATCGCCGATATCCCCGGCCCGCTGCGCTCCTTCGCCCGCATGGCCGCCCTGCCTCCCGATGCCGACCCACACGACATTCTGCCGGCGCTGGCGCGTAACGTGGTGACCAACGGCTATCAGGCGTCGCACAGCAACGAAAACCTGGAACAGACCGAGTACCTCAAGCTGGTGCACCGCTACCTCTCGCAGGCGCGCGAACTGGAGAAACTGTCCGGCGAGACACGCACCATCCGGATCGACAATTGCGATTCGCCGGCGGCTGGCGAGTTGCTTCGCATTCTGGGGTTCCGCATGCGCGGCGGGTGCGGCAGTGAAGTGGTGCTGGAAACCGTCAACGCACCGCGCGCCTTCGTGACCACCGACTCCGGGTTTCCCCTGAACGACCTGGAGCAGGCGCTGCGCACCAATCGCCCGTTCGCTTACGACTTCCACCCCACGGCGGTCCCGGTGATGTTCGGTCCCGATTATTGGAGCGGTCCCAAGGATAAGGAAAAGGAAGCCGCGGGCTTCATCGAAAACTTCATCTCCGACCCCTCGGTTTGCCGCTTATACCTGGGCTTGTCCAAGCTGGACACCGCCACCGGGGAGGCGATGCGCAAGGTGGCCAGCCTGACGCGGCTGAAAGCTTACTCGCACGTGCTGGACTTTTTCGGCGGCATGTTCGAAATCCGCGACGGTAAGGCCGTGGCGCCGGGCGGGCAGCGCTCCGCCGCCGCTTGGGCCGATCTCGCCGGCGCGTCTCCCGACCAGGGCGCCGCGTTCTTCGACAAGCTGATTGCCAAGGACGATGGCTGGCTCGCCAGCCTCTACGACGCGCTCGCCCGCATACATGGTCCGGTCCAGGATTACCTCACCGAACCCGCGCGCATGAAACGCTTCTACTCGGCCGTCCGCGGGCGCATCACCAGTCCCGGCCCGGCCCGGCCGGTGTTCCGCTCCAACACCGACATGATGCTGTTCACCACGCGTTTGCGGCTGGACCCCAACGGCAAGCCCCACATTCCGGGCAGCCTCGAGGTCTGGCGCAACCTCTTCCTGAACCATCCGCAAGGCAAGTACGACGCCAAGCTCACCAAACTGGCCGCCAACTGGAAAGAGCCGGACGACGTGCTGGAGGCGCTGTTCGCGCTCTGCCGGAAGACAGTGGAAAACGAGCCGCTGAAGATCTTCATGGCGATCGGCGATATCGACCGCAATCGCCCCGCGCCGCTCAGCGCGGCCACCGTGGACCGCCTGGCGCGCGACTATCACACCTACGGCAGCCAGTATCCGCTGTTCACGGAATCGCGCGGCATTTCGGAAAAGTCCATCGTCCTGTTCCTGGATGAAATGGCGGCCATCGGCAAAGTGAAGGATCCGGCGTTGCGCTCCGACGTGGCCGGCTGCTTCCAGGCGCTGGTGGGCCTCTGGCAAGTCCTGGTACGGCAGCAGAGCATCCCCGGCGCGCAGGCCGATACCGTGTTCTCCGGCATCGTCGGCGGCTTCGGCGCGGTGCGCGGCAATCGTGAGCTGTTCGATGCCGGACGCAACGGCGTCAAGTTACTGCTCGGCGCTGACGCGCCCGCCGCCGACACCCACGCCAGGATGCTGGGCTTGCTGGCCGGCAATCCCGCCGATTCCGAAACCCACGACCAGATGGTGCAGGACCTGATGCGCATCCTGGATGCGCAGCGCACCGTCTCGCTGGATACCCTGTTCCAACTCGCCGATCACATCGAGGCCGTGGCCAAAGGAGAGAAACTCGACCCCAAGCTGGTCAACAGACTAGCCAGCCGGATCGGCGAAATCCAGTTGCCGCGCGCCCCGCTCTCCGCCTCCGAAAAGAACTCCATGGGCTTCGGCTATTGGACCGACCGCCACCTGGACGCGGAGCGCAAACTGAATCTGCGCGCCTCCATTGAGAAGGCCGCCGGCGATCCGGAAAAGGTCAGAGAAACGCGCGCGCTCCTGGCGCCTCTGTTGCGCGATACCCTGCTCGCCTTCAACTACGCCCAGTACGCACCGCCGGGCGCGCAGATTCTGTACACCAACCCGGTCTTCGTGCGCAGCCACGATTTTTTCGGCATGCAGGGCGCCGATCACACCTGGCGCCCCACCGAAATTTACGGCACCGGCTGGCCCTCCAACGGCGGCGGACGCCTGGTGGGTTCGCTCTCTTCCCTGCCCTACGCGCTGGCCGAAGCCGAACAGAACTTCCTGGTCCCAACGCACACCCAGGCGCTGATCTGGGGCGACCTGGTCCCGCAGATGATTCTGAGCGCCAAGATCCCGCGCTTCTGGCAGGTCACTCCCGCCCAGCTTCACTGGGTGGGCCTGCACTTGCGCTACGGCCGCGAACTGCTGGCCGAAGCCGCGCTCTCTAGCGACCTGCGGACCCAGGTGGTCGCCTCGCTCGGTACCCTTGCCGCGCCGGCGCGCA
>Ga0182021_10010606_pt1 | contig 10921 bp, 9 predicted proteins | sample 612E3MmetaG_FD_120493 | JGI IMG/M metagenome (GOLD analysis project Ga0182021, IMG submission 120493) | Permafrost microbial communities from Stordalen Mire, Sweden - 612E3M metaG (Illumina Assembly) | ecosystem: Environmental > Terrestrial > Soil > Wetlands > Permafrost | place: Sweden...
ACATTCAGTGGTTAATATGGATTCCATTTTAATAATAGTGGATAAAGCTCCTTATGGGTATGAAGATACATTCAGTGCGTTTTATGTTGCAATAGCATGCCTCAATAAGGGGATGGATGCTGATGTGCTTTTAGTTGGGGATGGAATATATTCAGCCATAAAGGATCAGGAACCTGGAGGAAGTATTGATTACCCTAAAGTAGGCGAATTGTGCTATTTAGTTTTCCCTGAGGGTAATATATTTGTTCATCTAGGATCTATGCTGGAAAGGGGAATTGAAGAAGATGATCTTGTTGAAGCAGCACAAATAATAGATGATACTAAACTTTACCAGATAATAAAGTCTAATACCAAACAAAAAGCTTTTATAAGAATATAATTCATCTTTAAGAATAAATTCCACTCTATAACTAATGGAGATGTAGAAATGGAGATTGACGAACTCGAATATGAAATATTTGAAGACGGGCCAATGGTAAGGAAAGTTAAGATACAAGAAATAAAACCATGTATTGTGGCAGAAAATATGATCAGGGTCCTATTGCAACTTGATACAGAACTGAGTGATATAATACCAATGCTTGTGACTAATTATCCTCCAGGTAATGTTAATTACATTGAAAATAAGAATATCCTGACATTGAACATATACGAAAGGCTTGTCACTATTTATCCTTCAGGTAAGATTAGTATGAACAAGACCATTGACAAAGAAGATGCAATAGAAGTAGTCACAGGAATTATGGGAGTAATTAATAGGTTATACATGGAATTAAATAGTGGAAATGCAGTTGACTACTCAGAGATGAAGGAAAAGCTTTCAAAAATAGGGCCACTTTCTTTATACAACTGCCTACCAAAAACTGACTGTGAAGAATGTGGCGAGGCTACTTGTATGGCATTTGCAATTAAACTGCTTTCAGGGGATACTACACTAGACAAATGCACACCATTAAGGGGCGGAATGTACAATGAAGATGTTTCATGCCTCGAAGAACTTTTAGGCCATCAGATAATGGAAACAATGGGATGGGATGATAAGCAAGGATGATTAAAAACATTAACAATTATAATGGGGATTTTAAATGCATATGGGGTTCATATTAACAAAAACACCCGCAGAAGAAGGTTTTAACACATTTATCAAATTTTTTAAGATTTATATTGAAACCAATGATGTATCAATCTATCTCTTGGGAAATGGCGTTTACAGTTTTATATCAAAAAATACTAATTTTTACACATTAATGAATGTTATAAACGATTCTAGTAGAAATATCAAGGTATATGCCTGTTTAGATGACCTTAAAGCTAGGGGGATAGGTGAAGAAAAACTAGCTGAGTTTGTTGATTCATTTGTGAGCTATGATGAAATTGTCGTTGATATTATGGAGAACTTGGATCAAGTTTTAAGTTTCTGATTACTTATCACATTTTTACAGTTCTTTTAAAATATGAATGGATAAAAAATATCCAAATATTTATATCAAAAGAAAGCACGGAAAAACAATTTGAAGAATTAGAAGAGGAGTGAAATTCCCCTTCCAAGACTGTATACTATGCTTATAACGATAATCAGGATTAAAGCATAGGATACTGGATTGATTATTTTTTGTACCTTGCTTTCTGAAAGTTTATAGCTTAGAAGTTCTTCGAAAATTAAACCACCGTCTAATGGTTTCATTGGCAATAGATTGAATGTTCCTACTGCGAAGTTGAGGAGGAATATCCAAGTAAATAAGTCGTTAAGCGAGTATATGAACCACGGTATTTGATGTCCAAAGGTTTTAGCTACGTTTGCATTCAGAACTAAATGTTCCTGACTTCTTATTCCAATATAACCCCTCGATGCGTTGTTTGGATTAACTCCTGCCTTAACAGAATACTCTCCTTGATTTGTTTGAAAGTTTAAAACTTCACCTATTTTGGTACTATTCGTTAATTGGGCATAATTACTAATATTGCTTGTTGAAATCCCATTAACACTTTGAATAACCATCCCATTCTGCAATATTCCATCTGCAGGGCTTTTAGGAACTACACTTGATATTGCGACCCCGTCTGAATGGAAAGTAGGAAATATTGGCCCATTTATATTTAACAAAGTAACAGGTTCGGTTTTCAAATTTGTTCCAGGAATTGAAATACCAGGAATACCTGGGGATATGCTACTAATGGTCATTACAGTAATAAATAGTACTATTATGAGAGATACTGCTGCAAGTACTAGGTTGAATACAGATCCTGCAGCGTAAATTCTTAATTTTGAGATACGTTTGGATTTTTTTATATCTTCTTCATCAGGCTCTACAAATGCACCAGGAAGTACTGCCAGTAGTAAAACACCGATAGATTTTATTCTCACACCCTCAGCCCTTGAAATGATACCATGACCAAATTCATGGACTACCATAACCGTCATCAGGGCAATTAAACCATATCCAAGAGGCACATATATGGGGGAGCCTGGTATATCAACTCCTGGAAGTATTATGCCTACCGAAGGGGCCTGTATTAACGTTTGAAGAGATGCTACAAGTAAGATTAATATTAATCCCATGAAAAAAACTGCCACTGGCAGTCCAATATTCATGCTGAATCTCCAAAATCTAGGACTTCTATTTGCTACAGAGTCTATGAAACCTCTTAATCTTTGGGTTCTGCGCATGAGTATGGGTCCTTCAATATCTATTTTCAATCTTTTCCTGAATAATAAGGCTAAAGTCCATATAATAACAAATCCAATAGCGTAATACCATAAATCGTTCAAAAAATCACCTTTAAATTCATGTGAATCATTTTTTTTTAATGTAATTTTTTATCTATTATTTTTAAATTCGTCCAATTTGATAAAATCTTAAATTGTAAATGAATCGTATAAAAGAACGTTGCATTCTTCCCCTTCGCCTATTCCTTCGAGGTTTTCTTCTATAACGATGTAAGAATTGGATTCGACCATGGATCTAATGATTCCTGAACCCTTTATTTTTAATGGTCTAACCATATTTCCTTCTGTTTTTGCCCTTATATAATCTGTTCTTCCAAGACTTGAAGGGATCTTTCTCGAAGCTATTTTACTGACTAGTTGGGGTTCATTTTCAATCCCCTGCATTTTATGAAGGCTATTCCTAACAAAAACATCTGCTTGAACCATTGCAGCTACAGGATATCCTGAAAGCATAAAAACCGGTTTTTCATGTATAATTCCAAATCCAAATGGTTTTCCTGGGCGTAGTGCAACTCCGTGAATCAGTACTTCCCCCATTTTATCTGTTACATCTATCACAACATCACCCTTGCTTATTGCAGTACCTCCGGTAGATATTAATGCATCTTGTGTTTCAAGAAGCCTTTCAAACTCCTCTTCTACCAGTTTGTGGCTGTCAAAACAGTGTACAAGGGTAGGTATGGCCATTGAAGATTCTACTATTGCCTTAAATGTATAATGATTTGAATTAATGATCTCTGCTCCACGAATATTTGAACGTGGCATTACAAGTTCATTACCAGTAGTAATAATGCCTATCTTAGGTTTTTTAAATACCTTTACTTGGCTATATCCTGCAGATGCAATTATTGCAAGATCTTGAGGTCTAAGAATTCTTCCTTCTTTTAAAACAACGTCTCCCTCTTTAATATCCTCTCCCATAGGAGAAATATTTTCTCCAGGTTTCACAGTCATTTCAACCTCCAATAAATCTCCATCGTACATAGTGTACTCTTCCATAACAACAGCATTGGCTCCTGTGGGTATTGGTGCACCAGTAGCGATTTTAACAGCTTCTCCAGACTTAATCAAGACATTTGAAACCTGACCTGCACCAATAGTGTCTACTAGTTTAAGCTGCGCTGGCTTAGTTTCAGAAAATCCGAAGGTATCCTCTGCTTGAATAGCATATCCATCCATTGCAGACCTTTTAAATGGGGGAGAATTTAGTAGTGAGGTCACTTCTTCTGCTAGCACCCTCATATGGGCATCATCTAGGGAAATTTCTTCAATCCCTACCTTTATTAGGGAAGAATTTATTATATTTTGGGCCTTATTGACCGGCATTAAATTTGATAGGAACATTTTTTTCTCAAGCTTGTACTTATTAGGAGTTTATTTCTGATTTAATATTTAATATCTTTAACTTCTTACATAAATGAAATTCTACCTTCAAGTTCATCTTAATTTACTTGGAATATGCCCCAATAATTTACATAGTAATGTAAATAACTATCATCTAAATAGAATGTATATGGGGATTAATGAATTATATCTAATTAACTGTCGATATTTGATCAATTGTACAACATGCAAAGGTTAGAACTCATTCTAAAATTTATTTTAAAATAATATAATACAACCATCTATTTAAATCGTTATATTAATACATTTTTATCAACTTATTCAATGGTTATACAATGGAAATTCTCTTAACTGTAATTGTGGCAATAAGCGCTTTTGTAGCAACTAATTTGGATGATTTATTTCTTTTAACATTATTTTTTGCACGTAAAGATTTAAAAAATTCTTCTGTTGTTGTTGGTCAATATTTTGGTGTATCTTTACTCATGATCATTTGTTCATTAGCCTACTTTTCCAAGTTCATCATACCTCAATCGTATATTGCATTATTAGGGATCTTACCCATTGCTGTAGGAATAAGAAATCTATTGAATTTAAAGAATATTGGTGTCAAAGATCTTAAGAAAATGTTACCAAGAAAGGATTATGTTAATGGAGATATTATAGATTCAAAAATATCACATTATACGATACTCAAAGTTGCTTCGGCAACATTTGTTTAACGGAGGAGATAACATAGGAGTTTATGTCCCTCTTTTTGCAAGTGCAGGAATCATCCAATTAATCTTAACCAACTTTGTCTTCATGATCATGATTGGAGTGTGGTGTTCTATCAGTTATTTAATGGTTAAAAACAGTTCTATCGGTAATAAATTACAAGATACGGACACATAATTCTACCCTTTGTTCTTATATTCATAGGATTTGGAATTCTGGTAGGTTAGAGTTGATTTTCTTTTCAATTACAAACTCTAACATTTTATTGAATCATTCATTAATCGTTATATTTACTACATAGCAATTAGAATATAATACAAATAAGTTTGTGAAATTTAGAAATTAATTCATAATTCAAATCGCGGGGTTCAATATGGACTCAAATGAAGTCATGATAAATATAAACTCTTTAAGTAAATCTTTCGGTAAGATACAAGCTTTAGATGATCTTAATCTTGAAATAAAACGAGGAGAACTTTTAGGTATTATAGGACCAAACGGGGCAGGGAAGACAACTGCGATAAGAATGATTTGTTGCATACTCAAGCCAGATCTTGGTGATATCCTTGTTAAAGGCAAAAGTATTCACCAAGATCCTATTTTGATAAAGTCAATGATAGGATACCTTCCAGAAGAACCTAATCTTTATGAGCGGTTTAAGGCTAAGGATCTTCTCAAATACTTCGCAGAGCTCTACGGGGTGCCAAAGGAGAACATCAATGATCGTATTAATGAACTCCTTGAATTGGTAGGAATGACCGATCGAAGTGATGATCGGATAAATACATTTTCAAAGGGGTTAAGACAGAGAATTAGTGTTGCAAGGGCTCTTGTACATGATCCAGAAATAATAATATTTGACGAGCCCACCATGGGTTTGGATCCTGCAACAGCAAACTCTATTCGTAACTTCATAAGAAAGCTCAAAGGCCAAAAAACCATGATATTATGTACACATTATATGGAAGAGGCAGATTTATTGTGTGATAGAGTAGCTATATTGAATAAAGGCAAGATTATGGATGTTGGAACTCCAGAATACCTTAAATCTAAAATACATGGCGATGTGATACTCAAGATTAAAGTTCAAAAACATGGTGATCTAGAGGGGTTAAAACACAAAATCATGGAATTTGAATCAGTCGGGGCCGTTAATTTCGTGGATAGAGAATTTTTAATATCTCTAAAGTACAGAAATGAAATTTCTGATATAGTAGACATATTTGGTAACGATGTAATTTCGGTTAATACAAAAGAACCAACTCTTGAGGATGTTTTTATACACACAGTAAAATGATGGCTTACATTAAATTTAGATGTACGCGTGTTAAAATGAAGTTCACTACTATTACTAAATGGGAGTTTAAAGGCACTCTAAAGAGCAAAAAGTTCATGACGATATTCTTTTTACAAATTTCAGTTCTCTTTTTAATGATAATTATTTTCAATTCATTCGTTACAAATATAGAATCTGAATCTGGTATTTCGATAACACCATCTCTAAATGGATTTGCTTCGATGGATGTCCAGGATCAAAGTGGTTTAATTTCTAAATATGTTAATCCGGATATCATAACGGTTATCCCTTCAAATTACAGTAATGCCTTAAATAACACTGTAAATGGAAAAACTACAGGTTTTCTGTATGTTCCTGGCAATGCTGATAGAGAGATACAGAATGGACAAACCATAAACATGGTAGTTTACCTTGATACAAGTGATCCTAAAAGTAGCGTTGTTAGTGGTGAAGTTAATTCAATGGCAAAAATTATATCTCAATCATATTCCTCCACACTTGCAGCTTCTGCGAACCCCCAAAATACCACATCTCCTTCAATTAATCAGCAGTCAACTGGTGAATCTTTACCCCTTCAGATCATAAAAAAGGTTATGTTGGTGATCCTACTGTTTTTACCCCTACTACTATTTGGAAACATTATTATTGACAGTGTTGTTGGCGAAAAGGAAAGAAAAACAGGGGAGATTTTGATTGCAATGCCAATTTCCCATGCTCAGATTATAATTGGAAAAAGTATGGCAGTTGCACTTACTATATCCTTACAAGTGGCCATGTGGGTGATAATACTTTTATTAGCTGGATTTCATATATTCAACCCTTTATTGGTCTTTATATTTATTATATTGACTTCAATTCCTATTATCGGTATTACAACGGTGGTGGCAGCGTATTCAAAAAATTACAAGGAAGCAGGTATAGGTTTAAGCATAGCATATATAGTGATAGTTGGATTACTTATTATTCCTGTGCTGGTTTATATTTCAAGGAAATCTTTTTTATCTAATATTTCACCTATGACCATTGTAATGCGACTTTTTTCAGGAGAAACTATACCTCTTGGTGATTATGCTCTGACACTTTTAAGCATTGCTATTGTGAGTATAATTTCATACTGGATTGCAATTAAGCTTTTTGAGAGAGATGACATATTATTTGGGCCTAGACCTGGTGTTTTAAGATTAGTATTTGATTTAATTACATTTAAAAAGTATTGAACAATACGAACAAAACAAAATTCTGGATAAAAAAATGAAACTAACAGCTTTAACAAAGAAGGAAGGTCAGGACATACTGAAAAATAGGATATATATCTTGGTGGTGTTTGTCCAAGTTTTTATATTGTTAGGGACATTCGGGATTGCGTTAGCTAGTTCGATTGCATCGGATCCTGTACTTTTAGATCAATATGGGGCCACATCGGTACTTAAAGTGGGTGTTTCGGATAATATAAGAGGTACAGAACTAGAAACTGATCTCGTGGATCAGAAACTTCAACTTATATACTACAACAACATAAGCGATGCCCAGAAGTTTCTTGGAACCACCCTTGTATCCGTTGTTGATGTTAATCCTCCCGGAAGTCTTAACGTCTCGGTTAATACAGATTCATCAAATGTATTTTATCCAGTAGTTTCAACCAAGGTGAACAATGCTGTAAATGAGTATCAGCTCCAGAAAAAACTTGAATCAACGGGTTTAAACGCGACACAGATACAGATGATTTTAAATCCAGTTAATCTCCAGGTAATAAACCTCAACCAAAATCATCAAGCAAATTTAGCTCTTAATAGTTCTTATTTTGTTGAAATAATGTATGGATTCATTGTTCCATTTATTCTGCTTCTTCCATTTTTCCTTGCAAGCAACATAGTAACAGATAGTGTGGTTGGTGAAAGGGAAAGGAAAACCTTTGAAGTTCTTTTAATGACACCAATTTCAAGTTCTATGGTTATGTTAGGAAAAATATTGCCAATATTATGTTTTTCACTTATACAAAGCGTTGTTTGGATAGGTTTACTCGATCTACTCAAGGTTCCAATTTATAATCCTGTTTTGATATTTATTCTGCTATTTTTCATGGGTTTAGGATTTATAGGAATAGGAGTACTCCTATCCATGTTTGTTGACAGTACTAAGGAGGCTAATTCTGCTATAACCATAATATTAGTATTTGCAACTTTCATATTGTTCATGCCACTTTTTATAAAGACTTCCTACTTCACTCCAATTTTGAACTACATCCCCACAGTGATAATGGTAAAAATGGCGTCTACACCTAAAATAAACCCAATTATTATTCTTTCAGCTCTGCCTACCATCTTGATTTCTCTTATGATATTTGTGTTTACTATAAGATATTTTAGACATGAAAGGGCCATTAGACTTTAATTAATTTATTTTAAAGAAGAAAGCTCTTTGAACAATTTATCGAATTATAAATTTATAACCAGTATATCACAACAGAGATTGCTAAAGCGGATATAATAGGTACAGGAATATTGTCATCTATGGGACTGTAGGCTTCTGTTATTGCTCCTACCAACGCTCCAATTAATGAGGGTAATATGGGTAGAAGAGTCAACGCACTTAAAAATCCCACTACAACAAATGCTAAACTTCCTTCAACACTCTTATTTGCTTTGAATGGTAATTTATGTTTTCCAAATCTTCTTCCAATAATTGTAGATGCAGAATCTCCAAGTAAGAGCATTAATATCCCGGAGTAAGCAATTGACATATTGAAACTGAAGATGTACAAAGTAGCTATGATACCAATGAAGAAGTATAAAAAACCTCTTTCATCTTCTTTTCTCTTGCAATTATCTAGAATTGTTGAAAAAATAGGAATATGATGATATTTATCTAATATAAACACTATCTCCGCGAAAATAAGCATTATGATGCATAGTAGTATTAGTACCCCTGGTTTTAGGAATAAGCCCAAAAATAGGATGAAAATTCCTGATGCATGAATTATCTGCCTTAATATTTCTCTATCCATAACATCAGGCCATGAATTTTTCTATAATTCCATGATATGATTTTTTCAGTTTTTCAACACTCACACTGAATGAATCTTTTATAACAAGGGAGTCACCACCAACTTCTCCTATAATTGCATTTGGAACATCTATTTTTGAAAGAACTTGATTTAACGCGTCTTTCTTAACTGTTATAACATATCTTCCATGTGATTCAGAGAAGAGAAGGGTTGAAACTCCAAGTTCTTTATCTTTAGGAACCTTTTGTAAATCTAAAACTGCCCCTAAACCGCCTGAAATTGCCATTTCAGATAATGTAACTCCTATACCTCCTGATGAACAATCATGTACAGCTGTTACATTCCCATCAACATCTCCTCTAATAATTTCAAGAACAGACTTTCCAGCCAAGTATTCATCTTCTATTAGAACTTCAGGAGCTTTTCCTTGAACAAGGCCGTAAATTGATCTGTGATACTCAGAACCATCTAATTCATTACGGGTTTTACCAATCATAACGATTATATCTCCTTCGTTCTTAAATTGAGATGTTCTTATATCAGTTAAATCCATTTTTCCTGCTACTCCAATTACAGGGGAGGGATTAACTGTAATTCCTTCTGTTTCATTGTAGAAACTGACGTTACCACTAATAACTGGAGTTTTGAAGCGTTTAGCAATTTCCGACATTCCTTTGACACATTCTTTAAACTGCCACAGTACTTCTGGTTTCTCTGGGTTTCCAAAGTTAAGACAATCCACAATACATATAGGTTCTGAGCCCATGGATATAACGTTTCTCATGGCCTCGGCAACTGAACCTGCGCCTCCATTGTAAGGATCGAGCTTGGTGTGTATGCTATTGCAGTCAGATGTGATTGTAAATGCAGTATCCTTATCTACACGAATTACTGCGGCATCATCACCTGGTTTTACTGCAGTTCCAATCTGAACTTCATGATCGTATTGTGTATAAACCCACTCTTTACTTGCAATATTTTCAGAAGATAGTAATCTAAGTAATGCTTCCTTTGGATCGATATCTTCTACTTCAACGTATACCTGATCTTCTGATGGTTTTTTTAGTTCTCTATTTATAACTGGCGGATCTGCAAGGAGTTCAGAAGGAACGTCTGCTACAACATCACCTTCAAGTGTTGTAATGAACTGGTCACCTTCAATAACTTCTCCAACAACTGCTGCTGGGAGCTCATATTTTTGGAATATATTCATCAATGCTTCAACATCCTCTGGATGAACTACAAAAATCATTCTCTCTTGAGATTCTGACAGCATGATTTCGTAGGGTGTCATGCCATCTTCTCTAAGTGGGATCTGTTTTATTTCAACCTTTGCACCGTTACCACATTTTGCAGCCAGTTCTGAAATACAGCAAGTAATCCCTCCACCACCAAGATCCTTAAGACCCTGAACATTAACTCTTTCAAGAGCTTCAAATGTGGCTTCCATTACCTGTTTCTTTGTAAATGGATCTCCTATCTGTACTGCTGGTCTGCTTTCTAATTCAGATGTTGTAGTAAGTTCTTCTGATGCAAAGGTTACTCCATGTATTCCATCTCGCCCTGTTCTACCGCCCATGAGTACGAAAACATCCCCTAAATTAGGTGCTATTCCTCTCATAATTGAATCTTTTCGTACAATTCCGGCACAAACTACATTCACAAGGGGGTTGGACTTGAAGTTGTGGTCAAATTCTACTTCACCTCCAACCGTAGGTATTCCAACACGGTTTCCATAGTCTGATATTCCTTTAACAACATACTCAAATAAATAACGAGACCTTTGATCTTCGAGATAACCAAAATGCAATGAATCTAGAAGAGCAACTGG
>Ga0182021_10010608_pt1 | contig 10921 bp, 11 predicted proteins | sample 612E3MmetaG_FD_120493 | JGI IMG/M metagenome (GOLD analysis project Ga0182021, IMG submission 120493) | Permafrost microbial communities from Stordalen Mire, Sweden - 612E3M metaG (Illumina Assembly) | ecosystem: Environmental > Terrestrial > Soil > Wetlands > Permafrost | place: Sweden...
AATTGCAGCTCAAGTCAAAGCCGCTCTCACAAGACTTTAAATGTAAAAAACAACCTACTAAGAAACTAACATTCTTTTTAGCTTGTAACTGAATTAGAGGTTAAGCAAGCATCATTGAACTTTAAGCGTGAATTACTTGAGGTTCCATGCCTAAATAATGTTTTGTGTTGCAATCAGCTTCTGGGCATCCTTCGCAACTGCTAAAGCTAGTTTTCTGGCATGGTATTGTATAGTTTCGATCCATTTTTGTCACTTCCTTTTTCTTTCTATATTGTATAGCGTGTCTTAATAGACTATGACACTTAAAAGTTTTACTAAAAGAACAATAGGAAAAATTATAAACATACGCCAAAGAATTAAGAATTGTAGTCTCTATCCTTGAACGTCAATTAACTCTGTAGTCGGCTCAAGTTCCCAAACTTCAATATGCTTGTAGCCTTTAGATTTGCATCGGGCTGCGATTTCAACTGCACGCATGTTGTTTGCTCGATATTTTAGTGGTTTTCCTTGTTTGTTTTTGCAATGTATTCTATAAGACATTTTCATTTTCTCCAGTCATAAGTAGCGATTTCTATCTTCGATCGCTCTGTTCTAACGTGAATGTAGTCTCGGCGATCAAATAGTCACCTAAGCCCATACTCTTATAGTAAGCATCAATCTTGACTCAGGCAAAGAGAAAATAGTCTTTTTATGTGACTTGATTAACAAAATGTCTTTAAAAAAAGCTTCTTTCTCAATAGATTTATTACTAGCATCATAAATGAAATTTATGTCCAAACAAGTAAAAGACTTGAAATGCAAAACCCTTCTAGTTGACGTCAGCGAATATCCTTTAACCTTTCTGATTTTTCCCCATCGATTAACAGCCAACGCATACGTAGGATGCATCCACGATTGCGCTTACTGTTACGCAAGATGGTACTGCAAACGAGATGAAATCAGAGTAAAAATCAACGCAGCAGAAACCCTCAAAAAAGAACTTCAGAACCGAATTAAAAAAGGTAAACCTATAGAACCAGTGTGTCTTGGGAGCATTTCTGACCCTTATAAGCAATAGAAAGAAAGTACCAGATAACTCGAAAAATGCTGGAAGTATGCGATGAACTGAGTTATCCTGTTTTCATCGTAACAAAATCAGATTTAGTTGTGAGAGACAAAGATGTTCTATCTTCCTTAGCTAAACGAAATCTAACAGCAGTAAACTTCACTATAACCCCAGTTAAAGCAAAACTTCTAAGAAAAATGGAACCTCAATTACCTCCTAACAAGAAAAGATTGGAAGCCATGAAAACATTAACTCAAGCTGGAGTTCCCTGCAACCTCTATTTGTCCCCGATATTCCCAATTTTATCCGACAACCTTCTAAACACTTACTTGAAGAAAGCATCTCAAAGTGGAGCAAAATGCTGTGGAGCCATATTTCTAAAGATGCGAGCAGGAATCTGGGCTAGCGTAAAACAGTTTCTGCAAAGCAACACAAGGCTTTCGATAAAGGAATTAGACGGCTTGGTAGTTCAAGGAAAGACACCGGATTTAGTTGCTGAATACCAAGATTTGTACTTCAAAAAGGGTAGCAAGGACCTTTCAGGATACGCCTTACCGGAGCTAAATTATAGGCGAAAAATAGCAGAATCAATTGCAGAAAAGTGCAAACAACTTGGAATGAGCTTTACTGCAGAAGAGTTTATTGATTTGTGGACAACGTCCTATTCTGATTGCGTAAATATTGATGGCTGGCATGCACCAACAGCGTATGACATTGTCAAATTCATAAAATCTCACCCAACAAACGTCAGTTTGGAAGAGGTAATTGAACACATCAAGAAGAATTTTGCCACAGAAAAAAACTGGGAGAAGTTAATGAAAGATTATTGGGACAAAGCAAAGCTATTCTTTTAATCAGAAACCCAGTTTTTCATTTACAAAAAACAAAGTAACCTTCCGAAAAGGCAAAGTTTCTTTTTCAGATATCAGAATCTTGCCTATTTCACAGCCTTTGAATCCAGCCTGCTTCAATCGTTGGTCTTCAAGGGGTAAACAATACTCATGTACTCGCCTAAGCCCTTCCTCCAAATTAGAAACAATTTTCTGTGTACCCACAACCCAAATCACGTTATTTGACGAAAAAGCGTAAGGGGCTAATTGACTGCCTGTGTTACTGGCTGTAATTACTTCTCCAGATTGCGTAACAGCGTGAACGCTACCCAAAAAATAATTTGCAAGGACGCTTTTTTTGCGCAGTTCAGCTTGCTTTTGGGGGTCCTTTTCTGAAACTATTTTGTCTTTGAGGTTATTCCATGGATGTTTGCCCGACTTTAGAAGGTCAACAAAACCAATTTCGTTAAGCGTAGTGGAGCCACCAGTCATTATGTCCACTCCGGGAGGAATAAACTCAGTCAATCTCTTCAGTGCATCTTCTTTGTTATTCAAAAATTCAACTTGAATGCCTCTACTTTTGAGAGCTTCAATAGTTTTTTTTACCACATCTTCGTCAGCTAATTCAATCCACACAGTATAAAATCTCACTTGCATTGTTATCGCAAAAATCTATAAAGATATCGTACCACGCTAACTAATGTAAGTCTGAAAATAATTTGACTAAATCCTCAATTGTGTTTTAAGTGTTTTAGCCCGTCTGAACGATTGAAGAATTTGCAATAAGCTATGTGGTTGCAAGAAGACCCGTTACACAGAATCTTATTATTTACAGCTTTTACAGGTGTGAATGGTTTAGACTTTTCTTCAGTGAACTCTTCTGTTGAATTATGCGTTAACAATGTTTTGAATGAAGTGTACCAAATTATATTGTCTGTTGAAGACCTATCCTTCACCCGCAAGAAAATACTGAGTTTTATGGGTTTTCCTTGGGGAACAATTTGTCCTTTCGCAAATATGACCTAAATAGGTCGATCTTGAATAGCAAAGTGATATGATTGCTACCACGGTCGCTAATGGCTATGTACTTTGGTCTGCGAGTTATCGGCTGATTAACCGGGTACAACTCTTTTTCATAGTTGCACTTGGCAAATGTGGTTCCAGGTTCACAGTCAAAATTGTCAAACTCAGTAATTTTAGGCTCAACCTCGATTATTACCACTTCATCGTCCATACTAAACCCGTCAAAGATAATATCATTAATTTGGAGTTTTAAGAGTTGTTTCGATTTGCACCAGATAAAAGTCGGGGATATTGTTTCTTTCTAGAGACGCACAAAACGTTATACTGGCTTGTGTCGCTAATGAAATCGAATGAAATAGTTGAGGCGACAAATGTTGTTATCAAGAGATTGTGGCGGTTGCTCACAGAAGAAGACATGCAGTCAACGCTACAGAAAAGTCCAGAGTGGCGAAAAAGTCTACTGCCCCGATGGATCAGTACATCTAGTAGATAGCGCATCCGTAATTCAAACAATCGAATTCCAAATTGCAGAAGCAAATGAAAAGTGTCCAATCCAACGAAGTTGAAGTGAGCTTTAAATCAGGTAGTTCATGAAAAACTTAGAGGTAGCCTAAAGGAAGCCGTGCTATCTTGAAACCCTAATGTTGTTTTAAATATCACTTAGATATCTACTCTCACTTTTTAACATTAAAAGACAAAAAAATGTTTGACTACTTAAAGAACCGGCAGATTGATCCAGCCATTCTTAGAAGGGCTGAATTGACTTGTTTGAAATATGACCAACAAACTTGCAAATGGCACTTCTTACCTGAATATGACGTTTACAGAATAGCAACGTAGGCAAAAAAAAGTCAATGATTAAATTTTGAAACAAATCAGCCGTCATCCAAGGCATCGAAATTTAAAACGGTTTTTGTAAACCCTGATTTTTATAGGCAAAAATAGATTTGTAAAAAAATAAAAGAGGTCAGGGTTTTTTTGTCATCTCATGGCGTATCCACCAGACGACCCCTACTATTGCAGGAATTGCAAAGATTGCAACTATCCAGAGCAGTATGGTCACCATTGAACCCACGACGTAATCTAAGGTGTAAGTTGAGATAGCAACATTCCAGTTTCCGTCAACATAGACTTTGATTGCGAAGGCAATGAACAGCAGCGACGAGATTGCGCCACCTGCGTTGCGTGACTTTGACCGCTTCCAGGAAAGACCACTCTTTTCTGCATCAGGTACTCTTTTCCACCATTGCCAACCCAGTATTGCACCAATTGCTACTGGGATTCCGATTAAGACAAGCTCCCAGAAGACTGCATGCAGAATAAACAAAATCGAGGTACCCATCGTCCATATACCAAGAGTTGCGGGGACTAACCCTGTTGACTGAGCATTTCCTGCGAACCAGACGAAGACATAGACTGCGCCTGCAACAGCCAGAATGGCGGCTGCTATGAAAGCAGCAAATGCCACCCAGTGCTTTCTTAGGAATCCGCTCCAACGCGAACTTTCTTCGACTTGAGTTCGTTCAGTCATCAAATTCCAATTCCTTCTTGGCGGTTTATAGTTGACTGCTTTTTGCTTGCACTGGCTGAGTTGGCGTCTGAGCGTAGCCGTACCCGCTTTGCTGTGGGTTGTATTGTTGGTATTGTTGGGGTTTGATGGCGGAAAATGCTATTGTTGCAAATATCCAAGATATGAATATCAGGATTAAGCCGACGCCGACGATTGTGAGTATTGAACCGATCCACAGCAATGTTCCAGCGGTGGTAAATGATCCTTCTCCTGTTTTCTGCGCGAGTGCGTTGAAGGTTCTCTTAAGGTGTGTTGATGCGAGTATGTAGAAGACGAATGCCACGACAAGCCCTACTATGAAAGCTATTAAGCCAACGCCGAAAGCTGCAGTGAGGACAAAGGTTGATGTGAAGCCTGTTGCAGACCAAATGCCGACTGTAAATGCAGCAATCGCCACCGCCGCCGCTATTATGGCTATTACGTAGTATTTGACGCCTGTAAGAGAGTCTTGGTAGATTTTCTCGTCCTGATAGTAGTTTGAGAATTCCTTCATGCTTCGCAGGAGCAGGACCACTCCAACTATTCCTAACACCCAACCCACATAGGGAATTAAACTGAGCAAGAGCATTACTGAGCCTTCAATGGCTAAAGTTTTACTTGATTCGAAATTTACGTTCATTTTTTTTCCTCCGTGATTTGTAGTTTGCTATTTCCTTACATGTTGGATTCTGGATATAGCCCTAACATTTAGTAAAATGGCTCAAAGACAGTTCAAACAGTTAGAGTTGCAGCTCTAAGGGTTAGAGTCGTAAAAAAAGGACCTTATAGCCAAAAAAATATAGGCAAACTATAGGGGTGAAGCTTTTATTTACACGCGACAATATCAAGGCAGGGTTGAATTTGCCAAAGTCACGCGGAATAAGTGCAGATCTCCAGTCACCAAGAACTAGGTTGCTGTACTTCATTTATTCTGCCCCAAGCAGCAAAATTAAAGCTGAACCAGGCGTAAAATCCAGCATCAGTTCTGCGTTAGGCTACAAATCTGATGGGCATTTTCACTATGATTGGAATTACCTTATGAGTTCAGGAATGATTGAGGAAAAACATAGCCAATTTCTCGTTACTGACACAGGAAAAAAGGAATTTGCTTTACAATCAACAGCTGCTATGAACAACTGGATAATGGTTGTGATGGGGATTGCAATGGTTGTTTTCACCTTTGGACTTAGCTTTGGGGTTTTGCCGAAGGAAAGTGTAGCGTTTTTTGGGGCAGCATTGATTCTTATTGGGTCGTTGTTCTTGATTATAGGCCGCAGAAACAAACCTAAGCTGCCGCCTGAAGCTAAAGCTTTGCTTAAAGAATTAGGTCGTCACTAAACTTCGATCTGGGTGTCTGCCTCAATCTTAACATTAACGCCGCATGGTTAAACAAACTTGACTTTTTAATTAAAGGCAAAGAATCTTAATAAAACAGGTTCTGACTCTAAGGTGACGCCGATGAAGAACCTAATTAGCTGATTTGATGATGCACCCTAGGGTATCTGAGGCAAAATTTATTCTATTACTTTCTTTCGGACGAGGAATATCAGGAGAACCAATCCAACAATGAACAGGACAGCGCCGATAAGTACGGAAGCGCCATAATCGATCTTTAGGACATCCGACATCAAGTAGGGCACATACGTTGAACCAACAAAGATCAAGAATACAGAGACTATCGTCATTGCTACTTTCATGAATTTCGAATCTAAACCGCTAACTTGCATATTTTCATTGTTTTTTGTCATGCGACGCCCATCCACTTACTCTTCAGGTGCATTGTTTTCTACTAGCCCTTCTTTTATCTCTTTTCCTAATGCCTTCATCAAGAACTTGAAAACCAAGAATCCAGCGCCCTTATCAGCCTTAAAGCCCATAGTTGTGCCAAGTAATCCGATGCCGTCGATCTTTCTTTCCTTCGCCAACGCCAACGTTAAGCCTGTTCCACCGACGATTCTGCCTTTACTGTAGATTACGGCGCCTTTCTCCATAAACTCTGTTGCCAACCGCGGAGAGGTAGCAGCGATGTAAACCTGTGTTTTATCTTCAGTTATCGGTACTCCACCCATGGTTACGATGAATTTGCAGCCTAAGGTTTCTACAAAATCAAGCACCGTATCGCATACTGTGTAATGTGCAACTACATCGTCAAAGGATGGTTGAATCTCGCCGGTCATTATAACTAGGTTGTTCTTCTCCATGGGTGCATAGTAGAAGTCGTAGCGTGGTAAAAGCGCGATGCCCTTGCTGGTTATGGCGACGTAATCTGGGAAAGTAGGAGAATATAGTTCTGCGAAAGGTTTAGCGTCAAAGAACTTTATGAGCAGGTGCGCGGCTATCCTGCCGACGTTTCCAAAACCTGGGAGCCCTTGAACAAAGATTGGGTTTTCAAGAGTCGGATTCGAAAGGGTACGCAGATACGGCTTGTCCAAACTAAACCATCCGTCCATAGAAAGAATGTTCGACACTAAAATCCTTTTGCCGACAATGAAAAAGAAACTATTAATATTTGACGCTTCAACTAATAGGATACATCCCAAAAAAAATGGCACCAAAAACCGTAGCGGGGTGGGGTAGCCAGGATTAACCCGCTGGGCTCATAACCCAGAGATCAGTAGTTCAAATCTACTCCCCGCTACCACAAACAAATTTTTGCCCCCTAACCAGAAAGCTGAAACTTGGCATTAGCAAAAGCTTGAACTCTTCAAAGCACTAAATCTACCTCTAAAACAATCAACCAACCAATCGCATACAAACCCAAAAAACAAGAACTGCACAACAACCAACATCTACACAAAAATAGAAATCTCACATACTCCCACACTACACCCACACAGCCCAACATAGCATCCATGATACCTGTGTGAAACAACAGCGCTTCCCACACTCAAAACAAAAAAGAAAAACAGCCCAAACCAAAAAAGCAAACAAACCCAAAGACCAAAGTGTAGTGTGCAGTTTTTACCGCACCACACCCACACAAAGAGAAAAAGCATTTAAGAACAAAAAGTAGGTCAGCAATCTAAAAGCCCCAATTTGGCGCTTGGGTTAAATAAGGGCTTATTTGCTTTTTTTAAGACCTCTTAAGTTTTGCTGCGAGTTTTTCATTAGTTCTTAAGCCCTAAATACAGCTTGTTTACTGTAAAAGTAAATAAATAGGTTGACATAACATTAACGAAACTTCCGTTTGGTGAATTCCGTGAAGCGAACCAATGCAATCCTATTGATTGTGGCTTTCTCGTTACTTGTTATCTTGCCAGTTGCTTTGCCCTCTGGCGTTTCAGCCCAAGCCAGCAGCTACACCATTGATAAGGTTGATCATCAGGTTCAAGTCATGTATTCAGGGCACGTAGTTATTTTGGACACTATTCATGTTTCAGGCCAAATAACTGATGGATTCATGATTGGGTTACCTTCTCAATACAGCGCTTCTGTCCTCAAGGGCATAGCATACGACGACGCACATATTTATCAGATGAATTTAGGTGTTCAACTGGGCGACCGTAGCGGATTCTATGGCGCAACAGTAAACTTCAACGGAAACACACCCAGTGTCTTCACAGTTGCCTTTGTGTTATCCAACAGCCTCGCGGTCGAACAAGGCACTGGCGTTTACAATCTTAACTTTCCAGCGTACCCAAGTTTAGGACAGGATGTTAGAACATGCGATGTCACCATTACTTTTCCAAGTATACCTTCAACCATAACAATCTCCAAGGATGACGGGAACATAGATACAGCGACTTACTCAAAAACTAACATGGCAGCCTACACGTACGCCCCAGCCACAGCCGTCGTTCAATTATCAACTGGAGCTATACAGTTAACCACCATAACCAGCTTAAACCGCCAAATAAACATCGACGCAACAGGCAAAGTAACGGCTTCAGATAGCTACCGGATAATCAGTAACTCCACAGCACTCATGAGTTCATTCGCAATTACCCTTCCTGGAGAGGCAACGAACGTTCAGATAAGGGATCAATTCGGAGTTTTATCTGCCAACTTGGGAATAACCGGCAATTCGATAGTAGCTAACGCAACTTTAGTGACGTTTTTGTCTAATGACCAGTCGACGGTGTTGACTGCACAATATGATTTGCCAAGTGCAACGCTTCAAGGCAGCAACTATGTTTTAGGGAATTTCAAGCTTTTTCCAGATTTTGGCTACTTCGTTAATCAAGCCACCATAACTTTTAATCCGCCTGAAGGAGCCACAATCGTTACTCCAAAAGCGTCAGAACTTGACTCGTCTTCAACATTAACAAGACAAACCTACCAAGATAGCCTCACCGTAACAAAGAACAGCTTAAGCTACGTGGATTATCTTGCACCTCAACAGAACACAATCCAACTAGAATTCAATTATAACCCAGTATGGTCTTCTTTCAGACCCACGTTTTGGGCGGCACTCCTAGCTGTGGTTGCATGCGTAGCAGTCTTTTTCGTTAGAAGACATAAACCAGCAGAAGAAACTTACGCAGAAAAAACCGAACGGTTAGCAACACTCCAGACACCCCCGTCTACGCAGCAAACTAGGGGAGGAGCTGAAATAAAGACAGGCCAACAAGTGTCTGCAGAAACCATCAGGGAATTCATAGATGCCTACGAAGACAAAAAACAGTTAAATGCTGAGGTGAAGTCGATGGATGCTAAGGCGCAGAAAGGAAAGATTCCAAGACGCCAATACAAAGTTCAAAGAAATGCTATAGAGGTTCGTTTGGAAAGCATAAACCGAAACATTGAGAGAACAAAGAAAGCCTTCATGGGCACAACTGGCGGCTACTCTGATTTAGTTAAGCAACTGGATTTGGCTGAAGCAGACTTGGTTGAAGCTGAAGAAAACATAAAGAACCTTGAAGCGCGGCAAAACAAGGGAGAAATTTCGCTTACAGTCTACAAGAGATCCATCGGAGACTACCAAAAACAAAGAGACAAAGCTGAATCTGCCATAAACGGAATTTTGCTGAGGTTACGTGAAAAAATCCGCTAAAACACCTAAACCCTTTTATTTTACTCATCAACTTTTGAAGGAAATATCCCAGAGGTAAGACAAAAATGGTAAAAATTGTTGTCGATCCTAAATGCACTGGATGCGAAACTTGTGTCAACACTTGCCCAGTCGGCGTATATGAAATCAAAGACGGCAAGTCAGTGCCCAGCAAATCAAGCGAATGTCTTGTTTGCAGAGCATGTGAAGCACAATGCCCCGAAGGTGCAATTCAGGTAATCGAATAAACTATATTTCTCCGCGATCTCAAGTTGAGGTTGAGAGAGTTTCCCTTTTATTAGTCAAGTTTTTATCAAGTATTTTTTGAAGCAAAAAGATGAAATGCACTTGTAACTTTGGGTTTAATCTTCAAGGTTTAGAAGAAACTCGACTATCCTTGCGAGCTGCTTTGCAGTTGGAAGGTCTATGCTTTGTTCTTCGTCTATGTTTATGATTAAATGATCGGTTTGCATAGCTGTCCTATTGGTGGCTTTTGCTATAACAATATCCCTGACTTGCACTTCGAAGTTCGAAGTGGCAGAAAAATCGAAGTTAACGTTTTAACACTTCTATGTAAATTTAGCTGACTTCACGTGAGAGAGCTGCACTATTCAGATAAAACTACACAAATCATATTTTTCCATCAAATATTAGGTCCTTTAACCCAAGTAAAAGTTATATTCTAAAGCTCCCTAAAACCTTGTTATGCCAGACAAAGTTCATTGTTGCCACATACTGGTCAAAACATTAACAGAAGCCCAAAACGCCAAAGCCCGACTCGACAAAGGCGAAAAATTCGGCACCGTAGCCCAACAAGTTTCCCAATGCCCATCCGGCAAAAAAGGAGGAGACCTAGGGACTTTCACAAGAGGCAAAATGGTGAAAGAATTCGAGAAAACCGCCTTCGAACTCGAGAAAGGCCAAACTTCAGCTCCTGTTAAAACTCAGTTTGGGTACCACATCATAAAACGAATCGAATAAACAGATGCAACAAGGGTAAATCCGCCCCAAAGCACTTTTTATGTTCCAAAGAAAAGGCAGGAATCTAAGCGACCAACATAAAACTAAACCTTATCAAAAACGAAAGGACCTTATTGATTGTTTGCTTAGCGTTCCTTCTAAGTTTTTTGCTGGTTACACTTTTCAGAGCAAACTTTCACCAAATTGATGTCGAGGTAAACCAGTGGATTTCGTCAATCCAATCAGGCACGTTAACGTTTTTTGCTCAAGGGGTTGCATTATTTTTTGATACAGCAAGTCTTGCGATTTTCTCCCTGATTATTGCAGGGTTTTTGTTCTGGAAGAATTACAAAGCGCAAGGTCTACTCCTTTTGGGCGCGATGGGTGGGGATGCTTTGATAGTTTCAGCCCTTAAAGCCTTTGAACACGTTGCTAGACCAACGAATAACATTTTATTCGACACCGGTTTTTCATATCCTAGCGGTCATAGTGCAGGATGCATAGTTTTTGTTGGATTACTTGCT
>Ga0182021_10010609_pt1 | contig 10920 bp, 6 predicted proteins | sample 612E3MmetaG_FD_120493 | JGI IMG/M metagenome (GOLD analysis project Ga0182021, IMG submission 120493) | Permafrost microbial communities from Stordalen Mire, Sweden - 612E3M metaG (Illumina Assembly) | ecosystem: Environmental > Terrestrial > Soil > Wetlands > Permafrost | place: Sweden...
CCAGCTCCCGGTCACGAGGATGGCTGGCGTGTTGGCCATCGGAGTGGTCGTCTGGTACTGCGAGCAGTCGAGAAGAGGCACCTCGCCCGGATACGCCCAAATCTTGGTGCGGTTGGTATCCGAGGTTCCGCTCTTCGAGAGATTGATCTGGGCCGTGCTGTAGTACGTTCCCGCACGCATCCAGATGGTATCCCCCGCCGCGGCAGAGTTGTTTGCCTTCTGAATGCTGGCGAAGGGCGCGGCCTGAGTCCCGGGATTCGTATCGCTACCCGTGGGGGACACGTAGTACTCCGCGGCCAGCACGTTCCCGGCAGCGAACAGGCCCAGGCCGGCGACTAGCCAGGCGAGCCGGGGGTGACGCGGGTCGCTTCTCGATGAGCGTTGCATGGATTTCATGAGAGGCTCCTTCTGTGGGGCAGGCGAAACCAACGGCTGGGCGGCGGACCGGAGGGAGGGTCTTGTACTCCAACACAGCAGATGGCTGTAGGCTATAGTGGCTTGGACTGGGGCAGATGGCTCAGGCATTCCGCCGGAAGAAACGCAACTCCTCAAGTAGCCGCGACAAGTCATGCTGAGTCATTGACCTGCGGAAGCGGGATGGACTGCTTTTCGTGGGCTAGAGTTGAGGCCGGCTGGGCGGGCCCAAGCCGGAAACGCCCACGTCTCCTGCCACTGGGATCCTTCTGGACGAGCTCCCTTGATGCTAGGGTTCGCGCATGAAACAGGTTGTCTGGACCGCCTTGCTGGGCTCGCTTGGGGCCTGTGCTTCCATGGCGCCAGCCCCCGGCGATGCCAGCGGTTCGCAGACGAACCCCGAATCGGGCGACGGGCTCAGCAGTGTGACGTATGAAGTCTCTCCCAACGGAGTCATTCCCGTGTGCGACAGCGCGCGAATGTGCACGTTCACTTGGGGCTCATACGTCTTGGGGGTCGACGCGAACCACGGTGCGCGCATCGTGAAGTTCTCCCTTTCGGGCCAAAACATTCTGGTTACCCAGGCCGCGGGAGCCGCGCAATTTGGAGCGACCTTCTGGCCGAGTCCGCAGACGCTTTGGAACTGGCCACCTATCGCAACCATCGACACCAGCGCCTATTCTGTGTCAGTCCAAGGCGACGTGCTGGTTCTGACATCGAGTTCGTTCACCATCACGACCGGCGCCCCGACGATGACCATCGAAAAGCACTTGGCTGTCAATTCCGCCAACAACGTCGTCAGCATCACCTATGGCTTCATCAACCAGGGAAACACCTCGGTCTCCCTGGCACCGTGGGAGATCACCCGGGTCGCCCCTGGAGGGGTCACGTTCTTCCCCAACCCCGACAGCGGACCGGCGCCGCGGACGTGCAGCGGAACTTTTGCTGTGCCGGCAACCTCCGATTTCGAATCCTACACATTCTTTGCCGACCTCCCCACCACGGGTCAGACCAAGCTCTGCGCCGCCGGCGGCAGCAAAGGCTACCAAGCACACCTTTCGGGGGATCTGCTCTTGGTGCAAGCGTGGACGGATGTTCCCGCATCAGAAGATGCGGTCGGCGAAGGTGAGGTTGAATTCTATACCGACCCGAGTTTTACCTACGAGGAAGTCGAGAACCAGGGAGCGTACGCGCCCCTTGGCGCTGGCAATCGAGCCGATTGGACCGTGCGCTGGACGCTCACCCCCATCGCCAGCGCGGATGGTGGTGCTGGCCCATCGGACATAGTCGCGTCTTCCTTGCTCCGCCAAGAGATCGAGCAAGTCGCCGATTCAGAGGCGGCCTTGCAGTAGACGTTCGCTACCGGTGCCCTTGCAGTTGTGACGCCAAAGCCCCAGAATGTTTTTTTGCGCGGGCGGGTTGTGGGTTCGCAGGCTTTCGGTCTAGTCTATAGCCACGCACCACAGCTATCTACGCGCGAACAGCAACCACGAGAGGTGAAGAATGGATCGTTCGATACGCTGTATCCCCGTTTTACTCGGTACGAGTGTTGCGATCCTCGCAGCCGGATGTTGCCTCCACCCAGCCCCTGCGCCGGTGTGCCCGAACGCAGCTCCGCCCCAGCGGGTTGTGGTGGCCCGGCCGGCTCCTGAACCCGTCGCGCCCCCGCCGCCGCCACCGTCCGGACCGGCCACGATCGTGGTCAGGGATGCCGGTCTGCAGATGCCAAAATCCGTGCTTTGGGATGCGGGCCAAGACGTGTATTTCGTGAGCAACATCAACGGCGAGGCCGCCATTCCCAACAAGAACGGTTTCCTTTCGAAGATTGGCCCCGATGGCAAGGTCATCGCGCTCAAGTTCGTCGACGGAAGCAAGAAGGCAAGCGAGCTGAACGCGCCCAAGGGACTGGCCATCATCGGCGACATCCTCTACGTGACGGATCTCAATGTCGTGCGCAAGTTCGACCGCAAGAGCGGCAAAGCCAAAGGCGTGATCACGGTACCGGATTCGGTCTTTCTCAACGATCTCTCGGCGTCGCCTGATGGCAAGACGCTCTACGTTTCCGACAGCGCGGTGACTTTCAAGGCCGGGAGTTTCGCCGGCACTGGCAAGGATGCAATCTACGCGATCAACGTGAAGAAGGGCTCAGTGGGCGTCCTCATCAGTGACGAAGCCTTGCACTGGCCGAGCGGCCTGCTGGCGGACAGTGACGGGGTGTGGGTCGTCGCTCTGGGCGCAAACCACCTGTTCCACGTCGACCAACAGGGCGGCACAGGACCGGCCACCAAGCTGCCAAAGGGTGGACTCGACGGGATTGTGAGGCTAGACGACGGCTCATTCCTCATTTCCAGCTGGGAAGCCTCTGCCATCTACCGTGGTTTTCCCCGCGGAGAATTCAAGGAAGTCATATCGGGAATTCCCTCACCTGCCGACATCGGCCTGGACAGCAAACGCAACATGCTTCTGATTCCCATCTTCCAAAAATCGGCCGTTCAGTTTGTGCCCTTGCCGCCCCTGGCCCCGCCCGCGCTCGCGTCGCCGCCTCCTGGTGCGCCGGTCATGACCGCACCACCCGCACCCGTGGCGCCGCCGCGTCCTGCTGAAGTCGCCTACCCGGCGTTCGGGCCGACGCCGCCATCGCCAATGCCATCGCCAGCGCTACCGCCACCGCCCGCTCCGCTTCGTGCGCCGGCGCCTACCGACGCCATACCACCGGCGCCCAGCGCTGTGCCTCCAGTTCCAGCCGCACGCACCCCTGCCAAGCCCAGTGTCCCAGCGGCCGCACCGGTTCCAGCTCCAGCCCCCTACGGGACCCCTTACGGTGCCGGCTATTCCGTCCCGGCGCCCGTGGCTCCCTCTGCGACTCCGGCGGGCTCGCCCGCACGCTAGTCCATCCGGGCCGGTGATAGGCACGACGACAGGGAGAGGTTGGCAGGAGCCATGGGCGTTCACGCGGGGACACGAGGCGAGTCAGCCTAAGTCGAATTCCTTTGGCAATTTCATTCCTGTTGCGGTTGCACCGCCAAAGCCCCAGAAGGTTCTGGTGCACATCTGGGGTGCGTCATCTGGCATGGAAGTGTTCACGGACGGCCGCAGCAGAGATTTGCCGACCAGAGCACCTCGCTCGGCGAGGATGCGAGGAGTACACTGTGCCCTGTGGGAAGGACCGCCATGAGAAACAACGAAGTATTGACGCAAGCGTCAGTACGCATGTCGAAGCAGCCGCAGAGTTCGAAGAGACTGGCCCTGTTGTCCGCTGGAGTCGCCTTTTTCTGTGTCTTCCTGGCGAGGGGGCATGCATCGGCGGCGGAATACTACGTGTCGCCGACCGGCAGCGATTCGAGTCCCGGGACCCAGGCGTCGCCCTTTGCCACGGTTCAGAAGGCAAACAACTCCGCCGCGGCGGGGGATACCATCTGGATGCGCGCGGGAACCTACTCCAGCACAGGCCAGATCACGCTTTCGAAGAGCGGAACCTCGGACACCAACCGCACCAAGATTTGGGCGTATCCGGGCGAGGTGCCTATTCTCGATTTCTCGAACTACTCATTGGCCAGCTCGGGGTCGGACAATCCAGCCATCACTGTGACCGGCAGCTGGATGCATCTGAAGGGACTTGAGATCGCCAACGGCAAGGTCGGATCCAGTGGCTCCCACTCCTACTCCATGCTCCGCACCAAGGGGGCGAGCAACAACACGTTCGAGCTGCTCAACATCCATAACGGCTTCGGGCCGGGGCTCTTCATCGACACGGGAACTGGCGGCAACCTGATTCTGAATTGCGATTCGCACGACAATTACGACGTAAACGGCAGTCAGGGGGATGGGCAAAACGGCGACGGATTCGGTGTTCACTATCAAACCACCGGCCCCAGCACCATCATCCGCGGGTGCCGCTCATGGCACAACTCCGATGATGGATACGACTTCATCTACCAAGAGGTTCCTGTCACGATCGAGAATAGCTGGGCGACAGGATGTGGTTACGGCGGTTCGGGCAACGGCAATGGGTTCAAGATCGGAAGCAGCGGCACGGGCATTCGGCATCTTGTCCAAAATAACGTCGCCTGGAAGAACAGTGCCGCGGGCTTTTATGCCAACCACTCCTCGGGCGGTAACACCTGGTACAACAACACGTCGTACAACAACGGGACCCAGTACAACATGCTGGCATCCAGCTTCGCTGCCGACGGAAGAACCATCGCGACACCTGTCATTACCCTGACGGGCACCAAGGTGCACATCATGCGAAACAACGTCGGCTTCCCCAACAAGAATTCCAACATGACCGGGGTCGACACCGCGAACAACACCTGGGACCTGGGCATTACCCCGACGGCCGCCGATTTCGCCAGCATCTCGGACACCGGCTGCACCGGCCCGCGCGAGGCTGATGGCAGCATGCCGTCGGCTTGCACTTTCATGAAGTTGGCGGCCGGTAGCGCAATGATCGACAAGGGCACGGATGTCGGCCTGCCCTACACGGGCAAGGCTCCCGACCTCGGCGCCTACGAATACGGCGCTGTGACCACGACCGGCGGAACATCCGGGAGCAGCGGCGGCAGCACCGGCGCCGGCGGGAGCACGGGCGCCGGCGGCAGCGTCGTCAGCGGTGGCAGCACCGCTAGGGGTGGCAGCACCGCTAGCGGCGGCAGCATCGCGGCCGGCGGCAGCACCCGCATTGGCGGCAGCACAGCCGCCGGCGGTAGCACAGTCAGCGGCGGCAGCACGGGCAACGGCGCCAGCACCAGCGCCGGCGGCAGTACGCGCAGCGGCGGCAGCACGAGCGCCGGTGGCAACACAGTCAGCGGCGGCAGCATGGCGGCCGGCGGCAGCACCGGTGGCGGCGGAACGCCGACGGCGGGGACAACTGAAGCCCCAGGAGGTGTGATCGACACGGGAGGAAGCGTCGCCCAGGCGACCGGCGGTGCAACAGCAGCCGGTGGCATCATCGACACAGGTGGTGCGAGCCAGGGATTTGGCGGCGTGGCCGTCACCGGAGGCACATCGAACGAAGGCGGAGCGGGTGCGGGCGGGGTGACGGGACCGAGCGCCACCGGCGGATCGACCGCAGAAAACACGGCCAGATCGAGCGGCGGATGCGCCATCGGCTCGCGTTCCCCGCGCGGCGGAATGGCCGCCTTCTTGATGGTGGCAGCGCTCGCCCTGCTGGTGAGACGGCGGCGAAACAGAAGCTAAGGCGCTCGACATAGGGACTCTGCCAGGGCCACTGCGGCGCCGTCAGGACGTTTTCGATGCCGAGGCCCTGGACGCGACGGCACTTGCCCGGGCCGAAATGCCTTCGTTCACGGCCGGACAGCACTTTTTTCGAGGACCGCGCTGACCCACTCTGCCGGGTCGTTGCCCCTAACCTTGATAATGGCACACAAAAGGAGACCGCGATGAAATCCGCGAAATGTCTGTCGAAAACCCGTCAGCAACACTCGCTGCTCCGCTGGCTGGTCGCCGGACTGGGCTTGTTCGCCGCAAAGAATACGTCTGCCGCGGAGTACTATGTGTCCCCGACTGGCAGCGATTCGGGTGCCGGGACCCAGGCGGCGCCGTTTGCCACGGTTCAGAAGGCAAACGACTCCGCCGCGGCAGGGGATACCATCTGGATGCGTGCCGGAACCTACAACTGCACGAGTCAAATCACGCTTTCGAAGAGCGGAACATCGGACACCAATCGCACCAAGATCTGGGCGTATACGGGCGAGGTGCCTATTCTCGACTTCTCGAACTACTCATTGGCCAGCGGGTCGTCGGACAGGCCAGCAATCACCGTGACCGGGAGCTGGATGCATCTTAAGGGGCTCGAGATCGCCAACGGCAAGGTCGGGTCCAGTGGCTCCCACTCCTACTCCATGCTTCGCACCAAGAATGCGAGCAACAATACCTTCGAGCTGCTCAACATCCATAATGGCTTTGGGCCCGGGTTCTTCGTCGACACGGGTACTGGCGGCAATCTGGTTCTGAATTGCGATTCGCACGACAATTACGACGTAAACGGCAGTCAGGGGGATGGGCAAAACGGCGACGGGTTCGGTGTTCACTATCAAACTACCGGCCCCAGCACCATCATCCGCGGCTGCCGCTCATGGCACAACTCCGATGACGGGTACGACTTCATCTCGCAAGAGGTTCCTGTCACGATCGAGAATAGCTGGGCTTTCAAGTGCGGCTACGGCTCCTCCGGAAATGGCAACGGGTTCAAGATCGGAAGCAGCAAGACGGGCATTCGGCATCTTGTGCAAAACAATGTTGCGTGGAGTAACGCGGCTTCGGGCTTCTATGCCAACCACTCGACGGGTGGCAACACCTGGTACAACAACACGTCGTACAACAATGGGACTCAGTACAACATGCTGGCTAGCAGTTTCGATTCCGCCGGCAACGTAACGGGGACCATTACCCTGTCGGGATCGAAGGCGCACATCATGAGAAACAACATCGGCTTTCCCGACAAGAATTCCAACATGGGAGGGGTCGACACCCAGTTCAACACGTGGGACTTGAACATCACCCCGACGACCGCTGATTTCGCCAGCACCTCGGACACTCCATGCACTGGCTCGCGCGAGGCGGACGGCAGCATGCCGGCTGCATGCACTATGTTGCACCTGGCTGCTGGCAGCAAGATGATCGACAAAGGCACGAACGTGGGGCTGCCCTACGCCGGAACGGCTCCAGACCTCGGTGCCTACGAATACGGCGCTACGACGACGACCGGCGGAACATCCGGGAGCAGCGGCGGCGGCACCGGCGCCGGCGGCAACACGGGCGCCGGTGGCAGCACGGGCAATGGCGGCAGCACGAGCAGCGGTGGCAAGACCGCAAGTGGCGGAACCACGGGAACCGGCGGGAAGACCGCAAGCGGTGGCGCGCCGGGAACTGGCGGCAAGACTAGCAGCGGCGGCGCAACGGGAACCGGCGGTGCTCTGGCAACGGGCGGGGTCACCTTACTCGGCGGAGCACCGGGAAGCGGTGGAGCCTTGGGAACCGGCGGTGTGGCAGAAACAGGTGGAACCAGTGGCGTGGTTGACACCGGGGGCGTGGGCGCACTCGCTGGCATGGGAACTGGCGGCAGTGTCGCGACCGGCGGGGAGATTGCGACCGGCGGAGTGCCGGGAAGCGCCGGTAATACGGGGCCAGGTGAAACCGGGGGTAATCCGGTCACGGGCGGAACTCCGCAACCCGCCAGCACCGGTGGAGCGACGGGAACGGGCGCTCCTGGCGGATCGACCGCAGTTGCCAAGACCGGCACAGGCAGCGGCGGATGCGCCGTCGGCTCGCGTTCCCCACGCGGCGGAATGGCCGCCTTCTTGATGGTGGGAGCGCTCGCCCTGCTGGTGAGGCGGCGACGAAACAGAAGCTAGACCGCGCTTCGCCACGACCACGCTTCCCTCGCGATGGTCCTGGGCCGCTGTGCTTCGCCAACCTGTCATGCGGGAAGGGCTTCCCACTGGGCACCAGGAGGGGGTAGAGTTCCGGCATGGGACAGACAGACGCGGGAGTCAGACAGCATCGACGTGAGGCTGGCGATCAGGCGCGCCAGAGCCTGGCGGATTCGAACCAACAGGCGCTTCCCTACACCGCGGGAATAAACGAGGGGGTTCGGGCCGCGATGCGCAGCGGGGACGTGCTCTTGTTTCGTGGCGGTGGTGTATTGAGCCGGCTCATCCGACTTGCCACCCACAGTCGGTATTCGCACGCGGGGTTGGTGTTTCGCTACCGCGAGCGCGTTTACTGTTTGGAAGCCGTGGGCAAGGGTGTGCGTCTCGCTCCTGTGTCGCGGCTGCTCCATCACTATCCAGACGGGATCTTCTACTGCACCCTGGGCGCAGCTGACCCAGCACGCGAAACCGCGCTTGGATTCGGGTTCCAGCAACTCTCCCTCCCGTACGACGTGCTTGGTTTGGTGCGCTTCGCCCTTGCGTTGATCTTTGCCACGCGGCGTCCGGTCAAGCCAGACCAGCGCTGGTTCTGCTCGGAGCTGGTGGCAGCGGCCTACCGCATCGCTGAGTTTCCCCTGACTGATGAGTTGCCGTGCTACGCCTCGCCCGTCGATTTGATCAATGGCCACAAACTCGAGCTGCGTGGTCGTCTGACCGCTACGGATGTGTGAGGGCGCCCTGGCCGCAGTTCAGGCTCCTCCCCGTCGATCAGGTCACTGTCCGGGGGCCTGGTTGTCTCGTTCGTTGTAGTAGTGCTCGATGCACTCCCAGATAGCCTGTCGCAGGTGGCCTTCACCCAGCGGCGCCATTCGTTCCAGGCACTCGCTTTTGCTCGAAAGCACGCATCGCTTTGCGAATGCGTTCAGATTCCGAGGCATCGGCGGCAACCGATCGCCGGGCGCCCTCACACCTGAAGAACCTGATCCAGGCGCAGAAGCTTGAAGATCGCCGCCGGTTGATTGCACAAGCCTTGTATGGTCACGACGCCGCCGTATTCCTTGGCCTTCTTGTACAGACACACCAGCCCGCCCACGCCGCAGCTGTCGATAAGTCGCAAACCCGACACATCGACGACGACGCGAGGATGCCGTTCAGCGAGCAAGGCCTCGATTGACGGGAGAAGATCTTGAGTGGTGACCGCGTCCAGCTCGCCCTCGATGCGAAGAGTGGCCACGTCATCAGTTCTGCTGGTTGAGAAGTGCATAAGCTCTTTCCCTCTGCCTTGTCGGTGTTTCGTCATCAGATGGAAGCCTGAGGCGCCTGCGAAGCAATGACTGTGCCGGCCGGAGGCTTGCCGATTTCTGGCAGCGTCTTGGTCAGATGGATCGCACATCCCTCCCACTCTTTTGCGATGGCACGGACTTTGTATGGGTTGGGAACGGATCGGGAGGCGGCACCAGGTGCAAGGGGGGCCTGTGGGCGGACTGTGGGGTGGGGCGGGCAGGCCAGGGCAACGGATGGGCGGCGTTGGCGGCGAAATCGGGAGCGTGCCGCGGGCAGAGGGGCCTCAGCATAGTGGCGGAGTACCATTCTAGACGGAATCAGGGACGTCGTGTTCGAGTGGCACCAGCAATACTCCGCCACTGTGCGGGGGCGTGATGCTGCATGGAGCGAAATCAGGACTTTGTCTTGGACGCATTCTCTTGCCAGCAATGCGACCGAACCGGCGCGCTCGACCGCGTCTTGAGCGGAAGCGGGCTTCGACGAGCGCAGGTCCACGATGCTGCTGAGCGCGGTGGCATGACGCTCTTCGCTCGCACGATTTGTGCGCACGATTTGTTCGCACGATTCGTGCGCCGTGGTCCCCAGGCCTCCGGCTATACGCGCCGCTACATTGGCGACTGACGGGTCGCCAACGGGTGAAGGTGGATGTTACCGGCCCTGCCTCTTGCGCGGCCGGGAGATCCTGTACTGGTTCAGGCGCGCCACAAAGGCCGTGCGACCCATGCCCAGCAGCCTGGCAGCCGCGGTCTGGTTGCCGGCGGTCTTCTCCAGCGCGTCGAGGATCCGCCCCTTCTCCTCGGGCTCCAGCGAGTGCTCCGACTGGGTGGACGACAACTCACACAGCGGGGTCTGGCCGTAGGGCACGGCGGGGGCTGGCGCCGAAAAGGTGGCTTCCATCAACTCCCGCGGAAGGTGATCGGGCGTGATGACCAGTCCCGATCGGCACAGAAGCACCGCCCTGTGAATGACGTTGCGCAACTCGCGGATGTTGCCGGGCCAAGCATAGCTGCGTAGCAGTGTGAGGGCGTCGGCTGAGAGCTCAGGAGCGGAACGCCCCAAGTCGCGGGCCATTTCGCCGGCGAAGCGACGCCCAAATGGCTCGATTTCCACGGGGCGGTCACGCAGCGGGGGAATGGCCAGGGTGATGCCGTTGAGCCGGAAATACAGATCATGGCGAAACCCGCCGCTCTCGATGGCCTGTGCAAGGTTGCGGTTGGTTGCCGACACGAATCTGACGTCCACGGTCCGCTTGGTCACGCCGCCAACCCGAATCAGCGTGCGGGTCTCGATCACACGAAGCAGCTTGGCCTGCAGGGGCAGGGGTAGCTCACCAATCTCGTCGAGAAACACGGTGCCGCCCGGTGCGGTCTCGAGGAGTCCCGGCTTGGCCTGGGTGGCCCCGGTGAAGGCGCCCTTCTCGTAGCCGAACAGCTCCGCGTCCACCAGATTTTCCGACAGGGCGGCGCAGTTGAGCGACAGGAAACTGCCCTGGGCGCGCTGCGAGGCGCGATGAACGGTCTCGGCCAGAATCTCCTTGCCTGTGCCGGTCTCCCCCACAAGCAGGACGTTGATGTTGCTCTTGGCGACGTCCTTGGCCAGGGAATGAAGTTCCCGCATCGCCGGGTCCACGAGAACGATGTCCGAGGTCGGCCCTGGCTGGACGGTCCCTGGGCGCACGGCATGGCAGGCCCGCTCGAGCAACTCCGCCGCGCTGCGACCATCAAGCGGGTAGTGGGCCGTGCCGGTGCGAAACACAATTCCGGCCTTCTGCAAGCGGACGCTCAATTCGGCAACCAGCGTGGTGGCAACCTCCGCGGTGGTTCGCGGC
>Ga0182021_10010610_pt1 | contig 10920 bp, 7 predicted proteins | sample 612E3MmetaG_FD_120493 | JGI IMG/M metagenome (GOLD analysis project Ga0182021, IMG submission 120493) | Permafrost microbial communities from Stordalen Mire, Sweden - 612E3M metaG (Illumina Assembly) | ecosystem: Environmental > Terrestrial > Soil > Wetlands > Permafrost | place: Sweden...
GCCTTTGGACGAGCCTTCCTGGTTGGGCTTGACGATGAGCGGGAAGACCAGCTTGGGCGACAGGCGTTCGCGTCCGGTCTCCATCAACTGGAACTCGGGGGTGAGAATCCCGTGCTGGCGCAAGACCTTCTTGGACAGGGCCTTATCGAGCGCGATGGACAGCGTGGCGGCGTCCGATCCGGTGTATGGAATTCCCATCAACTCGCACAACGCGGGCACCGCAGCCTCGCGGTTGCGACCCTCCACACCCTCGGCGATGTTGAAGACCAGATCCACGGGCGAGTCAGTGAGCTGTCGGGGCAGCTCGGCGGTGGCTTCCAGGGGCACCACCACATGGCCGTAGCTCTCCAGCGCCTGGCTGATGGCCTCGATAGTCTGCGGGGCGTCGTACTCGGCCTCGGCGTCATCGCCACCCTTCGAGTCGACGCGCTTCATGTTGTGGGTGAAGCCGATGCGCAGAGGCTCAGGACCCCGCCGACGGCGCCCCACCTGCGGGACGCTCATTCCCTGCCGTCGCGCCGCACTGGCCACCACCGCGCCCAGAGCCGCCTGGTAGTCGAGCCCCTCGCGCGCCGCCGCGGCGAAGGTGCTGGACCCGCGTTCCAGCGACGGAAGAGCGTTGACCTCGAGCAAATAAATGCGGCCGTCGTCGCCCAGTCGAAAATCGACGCGGCCCAGATCGCGCACGCCCAGGGTGCGCACCGCCAGCTTACAGATGGCGCGCAGACGGGCCACCACGTCGCGCTGCAGGTCGGGGGGGCAACGCACCGCCACCCGGCCGGCCTCGGCGATCTTGAGCCGGAAGTCATAGATGTTGAAACGGCTGCGGGCCGCCGGATCGATGACGTAGTCGACCGGCAGCAGCACACCTTCGTCACCCGCACCTTCCAGAAAAGGGACCGTGACATCGGTGCCCGTGATGAACTCCTCGACGATCAGTCCTGCGGGATAGCGACGCAGAGCCTTCGGCAACATGTCAGCCAAGGCGCGCGGATCGCGGGCCACCGCTTCGTCGCCGATGCCCTTCGAGGATCCCTCGAAGTTCGGCTTGACCAGAACCGGATAGGCCAACCCCAGCATGCCGATGTCGCGGCCGCGTTGCACGTCGTCAGCCACCACCAGACGCGCCCGCGGCGTGTCGATGCCCTGCGCGCCCAGAACCAGCTTGGTCATCCACTTGTCGAGGGTGACGGTCATCACGTAGGCGTCTGAGCCGGTGTAGGGGAAGCCCAGCTCCTCGAACAGCGCCGGATAGAACGCCTCGCGCGTGCGGCCGCGACGACCCTCGGCCGTGTTGAAGATGAGGTCGGGCCCGTACGACTCCAGCCGCGCCGCCAGGTGTGAGGCGGGACCGGTGACCTCGATCTTCTCGACCTCGTGCCCACCGGCGCGCAGGCCGTCGGCGATGGCGTCGACGGTTTCTGCGGTGTCGAATTCGGCTTCGTCCTCGCTATCTGTGAGGCGCAGGTTGTGAGTAAATGCGATCTTCACGTCGTCGTCGCCACCCGCTGTCGATCGGATGTCTGGGACGAGAGTAGAACAAAAACGAAAGCGATCCGTCAACAGTTGTCATGGGAACTTGCAAGTCGGAGTAGCGGGGTGCGGTGTGGGTGACAGAGACGAATGACCAGAACCCCGCGTCCGGCCAGACCCTCCACTGCGCCGCCGCGAACCTCGTCTGCGAAGTTCTCCAGCACGGCGTCCTTGATCCCGCTGCCTTTGAATTCCAGCACTGCCAGCCGTTTGCTGACTGTCTCGGAAACCGCAGGCTGGCCAAGCAGTGCCGCGGACGCGAGGCCAATCAACGCGGGCAAGCGCAGTGACCGAGTGAAGATCGCCATGGCCGCACTGTCTCACGTGACCGGCGACCCTCGCAAGAGGGGTGCCCCCGAGCCCGCCGTCGCTGTTATGGCCTCTGCCACCGCCCACTCAACCTGCCACGGCCACCGCCACCGTCGCTGTCACCGCCTCTGTCACTGCGGCAGCCTCTGTCACCGCCACCGCTATCCGAGCAAAATCCCTCCCCGGCTGCGAAGCGCACCGGCCACCTTCTCCGCCAAGGCCTTGAGATCTTCGCTGGGCCGCGCCAGGTAGCCGTCCACGCCCACCTCGAATGCCTCCTTGACCGTTTCATACGAAGGATAGGCGGTGTAGAGCACGGAAGCGCAGTGGGGCAGCAAGCGCTGCGCCTGCTCGATGACGCGCAAACCGGACATGCCGGGGAGGTTACGATCGGCCAGCACCACGTCGTAGTGTTGGTCCTTGATGAGGGCCAGTGCCTCGTCGCCGTTGGCCGCTGCCGTCACGTTGAACGCGCGGCCCAAGAATTCGGCAATGAGCTGGCGCCGCGGCCCTTCCGCCTCGACCACCAGCACGCGGCCCTTCTCGCCCTTGCGGTCCTGGTCGACCCGCAAGCTGGCCTGCGCGCGTGCCAGCTGTTCATCGCGGCGGGAAAGCGCCCGGCGGATGCGGAAGCGCAAGGCCTCCACGTCGCGGATCGGCTTCTCGATGTAGTCCTGCGCCCCGATGTCCAGGGCTTCCACCGCCGAATCATAGGACGAGTATCCAGTGATCATCACCACAGCGGGTTGGGGATCGAGCGTGCGCGCCACGCGCAAGACCTCCAAGCCCGACGCTCCCGGCAGGTTCTTGTCCGTGAGGACCAGATCGAAATGCCGCTTGTGCATCAGATCGATGGCTTCTTCGGCCGAGGCGGCCGTGGTCACGCGATAGCCGCCCCGGCGTAGGATCTCGCGCAGCACCGTCAGCACCACGACCTCATCGTCGACCACCAGGACTTCGTGAGCCGAAGGGACCACGGCTCCGCCCTCGCTGGCGGCGGTGTCGGCGATCAGCTTCGCGTCCACGTCCTGCGGTGCCGCCGGGGTCGAGCCCGCGCTCGCCGCCTCGTCCATGACTCCAAAACGTGCCAACGTCTCTACCAACTGGCGGCCCATCACCTCGGCGCGACGACGGCTCGCCGTGCTGGCCACGACCCGACCGATCTCCCCCACCCGCGCGCGGCCCAGATAGGCGCGTACGCCGCCATAGACCGCTGCTCCCAGCCGTTCGGAGGTTGGGGTGGCATCAACCACGACAACGGCGGCGCCTGCGGCACGGCTTCGGGCTTCGCGCAAGCGCGCGTCCATCCGATCCTCCGCCGCGACCCCCACAACCACCACGTCAGACGGACCCGAAACCACCGTGCACCCCAAGAGCTTGGCCAGTTCCGCGTCACCCATCACCATGATCGAGGGCTGGCGCTTGCGCTCGCTCAGGGCTGCCGCCAGGGCGCCGGCCAGCGCCGGCTCGTTCGCCTCCAATTCAACGAGATGGCTGGCGATGGCGTTCCCCAGCAGTAGCTCACGCGTGCGCGCCCGCCGGCACGAGGCCAGCCAGCGCAGATGGGCGCGAAAAAGCGCGTCGCTTTCCGGCAGAGGCCGCGTGAGCAAGGCGGCCACCTCGCGCGCGTAGAAGTCGGAGCAGCGCTCGGGATCGCCCCCCAGGAGTAACACCACGTCCGCAAAAGGCCGCAGCTCGCGCGCCGTGGCGAAGGGGTCCCGCTGGGCATCCACACCCTCTTCATCGAGCACCGCCAGTTCGAACGGCTCTTCGGCCAGGCGGTCAAGCGCCTGCTCGGCAGAAAACAATTCCACCACGACGCCCTCGGCGGAAAGGGCAGCCACAACGCGCGCGCGTTCCCCGGCGTCGGCAATCCCGACCAGAAAACGTTCCTGTGTCAGCCGAGCGGCGCCGCGCAGCGAAGCGAACAATCCTGCTGAGCCTGGGCCCGGCATGGTCCGGCTCATTCTACTTCACCAAGGCGCGATATCGTCATGGAGATTGCGGTTTCAGATTGGTGGCATCAATCTTGTAGGTTGCGAGTATGCTACTGCCAGTTCAAGGAGAGACTCATGAAACCCAACGGCCTAAATTGGATGTTGAAGCGAGTTTCGGTCCTCGCGACCGCGACGCTCGCTGTGCTTGGCGTTCACACTGCGGCTTTCGCGCAACAGAGCCGGACGCCTAATGCGCAGCCCGTAGCGGCGGCGTCCGAAGCGGCACCGCCTGCCACTCCGGCGCCGACGCCGCCGGCTGAGGCCGCGCCCGCGCCGCCGGCCGAAGCCGCGCCCACGCCGCCACCACCCAGCTACGGCCCGCCGCCAGGCTACGGCCCGCCACCAGGTTACGGCCAGCAGCCCGGCTATTCCCCGCCACCAGGCTACGCCCCGCAACCCAGCTACGGTCCGCGCTACCGCTACGCGTACCATCCCGGCTACTACCCGCCACCCTACTCAGTCCCCATGCGCTCGACCTACCGTCCCTTCATGCTCAGCGTGGGACTGGGGCTGAGCGGCCTTTCGTTTAGCAACCCGAACAGCTCGGGCCACGAGCCCGGCATGTCGTACGCGGTTCATCTTGGCTTCGGAATCACGCCGCGCTGGATGGTCATGTTGGCCGGAGATGGGGCCTGGGCCCAGTTCTCCGGTGCCGGCGTATACGGACATTCAAGCTACGCCCTCACAACGTACACCGCTGGAGCGCAGTTCTTCATCCAGCCCTGGCTCTATTCGCGGCTCGGCCTTGGCCTGGGGTGCATCGAGTGGAGTGACAACTATGGCGACGCGTCGGACTGCAGGGGCCAGGCACTGGTTGCGGGCGTCGGGGCTGAATTCATGCAAGCCCACAGCTCATCCCTGGCTGCTGAACTGGGTGCAATTGTTGCGCGATTCCCCGAGGCCGCGACCAGAGGCGACGGGAACGAAGTGTGGTACAGCATTGGCGTCAACCTGATTCTCAACCTGTTCTAGAACTGCCGCTTGAACGTGGGCCGTCGAATCGATCCCCAGCGCCGGCCGCGGTGTCCGCTGGGGATCGTCATCATCGGGGTGGCTGGTTGCGCGGCCCACGTTCCGCCACCTGCGGGCTGTGCATCCGACAACGACTGCAAGCTGGTGCGCATCTGTGAAGCCGGCCAGTGCGTCTGGCCCAAAGCGCCGACGGCGGTGTCGTGCGTGGCCGCTCCCGCCGCTACAAGCGCGGCCCCGATTCCCGTGGGGCCGCCCGCGCAGGCCATGTTCCGCTTCGAGCCCCAGCATCGGGGCCGCTCGCCCTACCGGCTGCCGGCCCAACCTCCGGTAGTCCGCTGGACCTTCGAAACCTCCGGGCCCATCACCTCGTCGCCCGCGCTGTCGTCCGACGGCCTGGTCTTGGTCGGCAGCCACGATGGCCGGCTACGCGCCATCGATGCGCAAGGCAAGCTGCGCTGGTCGTTTGTCACGGGCGACACCATCTTCAGCTCACCGGCCCTCTCCGCTTTCGGAGCGGTTGTCTTCGGGGCCGACGACGATTTCTTGTATGAGCTCGACGGCAGGAACGGCAAGTCGTTGTGGAAGATGCGCGCGGGAAGCTGCGCCCAGACGCTGGGGGTAGGCCCCGACGCCAGTCGCTGCGATGTGGACGGCGGGCCGACCATCGGGCTGGACGGAACCATCTACTTCGGCGGCGACGCGGTCTATGCCGTGAACCACAATGGTGAGTTGCGCTGGCGCTTCGCCACGGGCGGGCATGTTTCCAGCGCGCCCGCAGTCACCCCGGACGGAACCGTGGTGGTGGGGAGCCTGGACAACAACCTCTATGCCATCAACAAGGATGGGACCAAGCGCTGGGACTTCCGCGCGCGCGGCGATGTGGAGTCCAGCCCTGCCATCGAGGAAGACGGAACCATCTACTTCGGATCGGATGACAACAAGCTCTACGCCATCAGTCCGCTCGGCCAGATCGTGTGGGCCTTTACCACGGGCGATGACATCCGGGCGGCCCCTGCCATTGGCCGCGACGGGACAGTGTACGTGGGCTCGTTCGACGGCTTGTTCTACGCAGTTCATCGTGACGGCACGCCGGCCTGGACGTTTCGCACCGGCGATCGCATCTACTCGTCAGCCCTAGTGGACGTGGCCGGCGCCATCCTGTTCGGGTCCGAGGATGACCGCCTCTACTGTTTGGAGCCCGACGGAAAGCTGCGCTGGTCGGTGGAGCTGGGCGGCGATGTGGACAGCTCGCCCATCCTGGCCGCCGACGGCACAATCTACGTGGGCAGCGACGACAAGAAGCTCTACGCGCTTCACGCGCCGTAGAAGTTAGCTTTTTTTGCACCACAGAGAGCACAGAGAACACAGAGGTCGGAAAGGAAGAAGGGGTTCGGACCGGACCGAATCCAACCCTTCCCTTTCCGATCCGGCTCTGTGGCCTCTGTGCTCTCTGTGGTGCAAAAAAGCTAGCTTGCCTCCAGCCATGGGCGGCGGGCGCGTGTATGCTGGGATGACAAAATGAACACAGAGAACGAGAAGCCCGCGGCGCGCGTGGTTACGGGGCGAATCAAGGTGCATCCGGATGGCTACGGGTTTGTCGTGCCGGAAGATGGGTCCGAGGACGTTCACATCAACCGGCGCAGCCGCGCCACGGCCATGGACAGCGATCGGGTCGAGGTCGAATGGTGGGTAGGCCCGCGTGGACTGGAAGGCAGCGTCACCAATGTGCTTGAGCGTGGGCGCGGAAAAATCACCGGGCAAATCGTGGCAGCGGGCCATACCCTGCGCTTCCAACCCGACGATCCGCGCATCACCGAGCCCGTGGTTCTGCGCGGCGGCGGCGCACCGCCACGCCCAGGCATGGCGGTGGTGGCCGAAATCTCGTCCTACCCCACCCAACCGGGCGCGCCGCTGGAAGTGACCCTGCTCAAGGTGCTGGGACTACCCGAGGATCCGCGCACCGAAGTGGAGAAGGTCCTGGCCTGCGGCGATATCGCGGATGAATTCCCCAGCGAGGTGGCGCAGGCCGCTGACCACATGCCACGCAAGGTTGAGGACGCGGACCGCCGCGATCGCGCGGACCTGCGCGACGTCCCGTTCATGACCATCGACCCCGAGACGGCGCGTGACTTCGACGACGCCGTGGCCTTGCAGTCGTTGCCGGGCGGGATCCACCGCCTGTGGGTGGCGGTAGCGGATGTCTCGCACTACCTGCGCGAGGGCACCGCTCTCGACAAAGAAGCGCAAAGCCGTGGCTGCAGCCTGTACCTGCCCAACCGGGCCATTCCCATGCTGCCCGAGGCGCTCTCCGGCAACATCTGCTCGCTGGTAGCTGGCCAGGATCGCCTGGCCATGGTGGTGCGCATCGATTTCGACAGCAATCTCGGCGTGCGCGACCAGGACTTCTGCGCAGCCGTGATCCATTCGCGCGCGCGCCTCGACTATCCCGGGGTGGCCGCGGCTTTGGCCGGCAAGGTGCAGGGGAAACAGAAAAAATACGAGCCGCTGGTTCCTGCTCTGCGCGCGCTGGATGCGCTGGCGCGCAAGCTGCGGGCGCGACGCCAGCAGGGCGGCGCCCTGGACCTGGATCTGCCACAAGTCGTGGTGGAACTGGACCACGATGATCCCGGGCTGGTGCGCGACATTCGGCGTGCCCGGCGCGATCCCGGCGAGCGCCACGCCTACGCCATGATCGAGGAGTTCATGCTGGCCGCCAACCTGGCGGTGGGCGAAAGCTTCCAAGCGCGCGGCGAGCCCACCCTGTGGCGCATCCATCCCGCACCCGACGCCGAGAAGATGCACAACTTCGCGGCCATGGCCGAGCGCTACGGCATCCTGGTCGACGAGGAGAAGGCGCGCACACCCGCGGGTCTGGCGGTCGTGCTCAAGCGGCTGCAAGGCCACCTGGCGGAGAAAGCCCTCTCCTTCCAGCTCCTGCGCTCGCTCAAGCAGGCCACCTACGACGCGACCAATGTGGGCCACTTCGGCCTGGCCGCGCCCGCCTACTTGCACTTTACCTCGCCTATCCGCCGCTATCCCGACGTGGTGGTGCACCGCTTGCTCAAGCAGCGGCTGGCCAGCCTGGGCAAACCGGCCGGGGAATTTTCCGCCCAGCCGCAAGGCCTGGCCCCCTCGCTTGAGGACCTGCAGCGGGTCGCCAGCGAGGCGTCCTTCGCCGAACGCAAGGCCATGGAAGTGGAGCGCGAGGTAATCGACCTCTACCGTTCCTTCTTCATGCGCGACCGCGTGGGCGACGTGCTCGAGGGCACCATCTCCGGGATAGCCAGCTTCGGCGCTTTCGTGGCGACAGACCAACCCTTTGTCGAGGGGCTGGTGCGCAGCGAGCATCTTCTGCCCGATGATTTCTACGACTACGACGAGGTGGCATGTCGCCTGGTGGGCCGACGATCGGGCCGGACCTTTTCGCTGGGTGATCCGGTCAAGGTCGAGGTTCTGTCTGCCAGTGTGGCGCGCCGGCAGGTGGACCTGCGCCTGTTTGGGGAGGGGATGCGGCCACGACGCGAGCGCCGCGGACCAGGCGAGCGTCCCGCGAAAGGCCGACAGCAGCAGGGAAAGCGTCCCGGCAAGGCAACGTCCAAGCGGCCCGGTCGGACGGGTAAGAGGCGACGATAGACGGTGACCGGGTACAGCCGCCCGCCGGCCAACATGCCGGCAGACGAGATCATCGAATCCTGGCTGCCGCGCGCCTTCGCAGCAGCGCTTCGCCGTCCGCCGCCCGACAGCCCATTAGTGCGGATGACTCTTTCCGGTCCAGGAGGCGGCACCTGGGATGTCTGCGTTTCTGACGACGCTCTCGTCGTGGAACGTCGCGAGTTGGGTGCGCATGGACGGTCTGACCCCCAAGGCGATCCCGACGTCTTGCTCCGGCAGAGTGCACCCGATTTTCTGGCTCTGTTTCGCGACGACCCCGATCTGCCCGCGCTCTTACCGGCGAACGCTGACGTGATGGATCTACTGTGCGTCGACGAAAACAAGATCGACCTGCTGGCGCATATCGACGGTCGTATCGCTGTCGAGATCCACGGGCGCCGCCGGCGGCGCTGGACTCTCGACGTGGCGTTCGGCCCGTCAGGGATGCGCGCTGGCCGCCCCCGTTCAACCGTGCGCGTGGACAGCCGCACCTGCGAAGAACTGTCGAACGGCACACTCGCCGTCTTGCCGGCGCTGCTCGCCGGGCGATTGCAGGTCGAGGGCGACCGCGCCCTGGTCATGCAGGTGGTGATGCTGGTGGGCTCGGTGCAAACAAGCCGACTCTTGTAAAAGTCAATCAAACGCGTACTGCAATTCGCCGCCTGTCACAGTCGTCGCGACTGTTGCTCCGGCTTGCCCTGCACCAGCCGCTTGAGCTCCAACCGAAGCAGAAGGTTGCGTGAAAAAGTGTGCGAGGACGGGACGGCGCTATTCGAGCCGATTCGTGCCGTCAAATGGCGCCGTGAGTGGGAATCTCCTACGCGCCGCAGCCGGCGCGGACAAGGCATGCAACCTACCGTTGGCGTGATCGTTCGCCGCTTGGACCCAAGCTACCGTGCCCTTGCTCGCGCCGTCCACCACACCGGCAAGCAAAGCCACGCTCGGAGCTTTGACCGTGGACACTTCAAAAGTGGCGGCCAGGGTGTGGTTCTTCCAATAGGCGAAGTCGATGTATTCGCCCTGGGTCGGGTAGTCGTCGTAGGACTGCTGATAGATGGCGAAACTCATGGCCTGAGCCGTCTGCTGTCCAGCAGCCGCGAAGAATCCGCCGTCGACCGTGGCGTCGGCGGTATAGCACCAAGGCCACAGCACCTCTTGCGCGCCACTGTGGTACGCGACAGCGGCGCGGAACCCGACGCTTTCCTGCAAGGACTTCACCAGCTGGGCTTCGACCGTTTTGAACGAATCTGCGTCGCTGCGCCCCGGGTAGGAATAGTCGCGGTTGATGTCCAGCCCAGCGGCGTTCTCTCGCGTATCCAGGGCGAACCCATCCGGGTTCACCAGGGGCAGCACGTAAAAGGCGTAGGTCCCAAGCAGGCTTCGCACCGACGCGTCGGTGGTGCTTCTTCGCAAGAGATAGTCCGGGATGCCCAGGGCCGCCTCGGTACTGGCGGGTTCGTCGCCGTGATGGGTGCCATTGGTGAAAATGGCTGGCGGGCTGGCCTGGCAAGTTGCATTGATGATGAGATAGGGGATATCACGGCCTTGCGCCGACTGGCCGTTCACCTTGTATGTGGCGATGGTGGGGAAAGCTGAGGCCACCGCTTGCAGGTAGTCTTCGATCTGCTGCTGATTGTGATAGGTCGAAAAGCCGATGGCCGGCAGCTTGGCGACGGAAATGTTGTCGGCCAGGGCGCAGACGCCATCGTCCGAGGCGTCTGCCTCGGGGCCGTCGACCATGGCGTCCATGGCGGCGCTTGCCGCATCCGTGACGCCCCCGTCGGCGCTGGCGTCCGCAGCCAAGTCGGCAGCGGCCTTGGTGTCCGCGGCCAGGTCCGGGCCGATGCTCCTATCCGCCGGCTGGTCAGAACTGCCATCCATGTCAATCGTCGAACTGCGATCCGGTGCGCTATCCGGCCTGGCGCCGGCATCGATACCGCTCTGCCCGTCGGCCCGGGCCAGGCGGCCAAGATCGACGGCGCTGTCTTGCCGTGGAGCACGCCCAGCCCCCTGGCCACAGCCAGCCAGAAGCACAGCGAGCACGGGGAGATAATAGCGGACGATCATTTTGGAATTGGGCGGGCCCAAGGCGGCGATACCCGTTGGGGGGCGTGCGCCTGCTGTTCAATTTTGGGACAAGAATGACCCGTCTTGGCGGATCCATCCCCCTTTATCTCACAGGTCGGGTTGTGTACACGGTGCGCTTGCGCGGTGAGTTGTCGTTGTGCAAGGAACGATGTCTGGATGAGAAAGGGGCGACACGATGAGAAACAGAGCCTGTTGGTCTTTTGTTTGCCTGGCCGTTTGCCTGCTCGCAATGCCTGCCTATGGCCAGCGTATCATGGAAAAACTGGGCCGGGGTTTTGTGGCGGTTGGGGGAGGAACCGGGACCCTTCTGTCGTGGCGGCTCTACGGCACGGAACAGGGCACTGATGTCGCCTTCAACGTGTACAAAGGC
>Ga0182021_10010611_pt1 | contig 10920 bp, 12 predicted proteins | sample 612E3MmetaG_FD_120493 | JGI IMG/M metagenome (GOLD analysis project Ga0182021, IMG submission 120493) | Permafrost microbial communities from Stordalen Mire, Sweden - 612E3M metaG (Illumina Assembly) | ecosystem: Environmental > Terrestrial > Soil > Wetlands > Permafrost | place: Sweden...
AACTGTACCATAATTCCCATCCACAAGTATCTCACGCCCGAATACTGTGAAGCTATTGGGAGCCTGAGATTTGACGTCAAAGTGTGGCGTTGGTATGATTACCGGACTGGTGTTCACTAACTTGTTAGAGATCTGTTGGGTGCCTTCTACGACTATTGTGCGGTAGCTTCCACCCTGATATTCGAAAATCCTAAGTGTGATTTGGCTCGAGGAGTTAGTCAAGTAGAGGAAGGCAATGTAAAAGTCGTTCTGTGTCACATTCGCCAAGAAAATGATGTTGACGGTTCCACTTGCCCAGTTTGTCGTCACATAACTCCAAGGCGTCAGAGTTATCCTGGAACTGTCATTTGAAAGGTAGCCGCCTTTGGTTGAGATGTTCAAAGAGTAACCGTTGCCATCGCCCTTGGCGGAGAAATCTGGAACTTGATGGACTGCAGATTCAGAGGATAAGAAGGGTGCACTAATTGGTCGAGCGTATGCAGCTCCAGTTCCAAGGACCGCGATTAGCGCGATCGTCAAGAGTAGGAGAGCGATCGCCGTGGTCTTCCTACTGGTTTGGGTCACAGAGCTGTCGCCTTGCTCGTGTTGGCTACGCTCTGTCAAGAGATGTACGTTCCCGACGGTGGTTGTTAAATTCTGGAAGTGGAGGAGTCGTATCGATTGCACCATTCATGTTCACTTAGGCCAGGCGTCATTTGGCATGAAGCAAACTTTCCGCTCAGGACCTTTTGACGCGCAAGCGCATAATCCCATGCGGATTTGTCGGAATCCATACGAAATTGAGAAAACGTTGTGGAATACATGAAAAACTTTATTGCTCTTCTTGGGCTCATCATGACGTGAGTTAATATGAGGCTGGCGTCTTACGCGATGGCACTGGGAATCTTACTAGCTATCTTCATTCTCAGAGCGCCCGCCACTTCAGCACTATCCCCGCAGAGCGGTGGCCTAATCTTCGGTACGGTTTATGGCTTCACTTGGGATGACAAGCTTATTCCTCTTGAATGGGTCCAAGTAACCGCAACAAATCCCAATTACCTTCCTTTCACGGTCTCTACAGGTGCCAACGGGATTTTTGAGATGTTTGTGCCCACCGGAACTTACAATCTGACAGTTTCACCGCCCGGATACAAGGCCTATAGCTCGATGGTGTCGGTGTCTGATGGCTCATCCTCGTCAGCCAGTTTCTACTTGGAACAATCGCACGTCCCGATTCCCGAATTCCCCACGCAGGGCGTCGCCTTGATAATCGCCATTGCCCTCGCAACGACACTGCTCACAAGGAAAAACACCAAGCACAAACGCTAGCCAAGCCGAGAATCTTCTGCCTAGTTTCTGCAAATTCCCATGGTTTTGCTAGGGTTAGTTTGTTTTGTAATTGCGCATCTCACCCAATTCACGTATGAGCCAAGACAAACTTCAGAGACGCATGGGCATCTCCTCATGCTAGCAACATTGATAATGCCCCGGCCTGCACTCAATACCCATGGATGACCAACACAGTGAACGCCGACACCAAGTCTACCTGCTCGCGCGTTTTGCTGGAATAGCCTCAACCATCGCCATAGTCCTGTATTACGTGCCGAATTATTTCTTTCTTGAGAAAATCACAGCGGAGCACTCCGCCTTACTGATGGAGCTTATCGGCATCAAAGCCACTGTATGGACTCAGGGGAACGCAGTATTCCTGAATCAATTCGAAGTAGAGCGAATGTGCACGGGCGTCCAAGTGATTACAATATTCCTAGGGATTCTTGTAGCCCTTCCCAAAGCTGCTGTCAAGAAAAGGATTCTGGCATTTGGGGTCGTCGCGATAGGGGTCTACTTCGCGAACGTTACTCGGATAGCGTTTGAGATTTGGCTACTCTACAGCGGAACTCTACCTTGGTCCCTCGCACACTATCCCACTGGACTAATACTTGGCGTCTTCTCCGTAGCCTTCCTCGTGGTAGTTGCCGACCACTTCCTACCCGAAGTAGGAGACTTGGCACTCTCAGCCTTGGACGGTTTCCGAAGAGCGTAACGTCTTTCCGCAGTGAACACAGTGTGTCCAGTCCTCCTCGACTGGTTCGCCGCAACTCTCACAGAACTTTGGCGCGGCGACTTCAGTATCCCGCTCTTGCGTTGGAGTCGACCTGGTCCTCTTTCGCCTAAGAGTCACCAAAACTACTCCTCCCAAGATTCCAAGAACAAGAACAGTAGGTAAGATCAAGGGCGTGTAATTCACCACAAAATTCGCGTTCAGCACCTTGGGACGGTCCATGGTGAGATTAATTGATGATGACCCTGATTCTAGATCTCCGGACCAACCCTTGAATTCGTAACGAAGTCCAAGAAATTCAAGAGGACCCACCAGGGGGAGCGAACTTGCCACCCGCAGGCTGACATTTGCACCAGTATTGTACCAGGCTGTTTGCGAGTAAGTTGGGACAATAGAATTCACATGTAATGAGTACTGCGTCCTGTAGGAGCCAACAAGTTTCGAGTTCCCGTCCAGCAACAGGGTCCTATCCGTGCCGTTCATTCTGTCCTTCCAACCCGCAAAAACCAACCTCGTTGAGTTCTCGAAAGTCAAAAGATTGGGCACGCTGATCTCATGAGTGATTCCGACTGGGAGTTGAAGTGCAACGGCTCCCACGTTTGACGTGTTCCGCGAAGAATTATCAACTTTCACCGCGACATTAGGAATACCTAGGTCGACCTCAAGGGTCGCAAGCTTGGCGACTTTGATCGTCAGCTCAGCAAAGCCCGGGCCTTGATACTTGTCAGCATAGTACTGCCAGGTACCGTCTTTGAGATAATATGCAATCGCAGTCAGAACTAAATCCTGTTCCGTGGAGGGTGCAGTCAGGTTGACCGTCCAGATTCTATCACCACCTCTGCTCATAACGACCTGGTCACTGTGCCACAGCTCGGAACCAAGATTTCCTAACGAACCCTGAAACAAGGTCGATTTGATCGTAGCATTCGTATGTATTGCATATTCCACGTCAACCGCCAACGAGAATTGGCTCGAAGGGGCCACCTGTCGCGGATGCCGCACCTCAGCAACTCTCAGCAAGCCCACATTGGGTTGGTCGGCGATGGCGAATGACACACCGAAGATAGGTAAGGCAACCAGAAATACTAAGAGCAATCCGATGCATTTCCAAAATCCGACACGTTTCACGGAAGATCACGTGCCCAAACGCATTGTCCTCTTTCTAAGTGCCCATTCCGTTGCTCTACTGATTGCTTCACTAGAATTCCTGACTGCAGAGAGCGGAAATATTGCTCCGTCAGTTAGTCCTGGAGCTACGGGTATGATTTCAAATCGCAATTTGAAACCGCCCCGATCTATTTCTTCTCGCAACCTACGTAGCTGTCCTTCTACGTCCTCGCGCGCAAGCAGCGGAATTACCAAGTCAGCACCCAATTCTTCTGAATTGCGAAGGAGTTCCAGAGGAGTCTGAGTCTTGCCTAGGTTCATGGCGTCGAAGCCTATCGATCTGAGAGCTGCACAGAGGGTGAGCGAGAGCAAATTACCCGCCTTCAAGCCGAGGGGACCCACGGTTGCCTTAACATTGAATCTGCCCTGGGAGGCTATGAGCCTATCTTCGATCACTTGCAGGGCTGAGCTGACCGCAGTCTCGGCAGATCTTAGTTTCTCGGAATCATATTCTCCAATGTCGTGTAGGTCGACGATGATATTGACGGCTTCAGTAACCGCATCCAGAATATCGTTACTGGTGCCTCCACGGCCTAGGGCGGCGTATGTACTCTGTCTTGCTTCATCGGTTTTTCCTGCTAAGACCGCATTGGTCAATTTCTGGAGCCGTTGCTCTATCTCACTCAAGGCTGAGTTGAGTTCTGCCAGCTGCTGTCAGATTAGTGCTTCGGTCCAAGATCGAGGTTCACATGAGCGTTGACTGTCCAGCCGAGGGGTTGACTGGAATACTTCTGAGATTTTCATCGATAGGGGAGACGCCGTATAGAAAACTGATTAACTTTGAGATCGCTACAATTGGAACGCCGTCCACTATTCCTTCACGCGGCTCATTCAGACACAGGATTGTGGGCATCAGGTAACGATTCTCAGGGTTACTTACGCCACGCCTCTTCAACAAATCAGATCGGTCTGCCAGCGCTTCTGCTCGTTCGACTTGAGCTTGTGCAACCTGACGGGCGCGTGAATGAGAAAGACCGCGTAACCAGTGCTTACAGTCAATTACTAAAAGTAAACTGTCGTTCCAAGCGAGCAGATCAATTTCACGTCTCCCAATTCTGCTCTTGAAGACGAAGTGCTTTGCTGTTCGAAATCCATTCCGCTCTAAGGATTCCTCAGCAAAATCTTCAAATTCCTTCCAGTCGAGGGCCCGTGAGACCTTTTGCGGGTCATGCCCCTCATGGACAAGTCGTTCTGCTAGTCTCATGCGCTGGGCGGTGTCCATCTCCACCAGCCCTTCATGAGAATTGACTAACTTTCCTTCAGCGAGCTTCTCTATTTTCTCAACCAACATGTCCGCATGTGTATGAAGGTGCTGAGCGAGTTCGTCAAGTGTGATTCTGTTTTTGTCTCTGGTCAATTCCAGGAGTTTGATCTCTGGATCTGTTTGCAAGGTTCTTCGACTTGATTTCGGATTGTCAAAGGATGACGAATGAGAGAGCTAGGATTACCAGCGATATCGCGAAGAGCGCCCTTCGTAAGTTGGAGAGCGGTGAAACATCGTCTAACGGTATGACGCCTTGGTGTGGACGTCGACTAGCGAACATGAATATGATGAGGAGCACTGCGAATGGCCAGAAGCCGGCTGCAATGAGAATTGCGAAGCCGAGAAACGCGCCAAGCTTATGACCTTGGTCACCCAAAGTCGCTCGAGAGATATGACCACCATCAAGCTGCCAGACAGGAAGTAGATTCAGGAAGGTAATTAGAGCGCCGACCTGGACGGCAAAGAATACGCTCGGTAGGACCATGACATAACCTTGAGGTAGAGTTCGTAATCCAGCCTGCTGAATCAACTCTACCAATAGGGGAACGTTAGGCCAAGCAGTTGACACGAGAAGTTTTTCGGCCATCAGTGCCCCAAGCTGCTCAGCGCCTATCATGGGGGCTGTCATGACCATGAAAATCCCCACAGCGAGAGTTGCGAGGAATCCGGCAATGGGGCCGCTAAATCCAAGGTCAAATAGTTGATCTCGATTCGCCGGTGCACCTCGGAGAGAGATCACCGCACCGAAGGTTCCAATTGGTGGGGGAGCCGGCACGAAGTACGGCAAGGTCGCGTCCATTTTATGATGGCGAACGGCCAAAACATGTCCCGTCTCGTGAAGCCCCACTATTCCCAGTATTGAGATCGAGAACACTAACATTTGTTGACCCGACCCGGAACCGGCAAAAAGGATAGCGCTCACTCTTGGATCGATCGCGAAGATGTACAAGTAACTTGCCAGACTAACAGTGGCCACAGTAGCCAGGAAAAGAATCAGGTTGATTACTTTGCGAGGTTGACCGAGCTTTGGTTTTGGGAACACTGAGATCACGAGCTTGTCCGCGACTTTCTGGATCCTGGCCATTAGGTTGTGATTTGCGAGGTCGTGCAAGAGCTCTTGGAACTTCTCCTTGACCGGCTCTTGCGCAACCGCGAAGGTGGCCATGCCAGAAGTGTCCACGTAGGCATCTAGCAGGTTGAAGCGATATTCGATCATGCTCTTGATCGATCCAAAGTCCAGAGGATAAACGGGCAGAGTCCAGGTTGCAGATTGCGACGGTTCAGATACCACCAGAATGCCTTCCGAGGTTCTGCGCATACCAGGAAAACGTCATTTAAACGTATTCTAATACCGTTTGGGATGGTTGGCAGATAATATCATATAGCAGGAATCCGAATGCGAAAATTCCGATCCATCTTTGTTAGTCCAGAAGAACCATGCACTGCGCCAGTTTACTCCCGCAGATCTCGAGGCAGTGATGAGCATTAATCGCGTTTGTCTTCCGGAGAATTACGCCCCATACTTCTTCATTGACACCTTCACCACGTTACCGGAAACATTCATCGTTGCGGAATCTCAGGAACGCGTTGCAGGTTACATCATGTGCAGAATCGAGCATGGTTTTTCTGACCTGAAGAAACTCCGGTTTGCTAAGAAGGGACACATTATCTCTGTCGCCGTCATGCCTGACTATCGAAAGCAAGGCATCGCCTACTCGCTTGTTGAGCAAGCGCTCTCGGCTCTCACGGCTTTGCATACGGATGAATGTTACCTCGAGGTGAGGGTGTCTAATGATCCAGCCATCAAGCTTTACAACAAGATGGGTTTTGATACTACGAGAACAATCCCCCGGTACTATTTTGATGGCTCCGACGCATTCGTAATGACAAAAACGCTTACTTGACTTTTCAAGTTGCACTTCCGCAATTGCAGCCAACTCTCCCTAAACGCACTGAAAGGATAAGAATTATCTCCCAAGAATGTCATAGCACCCATGTGTTCTCGTTGACCAAAAGGTGCGGAAATTGTGGCGCCGAGAATAGGGAAGAAGCAAACTACTGCTTGAAATGCGGCCAATCGGTATTGAGCCCGCCAATAGAAATGATGGCTGTTGCCCCAGCACTGATAGCTTCTCCGTCTGTGGTGTGGCGGCCGCCCCCGGTTCGAGGATACCTCTCCCATCCGACTCTACCTGCCAACTTCAACTGTGCAGGCTACGGAGCGCCAATATGCTTCACTTGGTCGGAGGGTTACTATGGCGCCATGTTCTGTCCGATATGTTATTCGAGTCGCATCGGAACATGGGTGCCGAAGACGCACCTCGCATATTTCGACCCATTCTCCCCGAGATCGGTTTACGGTGTGCGCTCAGTTCGCTGATTTGCGCAGACGTAGCCTGTGCAAAGCTACTTTGTTTCTAGCCCGTCACGCTTACATAGGCCGCGATAATTCCCGAAAGGGCAGTTGGGAAATAGATGAGAGCAACTTCAAACTCGACCACCAAAAACTGTCTCCCAGTTAACCGCAGCGCAAACATTGCTAGGGATATGAGGAGAAGTATAAAGAAAGCATAGACCCAAGCAGTCTTCTCATCAGAGTTAGTTGCAGAATCAGCCATTCTTCGATCTACTGTTCCGCTTCTTCCCGTTCTCCCTCAAGCAAAATCTTCAATGGAATGTTCATGCTGGTCCCATCCGGAAGCGCCCGCCGAATACTAATTGGAAGAACACCCTCCCGCAACTCCAATTCCCCGAGTTCTATGGGAGATTTGATCAAATCCGGCACGTCCAGAAGAACTGGCGCTCCCATGGAAATCTGCAGCGCCCTCGCACCGACAATCCGAGCGCGTTCGAAACGTGTGAGTTTCTTCGGGCCAATCAGCGCCACGGAAACCCTTCTAGAACTCGCCTTCTCCTTCTTCTTTGGCACTTTCATCTGGCCCCTTGGGAGCTCCGCCCCCTTCCCTCGACTTTGAAGCCGCAATTACGTCATCGATCTTCAAGATCATGCAGGCGGCTTCACCAGCGGATTTCAGAGCCTGCACTTTGACAGCAAGGGGCTCATAAACTTCGAGTTTCGACAAATCAGCAACCCTCCCCTTGATCGGATCGATACCGGCCCAAATCTGCTTAGCCTGGTGCTTGGACCGGACTTCCATCAGTGCGTTAATTGGATCCATCCCCGCATTCTCAGCCAATGTCAAAGGAATAGCTTCGAGAGCATCAGCATACGCTTGAATCGCCAACTGCTCCTTGCCCGATAGTTTCTGAGAACGAACCCTAAGCAATCTGGACAACTCAGCTTCAACAGCTCCTCCCCCCGCCACCACATAGGGCTCAATAATAACATCCCTAACAACACTCAACGCATCATGAATCGCTCGCTCCGCCTCGTCCACAACGCGCTCAGTTCCACCGCGCACAAGAACGCTGACGGCTTTCGGATCCTTGCAGCCTTCAACGAACGTCATCTTATCATCCGATACCTTGCGCTCTTCCACCAACTTCGCATGACCCAGATCAGCGGATTTTATCTCCTCCAAATTTGAGAGAATCCTGCCACCAGTGGCCTTTGCAAGCTTCTCCATATCTGACTGTTTGACTCTTCGAACCGCCAGAATGCCCTTGTTGGCCATGAAGTGCTGTGCTACATCGTCAATTCCTTTCTCACAGATTACGACGTTCGCGCCACTGGAAGCGATCTTGTCAACCATGTTTCTCATGATCTTCTCTTCTTCGTCCAAGAATCCTTTCATCTGCCCCGGGTTCTGGATGTTCAGCTTTGCATCGAACTCAGTTTTCTCTACTTCCAGAGCACAGTTGATAAGCGCGATCTTGGCGGTCTCAACTCGCCTTGGCATACCCGGATGAACGACTTCCTTGTCGAGGAGAACCCCTTTGATTAGCACAGTATCGGTCAGGGAGCCTCCTGGCTTCTTCTCGACCTTCACGTCGTCAACGTCCGCTCTGTAGACGGATCCTGATTTTTCAGCGACTTGTAGAACGGCGTCAACCGCAAGATCGGCAACGTATTCTTTGTGTTCCGCAAGGAGCTTGCTTGCGAGCGCTACCTTGGCGACCTTTCTGAGCATGACTCTGTCAGTTGGATTGACCTTGATCGCCATTTTCCGAAGAAGTTCCAGAGCCTTCCCGCCTGCAGACTGGTAACCGTCTACTACAACTGTTGGATGAACGTCCTTGTCGATCAACGCTTGAGCCTTACTGAGTAGTTCACCTGCCAATATGACAGCGCTCGTCGTCCCATCGCCAACCTCATCATCCTGAGTTTTGGCAACTTCAACCATCATCTTGGCGGCAGGATTCTGGACGTCCATTTCATCGAGAATGGTTGCACCATCATTGCTGATCGTGACATCTCCAAACCCGTCCACCAGCATCTTATCCATACCTTTTGGACCCAACGAAGAACGGACGGACTCTGCGATGACCAGTGCAGCTGTAATGTTGGAATGTTGAGCGTCGCGACCCTGAGATCTAGAAATCCCCTCTTTGAGAATTATTGCCGACTGGCCCGCAAAATTACTTGACAATTCTCAAAGCCTCCGCTAAACGCAAACAACCCACAACAAAAAGCAATTTCATAAATACTTTGCGTTTTGGACCTCAAATAGCTCAGTGGTCGGTTAGAGGTCCGCGGTCTACCGTTCAACGACGAGTAATTCCTTTGAGCTTTGTGGGAGATGCGCGCCGACAAGAAAAGCATAGGTTTTGACAATGAATGATAGCACAATCAGTTGAAGTCCATCTTGGCGGGTGTCCCCCCACGACAGAACCGACTGCCTTCGCGCTGTTTTCCAACAGGATCATCTTAGGCAACTAAGAACCTCGCTTGGCTCATAGATGGTCAGCTTCAACAGTCTGTTTCGTCAGCACGTTTCTCAGCATGGAGGAAACACCAGTTCCCAGATGCGTGACTTACGGTGCTTCATCAAAAGCTACTGCTGGACCCTACACGAGAGTTTCTTCCTGCAAATTTAGGAATCAGTATCGATGCATTTGACCTGGAGTTAGTATGCATTTCGCAACTTTCTCCCTAGAAATACTTTTAGAGCGACATTCGCCTAGACACGGGTTAACTACGAGACGGTAATTGTGCGCGACATAATTCGAATCAATCAGCCAATTATTGGAAAGGAGGAGATTGACGCGGTCACTGAGGTGCTGAAGAGCGGCATTTTGACCGAAAAGAGTGGCATGGGCCCTCGAGTATTGGATTTCGAGAAGGAATTTGCCCGTTATGTTGGGGCTAGGCAAGCGGTTGCCGTGACGAGTGGGACTGCGGCACTCCACGCTTCCTTGCTCGCCGCGGGAGTCAAGCAAGGGGACGAAGTGGTCGTGCCCTCATTTACCTTTCACTCGACCGCTGAAGTTGTCCTTCTCTGTGGTGCACAACCGGTGTTCGCTGACATCGAGCCGGAGACTTACACGGTTAGCGCAGATACCATTGAAGGCGTCCTCACCAGGAACACTAAGGTGATCATACCTGTTCACCTGTACGGCCTTCCAGCTGACCTTGACCCGATCAGAAAACTCGCGAGGGACAGAGGAATAACACTGATTGAAGATGCAGCCCAAGCTCATGGTGCAGAGTACAAGGGCTCAAAGATAGGTTCGATCGGCGACATGACGTGCTTCAGTTTCTATGCGGGAAAGAACATGACGACGGGAGAGGGAGGTATGGTCACCACGAACGATGATGATTATTCCGAGAAACTTCGAATGATAAGAACACACGGGGAACAACGACCCTACTGGCCGACTTCAATTGGCAACAACTACCGAATGAATGAAATCCTCGCCGCCATTGGACTCGCTCAGTTGAAGAAACTGCCGTCCTTTCTTGAACGGAGAAGAAAAAACGCGCAGTTCCTGAGTGAAAAGTTGGGTGTTTTAGGGAAAGTAATTGCACCAAAAGAGCCTGACGGAAGGAAGCATGCGTGGTACGTTTACACTCTTAGATTGCGCGGGGCAAACGCGGGGAAGCGAAACAAAGCGATAGAAAAACTCCGGTCTAAGAACATTGAAGCAGCGGTCTATTATGAATCTCCGTTGCACATGTTGCCCTTGTATCGTGAGTTCTCCACAACCCGTCGGCCGCTACCGGAGACTGAAAAGGCCTGCCGACAGGTTTTCTCCGTTCCAGTACATCCAAAGCTCGACGAATCAGACCTGGGGTACATCTTCGAAACGCTCAAACGCGTACTAGCGTGAACGTCGGGACCCGCCTATCTACATAGTGCGAAGTATTTCTTCGAGTGTTGGTTTGGTGACCTCGCGTATCTCGTAACGAACGCGCACAGCTGGCTTCGGGACTTTCATTATCCTTCTCAAGTCTATTGGAGTTCCAAACACGAAGGTATCGCAATCAATGGCAGCGATCGTTTGTTCTAACTCCTTGATTTGTTTCTCGCCATAACCCATCGCAGGG
>Ga0182021_10010612_pt1 | contig 10919 bp, 10 predicted proteins | sample 612E3MmetaG_FD_120493 | JGI IMG/M metagenome (GOLD analysis project Ga0182021, IMG submission 120493) | Permafrost microbial communities from Stordalen Mire, Sweden - 612E3M metaG (Illumina Assembly) | ecosystem: Environmental > Terrestrial > Soil > Wetlands > Permafrost | place: Sweden...
GCTCTGGGCAGGCTCCGACGGCACCTCATATCTTTGTTTTCATTAACAAATGACATAAATCTGGAGACATAGAGGAAAACTTGAACGGCAACTCACCAAACCGCCGGGCCGTTATAGGCAAGCTCTGTGACATGATAGCTATTCTTCTTAAGAAAATGTAATAGATTTGTACTCGGAATAAGCTTAAGGTGACACGAAAATTGTTACCATTTATCGGGACTTTGCCCACGCGCAAAAATTTTGAAATTCATAGTCATAAATTGCACACATTTGCAAGCCACACTTGCCTATCCGCAACCAAAGCTTGCAAAAGAGTGAAATTTACTGATTCCTAAATCAGTCGACAAAATCCTGCATTTTCAATTTCATTCATTATATTTGCATTAAATACAAATTAAATGGCAAATAATGCAACCAATAGAATAAAAGTTGTTCTCGTTGAGCAGGGAAGAAGTAGTAAGTGGTTGTCGGAAAAACTAAAGAAAAATGAATCTACCGTGTCACGCTGGTGTACTAATAGTTCACAACCTCCACTCGACACCTTATCTAATATCGCCCGACTATTAAATGTGGATATTAGAGAATTACTTTCTTCAACAAAAGACAAAACTGAGTTATGAAAGAAAGAAACTGCCTCATATTAACTCAGTACCGCCGGGCGAGTGATTACAATGACTTTTTGGGGAAATACTATCATTTTCCTGCGACTGAGAAGAAGAACTATCTGAGTAATTTCACCTCCATACCAATTGAAGTAGTTTATTATGAACCAGATAAAAAAGGGGACGGTGTATTTTACGGTTATGGCAAAATAACAAAACCACCTTTTATCGATAAGAAAACTCCCGACCACTATTTTGCTGAAATTTCGGACTTCAAACTTTTCTCTAAACCTGTTTATTTCAAAACTGAAAAAGGGGAGATTATTGAAAAACTACACAACACTGAGTTTTATAATTACAATAATGCCGTCAGGAAGATTCGGCCACAATTATTAGATGAATTGTGTCTAGACGGAGGCATCCTATTGAATTTTAAAGCTGATGCCCATTTAGTTCAAGTTTTAGGTGAACAGCTTATCGCGTCTGAAAGAGTGGGGATTTTAGAATTAGTTAAAAATTCAATTGATGCTGGAGCCTCATATTGTAAGGTACGAATCGAAAAAATACCAAACTTATTAGAAATTCCTGAAAGTCTAAATAAATTCAACGAGTTTGAAGGTCCGGTAATAATTATCGAAGATGACGGAAGCGGGATGACAAAGGAACAAATCGAACTCGGATGGTTACGACCTGCATCTACTCTAAAAACTAACATAAAGGAGCTATTAAAAAAAGAGAGAGCTAAAGCTATTGAGGAAAATAAACTTGATGCTTTTGAAAAATATCTTAAACTGGTCAAAACGGAAAACAAGGGAAGAATCCCCTTAGGAGAAAAAGGCGTAGGTAGATTTGCTAGCCACAGGCTTGGTAAGAATCTTATTATAAGGACAAAGGTCGTAGAGAACGACTATGAGTTTGTATTAAAAATAAATTGGGATGATTTCAATATTTTGGATGGATCACCAAAAGATTTAGAGGATGTAAAAGTTACATTATCAAGACAAGCACCAAGTCGAGACTACGATAAAAAAAATAGTGGGACTCAATTAATAATTTATGGAGGAAGGGAAGGATTCGAACTGACTTATGAAGAAATTAAAGCAATAAATCAAATAATATTAAAGCTTAACTCTCCAAATCCAAACCCAAAAGCTATCACACCTCCATTCAAAGCCACTTTTTCTTGTCCACAAGTAAAAGATTTGGATGAAGAAATTACATATAAAAAATATGATCCTGTTTTTAGGATTTACGGAATTGTTGATGAATGGGGCAATTTTGAATATGACTATTTTTTTGAAGCTCCATATAATGTACCGTTACCTAGTTTCGAAAGGAAGGACCAAAAGTTTGACTTAAAAACTATAGAAAGAGACTTATGGTTTAGGATTGAAAATAATAGAAAACTTTGGAGGAAACCTGCTTGTGGATCTTTCTACATCCATATGGATATATGGTACCGTGATAAACCCTGGATAGGTAATTCGGATGATGAGAAACAATTTAAAAGATATCTAGAAGATTATGGTGGTTTGCCTATATACCGCGATGGAATAAATGTTTTGTCAGCTGAAGTTGGTACAGAAACAGATTGGTTAGGGTTAAGGCAGCGTCAGATTAAACAGGCGTTTAGAATGTCTTACTACCACATGATGGGAAATATTGAAATAGATCAATCTATTAATATTGACCTGATTGATAAAACTAATCGAGAAGGCATGATTAAAAACAGAGCATTTGGTGATTTAACTAGCTTGGTTAGGGCAGTTTGTTACTTCGTAGAACAAGATTATAGGGGCAAGAGAGATGAATTTAATCAATTGACTGGCGATTTAGTTCGGGAACCAAAAGCGCTCAAAGGACTACCCGATCAATCAGCAAAAATTATTTCAAACATTAGCACGAATTATGATATTTCTCTTGACCAATACAAACTATTTGATAATATAAAAGAACTTGGAGACATAAGTGAAAGAAAAGGTAAACTTGTAGACCTATCAAAATCACTACATAATCTTGAAGATAATTTAAAGCAAATTCAAGAGGTACAAGAGATGTTAACCGAACAAGCCGGATTTGGTTTAGGTATCGCTGTTGCATTACATGAGATTAGTAAAACAACGTCTAATTTTTATTATGGAGTATTAGAGGTTCTTGAAAGCGGTAAGTATGAGAAACTTGCGGATTTAAAAGATACTTCACAAGCCTTGGAATCGGAAATTCTAAGACTTAGTCCATTAAGAGCTCTACGAAATGAAGATCCAATACAATTCAAAGTTTCCAAATCAATTAATTACGTACACTCAGTTTTTAAAAGAAGATTTAAAAAATTAGATATTGATTTTGATTTTAATCATGACCAAGACTTTGAAATAATTACAAGGTATGGAGCTATAAATCAAATTTTAACAAACCTGTTTGACAACTCCTGTTACTGGATGGATAAACCTGAAATAATTGAACGAAAAATCAGATTGAAAATAGATTCAACAGATCGTACTATATTAGTTGCTGATAGTGGTGAGAATATACACGATTCAATATTGCCTTATTTATTCCAACCCGGATATAGTTTGAAATTTCCTCCTAGCGGATTAGGACTTTATGTATGCAAGCATTATATGAACTCGATGAAAAAAAGGGGTGATATTTATTTAGCAAAAGAAAGAGACAGAATCAAAGGACTTTCAGGTGCTCAATTCTTGTTAGACTTTTCAAAAGTAATTTACAAAGAAGATGAAAACTAAAAATATTCTACTCCTTGACGATGAATTTCCAAAGATAAAGGAGTTCATTGACGACAATATTTATCAAAAAGCAATTAATGCTAAAAATCTATATCATCTAGCTTTAAATGAAAATTGGAAATCTCTGAACCATCTTCAACAACTTATAAAAGACATAGTTACATCTGATGCATTTAAAGTCGGCTTGATTAGTCTTTGGGGATATTCTGAACCGGAACTCGCACTTCAGGACATTGAACTTGATTGTAAACCCGATGTGATAATTTATGATTGGCAATATGGCGTTGAGATGAACAATACTAGTTCTCAAAAATGGTTATTGGAGATACTTGAAAAAACTGAAGCATTTGTTTTTGTTTACTCACAAATAGAGGCACTACTTCCAGAGTTTCTTAATAGAGAATCATTCCATAAATATTCCAATCGATTTCAGTTATTGTTGAAAGGGGGCAAGAACGCCCATTCCTTTTCAGCCGAAGAATTTATTTTCCAATTTATAATAAGTTCCGCAAGCAAATCCGGGAAAATAAAGATTGATGGAATTGAGATTGAGTTTACCTCAAATGAATATTTAAGTAAAGCAAGTGACATCCTTTATCTTCAAAGGATTCTAGGCTACCAATACGTATTGGATCAACTTGAGAAAATAGACTTCTTAATTGATACTGCAAGTGTTGAAAAAGTATTGAATGACTCAAATGGATATTTATTAATTAATAAAGATAAAGGTTACTTAATTACCCCAGAGAACAATTTAATCCAAGAGAAAAGTTTAAAACCTCTTGAAAAAATAGGGTTTTTAGATGTAGTTAAACAGTACTCTTTAATAATTTTAGAAAGTGTATTAGAACGAGGAATATTGTACTTTTAAATTTTGAGCAATGCCTGTTTTACAAGAAGAACATATTAAAGGGTTATCTCCGATAATTTTTGCCTTTGAGGGGCATCCAACAAAAACGAGAGAAACTCATTTATTTGAGGGTGAAAAACACAATCAAGAGTTCTTAAGCTTTATTTATGATGGGAAAGATAATAATTTGCCAAAGCAATTTCACGAAGGATTACGAGTAACAGCAGCGGAACTTGCTGAACATAAAATTGATAAAGGAAATTCTTATCGTCAGAAATGCTTTTTGTGGGTTATTGATAATTCAAGTATTAAAATTTTGTGGGAAATGACTTCCAATGTTAAGCGAGGGGAGCACGTAATTGATAAGCCCTTTGTCTGTCATACTAATATTACCGGAGAAAAGGGACAAGCATATATAGGAGGAGAGATGTATTTCTGCTCAGACGGCAAAATATATATAAATTTCCGTTCAGACAGATTTGGTACTGTTGCAACAAAGGAAAAGAAACAGATGGCCATAAAATATATGAATGATTGCAAGTTTATTAATATAATTAACACGGAGGACAACTTATAATATGGAATTACTTTCAATTGACGTTTTCAGCGGCGTAGGAGGTCTAACGGAGGGAATGCATCTAGCTGATTTCAGAACAGAACTTGCATTTGAGATTGATGAGATCGCATCCAATGCGTACCGGTCAAATCATCCAAAAACAAATGTTATCACGAAAGATATACGAAAGGTTTCCGTTGCCGAAATTAAAAGAATCTTAAAAGGTAAAAAAATCCACCTTCTCGCAGGATGTCCCCCTTGTCAGGGATTTAGCTCAATGAGAAGATTAAATCGTGATACCCCAGTCGATGATGAAAGAAACAATTTAATAATGGAGTATGTACGTATTGTAAAAGCATTAAAGCCATATACAATTATGATGGAAAATGTTCCAGGTCTTATTGAGTACGAATTGTTTAAAAAGGCTATAAATATTCTGGAAAATGAACTTCATTACTATATTGATTTTAAAATTGTGAATGTTAAAGATTACGGAGTTCCACAAAGCCGGAGAAGGTTAGTGTTAGTAGGTTCGAGGCTTGGAGAAATAAAAGTTGCTCCTCCAACTAAAGAGAAGAATACAGTTAGAGATACTATTTCAAAATTACCAGTACCACGGGACTCAAAAGATCCATTACATAAAATATTACCAATTCATACGCCTGCTGTTCAAAAACGGATTGAAATGACTCCTAAAAACGGAGGGAGTAGAAAAGACTTGCCAAAGAAATACATGTTAAAATGCCACTCAGGAAAGAATATAGGCTTTAATGATGTTTATGGGAGACTTAGATGGGATGATTATTCTTCAACCATTACTGGAGGTTGCTTAAATCCTTCAAAGGGTAGGTTTTTACATCCAGATCAAGATCGTTGTATCTCAGCTAGAGAGGCTGCTTTATTACAGTCTTTTCCAATTAATTATAAGTTTCCTACAGACATAAAAAGAGCTGATCTTGCATTACTAATTGGAAATGCATTACCTCCAAGATTTAGCTATTATCAATCAAAAAGTATTAAAGAACATTTAATGAAATATTTTGACTGACATTTTTTCAAATAAGAAACGAAGTGAAATTATGTCCTCCATTAGGAATAAGAGTACAAAACCGGAGGTACGTTTAAAAAAGGCACTTTTTAACATGGGGTTCCGTTATAGGATCAACGTCAAAGCATTACCGGGATCACCTGATATCGTATTACCAAAATATAGGGTAGTAATATTCGTAAATGGTTGCTTTTGGCATGGGCATGATTCCTGTACGAGAGCTATCACTCCAAAATCAAATAAAAATTTTTGGAAGAATAAGATTGCTATAAACAAGAAAAGAGACTCAGAAAATATTCTTAAATTAGAACAATTAGGTTGGAATGTTATATCTGTATGGGATTGTGAAATGAAGAATTCTAAGCTATTTATGGAAAAGTTGATTGAGATAAGTCAACAAATTATTAATGCAGCTGTTCTCAAAACCGATAATATATTAATATAAAGATTGATCTTCAGTGAATTAACGCTAACTTTAGTTCTTATTTTGATAATTTATATCAAAGTTTAAAAATACTATGACTAAAATTGATTTATTTGAATCTGCAACTCAGAATTTAAACCTCTATAATAAGGAAGAAGAGCATAAAATCACCTACCCATCTGTTCTAACTTTTGTCAATGACAAATCGAATATAAGCATTAATTTAAATGATTTTGCATTATTTAGTTTCCTAAAGGCAGGTGAGTACATTAATATTAATCAATTATATGAAGATGAAAAGAAACCAAAGGAATACAAGTTAAAAAGTTATTTCAAGCCAAGAAGTGTATTTGAAAACCATTTTAATTTAGGAGATCTTTTTAAATATGCTGCCTTGAATTTGGGTACTATGGGGCTTTCTAAATTTGGAAAATATTGTTTAGTTTTCTCCATTAACAATTCTAACTTTTCTAAGAACAACTCATGTTTCCTTAAACATGATAGTCTCCTGAAACAAAATGGGAATTTTTACTATTTCAAGGATGAAGACACATTAGACCTTGACTTAATTTTATCTGACTTGGCAGCTCTTTTTTCGTTTAATATATTAGTAATAGAAAAGCATAAAACTGAGTTAAACAAAATTAAGAGTAAAGATCTCCCCACTCTTATTTGCAATTCGAAGGATAATACTTATATTGAGTTCATTACAACTGGTATGATTCTTAGAGACAATTTGGTATCCTTAAGGATTAATGAATCTGATTACAATTCGTACCTTGATGAAATTGTCGAAGCATATTCTGAAAATGAAGGTTTTAGTAAAATCGATGAATCTTTGTTAATAATTAATATGATTTTTGATTTAATAAAAGAACACAAAATTAATACAGAAGTCTTATATGCTTAATCTTATAGCTATTTCTCCACTAGAGGGAGCCGGATATGTAAAAGAAGACTCTGTAGTCTTCCTTATTAAGAAACCATATACTTATCTTGGCAATAAACTTCTAAGTAATGAAGATGAAGTTGAAAAGGCAGTTGCTACATACGGATTTACCAAAATCGATAAAAAATTTCCAGCTTATTCAGAGCTTCTAGATTTTTTAAAACAAACCTATATTACAGCTTTAGAATCAAAGGGTATTCAATTTAGAGAAATTGAGAAGAAAGATATAATCAAATTCATCACAAATTTACCTAAGGATAAGATCTCCAGTTTGATTAATAAAATTGAAAATGATTTTCTGTCAAATAAAAAATTTAATGAAGGGATTATTCTAATTGAAGATTTATTGAATCTTACTGAAATTAAAGGTGATATGGCACTTTTGGAAAAATTTCAGAAATTAAAAATCCGATTTCTCGAAGAGAAAGATAAACATTCACAAGATGTACAAGTGACATATACCTTCAATAAAGATAAATTTTTATCTGAAAATAGTCATTTCTTTGGAAGGCTTGCATGCTCAATTGTTCAACTCCCTTCAAAATAGTATTATGTTAGAGTATGATGAAATATTAAAGATAAACAAACATCTTTTCCCTTTTGGGGATTATGCAGCGCGATTACTATCTTCAATTTTTGAAGCATCCCTATTTTGTTTTGAAAATAGAAACGACTATACTAAATTGTATAAGTCTATCAATAAATATTTCGACTGGATAATAAAAACTCCATTTGCAGATAGAAGGATAGATTTACATTTAAAGGAGGGTCTCCATGAGCATTCTCTTGATGTTGCTAGACTATCGAGACTTACAGTTCAGGCATTTAAGGAAGCCCAAGATCAAAATGAATATTATTTTACTTCACCATTAAATGTATTATACCATGCTTTAAGTATTCCAGATTTTCCTCAGTCATATGCATATTCTTTAGCAATTTGTCGAACCTTACTATTCATTCGATTTAAAGTACATCCTAAGCATAAAAACCTCCCTGAAAACTGGGTTCCATTTGATACAGATGAGATAAAATCGGCATTGATTCATTTTCGCAGGTTTACTCTGAAAAATGACAATTTTGATTTAGGCACTTCCGATCCTGTCAAGCTTATGGTGGCTCACTTTCTCGCTATGAAAGGCATTCTTAGACTGAGATTTGGGACTGTTAACGAGGTGCCAATTGAGAGCACTAATGGTAAAATAAAAATTATTAAAAAATACTTTAAGTCTTGCGATGTAAATGGAGGTCATGATAATTATGATAAACTTTTCGAATTTAGATTATCATCTGATTATACTGATTTACCGGATGCCTCTGAAATTCTAAATGAGCTTTGCGGTATCCCAATTCCAATTAGAGGAGCTGATACCATATTTTTTGGGGGTTTAAGAACTTCAGATGATTCGAGTCTTGTAATAAGTATTAGCGGTAAGGCAGGTACTGGTAAAACATCTTTAGGCTTAGCACTTGCAGCTAACTTATCCCCATTTAACACTTTATGTTATTATATTTCTCTTGAAGAGTCTGCTGAAGATTTAAATAACAGAATAGGCTCTCTTGTCCCGGATTATTTGCAAAGACTTTCAATATTTAACGAAACCATTTCAGATTGGTTTAAAGCAGAAAAGGTTAAAATTCCAGAAGGTGAAAGTAAAATTATTGCTTTTAAGGATACGTATATAGATGCTATTAATCATTTAGTTAAATCAAATTCAATTGCACCAGATAAAAAAAGCATTCCATCAATATGTCCATTAATTGTTGTTATTGATAGCATAACAGGATTATTAGGCAACAATTTTAAGTATGAAAATTATTCCACATTAAATGAATTTATCTCAGAGTGTAGGAAACTTGGGGTTATTGTTATTCTAATATCTGGCAATGAATTACCTGCAGAATCTAAAATTGACTATTTAGTTGATATTGTTATTCAAACAGACTATGAAAATACGGGTAAATTTGATAAAAAACCACAACGTGTTTTACAATTACTTAAGACTAGACATCAAATATCTAGGCCAGGTTCTCATCTCTTTCATCTATCTGGAGCGGAAGGGTTTAGAATTTCCCCTCAACTTCCTTCACAACTTGATAGAAAACAAAATATAAAAAGGCCAATTCATAATAAAAGACTGATTAACAACATACTTAACTTACCTCTAGAAGATAAAAAAATATTTGAGAAAACATTAAACTATCAAAAATTCGTTGATATTTTTAAGGGCAGTCAAATATTAATCCATGGTCAAGGTAGTTCTGGGAAAGCTGGCCTTGGTCTCAAAATCTTAATGAGCCCTTTTATTAAGGATGATAAATTGAATGACTTTTTAAATAGGAAGATAGATTTTAATTCAAGAGAATATAAACACAAAATTTTAGTAGTATCATTCCTGTACCCGAAGGAGTATTATATTAATCTTGAAAATAGAATCTCAACTTTGTTTACTAGTCAATCTAAGAATAAAGCTGCAATATATCCGAACCTAATAGAACCTGAAATTCAACATATTACATTCTATCCCGGATTTCTTTCTCCCGAAGATTTTATAAATAAAGTATCTAGGTACTTGGATACTGCTATTCAAAATGGAGAACCATACACTGGAATATTACTTGATGGAATTCATAATGTCTTTCTACAGTTTCCATTGTTACAAGAGAGAGATATGGTTTGGCCAATGCTTTATAATATGCTATTAAAATATAAACTTACAATAGTTACAACTTTTACAACTTTCAATATTGAAGATGAAAAGACTAGTAAAAATTATGACCTATTTTTAAGAGGACATGCTCCCGTGTTACACGCGATGGTTCAGGCAACTGACTACTATCTCTATCTTGAACCTTCTCCTGCAAACGATGTTCTTGAATATATTTTGTCTATTAAATCAGCAATTAATCAAAAGGTACCTAACTATTCTATTAAATGGGATCGAAATTCCCTTATAATCGAAAATCAGAAATTCAGCTCTCAGAAAAGTATAACATTTCCAGACTCAATAAATGAAAAAAATCCTTAATATTCTCAAAAAATATGCATTTAAGTTAGAGCTGAGGCTTTCCGGAGTATTTTAAACGGATCAGGGGCGAGGGACTTATCTGGAACCACAAAAGAGTAAGGCGAATTTATATAAGCCTTGGAATGACGCACAGGAGAAAGATAAAAAGAAGGATACCAAATCCAGAGAAGAAGACTCTCTTACAACCAACCAGACCGAACCTGACTTGGAGTATTGACTTTATGGAAGATAGACTTGAGAATGGAAGGAAGTTCAGAACGTTTAACATACTTGATGATTATAATCGTGAAGCACTGGCCATTGAGGTTGACTATTCATTTCCTTCATTAAAAGTTATCGAACGTGTAAAACGAGTAATTGAATGGAGAGGCAAACCAGAGGAGATCCGCAGCGATAATGGGACTGAGTTTATCGCAAAAGTTTTTGGTGACTTTTGCTCAACCTCAGGGATCAATCACATACGAATACAGAAAGGGAAGCCCATGCAAAATGGTTTTATTGAACGATTTAACAGAACATACCGAGAAGATGTACTTGATATGCACATATTTGAGAATGTAAACCAGGTCAAAGAAAAGACTGAAGAATTTTTAATGGATTATAACAATTACCATCCACATGATAGTTTAAGCGATTTGAGTCCAGTGCAATTTTTGAAAACAAAATATCAGAAAAAAATGTCCACTTTTACTCTGTAGGAGAAAGGGGGTACTTACA
>Ga0182021_10010613_pt1 | contig 10919 bp, 10 predicted proteins | sample 612E3MmetaG_FD_120493 | JGI IMG/M metagenome (GOLD analysis project Ga0182021, IMG submission 120493) | Permafrost microbial communities from Stordalen Mire, Sweden - 612E3M metaG (Illumina Assembly) | ecosystem: Environmental > Terrestrial > Soil > Wetlands > Permafrost | place: Sweden...
CGCACCCCATCGGCGGCGCGCTCGCAAGCGAACTTCCGGCGGATAAGCTGTACTAGATTCAATAAGTTGCTAGTACGCCTGATCCGCAGGAAGTCCTTTCGGTGCGCGCAGCATGCGGGTGAGGACTTCCTGCGGGGCGTACTAGTGGCCTGCGTCAGCCAAAATGAGTAGTTCCGACTTGGTCTTTTTCGCCGTAGCAAAGCCGAACGGCTCGACTGTACGTCCAGTACAGCCAGCGCCGTTCACTTTCACTACGTCAAAAAATCCCGGCGTCATAACTGTTCATTTTGACTGACGCAGGCCACTAGCAGAGTCAAAGTGCTAGTGTGGCCCCAAGTCTCGAAATTGCCTTCGCGAGGATAGCCACGAAGGGTAAAGGCAATTGCGAGACGCCACACTAGGCGGCCTTGTCCGCAGTAGCGATCCAGCAACCACGCAAACCGATGTTTCCGCCGGATTGCTTCGCTCGCAACGGCGGAAAAGCGGTCAAAAATTATGACGGCTGGCATTATGTATGAATACGGACAGGCTTGCTATTTCCGCCCTGCCTTGACTGCCGGCTTGGCGCGCTTGCCACGCTCCTTGGCCGCTGCGGGCGCTGCCGCGACGGTTTCCCCGCTGCGCCGGCCCAGGCCCATGGTCTTGGCGAGGCTCGAACGGGCGGCGGCGTAGGCCGGAGCCACCATCGGGTAATCGCGCGGCAAGCCCCACTTCTGCCGGTACTCGTCGGGAGACAAGCCGTAGTGCGCTTGCAGGTGCCGCTTGAGGGATTTGAACTTTTTTCCGTCTTCGAGGCAGACGAGATAGTCTTGGGTCAGGGACTTCTTGACTGGTACGGCGGGTTTCAGCTCAACTTTCGGCTGTTCGACCTGTTGCACCGAGGCATTGCTCAGCGCCCTGTAGACCGTGCCGATAAATTCGGGAAGCTTTTCGCCGCTGATGGCGTTGTTAGATACATAAGCCGAGACGATGTCGGTGGTCCAGGCTGCTAGTTCGAGTTCGGTGTGCATCGTTTTAATCCTGCGTATTGCCGAAGGCGGGTGAATCCGAAATACAAAGAAAAGCATCAAGCTTCGTCTGTACTGTTTTACTCATATTGCAGATAATAGTTAATACTGTCTAACCCAAAAATAGAGCAGGGGGAAGATGGGAACGCAATTCAGCCGCACACAACCGTGCCTTATAGAACACACTTAGCTGGTGGCTGGCTGGTGTTTAAGCTGCACCAGGAACGCGCCTATGAGCCGATGCCCTATATATCGCGGGGTTATGTATCGTATTCGCCATCCCAGGGCGGATAGAAGGCCATGAAATTTCCAGGGTGAAATTCCACGCACCAGTCTTCGTCCTCCTCTTCAGGCGCCAGCGGGATGAAACCGAACTGGATGCCGGAACGCTCGATTTCAAACGGCCTGATTTGTATGTTATCGAACCTGAAATCCCCGAGCCCGGCGAGACGTTGCTTTAGTCTTTCGTCTATCATTTTATGGGATTGGATTTTGTTGCCGGGCAGAACGTTCGCCTGTATCGCTTCTCCAAGGGTTCCCACGTCATCGATCCGGTCTTCAATCAACGCGCCGTCATCGTCGAAAATAAAGAGCGCGACGAATTCGCGGCGCAATTTCCCGCCTATCGCGGGATCGAATGCACTGCTTAGGAAGAACTGCGAGCCGTCCGCCAGCTTGCCAATATATTTCGCGTGATAATCGTCATGCAGTATAAGGATTTTTTCCGGCACTCCAGTCATCGCACTCATCCTCCGCCATGCACAGACTCTTGGACTGAAATAGTTGAATTGGGGCCAATCGGGGGCGCATTGCCGGAAAAGGAAAGACCGGCTGGCATGGATCGGAGGGCCGAAGAGTGCCGCATCAGCGGGATGGCCATACCCATGTTTGCGCAGCCAAATCCCTGACAGTGGTTTCGCCAGCCTCCTTGACCAGTTCATGCACGGCACCGCCGGCTTCGCGCAGGAGGTCCACCAGCGCCGCCGAATGCGTCACCACGATGAGCTGGCTGCGCTTCGATGCGTTCGCGATCAGCCGGCCCAGCGGCGCGATGAGGCCGGGATGAAGGCTCGTCTCGGGCTCGTTCAGCACGATCAGCGGCGGCGGGCTGGGCGTCATGAGGGCAGCCACAAGCAGAAGATAGCGCAGCGTGCCGTCCGAAAGCTCCGAGGCGCGCAGCGGCCGCAAGAGCCCGTGCTGCTCCATCCGCAGCTCGAAGAGGCCGTCAGCTCGATCGCCCAAACACAGGCGGAGGATGCCGGGAAGCGGTGCAGCCAACCGCGCACCGCCCCGGCTCGGCCCGGTTCAGGCTTCGTGAATGGTCAGGTAAACCATGGTCTGGTTCAGCAGCACATAGGCGATCTCGCCGAACGTCGCCGGGCCGGCGATTGGGATGTCCTGCTTCCCTTCCAAATGGCCGTAAAGGTAGTTGAGGATACAGTTGCAGGAAAAGGCCGGCGAGATGCCGAGAGCCTTCACACGGCTGGCGAATGCCGCCCGGTAATCGCCGATGGGGGCCGCCTGCCGGTATTCCACGCGCTCCAGCACCGGGGCATAGAACTTCACCGAGCGGGAGGCCTCGTCGAGAGCCTGGAAGCTGACGTTAATCATCTCTCCCGACTGGTTGGCGACGAGGGGCAGTTGCAAGTCGAGCTTGCGCTCCCTTACATAATCGTAAAAGTTGGCCCTGGTGCCGTTGATGAGGCAGCCAGCGCCCGAGAAGCCTGTTTCATCGAAGACGATCGTGTCCCCAGCGCCCTGCTGGAAGACGTTGACGATGCCGATGCTGGCAATCCGGGATTCAGGAAGGCTCGCGTGTAGTATGGCGAGGCGCTCGCTGCAAAACTCGCCGCTCTTGCCGTCCACGACCTTGGGCTTGGTTGTGTCAAGCTCGCTCAGGTGCACGCCGGAAACCCATCCGATAATCGGATGTTCGTAGAGTTTCGGCAGCCGCTCGGCATTGAGCGCGTAGCTCGCGTGAATGCGGCTCATTCCGGGAAGGATCGTGAGCGAGAAGCCATTCTCAGGCGCTTCGCCTGGAACCCTGGCAAGCTCCTTCTCGGCGATCAGCGCGGTTCTCACACTGGTCACGCTCTCCGGCAGCTCGGTGACGAACACGCGGTTGCGGTCCACGACGCCGCCCTCGCGGGTGAGGAAGTAGGGGATCGTGCCGCCAATCCAGGTACCCCGGTGCAGGCCAGCCAGCGCCCCCTCGTCGCCCGCCACATGAAGACGCTTTCCTGCATCGATTAAGGCGTTCGCCTCGGAAATATTGCAAAGCTTGGACATGAACACCTACCTTTTACATGAGCCGCTCTATTTCCGGCAGCGTGAACTTTTCATATTTCGAGAAGAAGTTGCGAAGTTCGCCGGCAAGTTTCGCTTTCTGCGAGGGATCGGCTTGATATGCCCGGATCGCGTGATCGACGGCCATGTTAGCCGCGAAAAGCGAAAACGTATGCTTGACCTTCCGGGTCATGAGCTGTTCCCAAACCGAATGCGTCACGGATGGAAGCGGCATTAATAATCTCCCCTTGCAGCCTCGGCACTCTTCTGGCAGCGGTGTCCAGCGAGCAGGCACCCGCCAAGCAGGCCACTGACCCTATGGGAAGTCACTTATCCGAAGCTGACCGCCAGGCTACCGCCGTAAGCCCGCATTTGTCATCGCGCCTCGCCAGTTGGCGCGATCGCGGGTTTTTCGAGATAGAGCGTGTAAGATAGCAAGCCGCCTGTGCGGCAGCGTTCGTGAAAGCCTGCGCCTTGTGCCAGGGAGATGACCGAAGCCCGCCGCTGGAAGTGCGGGTCGGCTATGATTTCGGTGACGGCCAGGAGGCCGCCGGGCTTGAGGCAGGCGAAAATCGCCTCAAGTGCCGCGCGCTTGTCCGGAACTTCGCCGAGCACGGTAACAAGCGTTGCGCGGTCGAATGGGCCATCGCCACGGATACCTCCAGCGATGTCCGCTTGCCTGAACGCGACGTTGCTCAGGCCCGCGCTTTTCGCCTTTTCCGCGGCTTTGCGCAGCATGGCGTCTTGCAAATCGAGAGCCGTGATCCGGCCGGCCGGGCCAACCTCCCTCGCCATCGGGATTGCCAGGCGGCCCGGACCGCACCCAGCATCGAGCACGGCCATTCCCGGACGCAAGCCGAGCCCCGCGACGATCGCGGAAGCCCTATTGTTGCGGAATAGGGGGTTATCCAGCTCTATAAGCCAGCCAAGCCAGGACGGACAGGGAATGCTGTGCCGGCGCGACCGCAAGCTCCAGCCGAGGACAACGATCAGCGTCAATGCGGCAAGCGTCAGGACAAGGTTCATCGCGGTTACCTCTGCGGCGTTCACTTCCCGGCAAGCGGCCACCAGCCGCGCTTTTTCGCTGGCAGCGGAGGGACCAGAGGCGGTGCCGGCCTGGATCGCGGCGGCACCTCCACCTTGACAAAGCGGTGCTCCTTCAGCTTACCCGCGATAAAGCGCTTGGTCTCGAACGGCAACCCTGCCGCCGCGCCGCCGAGCCGGTGCTGCCGCATGAGATCGCGGATCGGCCCCTGCATCTCCGGATCGGCGAACACCCGCTTCACCAGTGCATCCGGCACCTCGCGCCGATCGGCCGCGGGCGTCTTCTCATTCAGCTCCAGCGTCTCGGCCAGCACCGCATACACCGCCTCGCGGACGCCATCGTGCCGCTCTCCGGGCTTCATGCTGTCCAACTGGCCGATGCCCTTTTGGAGCAGCACCTGCTCGACTGCGGCGCACGCGTCCTCGCTGGCGAGGATGTGCCCGGCCGGCCCGGCGGGCATGGCGGGCGCGGCTCTTTCTTCCGTGGCGGAGCCTTCCCGCGCCGCGAGATAAACGTCGCGCTCGGCGTTGTAGGTGTCGCGGGCAGCGCGAAGGCCGGCCAGCCCTGGTGCCATGACCGGAAGCAACACTTCAAGGCGCGGCAAGAGGCCCCACCAGCCGCCGTCGATGGCGATGCCGGTGCGCTCGTCGCGATAGGGCTCGCCGCGGACGGCCTCGATCGCCGTGGCAAGGGCGGAATCGCGGCCGGCCGCCTTGTCCGCGCAGGCGATTTCGGCGCTGAGCACGGCAAGCTCCACCGCGCCACGGCCATAGCCGTGCCGCTCGATCAGGGCTGCGGCCTGGTCGCGGCAGGTGCGGGCGCGCGCGTTGCGGCCCTCCGCAAGCTGGATGCGCGCCGCCAGCAGATGCGCATCCGCCAGGAACAGCGGCATCGGGCCGCGCCTGGCGATGGCCTCGGCCTCGCGCAACAGCACGGCGGCCGCGTTCGCATCCTGGCACCGCCACAGCGCCTCGGCATGCACAAGCAGGCTCCGCGTAACGAATTCCTCCGCATTGGCGCGGTGCAGAACGGCAAGGGCCTCCCCAGAACGGGCAGCGCAGTCTTGCGGTGCGGGCATGGTGGGCGGGACCGCGGCCAACGCCGCGCGCGCTTGGCTCAAGGTGTCGAGGCCGATGTCGAGCGGCCAATTGCCTCGTTTAGCAACATCGAGGGCGGATGCGGCGCGGGTGGCGGTTTCGGTGGAGCGCCCGCGGGCAAACAGTAGATCGCAATAGAGGTAGCCTTGCAGCGAATAGAGGCAGGGCAGGTGGGACACCTGCTCCTTCAGCAGGGCTTCCGCCTCCCGGAATAGCGCCTCGGCACGGGCAAGCCCGCCTGCCTGCACAAGCGCAAAGGCATGGGCGGCGCGCATATGTATGCGCTCGCCAGCGTTTTGGGACCGATCCGCAAATGTGACGGCTGCCTCGCTCGCCGCCACCGCGCCCTCGCCGCCGGAAAGCCGGCCGAGGGCGGCGAGCAGCTGGCTGAGATTGCAGAAGCCGGAAGCCGCATTTTCCATATCGCCCATCTTCGCCTGCAATTGCGCCGCGGCGCGTATGGGATCGACGGCCTCCTCCAAGCGTCCAAGTGCGTGCAAACGGAAGCCCGCATTGCCCAGCAGCAGCGCATGGCAGCCCGGCGCGAGCCGGGGCGAGGGCACCGTAAACGGCGTTTCGAAGAAGTTTGCCAGCGCTGCCAGGTCCTGGCCGGAAAGGCCAAGCTTTTTCACGGCGAACTCCTCGTTACCATGCGCGATGCGAGGCCTGTAGACTTCGCTCCAGGCTTCTTGCTCGCGCTCCGCCAAACATCCGTGGGCCACGGCGGCGAATAAGGGGGGCAGCTCCTTTCCGGTCTTGGGGAGGAAATGCGCGAGCGCGCGTTCCCACTCCGGTCCGCAGATCAGGGCCGCCGCTTTTTGTAGCTGCTCCCGTCTCGCCGCGAAGAAAGCGGGCGGCAGGTTAGGAGAGTTCTCCTGCATAAGGAGCCCAGCCGCAACTCCTTCGACCTTTTCATGAATGTTCCCATCGGGGAAGGCGGCTTTGTAAGCAAGCAGGCTGTAGGCGGTTGGGTCGCGGAAGGCGGGAGGAAGCCCCGCGTAGCGGCAATGATCGTAGAGGCGGCCGTGGGCGGCGCGGAAGGTTTCGGCGTCCAGCTCCTTCAGCCGCATGCCGAAATAGTCGCGCACCAGCGGGTGGCAATCGATGCCGGCGCGGCCGCTGTGCGAAATGAGGCCTTGCTCCGCGAGTTGCGAGAGCGCCTCGCCGATCTTGTCCTCGTGGGCCACGATGGCGTGCATGCCGGCGAACAGGCGGCGCACCAGCACGCGGCGGCGCGCCTCGATCACGGCGCGCTGCGTGGCCTGCAGCGGCTGTCTGAGCTGTTCGAGCTGCTCCTTGCGCCATTCCGGCGTGTCGCCGGTGAGCAGTTCCTCGTCCAGCACATGCAGGCGGCGTTTCATGGGGATGGGATCGAGTTTCGCCACCTCGATGTCGTTGGCGGAGGGGGTGAGGCTCGCGGTATCCTCGCAGAACACCACCGGCAAGAGCGCGCGGCTCACCGGCCGGTCGAACAGCCCCAGGAAAAACAAGAGCGCTAGTTGCCGCCCGGCCGCGTCGCTGGCAGGCCTCTCGACGGCACCCTGTGCCGCGATGCGGTTGGCGAGCGCGATCTCGATGGCGCGCATGACGCGGTAGGGCGCGCGCTCCTTGCCTTGGGGGAGTTGCGGCAGGCTGGGCAGCTCGCGGATCGCGCGGATGCCGCCCTTCATGTGCTGCGCGAGGTGGCGGCCGGCCAGCGTCAGCGCCAGCGCGTGGCCCTTCAGCTCCCGCACCGCCTCGATAAGGTCGCGGGCCACCGCCGCGGGGATGGCCGGCAGCGGCCGCTCGTCAGCCGGCCAGTATGCGGCGGGCGGCTCGTAAGCCGGAGTGAGCGCCGCGAACTCGCGCGCAGGCGGAAGCTTGTGGCTCGCGGGCGGTGTCGAGGGCTCGACGCCCAGATCGCGCAACAGCGCGATGGCCTCCATCGGCGGAATTTCCTCCAGCCTCTTAAAGGTAACGCCTTCCGCGCCTTTCAACTCAGCTAGCTCAATTCGCGTGGCGACAACGCAAAGGCCGGGATTGTCATCCGCCAACGCTTTGAGCAGGGCCCTCGCGCTGGGGTCTTTGATGCCGCCAGCCTGCACGGAGGAATGCGGTCCGCCATGCGCCGCATATTGCAACGGCTCCAGCCCATCGAGGATGAGGAGCGCACGCCGCGCCCGCACAAGATGCGCGAGGTCCACGCCCTTCCGATGCGGGTCGCGCGGCGGCGCTTGCCGGCCTCCGCTGAAATGCGCGAACGCGGCGTCGAAGAAATCGTTCGCGCTGGTCTGACGGTCCCCGTTCGAACCCTGGCCGTGGAAGCTCCAGGCGAACACCGAGCGCGCGCCGCGCCAGCCCGACGCCTTCAGCGCCTGCGCGAAGTGATGGACGAGCGCGGTCTTGCCCGCCCCGCCCATCGCGTCGAGGGCGAAGATACGCGTCTGGCCGCCATCCCAGGCCTCGATCAGCTCCGCCATCTCGCTGCCGCGGCCGTAAAGCTTTTGCGCGTAAGTATCGGGCAGCTTGGAGATGTCCGCGTGAACGCCGGCCAGGGCGAACACTCCGGCGGGCTCGCCCTTGGCCTGCTCCGCGCCGAGCGCGCGCAGAATGGGCTCAAGCTCCAGGATCGTGGAGGAGGCGTCGAGCGTGGGCAGGATGTCGAAGGGCGAGGAGATCAGCGGCAACAGCGCGGTGAGCGGCTCCAGCGCAAGCGGCACGATCTTCGCGGCCCGCCGCGCCATACCGGCCTCCGCGCGCACCCAGGACGAAGCCACCGACGAGCGCGACCAGAGCACCAGCACCCGCCTGGAGCGGGCAAGGGCGCCGTCGATCTGCCCGATAAAATCCGCCGCGGGATTTTCCGCCAAGCGCCTGTCGCACCATACTTTCAGCCTACGCGCCTCAAGTGCCGCTTGCAGACGCTCCGCCGCCGCGCGATCCTTCTGGCTATAACTGATAAAAATATCGTATTCGAAGGAGGTCTTCATACCGCTCTCCGTTTATGCCATACATCTAATTGCGATTTTTCGAGAAGCCAGAGCCTTGAAGCGCGAAAGGACAAAAGCATGGAGCGCATGGTTGCGATTTACAGGGTGCGGAGCGATGCGGCCTCCATCGAGGCGCGCGCGCGGGCGATTGCGCTGGAGCAAAGCGTCGAGCTGCCGCCGGAGGCGATCTTCAGCGAGGCCGTGCTGTGCGATGTCGCGGGCGAGGTGCAGGCCATCGGCGAACTTGGGCCGGGCCTTTTCGAGGTGCGCATCGGGCTTGCCGCGGCCACAGCTGGGTGCGACGCAGGCCAACTTCTCAACATGCTGTTCGGCAATACGAGCCTGCAAGACGATGTAACCCTTTGGGATGCGGAGTTCCCGGAGGCGATGGCCGCGAACTTCGGCGGGCCGAACTATGGCATCTCTGGCTTGCGCAAAATTTGCGGCGCTGGAAACCGCGCGCTTACTTGCGCCGCGGTGAAGCCGCAGGGGCTGCCGCCGGCGGAGCTGGGGGCGCTCGCGGGCAGGCTCGCGGCGGGCGGCATCGATTTCATCAAGGACGATCACGGGCTCGCCGACCAAGGCTACAGCCGCTTCGCGGAGCGCGTCCGGGCCTGCGCCGGCGCTGTCTGCCATGCGAGCGACGACACGGGCCTTCTCACTTCCTATGTGCCGAACATCTCCGGCGACCTGAACCTGGCCGCCGCGCAGATCGGGCTGGCGATGGAGGAGGGCATCGAGGCCGTGATGGCCGAGCCGATGATCCTCGGCCTTTCGAACTTCAACCGGCTGGTGCGGGACTTCCCCGGCATGGCGTTCTTCGCGCATCCGGCCATGGGCGGCGCCGCGCGCATCGCCCCGCCCTTGCTGCTCGGCAAACTGTTCCGCATGTTCGGCGCGGACGCGACCATCTTCCCCAACCACGGCGGGCGCTTCAGCTACTCCCCGGAAACCTGCAAGGCCATCGCGGACGAGGCGCGGCGGCCCTGGCAGCCGCTCAAGCGCACCATGCCTTGCCCCGCAGGCGGCATGCCGCTGGAGCGCGTGCCCGGGATCCTCGACTTCTATGGCCCGGAGACCATGCTGCTGATCGGCGGCAGCCTGCTTGCGGCGGGCGACCGGCTCACGGCGGAGGCGGTGGCGTTGCAGGCGCGCGTTGTCCGGCACTTCGAAGGAGCAGGCAATGCCTGAAGGCTCGAATTTCCGGCAGCCGGAAGGCGATTTCCGCTGGGACGGCGTCGAGCTGATGGCCTATAAGGAGGAGGGCAGCGCGCCGTTCAAGGCGATTACCCGGCAGGTGCTGTTCGCGCGGCCCGAGCTTGGTTGCGAGCTGCGCTATTTCGAGATGCAGCCGGGCGGACATTCGACGCTGGAGCGGCACGGGCATGTCCACGCGGTGACGATCTTTCGCGGGCGCGGGCTCTGCCTCGTTGGCAGCGAGGTGCGCGAGGTGGCGGCGCCCGGCCTCGTCTACATCCCGCCGATGACCTGGCACCAGTTCCGCGCCACCGCCGGCGAGCCCTTCGGATTCCTCTGCATGGTCAACGCCCAGCGCGACAAGCCGCAGCTTCCTAGCGAGGACGAGTTGCGCCAGCTCCGCCAAAATCCGGCCATCGCCGCCTTCCTCGACACCTAGAAGTACAGGCCGCCGGAAGTCGTGACCCAAGGGGATAGGGCTCATGCGGCGAGCGGTTTTCCGGTGAATGTCCATCTGAAGGGCTTAGCCATGGTCCGGTTGAAGTAGGCGATAAACGCCTCGATCCGCTGTTTGAGTCCGGCGGAGGATTTGAAACTGCCCCGGCGCAGCAGTTTGCGGGCCAGGATGGAAAACCGGATTTCAATCTGGTTGAGCCAGGAGGCATGCTTCGGGGTGAAGCGGAAGCAGATGCGGTGAGAGCTGTCGCGCAGGAACGGCTCCCGTGTTGCAATGCTCTTCAGATGCCCAGATTTGCCTTTCCCGCCAAGGTCTTCGTTGACGCCGCTCAGCCGGGCCACGAGGCGGACAACGCTCTCGGAGACATGAGTGTTGAGGTTGTCGCAGATAATTTTCCACCGCACCGTGGGAGCGTCCGTGGCGAAGAGCGCCTCGAGATAAGCCGCGAAACCGGCTTCGGTACGGCTGTCCCCCACGGTGCCATGGACTTTGCCGGTAACAACATCGAAAGTGCATTTAGCGACGCGCTACCGCACGGCGCGCTACTTGAGCGCACTTCAGGGTTTGTGTGCCGTGGCGCACATACTCGAACTCGCGCCGTTCCACCTTTCCGGGCAGCATCGGCAGCGAGGGCGCGGCGCGCTCCAGCGCCTGAATGCCGGTCATCCCGTCGATGGAGGCAGTGCGCACTCCTTGCTTGGCCGCGGCGGGCGCTTCGAGATAGGCGGAACAAACCCCGGTACACTTGGCCTCGAAATCGGGATCGGGCTTGGGGGTAAGCCAATAGCGGATGCGATGGGGCTTAAGCGCTGACTCTTTTAAAAAAAACGCGACCTCCGAGAGTGGCATTGCCGGCATAGA
>Ga0182021_10010614_pt1 | contig 10918 bp, 8 predicted proteins | sample 612E3MmetaG_FD_120493 | JGI IMG/M metagenome (GOLD analysis project Ga0182021, IMG submission 120493) | Permafrost microbial communities from Stordalen Mire, Sweden - 612E3M metaG (Illumina Assembly) | ecosystem: Environmental > Terrestrial > Soil > Wetlands > Permafrost | place: Sweden...
ACCGGCCTTCGGTTCGTGGTTCCGTTTCCCGTTCCCGTGTGCCGTGAAGACAGGGACGACAAAGGATTACCGGGACAATTGGACCATGGGATACACCACCCGGTACACCGTTGGTGTGTGGGTGGGGAACTTTGACGGTAGCGCTATGCACGGTGTCTCCGGTGTCAGCGGCGCCGGACGTATCTTTTCCGACGTCATTTCTCTCCTGCACACCGTTCCGACCGGAAATCCTCCCGGGGATTTTCCTGTCCCCGAGGGTTTGGAGCGGCGGGAAGTGTGCACTGTCTCAGGTCTCGCCCCAACGGAGTTTTGCCGGCAGAGGATCCTGGAATGGTTTCCCCGGGACGAAAGTCCGCGGGCGCCATGCACGGTCCATCGGGCGTTCCGGGTGCGGGATGAGGAGGGAAGAGTGGCGACAAGAATCTTCGATGTCTTCCCGTCCGAGTATGCCGGCTGGGCCGAGGGAATGCGGCTGCCGGTGCCTCCCGCAGGTGCCGTGCAGGTGATAGCAGGGACTGGAAGGCCCGGGGAACTGCCCGAGAGCGGAAACTCCTTCTCCATTATCACGCCGCGTGACGGCGATTGCTTCAAGATCGATCCGATTCTACGGCGGGATTTTCAAACCGTGAAGGTCCTCTGCGCCGTGCCCCCCCGCTTCAAAGACGTCCGTGTTCGCGTCGACAAGTCGTATGAATTGGCCTACCGACCGGAGGGGATCCGCTGGCATCTGCAGCATGGCAGGCATATTCTTCAGCTTGTTGCCATGCACGCGGACCGGAGGGTCGAGAGCGCGCCGGTCGAGGTGCGTGTGGAGTAACAGCACTCAAAATCCTCAACAACCTGGAATGTTATCAATGGAGAAGCGCAGCGTAGGAAATGGAAAGCTTCAGATTGCACCGCTGGTCTTTGGGGGGAATGTTTTCGGGTGGACGGTCGATGAACGGACGTCGTTCGAACTATTGGATGCCTTTGTGGAGGCGGGCTTTGATTGTATCGACACGGCCGACGTCTATTCGCGGTGGGTTCCCGGCAATCACGGAGGGGAATCCGAAACGATCATCGGGAATTGGATCCATGCGAGGAAGAACAGGCGAAAAGTCGTCATTGCAACGAAAGTGGGGAGCGAGATGGGACCCGGGCGAAAAGGGCTCTCGAAGGCATACATCCTTTCCGCGGTGGAAGATTCCCTGCGGCGGTTGCAGACGGATTACATTGACCTCTACCAATCGCACTACGACGATCCCGCAATCTCTCCGGACGAGACTCTCGCTGCGTATGCCCAGCTTGTCAAGGAGGGAAAAATCCGCGTTGCGGGAGCGTCGAATATCACTCCCGAGCGCCTGCAGGAAGCGCTTGTCGCGGGGCGGAAGCCGGGTGTGGTGCCGTATCAATCCCTCCAACCACTCTACAACCTGTACGACAGGGGAGGATATGAACGCGATTTCGAAGCGATCTGCCGGAAGTGGGGATTGGCGGTTCTTCCGTACTACTCCCTTGCTAGTGGATTTCTCACGGGCAAGTACCGGAAGAGCGAAGATTTCGTGAAAAGCGGGCGGGGAGGAAGTGTTCAGGAGAAGTACTTCAACGACCGGGGGAAGCGCATCCTTGCGGCTCTCGACGAAGTCTCTCGACGGCTCCATGCCACGCCAGCACAAGTGGCAATTGCGTGGCTGCTGTCCCGGCCTACGGTGACGGCCCCCATCGCGAGCGCGACGACGAAGGCCCAACTTGCCGAGCTGCTCAAAGGAACGGAGTTGCGTTTGGATGGCGAGTCTTTTGCACAACTCCAGGAGGCCGGCAAGGTTGATTGAAACGGCTTCCATTGTCGGACCTGCCGAATGTTGCTGTCACACCCGCCGCTTCCGAAAGGATGACTCATTCGAAACGGGGGGGATGGTCGGGTTGCCGGCAGTCCGCCGCGAGACCAGGCAATGCGAAACTTCGCCCTGATTGGCTCGTACTTTGAGAGAAGAACCGCGGATTGTGTTTTTTCTGCGGAAGCGATCAAACGGCGCCCTCCAGGCGTCATCACGCTCCACGAAGAAGAGTGACGGTACCTCATGCGTTTTCATCTGCCGACCGGGGTTTCACGGCGCCGGGGCCTCTCACAGGAAGATGTCGATCAACTGACGACGAAGTTCCTTTCCCGTTGGGCCGACACGCCGGGGACATTGCCCCCGGGTGATATGCAGTTCAGCCCTGAAGATCAGCGGCAGAACGAACTGGATATGGACCGCGATGCCGCATCTCTCCCCGCTTCGGTGCCGGAGTATGAAGCGATGTCGGGAGGGGAACGTGCAGGGTTCCGGGATCGGATACGTGCGACGGTCGCCGGTTTGCCCTTCCTTCCGCCCGGGGTGCTCGATGACAGATTTGTCGATGCAACGGAGGAGGCGACCTGGCGCTTCGTGAAACGGGCGCGGGAATTCGATGCCGGAATGACGGAAGGCGATCTCCACCAGGCACTGAGAAACCTCTGGGTTTTCCATTGCGTACAGCTTCTCGTTGGCGTCCCGGTCAGGGGAACCGATTCGTCGTTTGCGTACAGTCTGCTGTACCCTTATACGGACAACCGGCTCGACAGCAGCGAACAATCGATGAGTGAACAAGCCGCCATGGTTCACTGGTTGTCCTCCTGGTTCCGGGGTGAAGAGATTCCATGTGCCGATTCGTTAACCGCAAAGGTTGCCCGGCTGCTCCTCATGATCGAGAACGAGTGTCCGAGGACAAAGTATCCCGAGCTCTTTGAGAGCATGGGAGCTATCCACCGGGCCCAGTGGAAGGGAGTCGTGCTCCGCAGGAAGGGTTGGAGTGCTCAGGCGGCGGAGCTTCTTTCCGCCACGATGGAAAAAGGGGGGACGTCGGTTTTGGTGGATGCGTTCCTGACGGGGGAACGGCTCGATGCCCGGCAGATCGAGGCATTCTTCGGGTTCGGCGTCTTCCTCCAGCTCGTCGATGATCTTCAGGACCTGGAAGAGGATTGGCGCGCCGGCCAGGTGACACCGCTTTTGGGCGCCCTGAAGGAAGGGCGTCTGGTGGAAATGGTATGCCGACTTCTCCGCTTTGGAGATGATGTTGCGAGCATCATGGGGAAGAACGCGGGTTCGCATGGCGTCCCTGTGCGGGATTTCTTGCGCAGATGTTTTCTTCTGCTGGTTGCCGGCGGGGTTGCGCGGCATCGCGCTCTCTACCCGGAAGAGTTCGTGAAGGTGCTGGAGGGAAGGATTCCTGTGACGTGCGAGTTCCTTGATCGGGCGCAGCGGAAAGCGGAGGGCACAATCGTCCGCGATCCGGGCGGGATGGTTGAGGAAGAGGCCACCGGGCGGTGCTGGTATGCAGGGTGGAAGACTCACGAGCGTTTGCATCTTGAGCTGTGTCGGGAAGCTACGCTTGCTGATGCGCAAAAAAGTGGTTACTCGCTGAGCTGATCGGGATGAAATAGGATTCACCAAAGTAAGCCGCGACCCAACTGGCCAATTCTCACCGGTTGGGCGTTTTTTTGAGCATTTTTCGGAATTCTCTTGACCGTGACGTAAAATATTCATATTATGGATAGTTGAATTTTTAAACTATTCGAAATGTGAAACAATGGCGAATCTCGAAGAGAAGGCGAAACTTCTGGTTGCCTACGGCGAGACCATGATGGAAAAGGCCGGTAGGTGGCAGAACGACGTGATGAGGGACCGGATGGGGCATCTGAGCCATCGCGAGATGGAGGCCTTCTTTAAGCTGGGAAGTAAAGGGGATCTGACCATGGGTGAATTGGCCGATGGCCTTCTCCTCTCCGTCAGCAGTGCGACGGTGCTGGCAGACAAGCTGGAGGAAAAGGGGCTCGTGGTCCGTAGCAGGTCCCTGGACGACCGACGCGTGGTCCGGGTTGGGTTGACCGAGGAGGGGGCGAAATCATACAACGAGTTCTATCAAATGATCCTCGAGTTCGCAACAACGGTTCTCCAGTCGCTTGAGGAACATGAGCAGGACCTGCTCCTCGGCTTGTACCGGAAAATCGGCGACGGCTTTCCCGGCGTCGAGCGGAAGAAAGAGTGACACTCAGGAAGGATGCAGACACGGCATGATGCGAAAATGGTGTGGGATACTCATAGCTGTCTTTGCCATGTGCGGCGCACAGGCCTCTTCGCGGTCTGACACCTCTGCGGTCCGCGGAGAGCGAATGGTGCTGACGCTCGACAAGGCGATCGCTCTTGCGTTGGAGCAGAACCGCGATGTGATGGTGGCGGAACAGGAACGGTACAAAGCGGATGCCCAGATCAACGAGGCATGGGCCGACGCTCTCCCGCAGATTGCGGTGGCTGGACAATACATGCGGAATGTGCAGCTCCCCGTCATATTCCTTTCTCCGAACACCGCTTTCAATCCCACAGACCAAACAGAGCTTCTTGAACTCGGATCAAAGAATTCATACTCGATGGGGGTGAGTTTCACTCAGACCCTCTACAGCCGGAAGGTTGGCGTGGCGCTCGACATTGCGCACACGTACGAGGACTACACCGAGGAGGCATATCGTGCCACGACGCAGGGAGTGACGCTTGCGGTCAAGAAGGCGTACTACGGCGTTCTCCTCTGCGTGAAGCTCGTGGAAGCGAACAAGCAGGGACTGGATATTGTCCGGGCAAACTGTGAAAATATCCGCTCCCAGTATAACCACGGGAACGCGGCGGAATACGATCTTCTGCGCGCGGAAGTCGAGCTTGCGAACACGGAACCGACGCTGATCTCAGCGGAGAACAACCTTTTGTTGGCGCGGAACGCGCTCAAGACCCTCCTTGCGATTCCCCTGGAGACCGATGTCGATGTCACGGGCGAATTTACGTTCGAAGAAGTCGCTCCCCCCTTGCTTGAAGAAAGTCGGACGGAGGCCCTTTCCAATAACCCGTCGATCGCGGGGCTCAAACTGCGCGAATCACTTCTCGAAAAGAACATCAGTATCGAGAAGGCGGGCTATTTCCCTTCCCTGAGCCTTTTTGGTGCCTATCAGTCCCAATCACAGGACAATACGTTCAACTTTAGCAAATACCTCTGGGCGAAGTCGTTGAATGTCGGTCTACAGTTATCCTACACGCTTTTCGATGGCTTCAAAACGGGAGCGCGTACGGAACAGGCATCGGTTGAGCATGAGGAAGCGCGGTACCAGAGGATGAAGGCCGAAGAGGGTCTCCGTGTGCAGGTCCAGTCGGCAGAATTGAAGATGGTGGAAGCGAAGAAGAGGATCGAGGGGCAGCAGAAGAATATTGAACAGGCGGAGAAGGCCGTTCGTATCGCACAAACAAGGTACAAAAGCGGCGTCGGGACACAGCTTGAGCTTCTGGATTCCCAGGTGGCATTGACGCGCGCCCAGACGAACTACGCCTTGGCGATCTATGACTTTCTGGTTGCAAAAGCGGATTGGTCGAATGCGGTGGGTGCGGCACGATAAATCCGGCGCTGAACCGGTTCGAATATCCTTCGCGGTGAACTATGAAGTACTTACAAGGAAGAAGACGATGAATTCCCAACAGCGGACAGCCGGCGTCGCAGCCGGATGCATGCTCACGATTTTAATGTTTGGCGCAGGTTGCGGACCGGCAAAGAACCCGCCTCCAGGCGATGGCAAAGCAGGAAACGCGCCTGCGCAAGTGGTCCCTGTGGGGGCCGCCAGGGTGGAAAGGGTGAACCTGACGGTCACGAAGGTGTATTCCGGCACGCTCGAAGGAGAAGAGCAGGCGAACGTTGTGGCCCGAATCTCCGAGCGGGTGACAGGCCTGAAGGTGCACGTGGGCGAAACGGTGCGCGCCGGGCAGGTGACAGTCCTCCTGGATAAGGGGGGAGCGTCTTCCCAATATTTCCAGATGCAGGCAAATTTCACCAATCAAGAGAAGAGTCTTGAGCGGATGAAATCCCTCTACAAGGAGGGGGCCGTTGCGCTGCAGGCGCTCGACGGCACGCAGGCCGCATACGACATCGCGAGGGCGAATTTTGAGGCCGCCCGGAGCAACGTGGAACTCACCACCCCGATCGACGGTGTGGTCACGGCGGTGAATGTCAGTCTCGGCGACCTGACGACGATGGGGCAGGTCGTGGTCACCGTGGCGAAGATCAACAAGATGAAGGTGACGTTTGACATCAACGAGACGGATGTCACCAATGTGTCGCTTGGTCAACAGGTGACCGTCTCCTCCGAAAACAGCCAGGCATCACAGGTCGAGGGAAAAATCATCCAGCTTTCCAAATCGGCGGATATCCGGTCCCGATCGTTCGAGATCAAAGCCATGTTTTCCAACACCGCCGACCGATGGTTCAAGCCGGGTGTGTACGTGAAAGTCAACGTGGGGGTCTCGCCTCACGACAAAGAGCTTGTTGTTCCCAATCCCGCAATCCAGAGTGACGACACGGGAAGCCAGGTGTACGTCATCCGGAACGGACGGGCTTCCCGCCGCCAGGTCCGGCTCGGCGTCTCCGACGGTGAACGGACGGCGGTCCTGGACGGACTTGCCGAGGGAGACACGGTTGCGACCGTGGGCGTCAACAACATCCATGACAATGGGTACGTTCAGGTGGTGAGTCAATAGCGGCCCCGCTGGTGGTTGCCGCTTCGCTAACGAAAGAGGAACATGACGGCCGATGAAACTCGCTGATGTCTCGATAGAACGCCCGGTCTTTGCGACGATGATGATCCTTGCGCTCATCGTGCTGGGGCTCTTCTCCTACCTGAAACTGAACGTCGACCAGTTCCCCGACGTGGATATTCCCTACGTTACGGTCACCACGGTGCTGCGGGGGGCCGGACCCGAACAGATCGAAACGGATGTGACGAAAAAGATCGAAGATGCGGTGAACCCGGTCGGCGGGCTTGACCACATCCAGTCCACGTCGCAGGAAGGATTGTCGATTGTCGTCATCCAGTTCAAACTGGAAGTGGATGGCAGGGTTGCTGCGCAGGAGGTGCGGGAAAAGGTCTCGGCGGCGCGCGCGAACCTTCCTACCGAAATCGAGGATCCCGTTATCACGCGGTACGATCCGGCAAGCCTTCCGATCATGCAATTGACCGTCTCCGGGAACCGTTCGGAGAAGGACATCACGACGTACACCAAGGATGTCATTAAGAAACGCCTGGAAAACGTCCCGGGCGTCGGCTCCGTCAACCTGGTGGGAGGCGATGAACGCGAGATCGAGGTGGAAGTCGATGCGGCCCGCCTTCGCGGGTACAACCTCTCCATTCAGGACGTTGTGCAGGGAGTGGCGATGGCCAACCAGGAGGTCCCGGCAGGAAATCTCGTGCAGGGGCCGCGGCAGCTTCTTCTGCGCACGATGGGAAAATTCACCTCCGTCGACGATTTCAACAATGTCATTGTTGCCACCCCCGGCGGCAAACCGGTCCATCTCGCGGATATCGCGACCGTCTCCGACGGGGTGAAGGAACGCACCAGCTTCGCCCGCGTCGACGGCAAACGGGCGGTCGGGCTCAATATTCTTAAGCAGTCGGGAAGCAATACCGTCCGCGTCGCCGATGCGGTGAGGGGCCAGATGGAACTGCTGAAGAAGGAACTCCCCGCCGATGTCCAGATCACGATGGCAAAAGACAACAGTACGTTCATACGCGATTCCGTGAATGATGTCCTCTTCGACATCCTGTACGGCGGACTCCTTGCCGTGATCGTGGTGTACCTGTTCCTTGCCAACGCGCGGCCGACCATCATCAGCGCGATCGCTCTGCCGACGTCCATCATTGCCAGTTTTATCATCATGTACGCGCTGAACTTTACGCTCAACGTGATGTCTCTGATGGCCCTCTCGCTGGCGGTGGGGCTCCTGATCGACGACGCCATCGTTGTCATCGAGAATATCTATCGGCATATGCATGAAGGGGCGACTCCGAAGGAGGCGGCCAAAGCGGCGACGAGCGAGATCGGACTGGCGGTCATGGCCACCACGTTTACCATTGTCGCCGTCTTCATTCCTGTCGCGTTTATGTCGGGGATCGTCGGAAGATTCTTCTATCAGTTCGGCATTACTGTGGCGGTGTCCGTCCTTGTCTCTCTCTTTGTGGCGTTCACTCTCACCCCGATGCTCGCCTCCCGGTGGCTTCGGCCGCAGGACGAAGATCTGTCCAATGAAGGGAACATCCTTCGTCGCGGACTCTTCTTCTTCAACCAATTTTTTGACAAGATGAGCAAGCGGTACCGGAGCGCGATTGCCTGGTCGCTCGCCCACCGGCGGATGACCTTAATTTTCGCGCTGGGCCTGTTTGCATTCAGTTTTGTGCTGATGCGGTTTCTCGGATCGGAATTCTTCCCCGAAAGCGACCAGAGCGAGTTTACCGTCGGCGTCAACGCCTCGCCGGGAACTTCCCTCGACCAGACTGCAGCGATCTGCGAACGCATCGAAACGGTATTGCGCAAGCGGCCTGAAGTGACCACGCTGCTGACGACCATCGGCGCGGGGAACGACCCCATCACAAGGGGGAATATCCTCGTGAAACTCCTCAAAAAGGCCGAGCGGAAGAAGGGGATCAAACAAATCATGGCCGAGGTGCGGCAGGACCTGCGGGACCTCCCGGGGGCCAACCTCAGCATCCTGGTTTCACAGGGACCCGGCGGCGGTACCAAACCGGTTGTCATGAGCGTGCGGGGGGAAGACCTGTCGAAGCTGGAACAGTTGGGGGACAAGGTGGAACGGATCGTCCGCACAACACCGGGAGCAGTCGACGTCGAGAACAGTCTCGAAACTTCCAAGCCCGAGATCCGGATCCGCATCGACCGCGAAAAGGCGTCCGACCTCGGACTCAATGTGGGACTTATCGCAGCCAGCATTCGCGCCCTGGTGGATGGGGCGGTGGCGACGCAATATGCTGAAGGGGGCGAACAGTACGATGTGCGCGTGCAACTCAGGAAAGAGGACCGGACCTCGCTCGAGAATGTCGGCAATCTGACTATCAAGAGTTCCAAGGACACCCGGGACCTCCAGAAGATCATCGTTCCCATCAGCTACGTCGCCAGTGTCAAACAGGGCTCCGGTCCGTCCAAGATCAACCGGTACGACCGCCAGCGCGAAATCCGGATCGATGCAAACACTTCCGGGCGCACCCTCGGCGAGGTCCTGGCCGGCATCCAGAAGCAGACGGCGGGCATCTCGCTCGAACCGGGCTACTCCATCGGCGTTACCGGCTCGGGGGAAATGCAGGCGGAGTCGTTCCAGAACATCCTGATCTCGCTGGTCCTGGGCATTGTGTTTGTCTATATCGTCCTCGCCGCGCAATTTGAGAACTTTTGGTACCCGTTCTCGATCATGCTGGCCCTCCCGATGTCGCTCATCGGCGCGGTCATCGCACTCCTCGTCTTCGGGAGCGCCATCTCGATCATCTCGCTCATCGGCATTATTATGCTCATGGGATTGGTGACGAAGAACGGCATCCTGCTTGTCGATTACACCGGCGTCCTTCGCGACAGGGGAATGAAGCGAACGGAAGCGCTTGTGGAAGCCGGGGCGACACGGCTCCGGCCGATCCTCATGACTACGTTCGCCATGATCTTCGGCATGGTCCCGATTGCATTCAGCGTCAGCGAGGGAAGCGAGTTCCGGTCGCCGATGGGGCAGGCCGTCATCGGCGGGTTGATTACATCAACGCTGTTGACCCTGTTCGTCGTTCCGGTGGTGTATTCCCTTATCGACGATTTCAGTCTGGCGAAGGCGTTTGCCTGGACGGCACGCTTCATGCCGGCGAAGAAGAAACCTGTCGCAGTCCGAACGGGGACGCAGGGGAAGTAATGTTCCGTTCTGCAGAAGGACATGCCCATGAAAATCGTATTCGTCGTCTACAATGAAGTGTACCATCCACGGATCATGGATCTCCTTGGAAAAGCAAGCGTCGATTATTTCACCCGCTGGGAGCAGGTACAGGGGAAGGGGCACGAGACCCTCGCCCATCTGGGGACCCGCAGCTTCCCCGGACTCAACTCGGTCATGATGATTGCATTCAAGGAGCAGGAAGCGTTGGATAAATTGATCGTTGAAATCGAGTCGGTGAACAGCGGCATCACCCGTCTCGATGACAAGGTCAGATTGTTCCAGATTCCACTGGAGCGCGTCGTCTGACCGGATGCGGTGCAGCGGGGTTTTGTCATTGGATGCGCGCGCCGGCCCCGTTTCCATCCCTCAGCATGAAAGGAACATGCCCATGAACATGCCCCTCTTTACCATGACATCCGCTCTTCTCGTCGCCATGACCGCAGCATCGGCGCGCGGGGACTTTGAGAAGGATACTGTTGTTACATCGTCCGGGAACCTGGAGATCACCTTCATCGGTCACGGGTCGCTCATGATGAGATTCGCGGGAAAGACGATCTACATCGATCCCTGGGGACAGCTTGCCGATTACTCTCTCCTGCCGAAGGCCGATCTCATCCTGGTGACTCATGACCACCGTGATCATTGGGACCTCAAGGCGATCGAGCAGGTGCGAACGGACAAGACAGTGGTTCTCCTGACGGGCAAGTGTGCCGCAGCATTCTCCGCAGGCGTCGCCATGAAGAACGGGGACTCCAGAGTTGTGTTGGGAATACGGATCGATGCCGTTCCTGCGTACAATATTGTGCACAAGCGGCCCGAAGGGAACGTGTTCCATCCGAAGGGAGAGGGAAACGGGTACATCCTGACATTCGGAGCTACTCGCGTCTACATCGCCGGTGATACAGAAAACACACCTGAGATGAAAGCACTAAGAAACATTGCCGTCGCATTTCTTCCGATGAACCTTCCCTACACCATGACGCCGGAAATGGTTGCGGATGCCGCACGTGCATTCAAGCCCAAAGTGCTCTACCCGTACCATTACGGAGAGACCGATCCGGCAAAGCTCGTCGAACTCCTGAAGGGAGAAAAAGGAATTGAGGTCCGCGTTCGCAGGATGAAGTAAGGGCGGCCG
>Ga0182021_10010615_pt1 | contig 10917 bp, 6 predicted proteins | sample 612E3MmetaG_FD_120493 | JGI IMG/M metagenome (GOLD analysis project Ga0182021, IMG submission 120493) | Permafrost microbial communities from Stordalen Mire, Sweden - 612E3M metaG (Illumina Assembly) | ecosystem: Environmental > Terrestrial > Soil > Wetlands > Permafrost | place: Sweden...
GCGACTTTGGGAGAAAATCCTCAGCCCCTTTCCCAACTGCAATGCAGTAGAAAATCGACCCGTTTTCGCCGGCTAAAATCTATCCCCAACTGCATGGTTCCGGATTAGTGTTCATTAGTGGTTTCTTCATCTGCTGAGCTTGGGTTACTTCCAGGTCAATTGACCGGCTTCAGGCGCAAAACCGTCAGCGAATACGCGGGGAAGGTGCGCGCGAAACTTGGACCGGAGATCGCCACAGTTTCCTCGCGCGGCGCGATTTTCATCGGCGTCTCGAAGGAGTTCTCGTCGTCCGGGTCGGCCGATGTCAGCACGACGGCCTTCGCCTCCGCCGCGAGCTGAGCCACACCGTGCAACTCGATCGTGGCGGCCTTGGCTTCAGCGTAGGGATTGGCGATGAAGATCACGATCTCGTTGGCACGGTTGTCGCGCCCGGCCACGGCGTAGAGCGTCGGCAGCGCCGCCGGCCGGTACGGCGGCAACGCCTTCGCGCCCGCAGTCGCGGCGTTGGTCGCCGGCGGCAGCGGCACGGGCGGCGCATCCACCACGAGCGGCAGCACCACGTCGGGCCGGTTGCGGCTGAACAACGCCTGCACGTGATAGGAGCCCGTGCCATAGACCCGGGTGTTGTCGCACCAGATGAGATCGGGCGCCCACTGCGCTGCGCCGGCCTTGGCGAAGAGCGGCGCGTAGGACGACATCGCCACGACGTCGCTGTTGCGCACGAGGCCGGTCATGAACGCCGCCTCCGCCACGGCAGCGCGCAGCGTCGGCCGGCGACCGCTTTCGTGCGCGGCGAATTCGCCAGCGAAAATTTTTGGTCCCGCGCGGTCCTGCGCGTCATACCGGGTGGAGTTTTCGAGGAACCACTGCGGCGGCCGGTAATAATGCTCGTCCACGATGTCGGCGGGCGTGCCGCTCTTGAACTTGTCCCACGCGAGCTTCCAGGAAGCGTCGTCGACGCCTGGGCCGGCGGTCGTCACGAGCTGGATTTCCGGATGCTTCGTCTTGAGCGCCGCCTGGAAAATCTTGTAGCGCTCGAAATACTGCTCGCCCCACTGCTCGTTGCCGACGCCAAGCAGTTTCATGTTGAACGGCGCGGGATGCCCCATCGCCGCGCGTCTCGCGCCCCACGGACTTGTCGCCGGTCCGTTGGCAAACTCGATCAGGTCGAGTGCGTCCTGTACGAACGGATCGAGCTGGTCGAGCGGCACGAGTTGCTTGCTTTGATACTGGCAGGCCATGCCACAATTGAGGATGGGCAACGGGGCGGCGCCAATATCCTCGCACAGCTGGAAATATTCGAAGAAGCCGAGGCCGTACGTCTGGTAGTACTGCGGCGCCGTCTGGCCGCGAATCGCGTCCTGCCACCGGTTCCAGTTCTGCCTGCGCTCGGCGATGTCGCCGATCGTGTCCTTCCACTCGTAGCGATTGGGCAGATCGTTGCCTTCGACAATGCACCCGCCGGGAAAGCGCATAAATGCCGGTTGCAGGTCGACGAGCATCTGCACCAGATCGGCGCGCAGGCCGTTGCGCCGGTGCTTCCAAGTGTTTTCGGGGAAGAGCGAAACGACATCGAGGTCGACCTGGCCCGGCGCCGTCGCCAAAATCACCAGGCGGGCGTGCAGAGCGGTGCCGCTGCTCTTGATCGAGCCTTCGAATTTCTGCCACTGACCGGACAAGCCATCGATTTTGCACCCGCCAAGCGGACGACCGGTCTCGTCTTCGATGACGGCGCGCAACGCGCCGTCATAGTTGCCCGCTGCGCGGGCCCGGAGACTTAGGAGGTAGTTTTCGCCCTGTTTCACAGCGATGCCGCCGAAGCCGGAGTTGGCCACACCGAAACGTTTGTCCGGCGTACGGACGGTGAGCCGGAGGTAGTGCGGATTGTTCGCGTTGAGCGGATCGGCCGTCTCGACGGAGACGGTGCCGTCGCCGTCACGACTGACGGTCGCCCAGGAGTACAGGCTCTCCTTGTGTTCGAACGACCGGTTTTGGATGAGTTCGGCGTAGAGCCCGCCATCGGCGCCGTAGTTGATGTCTTCGAAAAATATGCCGTGCAGCAAAGGGCTGACGGCATGGCCGGGTTTGTCGGCGTCGACGATGAGCCGTACTGTCGCGTCGGCGGCCAAGGCACACGGCGCCAAAATCAGGGCAACAAGTCCGGCCAGGCCGGTGAGTTTATTCAGCGTCATGTAGTCAGGCGGTTATGGTTCAAGACCGATCGCGATTCATTCCACGGCAGAGAAGCCAGAAAACACAAAGGAGCGGGTTCGTCGAGCGAAGTAGCAGTCAAGGTCACGAGGCTGGCAGGGTTAGGCCCTCGCGCCCAGGTCGCTCCGCAATCCAGGCCCGGCGACAAGCGCCAGCCATGCATTCTGAGATAGATTTTTGACCTGTCCCTTTGAACTGACGTTAACCTGTCCCTTTAAGCTTCAATCTGACCTGTCCCCTATCAGAAATCATGGACCTTCATAGCAGCCGACGGAAATGAGGCGGCGATTGGCCATCCATTTCTTGGGATCAGCCAAAGCATGCGGGCGAGGTTGCGCCTACGCCCGCGCTCCCAGGGTCCGACCACGGAGCGCGGACTTATCGCCAAAGGCGATCGTCCGCCAGGTCCGAGAACCCAGCCTCCTGACGTCGGCTGCTACGCCAGCCGAGCCCGGGAATCGCCGGCCGCGCCCGGCCCTACTTTGCGCGGGTGGCGCTCCAGTCCATCTTCATGGGGTCGCCGCCGCCGAAGTCGGGGAAATCGATGGTTCCCTTGATGGCATCGCCTGCGAGCTTGCCCGCATACTTCACGACGAATTTCTGGCCGTCGCGTTCGCGCACGACGGAGAACGCGATCGCGCCGTCCGAGGCAAACGTGGCGTCGCTGATCGGTGTCTCGCCCATGCGGCCAGTCACGGTGCCGGTCAATTTGCCGTCCTTGAAAACGAGCTTGGCGGTCGACTCGAACGACTGGCCGCTATTGGGCGGCGTGATGGACCACTTCCAGTTGCCCGTGGGATCGGCGGCGGCTGAAGCGGTAGCAGGAGCGGCCGATGCGACAGCCGGAGAATCTGCAGCCGCAGCGTTGAGGATCAGGGCAAAAACGGCGACGGAGGCCGCGGCGAAGAGGCGGATAGTTTTCATGGTGAGGGAGGAAACAGCAACGATAGCACGGGGCCGCGGCTGGCGCGAGCCAAAGCCAAGGGTTATACCTTTGGATCACGCTGAAGATGCAGGAACATAAGAATCAGGAGTTCACGCAAAGGCGCGAAGACGCCAAGAAGAGAGGGATTCATTTTTTGACCTGTCCCTGCTCAAGACCCGTCCCTGCTCAAGCCCGGCCCGGACACGAGGTCCGGCCCTACACTCGAAAAATTATGACACGGCGTAGCAGCCGAGGTCACGAGGCTGGCCAATCCCCTTTCACTTTCACTCTCACCCTCACTTTCCGTTCCACCAGCCGTCGCCCCCTTCCGGCGGCTGCGACGCCTTCGTCCAACACGGCAGAACCCATCAAAAGGACTTCAAGCCATCGATCTCGTTGAAATCGACGAGATACTTCCTGCCGTTCGCCAACGTAATTTCCGCGCCCGCTACGGACCCGGTAGGCATCACATCGAAAACACTTATGTTTTTAATCGGGTCCAATTCCGCTTCCGACCATTCGCGATCGTCCAGTTTGTGGAGCAGCACCGTGATCATGAGCTCAATCGCCGGATTCTTGGCCGTGCGCTTCCGGTAGGCATGGATGACACTGCTCTCCTCCGCTTCGGCATTGTTTCCACGATGCACGAGACCGTCCAGGCGGTCCCAGCCCCGGTAAGCGATCAGGGCAACCTTTCTTCCGTCGATGGCGGCCGTGATGACCTTCTTCCTGATATCTTCAAATTTGTTTATAAGCGCCTTTTTCCCCTTCAGGTGAGGCAGCCCGTAATGTCCCAGGGTCAATTCATGCTCGAACGCCAGGCGGGAGCGGTCCACGCGGATGACCCCGCCCGGAATCGTGATCTCGGCCAGATCGATGATATAGCCAATCCCGTTGTGGGGCGGTTTTCGCATGAGCAGCTGCCGGAATAGAACCTCATTACGGACGCCATTAAACAGGATGTTCTGAGCAGTGCCATAGGTGGCGTTACGATCGGCATCGTTTTTGACCGCCCGCCCCGTCAGATAGAAGTTGATGTCCGACCCCATCAGATCCCGGGGGTCAAGGCTGCGAAAACAATATTCCATGGCCGTCCCGCCCCCAGGATTATGATCTTCCCAGGGGAAATGGGTATTATAAACGAGCTTCGAATAGTTGTGGTCGTCATCGTACACCTTCCCCGGAATGATCTCGGAGGTGCCGGTCCGGCCGTGATTCACCAGCGCGAGTCCCGGTTTCTCCAGCACGACTCTTTGGGAATCGTCACCCAAGCCCTCCCACATCCCGTCCTGCTCCCGGGCGGTCCAGAAAGGCGAATTCTCGGGCAGGGCGAGACTCAGGAAAGGCAGGAACATGATAAACGGACTCGCCGGGCAGCTGTAGCTTTGCAGCATGTACTCCTTGTGCCCGTAGAAGCCCAGGCTGGGAATGTCATGGTCGTAAAAGTCCTCCCGCGTCGTGAACTGCAGCAAAGATCCCGAGCAAAGCCGGCGGGCCCAGCCCGGGTCCAGCGGGGCGGGCGGCTGCAACATGAAGGCAATCGGAAAACCGCCCGAGATCCAGGTGCGGTAACAAATGCTGCGGGCCCACATGTTGATGAAGCCATCGCGGGCGAAGAAATTCGGATAAGTCCTCATCAACTCGCGGAAGCTGCGTTCCAGCGTGGCCGCGATTTCTGGATAATACTTGTCGCCGAAGGCCCGGTTCCAGATCGTGCCATAAACCACAAACAGGCTTATCGTGTAGTAGTTATAGCTCTGCTCAAGATACCAGCCGTTGCCCGCATGATAGGAAGCCACCCACAGGAGGTGGCTTTTGAGCAACTCGTCATCGATGGCGTAACCGTTTAACTTCAAAAACGACAGGGTTACGATGTTGAAGATTCTCCAGTTGTTTTGCGTGGTCCGATGATGGGCCCATTTCGAAATGGTCATGGCCATCTCATCCTTTTGCGGCTGGGAGAAGTGCGGCCAGATGATGTCGGGCATCAACAGCAGCGACTTGAACAAGCCGCCGAATTCGCAGGTAAACTGGTACGTGGCGTCAGGCAAATCTTCCGGCCCGGGGATGGAATTGGCATGACCGGGCGTGAACGCATTATATAGGTGATGGCAGTAATAGTCCCTTAGCTTGATGCCCTTGATCTCGATCTCCGGTTCGACATGCATCAGCGGCCCCGCCAGGCACAGAGTTCTTTCCAGCGCTTCAAACTCGAAGGCCCGGTGACGCCAGGGGGGATCGTTGGGCTGCGGATAGGTTTTCCCGGGAACGGTGGGGAATATTATCGGGCATTCAAAAGACGGGACATGCGTAAACGCCCTTTCCAATACATATCTGGCGCACTCTATATAGTGGGTGCGGGTCATCCCGGTATGCGGACTTAAACCGAAGTCGGGATTTTTAACTTCAAATGCCTTCTTCATATCGTGAATTGGTCAAGATCCTGGTTGGGCTCAATCCGGATAATGAAAGAGGCTGGATGCGGACGCGATCTCATCGCTTAGCGATCCGACGTAGTCGTTTCCGGCGGACCGAGATAGCTGGGCTTCAGACCACCGCAGTCGATCACCAGCTTGTCGAGCACGACGCCGGGCTCGAGACCGTAGACCCGCAGCGTGTGCGCACCGGGCGTGGGCACCTTGAGCCTGGTGGTGGCAATGCGGGTGTTGTCGAGCACACCCTGCGCCCACCCGGCACCACCGTCGTTCACGACGAGTTCGACGAGCCGCGGAGGCGCATCGTCGAGCGCCACGGCGAACCGCAGCGAGCCACCGGCGATCGGGTGCGTCGGGATGAGGTAGGCCTGCAACGTGAAGGTGCCGGCCGCGGCAAAATTCACCGCGTAATCGAGCTGCGGCGCGTCGGTCGCAGCCTTGGCGAGTTCGAAATTCGGCGCCGTGGTCGGGAACACCGCGACCGAATCTCCGCTGGTGCGACCGAGCCCGGGAATCGTCTGCCAGGTCGCGGCTTCGCCGCGACCTATGTTTCGGGAGAAATGTTCGGCCTCAAGGGAGATTAAGCCGCCGGCGCTGTCCGCCGGCGCGGGCGTCGGCGGAAATTGCGGCAATGCCCAGGGGGCGATGCGCATTGTACGCCAGTCGTCGTCCGCTGGTTCGAGGCGGATGAAACCGCGCCATTTGCCGCCGGCGATCTGCTCGGAGAAGATCCGCGTCTCGTCCGTCAGTCGGGCGTCGGCGGCCCGCGCTTCTTCGGCCGCATCCGCCAGACCGGAACGCGCCGCGCGTTCGCCCGCAAAGTAACGCTGGTTGGCCAGGGCCGTGCCATTCACGGGATAAAAGACCGTCTCGAAAAAGGCGTCACGCTGTTCCGCCGGCAGGGCAGCCTGCACCTTGGCGGCACGGTCACGCAGCGCGGCAAATTTCTGCAAACGTTGCCGCGTCTCGGCCGGAGTCAACGGGCTCGGCCGCGGCTTCTCGTTCGGCAGCCACCATTGCAGGTGCTCGGGTTTGCGCTGGTAATTGAGCTGGTAGTAGTCGGCCATGATGGCTGCGATTTCCCGCGCGCGGGCGGCGCCGAACCCGCGCGTGGCCCACTCGACAAGGTAGTCCGGCAGGTTGTCGCGCCGCCAGCGGTTGATATCCCACGCCATCTGCAGGAAGAACTCCGTGCCGATCTCGGCCGGCTTGATGTCGCCGACGTTGACGATCCAGATCCGCTGCGCGCCGTGGTCGTAGGCTTTGGACATTTCCTCCCAGATGAGCGCGGGGGGCGTAGTTTCGAGCCAGAGGTAACTCAGTGGCGAGCCGAGATACGAGAGGTGATAATAGACGCCAAAGCCACCGGCGCGCTTGCGCTCTTCCGCCGAGGCGAAGTTGCGCACGTAGCCGAAATTGTCGTCGGGCCAGACGATGGTGACGTCGTCCGGCACCTTCAGGCCCTGCCGGTAGAGGTTGAGCACCTCCTTGTACGCGCAGAACATCTGCGGCACGTGTTCGAGGTCGGGCCGCACATGCCGGGCAAGCATCGCGCGCTGGTCGGCGAAGACCTGCTCGAGCACGCGGATGCGCTCGGCATCGGTCTTCGGCCCCTGCATGTTCGAGTCGTGGATGCCGCGCATGCCGAGCGTGTAGATGTTTTCGAAACGACCGTTGGCGGCGACGCGCTCCTCCCAATACTGCCGCACGCCGTCGCGGTTGGTCACGTAATTGTAGTCCGCGGCGCGGTCGTGCGGCCATTCGCCGACATTGTTACGCAACATCGGCTCGGCGTGTGACGAACTCATGACGATGGCGTAGTCGTCCGCCAGCACCGCGTTTTCCGGGAAACTGTTAAACGGCTTCGTGCAGGCATGCATCGCGGGCCAGAGGGTGTTGGCCTTCAGGCGCAGCAGCAGTTCGAACACCTTCGCGTAGGTCTTCGGGCCGATGCCGCCGTGCTCGGGCTCAAACGTCTGCGCCGCCCATGGCTGCAGGCCCCAATCCTCGTCGTTGATGAAGATGCCGCGATACTGCACCGACGGCGGACCGAAGCGGTGCGTGCCCGCGGCGACGAACAGGGCATCGCAGTGCGCCGGCGCGACGTCAGCCCACCAATACCATGGCGACACGCCGATCGCCTGTGACAGTTCGTAGACGCCGAATGCCGTGCCGCGCCGGTCGCTGCCCACGATGACGAGGCCGGCCTTCGCCCCCGGCAGCGGATTGGCCACGGTCGCGATGAGAAAGGTCTCCCACGCGCCGCGCAACGCCGCGACGTCGAGGCGCCCGGCGGCAACCAGCGCGTCGATGGCAGGTGCCCGGCCCAGCGTGCCGATGAGCACGACCGGGCCGGCCACGCCCTCGGTCGCGGCGCGAACCGCCGGTTGGCGTCCGGTGACACGCACGATGTCCGCCGCGAGGTCGCGGGCGGCGATGGCCACGACCTTGAAATCGTTTGCCCCGATCACCACGTCGGCCGCGCGGTCGCTTTGCACGAGCGGAAAATCGCCAGCCTGCGGTTGCGCGCGAACCCATGGCCCGGCCGGCGGCGATGCGCGCAGCGATGGGGCCATCAGGAGAAGCACCCCAAAAAGCGGAATCTTGCCGATCACTGCCGACAGCAGCCGCGAGCGTGAGCAAGTGGATGATCGACCAGCGTTCCACTCGCTCACGCTCGTGGCTACGGGTTCCGACTCGGAAAGGAAAACTGTCCTCAGCTTTCGCATAAGATCACTCCCAGGTTTGCAGCACGCCACGCATCCAATCGAATGCGTGAGCAGGTGGCGGTAAAGACCGAGCCCGCGTTTCATTGGTACAAGACGGGGAGAGAAACAGGCAACCTGCGTCGGGACAATCGCAGAAATTCCGCGGCCAATTTTGCGCCAGGGCGCAAAATTCGGGCGCGGGCTTTCGACTTGAGTTGCACGGCTGCCGTGCCCGCTGATAGTCCTGAGCCCCGATGAGCCAACCCGCCGCGCGATCGACCGATTTCGTCCTGCATTCGCCTCAAACCGGCACCGATTATTCGATCCACGTCGCTGCGCCGGCACCGGCGCGCGAACCCGGGCCATGGCCGGCGATCGCATTCATGGATGGCGACGACCAGTTCAAGTACGCGGTCGCGGCCTACCAGGCCGCGCGCGACACTGGCGAAGTGCCGCCGCTGCTGCTCGTCGGCGTCGGCTATGGGGCGGGCTACACCAAGCCCGGCAACCGGCGCCTGCGCGACTACACGCCGACGGCTTTGGCCACCGAGCCGGGGAGTGGTGGCGCCGATGCGTTCGTGGCGTTTCTCGGCGACACCCTCTGGCCCGAGCTGGCCAAGCGCCACCCGCTGCGCGACGACCAGCGCGGCGTGGCCGGCCATTCGCTCGGCTCGTTGCTCGTGCTGCACGCGCTGTTCCAGCGCGAACCACGCTTCAACCGCTTTCTCGCCAGCGCGCCGTCGCTCTGGTGGGACGAACGCAGCGTGTTGCGGCTGGCGGCGGCGCGGCGCGATTCCACCGGTGAACTGCCCGCGCGCCTGTTTCTCGGCGTCGGCACCGGGGACACGCCTTCGATGACCGGCGACCTGGCGCGGCTCGAGGCGCAACTGGCGGAGCGACCGTTCGCCGGGCTCGAAATCGTGAGCCGGCGCTTCGCCGACCGCGATCATTACAACGTATTGCCGGAGTCGTTCCGCGAGGGACTGCACGCCCTCTTCGGTTGAAACCGCGCGGCTCTTCCTTTTCCTTACGTACTCCACCATGAAAACACCCGCCTCGTTTCTCCGGATTTCCCTCCTCGCCAGCCTGGTTGCCGCCGGTCTGCAGGCCGCACCGATCAAGCACGAGTTTGTCGCCATCGATGAAGGTCTCGCGCAGCTGTTTTATGTGAACGAAAACGCACCGGCCAAAAATTGGCTCGTGCCCGTCGGCCAGCCGCAGGCGCGCGACCTGCAGCTTATCGGCGGCAACCGGCTGCTCGTCGGCCACGACACCGGGTACGCCGAATTCGATCTCGCCACCGGCAAGAAGCTCGCCGAGGTCGCGTCGTACAAGGGCGTCGCGTCCGCCCGCCGTCTGCCCAACGGCCACACCCTGCTGACCGGCGTAAACCTCGGCAGCGCCACCGGCGTCGTCGTGCTGGAGGTCGACGCGGCCAACACGGTCGTCAACAAGATCGTTTACCCGGGCAACTATGTGCGGCTGATGCGCCAGACGGCCAAGGGGACGTTTCTGCTGATGACCGACACCACGATCCGCGAAGGCGACGCCACGGGAGCAATCGTGTGGGAGGCGAAGATCGACGGCTTCCGCCATGCCTGGAAAGCCTTGCGCCTGCCGAACGGCGACACGCTCGTCTCCGCCGGCTACGGCGCGTTCCTCGTCGAACTCGATCCCGCCGGAAAAATCGTGCGCAAATTCGGCGGCAAAGAGGAAACCCCGGCGGCGGTGAAGGCCGGTTTCTACGCGACCTTCCAACTCCTGCCCAACGGCGACGTGGTCGTCGCCAACTGGCAGGGCCACGGCCCTGGGCACGGCGCCTCCGGCGTGCAGCTCCTGGAATTCGACAAAACCGGTGCGATCGTCTGGCAATGGAGCGAGGCCGAAAAGATCTCGTCGCTGCAGGGCGTGCTGGTGCTGGATGGCCTCGACACGTCCGTGCTGCACGACGAACGCAACGGCCTCATGGAACCGCTGCAAGCCACCGCAAGCGGGCCGAAGAATTGAACCAGCCCGGGGCAAACCCCGACGTATTTGATCAAACCACATCGGTGACAATCTCACGCAGACATCTTTTGTTCCCGAGTAGCCACGAGCGTGAGCGAGTGGACGCGGGTCCACTCGCTCACGCTCGTGGCTACACTCCAACCGAGCCAAAGCCAGCTTCGGGGCATCAAACCCACCGTAAAATAAGCCAGGAGTAACGACCATGATGACACGACGCGATTGGATGAAATTGTCAGCTGGGGCCGCAGTGGCTGCCGCGCTACCGCGAGCACTGTCGGGCGCCGCTTCGTCGCCGGGCGCCCGGCGCTCGATCCCCGATTACGAGGAGCCGATGTTCGACCTGCCCGGACGGATCAAGGATGCGGCCAAGATCGAGTCGATCGAGCTGTTGAAGCACGGCAGCACTTTTTTCGTCCGCACCCGCTCCACCAGCGGCGTCGTCGGTCTTGCCCCGACGAAGCAGGTCGAGCTCTTCGTGCCGATATTCAAGGATTTGGTTGCGCCGTTTTTCCTCGGCAAGGATGCCCGCCAGATCGAATCCCTCGTCGACGACGTCTACCACGAAAACTACAAACTGGCCGGCCTCGCCTTCTGGTGCCCGGTCGCCTACATCGAGCAAAGCCTGCTCGAC
>Ga0182021_10010616_pt1 | contig 10917 bp, 6 predicted proteins | sample 612E3MmetaG_FD_120493 | JGI IMG/M metagenome (GOLD analysis project Ga0182021, IMG submission 120493) | Permafrost microbial communities from Stordalen Mire, Sweden - 612E3M metaG (Illumina Assembly) | ecosystem: Environmental > Terrestrial > Soil > Wetlands > Permafrost | place: Sweden...
GATCGTCATTCGGATGTTGCGAGATCGAGCGGCCTCGACTCGCAGTCGCTTGAAGCAGCAAATCAACCAAGAAGCATCACCTTGAATCTGACATTGTCAAACTAAGAAGCCGTCAAAGAACAACTCCGCAGATTGCTCCAGGCTGGATGGTCACACACCGCACTGCACGCAGTGGGTGCCAGTGTCCAGCCCCCCATCGCCGGATTTGCAATCCGGCGGGAGCGTCGAAAGTGCGGACTTATTTCTTGGCAAGCCCTAACGACTACTGCGGCGGTGAGGTGGGCGCTAAGAAGTCTTGCGCCGCCCAGCCTTCTACGCCGTTAGGGTCCTTCAATTTCCACCACGTGCGATTACCCGCCGCTACTGGCCCGTCGGTAACTTGCAGCACTTCACCCGCACCCAGCGTGCGAATGATCTGGGCGGTCGTGCTGGCGTCCTTGCGGAAGTTGACGCCATCGACGACGGCGACGTACACACCCTTAGCAATCGTAGTGGGAATGACCAGTGTGGGCGTGGGACTAGCCGGCACTGAGGTGGGGGAAGCCAGCGGCGTGACCGTGGCGGCACGCGCGCGCGTGGGGGTGATGGTGGGCATGGGCGCACTGACGGCAAAACGGCTGACGACGGCGCGTCCACCATAGGCGCAGATGACCAGGGCCACGGCGGCGACGCCCAGCAATAACAGCCATTCGCGCCAATTGAGTTCGGTTTGCCCCGGCCGGGGGCGGATGTTGACGGTCGGTTTTGAGTCTAGCTTTGAGTCTTTTGAAGCAGTCACACTCATACTCCGGGTTAATTTCTGAATGTTGATGGCTGATTTCTGATTGCCACCGTTCAATCAACAATCAAAAATCAACCATCTGAAATATCAGGGTGTAGTAGCGGGTATCAGATACTTCTCAACGGCCCAACCTTCCGCGCCATCCACCGGATCATGCAACCGCCACCAGCGCAGATCGTCGGCGTCACGCGGGCCCTCCAGAATTTTCAAACGCGCACCGTCAGACACGGTCTTTAACGTGGTCGACTGCAAGCCCGGATCGGAACGCAGCCGCAGGGCCGAGCCTGTTCCTGCCACAATGGCGTTGCCGCCGATATACAATCCCTCGGGCGTCGGCGTGGGCGTGATCGTCGCCGCTGGTATCGCGGTGGGACGTGCTGTGGCTGTTGGAATGATCGGCGTCGCCGTCACCGTCACCACAATCAGCGGTGACTCTACGGCTTTGGTTCCCTTGAATGGCCGGAACGCGATCAGTGCTCCGATGGCGACCACCGCACAAATCCCGGCCAAACAACCCAACGTCGGGCCTAGCCACAACGGTCCACCGGAGGGGCGTTGTGAACGGGCCTTGACGCGCCGCACGGTTTGCGTGGTTTGTTCAGGCGGCGGACTAGAACTCATGCTTCAGTCCATCACCGCACACACACTTGCGTCTGGACATCGTCGATGAGCATACCGGCTGTGCCGCCTGCGCCGCCGTTATAGACGCTGAACCACAGCTTGATCGTTTGACCGGCGTATGGCAGTAAATCGAATTGATCATGAATCCAGTTCGGGGCATCGGCATGATCGGTAAATAAATAATGTACTTGATTCGCCGCATCGAGCACGACGGCATACTGTGCGTTGTTGCTGTCGCCCGAGTAACGGTACCGCTCAACCGCGAGCGTCGCCGTAACCGCCTCCGCCGGGATGCTTAGCGTCTGCCCAAAGGACGAATAAGCCGTCTGCGTCATGGTGTCACTGATTGTTGTTGCGCCGATGCGCGCCACGTAATTGCCGGCGTGCACCGTGTCGGTGATAATGGCCGGCAGCGGATTCGCCGCCAACACATACCAGCCCGGCGTCCATGCTCCCGATTCGAAGCCGCCATTGACGATTACATCCTGACACACGAGCGGCGGCGCTTCTCCGCGCTGGTGCATCAGCAGCGGCACAAAGGTATGATACTGCCCCTCGATTGGCAAACACGCCCCTAAAAAGCCGATGACGCGATCCATCACCGCTTGCCGCTGCGCGGTTGGATAAATCGTTTCAAACGGCACGGCCGAATACACTAAGCGCGTGCAACCAGCGGCGTACTGCACAGCCGCCGAGGCCGTATTATACACCAGCGTTGAAGTGGCTGGCGCCAGCGGGGCAAAGCTATTGGGGGCATTGACATCATAAGTGCCATGCGTCCCATCGTCAAAGGTGAGCGGACCGAGACCTTGAAAGATGCCATCGCCGGTCGGCGTGACGGTATAGATTTGATCGGCATCCACCGTGTATGAGGCATGCAGCACGTCGTGATAGAAGGGTGTATCACGCAGCTCGTAACCCAACTTCGCACCGCTGAGAAATAGTGCGCCACCCTGGTTCAGGAAATCCGTCAACGCAGTTTGATCGCTGGTCGCGAGCGCGGTGAAAGGCGCTTGCTCTTCGCCGGCGATCCAATCCACGATGACATACGGCCCCAACCCGATCGCGCCACTCGACACGGCGGCTCGCTGAGCGCTATCGAAAGGCAGGTGGATGGCCGTGGCATGTTGAATGATGGCGTCGAAACGATTGATGCGATCGACGAAGACGCGGCGGTTGGCGCCTTCGGGCACATCGTTTTGTTGGACATCGCCCAGCCGATCGATCCGATCGAACCCGTAGACGATCAGCAGCGGCGTGGTATTAGACGTAGGCGTCCGGGCGGCCAACACCGGCGAGGCCAGTGATTCACCCCCGGCATTCACGCCGGTGACTTTGACAAAGATCAATTGATTCGGCGAAAGGCCGGTGAGCGTGTAAGCGGTAGTAGCGACATCGATCGGATTGCTCCAGCCAAAGCCATCGGGGCTGGTGACCACCCGATAGGCTGTGGCACTATCACCGCGCAACCCGCTGCCATCGATCGGGCCGGGCTTCCAATTGATCGTGATCTGCCCGCTGCCGCTGTTGCGCACCATTACTTGCTGCGGCGGTTCGGGCAAGAAGGTGAGCGGCACATTGGGATCGATCGCGTGCCAATAGCGGACGAGTCCCTGATAGATGGCGCGCGCCGAGAGTTGCAGAAAGCGCGGGTCTTTCAGGGCGTCGACATCGATCGGGTTGTCGTGGAACCCGTTTTCGATCAACACCCCCGGCATGGTGCTGAGCAGGCGCAATTCGCCATAGTCGTTGGCTTTCTGGCCGCGATCGGGCCAGGTGGGATCCCAGCCGGCGTGAATGTCGTTAATCAGTTCAGTGTGAATGAAGTTCTGCAGCAGGTCGCTGTTGGGCGTGGGCTGGAAAGAATGGATGTAGGTCTCGGTGCCACGGGCCGCAGTGTTGTAGCCGGTGAAGCCGTTGGTGTGCCACGCGATATAGACCGCATCTTCGCCGGGATCTTTTTCCCACTCGGAATAGATCGGACGTACGATGGTGTCGTTGTAAGAATAGACGTTAGTCAGCCCCAACCACTTCGCGTAAGTCCAGGCTTGTTCTTCCCAGCGCGGCTTGCCGCTGATGACGGATGTATCCGGCGCGGAGGTGTCGGCCAGGCCCCCTCCAATGCGAACCGCATCGGCCAGGACGGTGACGCCCGGGGTGTTGGATTGGTTGGTGAGATAGATGCGCGCGGTCTGCCCGCCATAAAATGGAAACCGCCCAATGTAGCGCCACGTATCGGCGTCGCGCGTCTGCGGGATGGTCACGGGTGTGGTGGCACCTGCATGCTCGATGAAGAAGTGGGCATCGGCGGTGGGCGCACTGGAAGTGCTGGGAAACCACACGTAGACCGCGTAAATGGCGGTGAGCGTCGGGGTGAATGTCCAGGTGGCCGTGGCCAGTGAAGTTGATCGGGTCGTCGCCGCTCGATAACTGCTGTCGTAGCCGCCGCTGTCGTTAGTCCAGTTTCCTTGCGTTGAGAAGTTGGGGCCGTTGTTGTCGACGATGAGCAGGGCGGTGTTCATGTCGCGTTCGCGCACCGGCCACACATCGGCCCCGGCGTTTTCCAAATAGCTCAACAGATATTGATTGACGGCTTCGGCGTTGTTGAAGTCTTCGATGATACCCTCTCCGGAAGGATAGGGCGCTGAAGGGAAGGCCGGACGCTGCGTCTTGTAAGCGCCGAAGGCCGAGCTCCAATACCAGCCGTGTCCGGCACTGACGAAAACAGTCTTGTTTGAGAGACCGCCGGATGGTGTCATGGCGAGCGTTGGTGGCGAAGCAATCCTTGCCTGAGGCAAGCTGGTTTCTTCAGGGTCGGAGATTGCTTCGTCGCTGTCCTTCGACTCCGCTGTGCTCCGCTCACGCGCAGCGTGCGTTCCTCGCAATGACGGCACAGTAAGGGGGCGAGGCTTATGCGGCTGCTCGATCGGCTTCAGGAATTTCGACAACGGTTGATACACGCCATCACTGCGCCGCACATTGAGGTCGATGCGTTGAAAGTTGTAAGGCGTGAAGGTGACTCGGAACTGTTCGTTGATGTCTTCTACTTGTTGATCGGTTAACGCGCTGAGGAATGCTTCCGGGAAGATCAATTCGAGATTGACCCGATCGTTACTCACTTCGACCGAGGCCAATTGAGCAGCCACCGGCAGTGCTGACTGCACTCCGCGGGTGGATTCGCCTTTCGTCGGCCCGGCCAGGAGCAGCTGCGTCAGCGAGCGTACTTCGTCGGTGAGTGTGGTCGCAGACGAGAGCGCCGGGCGATTGACGCAGGCGGTCTGACCCACGTTGACGAAGCAGACGGCGAGCTGCGGCACATCACCGGCTGGGGCTGTGGCGGATGCACTGTGGACGACGACGAAGCTGAGTGCGATCAAGACGGCGCTAAGGACACCCGCCGTTGCCGCTGGCGGGAATGAAATGCTCTTCATGGTTGCTCCTCCCTGAAGCCGCATTATAAAGCACCCCGCGCCAGGGCGAGGTGCGCTGGCGCGGGGTGCTATCTATTCTGTTTGAAAAGCCAGGACCCTATGGAACCCGACCCATTGCTGGATCGCTCCATTGCGACAAAGCCACACGAGCATGTCCGGCCACCTGTTCCGTCGGATGCGGTTCAACTATATATTTCAGTTGGTGTTTTTCCGGCGTGAACTTTACCCACTTGCAGCCATCCCAGAAACCGTAGACGGGATACTTCAAATCCAATTCGTGCGCGCGCTTCAAAACCTCCAGGGAATAGGCCATTTCCAGGTTGAGCGGCGGATCAAATTTGGTCACCAGCAGATCGGGATCATCCTGGCGCGCGACGACGACGTTGAGCAAGATCGTAGTCGGATGAAATTCATCTTGATCCGATCGCATCTCTGCTGCCGGCGCATAAGGTAGGCGCAGAATGCGCACGAGGAAGCCTTGCGAATCGACACTAACTTTCACCTGTTTATCCGGAAACTCTTCGACAGTGGTTTCAGTCATGATGGGTTTCTCCTTACTTGATTTATCAGAACGCGGGATTACCGCGATCAGGATCGCCGCCAGAGTCAATGCTACGACAAAGATCAACAGTAATTCATTGGAAAGTAACATGGTTCGCTCCTCGCATGATGAGATGGTTATTGGGTTGATAACAAGTGCAGCGCTTGCTGCTGACTGCGCTCGGCACGCCGAATTTCATCGGATTCTCCAGCTAGCGTCAACCAGGGAATGCACTGCTCATAGAATTCAATAGCGCGCTGCGGTTCGGACAGGGCCAACCAGACATCACCCAGCACGCGACTGCTCACGCCTAGATTAAATGCCGCGCCGATCTGCTGGGCAGTTTGCCACGACAGGTCGGCCTGCTGCAAAGCGGCGGGGAGTTCATGCAGCCCAAGGTAAGCATCGGCTAAGCCGGCCTGAGCTATGCACAGCATAGGCGTATGTCCGATAGCCTGACATTGCTGCGCGAGCTGCTCGTAACTTCGCCGTGCTTCCATGTAATTTCCACTAAGCTGGTAAGCGTGCGCTAGGTTGTTCAAGGTCAAAGACCGCCCATACAGGTTGCCTGTTTCATCGTCCAGGCGCAAAGCCTGCTGATGATACAGAATACGCCGAGGCAGATCGCCCAGATCGCCGTACACCAAGGCCAGGCTGTCCAACGCATTAGCTTCGCCAAAGAGATCGTGGAACTCACGATAGATGCGGCGGCTATCTTCGAACTTGGACTGGGCTTCAGACAACTGGCCTTGCTTCCAGAGGACCAGTCCCAATCCCACATTCGCGTTGGCGAGCATCTGCCGATCGCCCAGCTGTGTGGCGATGCCTGTGCTGATGCGATAGTGATGTCCGGCCGGTTCAATTTGTCCCAGTCTTATGCTGTTAGAGCCAAGATATTGATGTACTCGACCTAACCCGGCCATGTGGCCGATAGATTCGTAGAGCATCAGACTGCGCCGCAGATAATCCGCAGCCTGCGCATAATCCCCTGCATTGATGCACGTCAGCCCCAGCTGCTGCAAAATATCGGCCCGTTCTTGATCGGCGACGGCCTCGTCGAGAGCGGTTTCAAGCGCCTGACTGGCGCGGGCATATTCGCCGCGAATACGCAAACAGTTGCCCTGCGTCTGATAAAGCTTGATGCGTTGTTCGGGTGTCAAGGTGACGCTGTTGAAACGCGCCAGCTGATCGGATAACGCGCCGAGTTGGCCCGCGTTGATGATCATTTCGGCGTACTTGGTCAGCAGGTTCAGCGCAGTGTCGTAGTCGCGCCGTTCGAAGTGATGGGCGCCGGCCGCAAGCCAGTTTTGCTCTTGCTCAAAATACAGCGCCGCGCGTTGATGAAAGCGATCGCGATCGCGGCGGCTGAGGATGTGGTAGCAGTACTCGCGCACCAGATCGTGGCAGTCGATCTGGTCGTCGGGATCGAGCGTGAGCACGTGTTTGTTGACCAGCGCGTCGAGATGCTGCGCGACCCGGCTGAGTTGTTCTTCGGCCAACAACTCTTCAACGCCATCCCGCGCGATCGGGCCGGGGAAAACCGCCAAGGCACCCATCACCAGCTGCTCGTCGGGCGTCAAGGTCGAGTAGATGTTGCGCATCAAATAATCGCGGATGTCGCCCCGGCGCACCAGCGAAGTGATGAAGGTGGCCGCCGCCTCGTCCGGCAACCCGGCCAGATTGCTCGCACTGAGTTCCAGCAATTTGGGATTGCCTGCGGTATGCCGCCACAGTTGCTGCATCAATTCGCTGGGCAGCACGACATTCCGATCGGCTAAGAAGTGCTGGGTCTCGTCTTCCGTGAGCCCGCGCAGCGCGTGACCGACGAGGGATTCCAGGTCGGGCGGCGCCGTGCGGCCCATCAGGATGAAAGTGGCGGGCAGGGGCTGTTTCAATTCCACGAAACGCTGGCGAATCAGTTTGAAGAAGTAGGCGATGTCGGGCACGTCTTGCGCGATCTGCACATCGTCGAAGCAGAGCACGTAATCACCCGTGGACAGCGCGGCGCTGAGCAAGTTTAACTTCGCCATGCGTTCCAGCGGTTTCTGCGCGCCAATTTCGCCGCGCAAGTATTTCGCCAGGCTGGGTTCGCCGCGATTGTCCAGAAATGTAGCCAGCGCCCAGTACAAGGCATCGGTCGTCGATTTTTCGATCGGATCGAAGGTGAACCAGAAGACCTGGTCGGGCGTGGCGCTCACTTCGCGGGCCAGCTTAGCGCCGAGCGTGGTCTTGCCCATCCCGGCCAAGCCGGTGATGATGAGAAATCGATCGCGTTCCAGCTGGGCTTGATAAGCCGCCAGCTCGGCTTCACGTCCGATGAAGTGCGATACGATCGGTACGGTCTCTTCAAACAGAATTTTATTCGAGATCACCACGGGCGTGGATGGTGTTAGACGCGGTGCATTCTGCAGCGCATTCTGCGAGACAATCTGCGGCGTGGCGTTTGAATCCAAGCCGACAACAGGTGATAGGGCCATGGTCGGCGTGGCGGCGATGGCTAACTGTAAGGCGGTGGCGAGCTCACCGGCGGAATGGTAACGTTGCTCGATCGGTTTGGCGAGGCCCTTCAGGAGCACCGCTTCAATGGCTTCAGAGAGCTGCGGATTCAACCCGCGCGGCGAGGGCGGTTGATCGTAGATGTGTTTGATGATCACGCCCATCGGCGTTTCGGCCGTAAAGGGCAGGCGGCCCGCGATCATTTCGTAGGCGATGACGCCGAGCGAGTAGATGTCGGAGTGATGAGCGCAGGGCAGGCCCTGACCTTGTTCCGGTGAGAGATAAGCGGGCGTGCCCATGCTCAAGCCGCTGGTGGTCAGGTCTTGTTCGCTGATCAACATCTTGGCCAGGCCGAAGTCGGCCAGCTGCACCCACTCGCCTTCGTCCAGCAGGACGTTGGAGGGTTTCACATCGCGATGGAGAATGCCGCGTTGATGGGCGTGATCGAGCGCGGCGGCGATCTGCGCGATGAGGCGCGCGGTGGTCGCCAGATCGATCGGGTGCTTCAACCGATCGGCCAGCGTGCCGCCGGCGACGTACTTCATCACGATGTAATTCAAATCAGCGGATTGGCCGTAATCGATGATGGGCAGGATGTTGGGGTGATTCAATTGCGCCACGGCTTTGGCTTCGCGCGTGAAACGCTCGCGAAATTCCGGCGTATCGGCCTGATGCGGCAGCAGCACCTTAATTGCGACGAAGCGATCGAGCGCGGGCTGCTGCGCCTTGTACACGACGGCCATGCCCCCGTGCCCGATCGCTTCGACGATGTGATATTGGCCTAACGTGGTGCCGACGAGATCCATATAACCACGCTTCCGGTGAGAAGATCGAAGCCGGGTTTCTCCGCGTGCGGCGCATCATTCCAGCATGAATTGAGAAACCCGGTTTCCGACCGCCGCGTGAGTGAAGCATACAATACTTTGCGGAGAAATGCCAAATGGAGATCGTCGCTGCCGGATTTGCCCAGGGATGAGCGATGGCGGTATACTGTGAGGATCACCAGTTCGATCTTCGAGTATACGGGCGAGCAAGCAGACAGTTACATTAAGTTGCTCTTCTTGCGCGCGAGGTCTTTGTCAAAAAAAGCCATGCAAGATACCATGTCCAGTCTGGAGATTCATGATGAGAGGTAAACAACCCCTCAACCCCAGTCCTAAGTTATGGCTTGCGATTGTATTTCTTGTAATCGGGTGTGGTACTGTTGTAACCTTGGGCTTGAATCAGTTATCGGTGTACCGTAACTTTCTTTCCGAGTTACCATATTATCCTGTTCGCACGCCATCATATTTGGGCCTGAAAGTTTCAGGCGCGACCTTGCCTTCCTCAAAAGGCGCTATTCAGCTAGTCAAGCTTGAGAGTACTGGGGGTACGGTCACAGAGTTAACAACAACTTTAGCTGAGCCGTGGAAAATAATCGATTGTCCAGATTTGGAGAGGGCTTTTTGTGCAGTAGAGCAGCGAGACGACAACTTTGTCTTATACAGATGGAATCTTGCTGACACATCTGGGCCGATTACGGAAACCGGCCAGATTGCGAGCCCTGAAAAAGTCTTTGCCGCGGTACCAGCGGGGGTGTTCACAACCCAGATGGATGTTGTGAACCGATCCATTGATTCAATATGGTTCATCCCCAAAGGAGGATCGCGAACGAACTTGTTACACGGGCCATTTAGTGAAGACTGTGGTGAAGGTCCACTGCTATCACCGACCGGGGAATATATAGCGGCCTTGTGTTTGCGACAACAATGGTATGGTTATCTGCAGGGCGATCCTCCTCAGCCCGTTGATGAACAACTTCACGTAGTCAAGGTAAGTGATACATCACTCCATGAATTGATTAGCGCAACAACTTATCTCTGGGGACCAATCATATCAATGAATTTGCCGGTTTTGCCTTCAACTCCTGAATGGCAGTGGGCACCTGATGGATCTGAAATCGCTTTTGTATCTTCCTTTTCGCCGCCTGTAGAAGCGCCATTGGAAAGGGCTTTGGCGGGATCCCTATCACGTTATAAAACATTTAGTGGAATCTACAGCATCACTCTGAATGGCGTGCTTCATAAATGGATCGATGTTGGCGATCAGAATCCTAAACTAGCATGGTCACCGGACAAATTGTACTTGGCTTATGCCCTGCCCACCGACGATCAAATATATCTCGTGTCCCGCTCAGGACAGTATCGGCCAATCGGTAAACTTCATCATGTGTCTCACCTTGCGTGGTCGCCGGATGGTAGCTATTTTGCTGCCATTGCAGATAGTGTCCTATGGGTACTATCAACTTCTGACTACACTTGGCATCCAGTAGGCTTGACCGGTCAAGTCTCTAATATGTTGTGGCTAACGCCCCCGGCGCCCTGAGAATATATAGAAAACGGAAGAACCGCATCTCAAGCAAGATGTGTTCCCCCGCCTCTTTGGGTAAGGCTGGTCAACTCGTGATGACATCGTCAACCGCTCGCGTAGATGCACAATTCTCTTGCCCCTGCCGACTTCCGACAGGGGCGTGATGTTTCTTTGCCCGAGGACAACATCGAATTGGGAATGGAACGAATTCAAACGCGCCATTCGCTGCTTTCTCAATTCGGTGTAGTAGCCTTCCAGGGTAATTACGATCGTTGCACATCAGCCACACACAAAACGTCCCGCGCTCAGGTCGAGGCGGGACGTTCCAGTTAGATATATCACTGACCCTTTATTCCAACGGCGGGTGCAATCCTGCGCTGATCCAAACGCGGCGTGCACGCACCAGCCACTCATTGTTGAGCCGCAAGGCTTCTACTGTGGCCCGGCCAATCGCCGTCAGGCCGCGAATGTGCCATCCATCGTCACTCCATGCCAGGTGTTTGTGCCATTCCTGGGTGCAGGGATTGAAGAGTGCTACGAGTTCATGGGTCTGGGGATCAGGCCCGTTGATGCGTGCGCCTTTGAATTCATTGGGGTGTGGCTAAATCTGGTTGAGTCGTAGGGGCGACCCTCGCGGTCGCCCGCATTTGGACAGGCGCAAGGCCCTGCCCTTACATTGGCGATCAACTGAGTTTAGC
>Ga0182021_10010617_pt1 | contig 10916 bp, 6 predicted proteins | sample 612E3MmetaG_FD_120493 | JGI IMG/M metagenome (GOLD analysis project Ga0182021, IMG submission 120493) | Permafrost microbial communities from Stordalen Mire, Sweden - 612E3M metaG (Illumina Assembly) | ecosystem: Environmental > Terrestrial > Soil > Wetlands > Permafrost | place: Sweden...
CTTGACATTACCAAATCTGCCATGCCAGGAGAAAATAATTGTCTGGCTCTCGAAATATTTCCTCCAAAGAAAATGGATCTTACTATAACATGGGTTGACTGGAATCCCACAACTCCTGACAGGGGTATGGGTATTTGGTACGATGTGGCTATTCGCGCTACCGGTGATGTGGCTATTGAAAACCCGCAGGTGATAACTAAACTTAATCTGCCATCAACTGATCAGGCTAAACTTACAATTTCAGCCGAGCTTCGAAATGCTGAGACAAAAAGCATTAAAGGAATATTAAAAGGTTCTGTCGGGGATATTACCTTTTCACAGGAAGTCACACTAGCACCTGGCGAAACAAAAGTGGTAAGCTTCCTTCCTGAATCGTTTCCTCAGCTTGTTATTGCTAATCCCAAACTCTGGTGGCCTCATACTGTTGGTCCGCAGAATCTTTATGACCTGAATCTGAGTTTTGATTACTCTGGAAAAACGACAGATACAAAAAAAGTCCGTTTTGGCATTCGTGAGATCACAACCTGGATGAATGACTTTGATAAGCAGCATACAAAAGTATTCCAGGTAAATGGCAAGAACATTGTAATCAGAGGCGGCGGATATGTTCAGGATCTGATGCTACGTCCGTCAAATGAAAGAATAGATGCGGATCTGATGTATGCGAAGCATATGAATCTCAATGCTCTGAGGATGGAAGCTCCGCGCGGGTCAGACTACCTCTTTGAAAAGTGTGATGAAGAAGGAATTTTACTTATGGTTGGCTGGTGCTGTTGCAGTGCCTGGGAAGGGTGGAAAAACTGGACACCTCATACAGGCGATGTTGCTGAGGCCAGCTGGAAAGATCTGATTGTCCATCTGCGTAATCACCCATCTGTTTTTACCTGGTTATATGGAAGCGATAATTTTCCGCCTGCCGAGGTTGAAAAGAGATATCTAAAGGTACTTGATGAATATGACAACACCCGCCCTTCCGAATCGTCGGCCACTCAGTCCCCCAGTTCAATTGCAGGGATAACTGGTGTTCATATGGGACCCTATCCGAATGTTTATGCTTATGAGACCCCTTCATTCTGGTATACAAAACTTGAGTTTAATACCGAAGCAGGTCCTACCGGTGAACAAATCCCACCGATTGAAACTATGAGGAAGATGATGCCCGAAAAGGACCTGTGGCCCATGAGCCCTTCATGGGACCTGCGTCTACATAAGGCATTTTATCCGATTGCAAGGGCAGCTTTTGAATCGCGTTATGGGAAGCCAACCGGTGTTGAAGAGTATTGCATGAAATCGCAGGTATTCCAGAATGAGGCAGTAAAGGCTATGTTTGAAGCATTTGCAGGAAATAAATACCGTTCAAGCGGAATTATTTACTGGATGTATAATTCCGCATGGCCCAAAATGTACTGGCAACTATATGACTATTTCTTTATGCCCAATGGAGCCTTCTACGGGGCAAAGACTGCCTGCGAACCTTTACATATCCAATATTGCTATGATGATCATTCGATTAAAATTGTGAATTGTTATTATCAGGATTTCAACGGATTAAAAGCAAAAGTGAGAATTTTCGATTTTAACATGAAGGAGGTCTCGTCAATTACGAAGGATGCAAAGGTTTCTGCTGACGGGAGTGAGAAAATATCTACACTCGATGTCCCTAAGGATATCACGAAAGTTTATTTCCTGAAACTGGAATTGAATGATGCCTCAGGAAAATTGGTCTCGACCAATTTTTACTGGTTAAGCACTAATGGTGATGAGAAAGCTGATTTTACAGACCTGAGTAAACTTCCGGCAGCAAACATAAATGTAACTGCATCTGCTATCCAGCAGGAGGGGAATAAATGCAAACTTACTGTTACAATAGAAAACACCGGGACAGGCCTTGCTTTTGCTGTTAATCCGAAGATACTTAAGCTGAATTCAAAAGAACCGGTATTACCGGTATTCTGGGAGGACAATTATATTTCTCTTCTTCCGAAGGAAAAAAGAACACTGGAGGTTGAATATGATCTGAAAAACCTGGATGGTGAAAAACCTCTTTTGAAGGTTGACGGGTGGAATGTGAACGCAGTTGAGAAGGAGATTAAATGATGAAAAGGAATTTTCAGACAGCAATTAACCTTCTCTTATTAAGTATTCTGTCCCTGGCCTTTGCACCCGGTGCAGTAACACAAAAACCGGCATTCAGAGTGCTTGTAGTTGCCTCACCTGATCCTGATCATGGACCAATGATAATTAAATCTCAGGCAGTCCTCGAAAAGATTGCTTCAGAAAACAATTTTAAGGTTGATTTCACTCGCGATGCGACTCATATTAATGACGAAAATTTAATCAATTACCAGGTCCTGATTCAGTTGCACCTGGCCCCTTTTGAAATGACCCCGAAAGAGCAGATTGCTCTTCAACATTTTATTTCAAGAGGAAAAGGCTGGGTAGGGATACATGCAGCCGGTTTAACGGGCAGACAGTTCATTGCCCCGGAAACACCTTACTGGAAATGGTACGAGAAGATGCTTGGTGGTATTGTTTATTCGCCCCATCCTTCAAAGCAAACAGGGAAAATACTATTGGAAGATCGTACGCACCCTGTCATGAAAAATCTTCCTTCTTCATTCAATTTTTATGATGAGTGGTATGAATTTGACAAGAGTCCACGGCCTAACGTTCATGTTCTGGCAACTGCCGACGAGACTTCCTACAAGCCTGAAAAACCAATGGGTGATCATCCCATGATATGGACTAGCCAGGAATATGACAGGGTGATCTATATCGGTATCGGGCATGATAGCACTGCATGCTCCGATACTAATTTTTCTGTTCTGATGCGTGATGCTATCCTTTGGGCTGCTTCTCCTGTTAAGAATAAGGAACAATCTGATCTCGACAGATCCCTTAAGAAAAAGATAACAGTTCTTGCCAGCCAGGTTGCCTATAATTTGGAAGGCCCCAAAATGGCTATTGTAAAAAGCGATGATCCGCTCCCGGCCTTGACGACTTTCGAAATTTTTGACGCATTAACTTTCGAAAAGGTTTTCAGCGGATCATTATCGCAAGGAATAAAAGTTCAGGAATGGTCTCGTGATCTGGTTTATAGCAGGGCCGATTTTACTTCCTTTAAGAAACCAGGTTATTACAAACTGGTTGTCAGACTTGACAATAAGGAATACGACTCATATGACTTTCAGATTGAAGAAAATGCAATCGCAAAGACAGCAATCCCTGCAATAATAAACTTCTTTTTTCACCAGCGTGCTAATTCTCCCCAGGAGCTGGATGCCGACAAAAGCATAATACTCTACGGAAGCAATAAGACAGTAGATCTACACGGAGGATGGTGCGATGCATCAGGTGATATCAGCAAGTATTTTTCACATCTTGCTTACACTAATTTTATGTCACCTCAGCAGACACCATTGGTAGACTGGTCAATGGTGAATACTGTTGAAACCGCCTCAAAAATATTAAAGGAAACTGGTTCTACGGAGTCTCTTACAAAAGAAGCATTGTATGGGGCTGATTATATAATGCGGTCACTTTCACCCGAAGGCTATTTTTATATGACTGTTTTTACCTATTTTAATAAGGATCCCAACGCACGCCGGGTAGTGGGACTGCTTGCAGACAGCAAAACCACATCCGATTATCAGTGCGCATGGCGTGAAGGGGGAGGAATGGCGATTGCCGCTCTTGCAAGGATATCCCAATGGAAAAAAGATGGCGACTTTACATCACAGCAATATCTTGCCGGTGCAGAACGGGCATTTGACCATCTGCTGGTAAACAGTACAAAATATGCCGACGACGGCAAAGATAATGTAATAGATGATTATTGTGCACTCATGGCTGCTTCAGAACTCTGGTTAGCCACCGATAAGCCGCTTTATCGGGATGAAGCCCGTAAACGCGCTAAAAATCTTGCAGGAAGGATGACTGCGGGTGGATATTTTCTTGCCAATGATGCAGATCGTCCTTTCTGGCATGCTGCCGATGCAGGATTGCCAATAATTGCTCTTGCCCGGTACCTGGATAAGGAAAATGACGTTAAGTATCGGGATATTGTGCTTGGAACAATCAGAAAAGCTCTCGATTATAACCTGAAAATTACAGCTGAAGTACCTAATCCATTCGGATACCCTCGTCAGAGTTTTTTGTATAGAGGAAAGGTACAGAATGGGTTTTTCATACCACATGAGAATGAAAGCGGATGGTGGTGGCAGGGAGAAGATGCACGGCTTGGATCACTTACGGCAGCGGCGATTGTAGGTGGACGGCTTGTCTACCCGGGAAATGCTGCATGCGGAGTTGATCAGAAGCTGGCTGATTATGCCAGCCATCTGGTTGCATGGGTGCTTGGCTGCAATCCTTATAATATATGCATGATGTACGGTTATGGTCAGAATAATGTACCTTATATGGCCTCTATGTTCGGACATGGCTCAGGAAGAGGAGGAATCTCTAACGGGATTACCGGCAAAGCCGGAAATGGAGACGGATCAGGCATCGATTTTAAAATGGAGGATAATGGCAATGAGTGGAGATGGAGCGAACAATGGATACCTCATACCGGCTGGTTCCTGCAGGCAGTGGCTGCAATGTCTTCAGACAGTCAAGGTAGTATAACAAAATAGAAATCTTTCATCTTTTACATAAAGACCTTAAATATCATAATGAAGAATTTAATGAAGAAACCTATTACTCTACTGGCATTGACAGCGATTATGATAATTGGTTGCAGTTGTAGTTTTGCAGGTCCTCCAAAATTTAAAGCCCTCATACTTGCCGAACGTGGTGACCAGCATGAAAAGTTTGTTGCAGCTGCACTTGACTGGCTCAATGTATTTGCGACAGAGAATAATTTTGAGTTTGCAGTTATTAACCATGCCAATGAGATAGATGAGGTTCTTTTATCAAAATATCAAGTGATCATTCAGTTAAATTATGCACCATACAACTGGGGTGAAAAGGCGATGGCGGCTTTTAGGAAATATATTGAGGAGGGACAGGGAGGCTGGGTAGGTTTTCATCACGCTACCTTGCTTGGCGAATTTGATGGTTACCCTATGTGGAACTGGTTTTCAGATTTCATGGGAGGAATCAGGTTCAAAAACTATATAGCTGTAACCGCCTCCGGAACTGTAAATGTTGAAGACAGAAATCATCCTGTGATGAAGGGAGTTCCGGCCAGTTTTATTATTCCTGATGATGAGTGGTATACATATAATAATGATCCCCGTTCGAATGTGCATGTACTTGCTTCGGTAGACGAATCAACCTATAAGCCGGTTTCTGACATTAAAATGGGTGATCATCCGGTTATCTGGACAAATGAAAAGGTGAAGGCAAGGAATGTCTATTTTCAGTTTGGTCACGGCCCGACATTGCTTAATTCTTCTGAATTCAAGATTTTGGTGGGTAACGCCATTATGTGGGCTGCAGAGAAATAATCATACGATCTGCAGTATAGAAGAACTTACACAGAGGTACACTGAGAGGCACAGAGGCACACAGAGAAAATCCATTAATACCACATGGTTATGTCCTAGAAACCGGATCCAGACAGAGTCTTCCTCTGTGGTTCTCTGTGCTTCTCTGTGAGACTTTGTGACAGTTCAAAGTTTTTTCTAATAGGATAAAATCCAACATTTTATTTTACCCCGTCAATATACTTGTTATTGGCAATTAGTTTTCGCATTTCTATCATATTGATTGGACCCAGGTTCCTGTATATGACATTACCACCCTGTTCAATGAGTAAAGTATAAGGCAGAGCACCTGACCAGTCAGGATCAATAGCTTCTACCAGTTCAGTGTTGTTATCGCTGTTGAAAATGTAGTTTTTATTCGAGGCCTCGTTTTTTTGAAGAAACTTCAGTACATTGTCCTTCCTTGATAATTTATCAGCATTTATTGAAACAAACTCAAATTCACGGCTCCGGTATATTCTGTCGATAATGACAAAATCGGGAAATTCCTGAACACACGGACCGCACCATGAGGCCCAAACATTTATCAGCCTTAATTTATCCGATTTATTTCTGATTAATTCTTTTATACCTGATGTATCAATATTTTCAATAGTCACAGGAAGAGCTGCCCATTCTTTATAAAGCTTTTTGGTTCCCTCAGTCTTCCATGCCCACTTTGTTGAGCAACCAAATACCTTGGTAACAGGTTTTTCAATTTTTCTTCCTTCTAGAACTGCGTCAATTGAATTTTTCAGCAATTCTCCTTTTCCCTTTTCCATTGACTCATCAATTGAACCCACATACTTCAGTTTACGGTCTTTATCGAATACAAATGCATGAGGAGTAGCCATGGGTCCGTACTCAATAGCGGTCTTTTGATCATCCCCGTCATAGAGATAGGGAAATTTAAATCCCTTGTCTTTGGCACGGATTTTCATTTCTTCAAATGAATCGCCAAGATCGGACCAACCTTGTTCCCACAGATTGAGTGATTTGGAGCTGTTTGATGATATCACAACCAGGGAAACTCCTTCTGGTGTATACTTATTATATATTTCATTCAGCCTGTCCTGGTAAGCCTGTGCTGTAGGGCAATGGTTGCAGCTGAATACAACAACCAATACCTTTGATTTAGCAAAATCAGCTAAAGAGTATTGTTTATCATCGACACCTGTTAAGCTGAAGCCAGGAGCTTTCGAACCTATTTCAAGAGTTTTTGGTTCAGGATGTGTATCCTGGGCTGTTGCGAAAGATCCAATCAGCATCACCGAGATTATTGTAAGGAGAAGATGCTTTGTTTTCATAATTTTAGTTGTTTTGTTCTTGCATTTATCAGTGAAGAGGCAGCAGCGTCGAGTAAGATTTCGCAATTTGGGTGCAACTGAAGGACTGAGGCGGGTATATCGGTAGTAACCGGTCCGAAAATAGCTTTCGCAATTATTTCAGCTTTATGAGCTCCTTTTGCAACGAGAACGATCTTACGGGTATGCATAATATTTTTTATCCCGCGTGTTAATCCTCCAAGGACAGTTTCGGGAGGCACATTTGTTTCACGTCGGACCCGTGCTTCAAAATCCGGATCCATAGGAGATACCCATGTCTCACTCTCAAATGGTGTTCCGGGCTGGTTGATACCTATATGACCGTTTCCTCCGATTCCGAGCATCTGCAGATCGGCTCCTCCTCTTTCAGCCAGGCGTTTTTCAAAAAAGATGCATTCAGCATAAAAATCTCTAGAGAGGGTAGGAGGCATGATAAAGTTTTCTTCAGGAATCCCAAGCGGAATAACCAACTGATTTAAAATCATAGTATAACAGCTGCCGGCATATTCGCGTGGCAGATTTGTCAGCTCATCAACATTAAAAAATGTGACCGCCGATACATCGAATGGATATTGCGCAAATATTTCTGATACTATTTTATGCATTCCAAGAGTTGTCTGGCCTGTTGAAAGGCCAATAACTGAATTGGGTTTTTCCATAATCATTTTAATAATTCGCCAGGCAGCGGTTCTGTCAAATTCCTGCTCGTCTTTTGTTATGGTGATCTTCATCCTAAAATTTCTTCATTTCCTCATTAAAAAAATAGTCAAAAGCAGCCACAGCCTTTGATTCGTCTTCTCCTTCGATGATAACTGAAATTGTATCTCCATATTTTGCGGCTATGGAAAGTATATTGAGCATACTTCTCATCTGAATCAGCTTCTCTTCTTTTTTCAGGCTAAACGATGACTTATACTGTCTGGCAAGCTTTATCAAAGCAGTTGCCGGACGTGCATGCATCCCATGCGGGTCAAGAATTATGTAATCTTTCGAAATCATTTAATTCCTTCAGTAAAAAATTAGTTATACTTTCTGAATTGTCCATTTCCATAACTTTTTGACATATTTCTCTGGCTCCGGACAAACTATTTCCTATTATGATTTTTTTAATTCCCGGAATTGATGCAGCTCCCATAGAAAATTCATCCAGGCCCATCCCCAACAGAAGTAAGGTGGCCAGAGGATCTGATGCCATTTCGCCACACATGCCAACATGTTTATTTTGTTTATGAGCCTGCTGAATTACATTCTGTATCAGTCTGAGCAGACCCGGGTTAAAATGGCTGTAGAGCGATGAAACCTTATTATTCATCCTGTCAATAGCAAGCGTATACTGACACAGATCGTTTGTTCCTATGCTGAAAAAATCGACCTCTTTTGCAAGAATATCAGCCATAAGCGCTGCGCTTGGTATTTCAACCATTATCCCAGTCTCAACATTTTTATTGAATCCGACACCCGAAAATTCCATTTCCTGTTTTACTTCCTGCAGACATTTCTTTGCAAGGCGCACCTCATCAACACTGCAAATCATCGGGAACATTATTTTCAGATTCCCGAAAACACTTGCTCTAAGGATGGCTTTAAGCTGAACATAGAATATATCTTTTTGATTAAGGCAGATACGAATTGCCCTATAACCGAGAAAAGGGTTATTTTCGTGCGGAATTCCAAAATATGGTAATTGCTTATCGCCTCCTATATCGAGAGTACGGACAATTACCGGTTTGTTATTTGACTTAATAGCAACTTTCTTATAGAATTGAAATTGTTCTTCTTCAGACGGGAATGAATTACGGCCAAGAAAAAGCAATTCAGTACGAAACAGCCCTACACCTTCACCTCCGTTTTCAAAGACCTTTTCTAAATCGTCATCTCCTGAAATATTGGCAAACAGATCAATCTTATGCCCATCAATTGTCTGGACAGGAATATCTTTCAGTGATTTTAATAAAGATAATTCTTCGTTAATCCCGGTTTGTTTTATTTTATATTCTTCGATGGTCTTTAAATCAGGGTTTAATATTATATCACCCGAAGAGCCATCAAGAATAATAGCGTCATCATTTTTAATATTCAGCAAATCCTGGCCGCAGGCCACCACTGCCGGGATACCTTTCGCTTTTGCTATAATGGCAGCATGCGATGTTCTCCCGCCAAGACGGGTTGCGAACCCTTTGATTTTATTAATATCCAGAATGATTGTATCTGCAGGAGATATATCCTCAGCGATAATTATTGTGTTTTCGGGGTATTCGACCGTAACAGGTTGTACGCTAATATTCAGGTTTTTTAAAATACGGTTTTCTGCATCCTGAATGTCGGTAGTCCGGGCTTTTAGATACTCATCATCCAAACTGACGAACATTTCTGAAACTCCCAGAAATACCTCAATCAGGGCATCATTGGCAGTTTTGTTTTCAGAATTAATTTTATGGATAACATCCTCTTTTATTTGAGGGTCGTTCAGGAATTCAATCTGGGTGTCAAGTATTTCAATTTCTTGCTTTGTAAGTGCAAGGTTTTCATTCCTTTTAATAGCTTCGACCTCATTGACCGCCGACTGAACAGCTTTATTGAACTTCTCAGTTTCAATACTTTTAGAATGGTCATTCTCAAGTGCAATACCAGTCAGGGCAGCTTCAGTTTTATTAATTATGAAAGCTTTACCTATTGAAATACCCGGTGATACGCCCACTCCTTTCATAATATCAAATTTAGAATATTATGCAAACACATGAATAATACTTCCAATGAAACCCAGAGCAAGGATCCCCAGTAAGAGCCATGTTGTCTTGATATTTTTTTTCACAAAATAGAACACCATCAGTGTGAGTGCAAGCGGCAGCATATCAGGCACAAGCTGATCGAGTATACTTTGAACGGAAACCTGGGAGTCAGATGTTCCTATATTCAAAGGTGTCTTGATTGACATAAGCATTGCAGGCATAGCACCGATAACCATCAACCCCAGTATTGAGGCACCCGTGGTAAGCCTGTCCATTATATTGCTTTTGACAAGATTCTGCAGAAATTTATTACCGGCATTATACCCAATAAATGTGAGGTTGTATCTTAATAAGATATGGGGTATATTAAAAATAAGCAGGAAGAGGATTGGTCCCAGAAGATTCCCGTTAAGAGAGAGGGAAATACCTACGCCTGCGGCAATCACCTTCAATGTGCCCCAGAAAAATGAATCAAAAACTCCTGCAAGGGGCCCCATTAATCCAAGTTTTACAGCATTGATGGATTCTTCATCAAAATCATCTTTCAGGCTGTTTTGTTCTTCCATGGCAGCTGTTATACCAAGTATCAGGGTTGAGCCATGTGCGGTAGTATTAAAAAACTGCAAATGCCTGTCGAGAGCTTTTGACATTGACTCTCCAGAAATGCATACTTTTTTCAAAACAGGGATAATTGAAAAAGCAAAACCAGTATTCTGCCAGGTTTCAAAGTTGAAGTTTGCTTCCATGGCCAACGACCTGAAAAAGATTTTTCTGATATCTCTTTTAGAAACAACAGATTTCTCCTGGTGAACGTTCCCTTCCGGTGAAACTGCAAAGTTCATTTCTTCTGATGATTCATCTTTATGGGTTATTGATGTAATAATGAGGGCTATGATAGTCCCCAATCCTCCAATCGCAATCATTAGAAGCTTTAAATAACTCGCAAGGATGAATCCAAGAAAGAAATATGCTGCAACTTTCTGATTGAACATCAGGTTCATAAGCAAGGCAAAACCGACAGCAGGTAACATATTCCCTGCAACCTGCAATCCGGATTGAACCCAGGCCGGTATTGTCGCTAAAAATGATTTCAAAACATCCGCACCAAGCTGTAAGGCAAGAAATGTAATAATACCCATTAACAGAGGCTTTAACAACCCTGATGCAATATGCAACCGTTCAATTTTTTTATAATTAGCTTCCTTTGCATATCTGTTGAAGCTGCTGTTAAACATGGGACGCATAACAAAAAGTCCGCTGATGACCATCTCAGCTAATATTGAAACAGGAACCGCAATGGCAAGAGCTATTGCAGCGCCTTTCCCGGAGATAATGGCGAATGCAGTACCCAGTACTCCTCCTGAAATAACATCCGGAGGAATAGCAGCTCCCAC
>Ga0182021_10010618_pt1 | contig 10915 bp, 11 predicted proteins | sample 612E3MmetaG_FD_120493 | JGI IMG/M metagenome (GOLD analysis project Ga0182021, IMG submission 120493) | Permafrost microbial communities from Stordalen Mire, Sweden - 612E3M metaG (Illumina Assembly) | ecosystem: Environmental > Terrestrial > Soil > Wetlands > Permafrost | place: Sweden...
CCCAAGCTTCTAGCGTCTGGCGCTGTTCTTCTGACATAATTAATTTTTCCGCTTTTTCCCACATATTTGAATCATACTATTATCCTATGTTATTGTAAAGCTAAGGTTGTTACACCGCACTAGCATGTTATTTCTTATATTTCAACGACAAGTTATTATTCTTTATTTCTTTGTATTTTTTTTCGTATTTATTCATTTTTAAATTATTAACAACCTTATTCAATTCGAGCTGTTACAAACTGAACGTAAAATTTGACTCTAACACGCTTTCGCCGTATAATGAAGAATGTGTTAGTAAATTAAACCCGCATCATTTTTGCAGGAAATCTCCTGATTCCCCCTCAAGATGAATTCAGACGGTACAGCTTTTAAATCCAAAGAGAAAAATATTATGCAGACAAATGTTGCTCAATTACTGAAAGCGCCGGTAGGTTCCATCAGGACCTTCTCGATTGATGATAATTTAGAAGATAACGGCATTGAATATCACGTCAAAGGCGAGTTGACTTTGATTCGTTCTACTAACAGCATTCTGGTGCAGGGCCGACTGTACACGCAAACCGAAATGAACTGCAGCCGCTGTCTGAAACCATTTACTTTGAAAATTCCCTTGAAAATTGAAGAGGAGTTCTTCCCGACCATCGACATCATTACCGGAATGAAACTACCGGAACCGGAAGACCCGGGCAGTTTTACCATCGACGAGCACCATATTCTTGACTTAACGGAAGCAATACGGCAATATATTGTGACAGCCATACCGATGAAACCTTTATGCCGCGAGGACTGCGCCGGCCTATGCGCGACCTGCGGCAAAGATTTGAACCTGGGAAAGTGCGATTGTCACGAGGAAGAAATCGACCCGCGTTGGGTAGAATTGCTAAAATTGAAAAATAGTAATAAAGTTAAGATTGCAAATCCTAACAAACAAAGGAAGAAAGTAAAATGACACCACTACCTAAACGAAAATACGCAAAAGCCCGACAGGGAAAAAGACGCGCGCATTTAGCTCTTACTGCTACTGCCACGGTGGATTGTCCGCAGTGCCACACTCTCAAACTGCCGCACCGCGTTTGTAAGACTTGCGGTACCTACGACGGCCGCGAAGTTCTCGCAATCAAGAAGCCTAAGGCGAAGACAGCCTCATAAGATTCAGAACAGCATATTGTGACTTTTTGACATTCAGCACCCGATAATTCAAAGGAATTAACGAATATTACTACCGCCGGGCCGGTACCGACGGTTTCTAGTGTCGCTATAGGGAATCATCGGGTGTTATTTTTTGCCCTTGCAAAATACAAAAGAGGAGAAACCTGTGTCTGATACGAAAAAGGTGGCTTACGTTTTTCCCGGGCAGGGCGCTCAAGTTGTCGGTATGGGCAAAGACCTCTACGACAGCTTCGACTCTATCAAGATTCTATTCAAACAGGCGGACGATGCCGTCGGTTTTCCATTAACCAAAGTATTTTTTGAAGGCCCGGAAGAAGAACTGCGTAAAACCAGCAATGCCCAACCAGCACTGGTTGCTGTCAGTATTGCCTGTCTCAAGGCAGCGCAAGAAGCCAGTGGTAAAAATCTGCCCACCCCCGCTTTAATGGCCGGACACAGCCTTGGCGAATATACCGCCTTAGCTGCCGCCAACGCGATTGATTTCGACACAGCTGTTTTTCTGGCCAAAGAACGCGGCCGTTTGATGTATGAAGCCGGATTAAAGACACCCGGCGGCATGTTGGCCATCATTGGCCTTGAAGAAAGGGCACTGGCAGAAATCTGTCAGCAGACCGGTACGGTCATCGCCAACATCAATAGTCCCGGACAATTGGTCATTAGCGGTACCGCGGAAAATATCACCAAAGCCGGGGAACTAGCCAAAGCCAAAGGCGCGGCGCGGGCAATTCCTCTCCAGGTCAGCGGCGCTTTCCACTCCCCGTTAATGCAGCCGGCCGTTGATGGTATGTCTCAGATTTTAGCCAAAGTCACTTTCAAAGACCCTTCTGTCCCCATTATTGCGAATGTTACCGCTCTTCCCCTGACCAGCAGCAGTCAAATCAAGGATGAACTGCTCAAACAGTTGTGTAGCGGCGTACAATGGCAACGCAGCGTGGAATACATGATACAGCAACAAGTTGGCAGGTTCATCGAAATCGGCCCCGGAAAAGTCCTTGCAGGGCTTATCAAACGCATTAACCGCGAGTCCGAGATAATGAATATCGGGGATGCGAACGCGGTGAAGGGGCTGGCAAATATGCCATAATCCATACCGACAAAAGTCGGTATCCAAGTATTTCACCCTCACTTTAATCCCCCCGCAATACATTTTGACTTAAGGTCAAAAGTACTTCGGCCTATGGGACTCAGGGGGCGAGGAAACTAACCGCAGGGCTTTTGATATTTGTAATTTTTTTACGCACACCCCGCTATGCTATACTAAAAACAGTCAAAACTGAAACGAGGATACAAATATGGATTTCACAGGCAAAGTAGCCATTGTTACTGGCAGCGGCAGAGGCATCGGCAAGGCGATTGCTCTGAAATTGGCGGAAAACGGCGCCATTCTGGTTATCAATGACGTGGGCGATAGTGCTCCGGCCGAACAGACCGTGACCGAGATTAAAAACATGAACCACCAAGCAATGGCTGTTATGGCGGATGTAAGTTCCTCTACAGATGTAAACCACATGGTGGAAACAGCTATCACGGCCTTTGGTAAAATCGATATTCTCGTCAATAACGCCGGCATCACCCGCGACCAACTGACGATGAAGATGACGGACGAGGAATGGGATAAAGTTCTCGCCATTGACCTGAAAAGCGTCTTTTTATGCACCAGAGCCGTTTTACGCCTGATGCTGAAACAGCGCTCTGGCAGAATAATCAGTATGTCCAGTGTTGTCGGCATTATCGGCAATGCAGGTCAGGCGAACTATGCGGCTGCCAAAGCGGGTATCATCGGATTCACCAAGACTATCGCCAAGGAAGTAGCTTCCCGCGGGATTACGGTGAACGCCGTTGCCCCGGGTTTTATCGATACGCCGTTGACCCAGGTATTACCGGAAGAACGGAAACAAACATTGATGGCCGGCATTCCGCTAGGTTATCTGGGCACACCCCGTGACATCGCAGAAACGGTGGCTTTCCTCGCCTCTGTAGAAGCGCGGTATATTACCGGACAGGTTATCACCATCGACGGCGGAATATCATTAGGTAAACTCTAAAAACTAATATCTAAACAAATGTGAAATTTTAAATATAAATTTTGATATTCGGTATTTAGATATTATTTAGAATTTTGGATTTTGTACTTAGGATTTGTGTCAATAGACACTTCGACATCCTATATAGTATTCTGGTGATAGAGGTAGTAGATGGCAGGTGGACGTAGAAAAGCCCGAAATATTGCGCTGCAAGCACTTTACGAAATTGATTCGGTGCAACACGACCCGGAGGAAACCCTGAAACACCTCCAGGAGGAGCTTGGTTTAACAGAAGAAACCTTTAACTTTGCTCGCGAACTGGTGGAAGGCGTAGTCAAGTATAAAGAAAAACTGGATGCACAAATCCACCGGTATGCGCCTGCCTGGCCAATCGAACAAATAGCATTTATCGACCGGAACATCTTGAGACTTGCAATCTTCGAGATTATCGTCGATAATAAAATACCAGTGAAGGTTGCAATCAATGAAGCTGTCGAGCTAGCCAAAAACTTCGGGGGAGACAGCTCATCAAAATTTATTAACGGCGTCTTGGGCGCCATTAGTGCTAATATTAATAAAGAGAATCCTTCAAGAGGGGGTAAATAAGTGGCAACTGTTTTAGAGCGGGTCAAAAAAATCGTGGTAGAACAGCTGGGCGTTGACGAAAAAGATGTCGTCCCTACAGCCCGCTTTGTTGATGATTTAGGCGCTGATTCGTTAGACCTTGTAGAATTAATCATGTCGTTGGAAGAAGAATTCAGCAATTCCACCAACAAAATTGAGATACCGGACGAAGATGCCGAGAAAATCGTCACCGTCCAGAACGCTGTTGATTACATTACCGATTTGGGTGTCAAAGAAAAGTAGCAAATAGACCCGTGATTAAAGCCATATTTTTTGATTGGTTTAATACACTGGCGCATTATCATCCGCCACGTGAGGAACTTGAAAGCCAGGCTCTCAAAGAGCTTGGCTTTGACATTTCTCCGAAGTCCATCAGTTACGGGCTCTACCTGGCGGATAAGCACCTTTACGAGGAAAACGCCCGTCTCCCCATCCGACAAAGAAGTCAGGAAGAACAGACCAAGCTCTACATCGGGTTTCAACGGATTATACTGAAAGAATCAGGCATTGATGCAAATGATAGCCAGGTCTTACAACTGCTTTCCCGGATGTTTCAACTCAATGCCACTATGAAGTTTATTCTTTTTGATGATGTCCGCACTACACTTCAGGCCTTAAAAGCGCAAGGCCTGAAATTGGGTTTACTGACCAACCTGCAGAGCGAGGTGAACTCGATATGCCGTGATCTGGGAATTGCCAATTACCTGGATTTTACGGTGACTTCCGTCGAAGTAGGAGCGGATAAACCACAACCGCCCATCTTTTTGAAAGCGCTGCAATTAGCCCATGTAAACGCCGCCGAAGCAATTCATGTCGGCGACCAGTACCAGAATGATGTTCTCGGCGCCAGAAAAGTGGGCATTTCCCCAATCCTGCTAGACCGTGCTGACTACTATGCCGAAATTACAGACTGCCCGCGCATCCACTCTCTTACCGAAGTCAGTCGATATGTCAATTAGACGAGTTTCCTAAGGTTTGGGATTCAACTCTGAATCTTTTCGGCTTGTCTATCTATTTCCGTCTTAATAAAGTCGGTTGCCATGACAACAGGACAAAAAGCACTATCAACTCCACGATGAGATGTGAAGAGCCACTCATTTTCGGGACGGTTAATACGGGTCATGACACTCTGAACCCCGTAAATATGATGGGCGAGTTCCGCAATAATCAAATTATCCTCATCATCCCCGGTGGCGGCAATGATAACTTGAGCGATATTAATCCCCGCCTGCTCCAGGACTTTAGGGTCGCAACCGTCACCTAAAAATACCCGGTCGCCAAATATTTCTCTGGCATTTTGCGCCAATTGATGGTCCTTCTCTACAAAAGTCAGGCGATGACCGGCAGCTATCAATCTCTGCCCACATTCCCGCCCTAATTTGCCGGTACCTATAATAATTATTGATAATGGTTGCATATTTACTGCCCTCCTCAAATATCAGCTCGATAACCCTAGCATTGCTTTTAGTTTATCAATCGACCTTGTATCTACGGCCACTAAAACTCTATCACGCCGTTTAAAAACCGAACCGAGAACCGGTATAAAACTGATACCTTCACGGGTGATGGCAACGACTCGTATTTCATTGGCTACACTAAGGTCGCGCACCATGCGGTCGACCAGAACATTTTGCACTTCAAATTCATAAAGTTGCACCCCGGCGCTACCAACACTGAAAACATTATGTAATTCCGGGGATACCAAATATTCAAAGATACGGCCTGATGTCCAGAGAGTCGATGATATTGTGGTGATTCCCAGCTTGGGGAACATTTCTGCCCTGACCGGATCTTTAATACGCGCCACCACCCGGGGTACATGGAAATCCTGCGCCGCGACAGATGCCACGACAACATTTGAATTATCGCCGTTTGTCACCGCTGCTAAGGCATCGGCATGCTCAATCCCCGCCTCAATCAGCGTTTTACGGTCGAAGCCTACACCCTCTATCGTTTTTCCTTTGTAGGAACGTTCTAACCGCTCAAAAGCCTCGGGGTTTTTGTCAATCACCACCACCGAGTGACCGGAGCTGCTCAATAGTGAAGCCGGCCGTGCTCCAACTCGCCCGCATCCGATAATGATAATATGCATGCTAACCTCCTTATTGTGCGCGCCGTCGACTCCGTGACCGTAAAACAGCCTTGCGGACTTCTTCTGCGCCGAATAATAAAGCACCAAAGCCGGTAACGATAGCCCAGTCTAACACAGTTAAGGGAGCCGTGTTAAAAATAGATTGGAGGAGCGGCGTGTAGCTAATCAAGGCGATGAGGATTATAGATACTACCTGCGCTTCTAACAACCGCCAGTTAGAGAATAACCCTTTTTTGAATACAGATTCAAGTGAAGTGCGTACTGCGAAACTATTGAAAATCTGAGATATAACGATCGCCGCCTGCGTCGCGGTAACCGCATGGCGATAGAGCGGGTCGTGCACCAGTAAAGCAGTACCCCAGACCCAGCCACCTACCAGTAGTACTGTAACAAAGGCAACTATCGCACCGACCGATTGTATTCCTCCAAGGAATAAGATGCGACCGAGCGTATTTCGGTCCAGTAAGCGCGATTTTCTGGGGCGGGGAGGACGTTGCATGACATCCGGTTCCGGCGCTTCACTGCCCAGGGCCAGCGCTGGGAGGACATCCGAGCCCAAGTCAATCGCTAAGACCTGAAGAGCATTCAGGGGGACAAGCGGGATACGCGCGATGGTGGCGAATAAATACGGCATAAGTTCGGCCATATTATGGGAAAAAAGATAGATGACCACGCGCCGGATATTGTCATAAATCGCCCGACCATATCTGACCGCACGTATGATGGAAGCAAAGGAATCGTCCAATAGTACCATTTCGGAGGCGGCGCGGGCCACATCGGTCCCGGCTAATCCCATCGCGATGCCGATATCGGCCTGTTTTAATGCCACGGCATCATTGACACCGTCACCGGTGACCGCTACCACTTCACCTAGTGATTCCAAAGCTGTCACCACACGTAATTTATGCTCCGGAGTCGCCCGCGCGAAAATAATCTCATGATGTTCGGCTAATTCTTTTTTCAGAACCTCCTCATTCATATTGTCCAGATCAAAACCGGTAATAATACGTGTCAGTTTTACCTGCGATATTCCCGTGGCATGCGCAATCCCCTCAGCTGTCAGTCCGAAATCACCCGTTATCATGATAATGCGCAAGCCGGCGGTGCTGGTAGCTTTCACAGCCTCGATGACATCAATTCGCGGCGGGTCCATCAAACCTGCGAGACCCAGGAAACAAAGACCCTCTTCTATTTCACTCGATTGTTTTCTGTTAGCTTCTTCCTGTGTCAGACTTTTTCTGGCCAGTGCCAAAACGCGTAAACTGCGCTCCGCCATACCATTATTTTCTTCCATTGCTATCTGGCGTTCCGTTTCACTCCATGCACGTTCTTTGCCATTTTCCAAGATATACGTGCAGCGTTCGATTACTGAAGTGGGAGCGCCTTTGATATCGGCGACATAGTTGTTCCCGATTTTGTTAATGGAAGACATCCGCATACGCCCGGAATCAAACGGCAGCAGCGCAAATCGGGGATATTTGTTGGTAAGTTCTTCCGCAGTTAAACCCACTTTGGCAGCGGCTGTCAGCAGCGCGCCTTCGGTCGGGTCGCCGATAACGTGCCATTCTTCGCCGGGCTTTTGGGGAGGAACAAGGCGTGCTGTAGTACAAAGAGCAGCGCATTTTATCGCTTCCAATAGCAAATCTTCGGGATTTGAGATTTTCTTACATCCTCCGTCTTCGATGCTCCCGATCGGTGCGTAACCAGTACCGGTCACGCGGTAGTTTTTACCTCCAGCATATACTTCCACCATCGTCATTTGCCCGCGGGTCAACGTGCCCGTTTTATCCGTACAAATGACGGTAGTGGCGCCCAGTGTCTCCAGTGTAGACAATCGCTTAATGAGCACTTTTCCCTTGGCCATGAAGGAAACCCCGAAGGCCAGCGAGACAGTCAGGGTTGCCGGCATACCCTCGGGCACCAAAGCTACTATGACACCCAGAGCAAACAAAAGGTTCTCGATTAAAGTCAGACCCAGAAAATGACCGATGGCAAACATGATAAACCCGATGACGATTGCCGCGACGGATACTGTTTTAGCCATTGTGGCTAACTCGAGTTGTAAGGGACTCAGTCTCTCTTTAACCTGGTAGCTCAAACTATAGACATGCCCGAATTGAGTATTTAACCCTGTTCCGTAAACGACACCGACTCCGGAACCGCGGGCAATTGTAGTACTCATAAATATTAGATTAGGGATTTCTGTTTCTGCCAAGTTTGTTTCGACCACAGGGTCGGCAGTTTTACGCACGGGGGCGCTCTCGCCGGTTAAACTAATCTCACTGGTAGATAACTCATATGCCCGGACCAGACGGGCATCGGCCGGGACATCATCGCCCTCTTCCAGCAGAATGATATCCCCCGGGACCAGCTCAGTCGTGGGGATAATCACTTCTTCGCCGTCACGTAGAACACGCGCATTATGCGGTACCAGTTTCTGCAGCATTTTAGTGGCATGCTCCGCCATATACCCCTGCACAAATCCAATCGAAGCATTCAGCAGAACCACACATAAAATGGCAATGCATACTTTAAGAGAATAAAGGTCACGCCCTCCCAGAAGATAAGCAATAAATGAAATACCCGCAGCTAACAGCAGAAGGATGGCAAACAAATCACGGAATTGTAAGAGGAACTTTTTCCACGCCGGCGGTGTCGGCAGCTGCGGCAAAAGGTTCGTCCCGACGCGCTTTCGAAGCTCCGCCGCTTTGGCTGAAGTAAGTCCTTTTCGGGTAATTTCAAGCCTTTTGTAAACGTCTTCCGGAGATAGTATTGCTATTTCACGCGGGGTTATTAATTTTGTATCTGAAGTAACCACACCTAATATATTATGCTATCACTATTCACTTTATTATTACACCGAATTGTTTCGAACGTACTACGACGATGCGCTAACAACAATCTCACCTGCTAATTGTAAGGAACTTGAGTTTTCCGTTATAATAAGGAGCAAAGCACTCCGTGGTGGCTGTAGCCCAGTGGTCTAAGGCGTCAGGTTGTGGCCCTGAAGATCGAGGGTTCAATCCCCTCCAGCCACCCCAATCCTTCACGAAAGGAAAATTCCCAATAACAAATGCCAAAATCCAAACAAATTCAAAATACGAATATCTGAAATTATAAACTGGATACCGATTTGCATCGGTATAGATAGGATTTGTTCTTATTTCTCAATCCGCTTTTAGGCGGTAGCCCACACCGGATTCAGTAATGATGATTTGCGGGCGCATTGGGTTCGGTTCTATCTTTCGTCTCAGATTGCTGATGTTTACATGTAACATATGAAATTCACCGATATATTCAGATCCCCAGACTGCCAGTAAAAGATGCTTATGCGTCATGACTTTGCCGGCATTAACCACCAAAATTTTAAGTAATTCATATTCGTTTGGCGTTAACTGGAGTTCGTTCCCCGCTGCTTTCACCAGTCTTCGTTCCAGGTCTACTTCAAGGTCGCCGGTTTTGAAAGACGGTTCGCCTGGCGTCCTGACAGACCGCCTCAAGGTGGCACGAACACGGGCTATTAGTTCACCAACAACAAAGGGCTTGGTCAAATAGTCATCGGCACCGAGGTCAAGTGCGGCCACCTTGTCTTTTTCCGAACCCCTGACGGAGAGTATGATAATCGGGATTTGAGTCCATTCCCTCAGTGAGCGCGTAACTTCAATACCGTCGATATCCGGCAATCCAATATCGAGAATAATAATGTCGGGCTTTTCAGTTGCAACTTTGACAAGCGCATCTTTACCTGTGACAGCTTCAATTGTTTCGTATCCCTGGGAGGTTAAAGTAAGTCTCAAAAACAGTCTTATTGATTGTTCGTCATCCACAATGAGAACTTTTTCATTGGACATTTGATTGCCCTACAAGTTTTTGGCCGGTTTCCGCCGCGGGCAGAATTAATCTAATAATCGTTCCACCACCCACCCTATTTTCAGCGACAATGCGTCCGCCGTGAGCTTCCACAATTCCCTTACAGATTGATAATCCCAAGCCAGTACCCGCGACGCTGCCCGGATGGTCGATACGATAGAACTTATCGAAAACCTGTAGTAAATCACCGGGAGGAATACCGAAGCCGCGGTCCGCAATTTCAATCTGAACTTCATTGTCAATACTTCTCGCTTTAATCTCAATGGTTGAGTCGGCCGATGAGTATTTGAGTGCATTATCGATGATATTAACCAAAGTCTGCACAATCAGTCCAAAATCGACCGCCACAAAGGGCAGGTTTCCCGGGATATCAACTTCAATTGGGCGCGAAACGGTACGGTTACCTAGTTGTTCCAGAGCAGTACCCACCAGGTCTTGTAGGTCGGATGCCTGTTTGAGTATTCTGATTGCTCCTGCTTCAACCCTAGAAACATCGAGCAGATTGGTGATTAAATGATTAAGGCGCTCAGCTTCTTCCCAGGCAACTTTTATAAGTTTTACTTTAGCCGCGTCATCGAGTTGGATACCTCCCTCTTGCAAGCTGCTTAGCACTCCGATAATTGACACCAGAGGTGTACGTAAATCATGTGAAACCGAATTCAAAAGTGCCGTCTGTAATTTTTCCGTATCCCGCAGGATTTGAGCATTGTGAGCTTCTTCATTTAGCAGGATACTTTCAATGGCGACGGCAGCGAGGTTAGAATAAGCTTCCATCAGGCGTTCCTGGCCGATGGTTAATTTGTCTTTATCACCGATTATCAGAATCGCCAGCACTCCCACTTTTCCTCTGGCGGTTACAAGGGGAATAAAACGGGCTTTGGAATTGGGCAACGTGTCTGTTCCGGCCCCGACTACTTTTTCGTGTTCGAAAGACCAAAAGGCAGCCGCCCGTTCGTTTTCATCAACAGGGATATCCTGAGTGCCCACGTAAGTTTTGAGGGTGTTCTTTTTTTCAGGGTCCGGTAAAAAGACGATAATATGGCGTCCGAAGGTTTCGCGTGCCCGATTAATGATAACTTGCAAATAAGACTCGAGGTCATTAGAAACAGCCAGGTCCCGTCCCAACGAGAAGAGG
>Ga0182021_10010619_pt1 | contig 10915 bp, 12 predicted proteins | sample 612E3MmetaG_FD_120493 | JGI IMG/M metagenome (GOLD analysis project Ga0182021, IMG submission 120493) | Permafrost microbial communities from Stordalen Mire, Sweden - 612E3M metaG (Illumina Assembly) | ecosystem: Environmental > Terrestrial > Soil > Wetlands > Permafrost | place: Sweden...
AGCCGCTGCCGAGGGATTTGGCCACCGAGAAGGCGTCCGGCGCGATGTCGCCGTATTCGTAACCGAACCATTCGCCCGTCCGGCCAAGGCCGCACTGCACCTCGTCGCAGAACATGAGGATGTTCTTTTCGTCGCACAGGGCGCGCACGCCCTTCAGGAATTCCGGCGTGGCCGGGATGACGCCGCCTTCGCCCTGGACCGCCTCGATCAGGACGGCCGCGGTGCGGTCGCTGATGCACTTCTTGAGGGACTCCAGGTCATTGAAGTCAGAATTCAGGAAGCCGTCGGGCATCGGCTCGAAGCCATCTTGATACTTGGTCTGCCCCGTGGCGGCGAGCGCCGCGAGCGTCCGGCCGTGGAACGAGTTCTTCATGGAGACGATTTCGTACTTGCCGAGATCGCTGCCCCACAGGCGCGCCAGCTTGATGAGGGCCTCGTTGGCCTCGGCGCCGGAATTGCAGAAGAAGCACTTCCCGCCCAGCGAGATTCGGGAGAGTCTTTCGGCGAGCAGGGCGTGATACTCGTTGTGATACAGGTTCGAAACGTGCATCAGCTTGCCGGCCTGAGACTGGATGGCCTCGACCACCTTCGGGTGGCAATGGCCGACGTTCTGGCACGCGATGCCGCCGACAAAGTCGAGATAGACTTTGCCGTCAGCGTCCCACACGCGGGTCCCCTTGCCCTTCACGAGGGTCAGGCTCGGCGTGTGATACGTCGGGATTACGTACGCTTCGTATTTCCGGGTTATTTCAGCGCTTGTGGTCATTCTGTGATCTCCGTTCCTACTCCTTTGTCCGTAAAAATCTCCAGCAACAGCGAATGGGAAAGCCGGCCGTCAATGATGTGGATCTTCTTGACCCCCGCCTCCAGGGCCTCGACACAGCTCTTCACCTTGGGCAGCATGCCGCCGTCAATCACGCCGGTGCGGATCAAGTCCTCCACCTCGCGGATGCGAAGCGTGGAGAGGAGCGTGTTCTCGTCGTTCCGGTTGCGCAGCAGGCCGGGGACATCGGACAGGTAGACCAGTTTGCGGGCTTTCAACGCCTTGGCCACGGCCGCCGCGGCGTCGTCGGCGTTCAGGTTGTACAGTTTGCCGTCCGGGCCGCGGCCGAGCGGGGTAATGACCGGGACGGTCTCGGCTTTCAGGCAGACGGAAAGGGGAGCAATGTCCACGTTCTTGATCTCGCCGACGAAGCCCCAGTCGAGGCTTTCGCCGGTCGCTTCGTCCGTGCCGGTCCTCTTCTCGACGTCGAACACGGTGTTGCCGTCAATGCCGAGGGCGCTGGAGCCCAGCTTGCGCAGGGACTCCACGATTCCGGAGTTGACCTTGTGTTTGATCACGTCCTCCATCACGCGGATCGTGGCTTCGTCGGTGACGCGGAGCCCCTTGACGAACCGGGGTTGGAGCCCCGCCTCGGTCATGCCCCGGGAAATGGCCTTGCCGCCGCCATGCACGATGACCGGCCGCATGCCGACGCATTCCATGAAACTGACGTCCATGAGAATGCTCTCGTAGTTGCGCCGCTCTTCCATGGCGCTGCCGCCAAACTTGACGACGATGATCGAATCCCGGAAATCCTGGATGTAGGGCAGGGCTTCGATCAAGACGTCGGCTTTGGCTATGGCCCGTTCCATCACGTCATATACTCCGCGTTGATGCCGACGTAGTCCTTGCTGAGATCGCAGGTGTAGACCGTGTATTCCGATTTGCCGGCGTGCAGGTCCACCTTGACCGCGAATTCTTTCTTCGCGTAGACGGCTTCCAAGTCCTTGAGCGAAACGCCCGCGGCCGTCTTGCCTGCCTGGACCGCCAGCAGATCGTCGAAGCGGATGTCCACCCGGTTCTCGTCGAGGCGGGCGCCGGAATAGCCGATCGCCGCCATGATCCGGCCCCAATTGGGGTCTCCGCCGTTCCACGCCGTCTTGACGAGCGGCGACTTGGCGATGACGCCGGCCGCGGCCCGGGCGTCGTGCCGGGTGGCGGCGCCGGACACGGTCACGGTGACGAATTTCGTGGCGCCTTCGCCGTCCTTGACGATCTTGAGCGCCAATTCGTGGGCCACGTATTCGACGGCGTGGCAGAACTTCCGCCAGTCGTGGTGCTTCTGGTCGAGGAGCGTGTTGCCCGCGGCGCCGTTGGCGAGAAGCAGGACCGTGTCGTTGGTGCTTTCGTCGCCGTCCACGATCACGCGGTTGAAGCTCAGATCGGCGGCGTGGGCGAGGCAATGCTGGAGCGAACGCTGGTCCGCCAGCGCGTCGGTGGTGATAAAGGCGAGCAGGGTGGCCATGTTCGGGGCGATCATGCCGGAGCCCTTGGCCATGCCGGCGATGGTCACGGGCACGCCGTCAATAGGCAGCGTCACCGCGACTTCTTTGGCCGTGAGGTCCGTGGTCAGGATGGCGTTCGCGGCGGCCGAGCCGTTCGTCGGGGAAAGTTTCTGGACGAGTTCCGGGATCGCCGCGGCGATCTTGTCCATGGGCAGGGGGATGCCGATGGTGCCGGTGGAGCACACGAAGATGGCGTTCTTGCCGACCCCGAGTTCGTTCGCCGTGAGTTCGGCCATTTGTTCGGCGTCTTGCAGCCCCTGTTCGCCCGTGCAGGCATTGGCGTTTCCGGCGTTGATCAGGACGGCCTTCGCCTGGCCCCAAATCAGGTGCCGTTCGCACAACTTCACCGGCGCGGCCTTGACCCGGTTGGTGGTGAAGACGCCTGCCACGACCGCCGGGGTGTCGGAAACGAGAAGTGTCAGGTCGTCGCGTTTGCGGCTTTCCTTGATTCCTGCCCGCAAAGCGGCGGCTTTGAACCCCTGGGGGGCCGTAATGCCGCCTTCGACCGTTTTCACTTTCACGTTCCCTCCTATCTCATTTATTCGCAAAGAGTTACCGATTCGCGCCGCTCCCGGAAAAGCGCGGTAATCCGGCTGGAGCAGCCGTTAAAAGGCCGCACACTATCTGACATCCGATTTCAAAAGTCGAACAGAAAAAAGGTTTTGCGCTTTTTCCGGCCGGACGTTTTCTCTATGCTGTCCGGCCTTTTGGTCAGGACAAGGGAAAGTTCGAGGTGAGCGATGGCGATCAAAGTGAACGGCGAAACCATTCCGGAGAACGCGGTCATGGCCGAGTTGAAGCGGCTGATGGATTTCTATTCCCGGCACCTGTCCCGCGCGGAACTGGGCCGGAGCATGGGGACCTTGCTCCAGAAGGCGAAGGAACATGCCGTCGGTACCCGGCTGCTTTTGGATGAGGTGAAGCGGCGCCACGTGGACGTCGCGGACGCGGAGGTCGAGGCGGCCCTGCAGGACATGATCAAGAAGTCGGGCGGGGACAAGCCGTTGGACGCCCTGCTGGCCAAGCAGAAGATTTCACGCGACCAGTTGCGCGCGAGCATCCGGGTGGGCAAGCAACTCGACAGGCTCGTGGCGCGGATCACCTCGACCGTGGAGGACTGTTCCGAGGACGCGGTGGAGCAGTATTACGAGGAGCATTCCGAGCGTTACGTTTCGCCCGATCAGGCCCAGGTGCGGCACATTCTCGTCAAGCCCGCGTCGGACAGCGAGGCGGACAAGGCGGTGGCCCGCTCGCTGTTGGAGGGGCTCAAGCATCGGATCCTGGAAGGGGAGAGTTTTCCCGATCTGGCGGCGGCGCATTCGGAGTGTCCCAGCGGAAAGGAGACCGGCGGAAGCCTGGGCTGGATCAAGCAAGGCTCGACGGTTCCCGAGTTCGACCGCGCGGTGTTCGAGTTGGAGACGGGCGAACTCAGCGACGTGATCGAGACGCCGATCGGCCTGCACCTGGTCGAGAAACTCGAACAGGAAGAAGGCGCGCCGCTTCCCCTCGAGGAGGTGCGCGACGGCATCCGCGAGCTGCTGATGCACGAGCGCAGGGGCCGCGCCTTGAGCGAGTACGTCGAGAAGTTGCGGAAGAACGCCTTGATTGAGGATGACGAGAGCGGGGGGCCGGCGGGCCTGGAGGGCGTTCTCGATTCGTTCCTTGACGGTCAAAAGGGCGGGTGTTAGGGTTCGCGCCGTTTTCGATACCCCTTTCTCAACATCGGGCCGTAGCGCAGACGGGTAGCGTCCCGACCTCAAAGAGAGTCGGGACTTGGGGTGCAGGACGTAATAGAACGATAATGTCGGGCCGTAGCGCAGACTGGTAGCGTCCCGACCTCAGAGAGAGTCGGGACTTGGGGTGCAAAAGGTAATTGTAACGATAACGTCGGGCCGTAGCGCAGACTGGTAGCGCGTTTGCTTGGGGTGCAAAAGGTCATGAGTTCAAATCTCATCGGCCCGACCAATTTGAATCCGAAAAACTCGTGTATTTCCTAGGAAATATGCGAGTTTTCTCTTTTTCGAACTCAAAGTGTCGCGGGATGAAAAATGACGCAACCGGGCGAAAAATCACACACACATTCACACACACAGAACCGTGCCCGCGCCTCTGAACGAAGATCTTCGCTCATGAAAAAAGGTGAAATTCATCGAACAGTGCGCCGTCTTCGGTGCGCCCGCCCGCACCGCGCACCCACCTACCGCCGCCACTTGAACCAGGCATACCACGCAACCGTCACGCCAACGAACCTCGTGCCGGACTCCAAAACCGTCATCCCGTAGGCCCGCTGAATCCGGTAGAAGCGGGCATTCGCTTCCCACCCGCCATGGCCCGTCTGCCAATCGAAGTCATGCCGCAAGCACGGCGGAAAGTAAATTGTCGGCCAGTACTCTTCGGAAACACAGGTGCATCCGTCACAGTCCCTGAACCAATCCCATTTATCGGAGTCCAACGCTTCCCGGACCAGCACACGAATCCCCGCTGGCACGTTCAAAACGTCAAAAGATTCGATGATCCGCTTATACTCCGTCATCCGGTTCAAACCGGTCCCGTTCGCCGCGCCTGGAGCCGCCTGGCCCGCTTTCCCCTTGCCACAACACCCGCACGTCCGTTTCATGGTCTGTTCAGTCATCCTCTTTCTGCCTTATGTTTGTCCGTTCCTTCAAATGGGTCGCGAGCTTGAGGATCGCGTCCGATAACTTGTCCAACCGCCGCCCGTACTGAATCCCTTGGCAGTAGATGATCCAAACGCAGAAACAACAGACCGCGCCCAGGATCACAACGAGCGGCCATCGGCCGACCGCCTCGACCGTTTCCGAATCGGGCAGGGCGGCCGCCGTAGTCGCGCCAACCGCCGCTCCGCAGCCCAGCATGGCTCCAAGTTTTTCCGTCATTCGCCTCGCCCCTTTCAAGCATTCAACCCAACCACTTCACTTCCGGATGATCTGAACCTGCCCATTTGTCACAGTGCTGGTCACTTGAAGAGCATCCCCGAATTCAAAGGGATACTCTGCCTCCGGGATCCATATGACCGTGCTTGCATTAGAAGCCGTCAGATTCCCGAGCAGGAAGGTGTTGCCCTGACTGATCCGATTCACCGTCAAACTCGCATTGGTCGCCGTCGTGAACTTCCACAACAAGGCGGATGGAATCCAAACGCTGTTGCTCTGCAAGTTCGTCAACGTGACCGCCCCATCGCTCAGTGGATAAGTTCGTGCTGACGGCGCCGCCAAGACCAAGCCGGTTACCAACAACCACCCCAGGATTATGTAGACGTACCGTTTCATGTGCCCCTCGATGAAGACCGCGATCGCGGACAAGATCCCTCACGGTCTACCGATATCCCCATCCAGGACGTTCGTGACTGCCCCAGCCACAAATACCAACTGCGTTCCGTTCCGGATCATGAATTGCCCAACGTTGCCGAGCCCCAAGGCCTGCCCGGCCGTCAGCACGCTATCCCCCCGGTGAAACGCTTCGCCATCGCTGGCCGACTCATACGCGCCAATGTCAACTCGGCCTCCAACCGGGAAGATGCGCCGCTGCCCGTCAAGGTCCACACCCCCAACGGTCCAAGTCCCATTCGTTCCCGTGTTGATGCACGGGGACCCCGCCATCAATCGGTAGTTCCCGTTGGTGTAATCCACGAAAAGCGGATTCACGCCCTCTTCCGGTTCCCACTCATCGTCCTCGAATTTCGCCGCCAGCCAGTAATCCGAGAAGAGTATCGTACTGTGGTCGCCCCCCTCATTGTTCGAGTTGCCCGCCAGGATGCAGTTATAGGCCGTGGAGTACCACACGGACCCCGCGTCACCCTTGTTGTCCACCAACGTGCAGTTATACAAGTCGCAGAGCGCGGCCCCCGCATAGTCCGATTGGTTCCGGACAAGCAAACAGTTGAACAAACTACAGACCGAAGCCGCGCCGCCGCCGGCATAACCGGTATTGAAGGTCAGAACGCACTGATAGAGCGTGTTCGAGTAGGCGCCGCCGGCCGCATACCCCGTGTTTCCGGTCAGCAAGCAATTTGACAGCGAACCGCCGAGCACGCCGCCCACAGTCAGGTCAACGGAACCTCCGTTTGTCACGGTCATGCCAATCAACCAGGCTTTCCCTTCCATGTAGACGCCGCAAACGTCCGGCGCTCCACGAATAACCGTGTCGCCGGGCCCGTTCAAACTCCGGACCGTGATTGCATTCGTAACGACAACCCGGCTCGCCAGACCCCCGCCGGTCCGGCTGCCCGTCGCATAGACTCCGTTCGAGACCCACACCGTTTCACCGGCCGCCGCAACGTCCACTGCCGCCTGGATATTCGTGGCCGCCGTTGCCCACGATGCGAACGGGGCCACATGCCCGCCGGTCACGGCGACATACCGGTCAATCTTCGCGCCATGCGCGCCAACCGTCGCGCCGGCATGCGCCGCCAACGCGGCGAGGGCCGTCGCGTCATACTCCCGGAGATTGGTCAACCCGTCGCCAGATCCAAAGAACCCCGCCCCAGTCGCCCAGACCGACCCGGCCGTCACCGACTTGCTCCCATGGGACCCGTTGTCATCGCCCACCACAATCGCCTGGCAATTGCTCACTGTCCCGGCCCCCAGCAGCAACGACCCATGCGCCACGTCCGTAATCGTCGCCCGCTGCCCGCCGGAAAGGTTGCCCAGCAAAAGCGACCCCTTGCCCCGATTCGTAACAACGGCAAGCGGACCGAACACCCCCAGCACAAACCCGCCTTCGCTGTCACTGTAGACAGAACCTTCGTTCTTTCCGCGAAACTGGCTGCCCGGTCCCCCGAGGTAAACCCAACCCGTATTGTCGCCGGCGAACTGGAACGAATTCCCATTCGTCACAATCGTCCCCGTGTTGTTCCCGCTGATCGGTTGATACGTCGTGTACGTCTGTAACACGAACCCCGGCTGACCCGGATTAAGCCACCCGGCCTGACAACCGCCTGCCGACCCAATCACCACCGCGCAAGACACCAGAACCAAGAGTTTCACTCCACGCATTTTCTCTTTCTCCCAACAAACCGCGGCCTTCCGGCCGCTACCCATTCAATTGGCCTCATTTTCCCTGACTGCACCATCCTCAACCAAACGTTCGCCTGTACGTTCAGACTGTAGACCGCCGGCTCGAACTCCACCCCCATCTCCATCCCCAGGTTGAAGACCACCAGATTCAACGCGTGCCGATATCCCGTCACCGGAATACTCGTCGGATCCTCATCCATGACGACCCCGTCCTGAGTGTTGACCGCCTCACGGAACGAACCAACGGTCTCGGCCACCAACTCCGCCAATCGGTTCACCTTCCCCGGATTCCCCTCCACCCAGGACCGATACAGATTCCCCATATCGGTCGGCATTTCGCCCAAGGCCTTCTCCGCCGTCAATTCCGTCCACCCCTTCACGTAAACTCCCTCTCACTGGCAGAGGCGCTGGCAGGGCCTGCCCCGTACCGTGCCGCAGGCTCTGGTACGGGGGTGAGGGTCGATTTCCCTTCCACCCTCCACCCTCCACCCGGCCCCGCCGCCGCTTACGCCGCCGCAACGTTCAACCGCACGCACGCCGCGCTATTCGAGACCTTCACGTCTTCCGACCAATCGAATTTCGCGACCTCCACCCGCCCGTCGTCGCGCATATACGACCCCGGCACCATGAACTTGTTCATGAGCCGGAAGGTCTTCATGAAACTCGGGTCGCGCCGGGACGGCGCATCCTTCCGCGCGAAGATCAAAACCGCCGTATCCAGGAGGAAATTGATGCTCTCCGCTTTCCCTTCGGGATTCGCGTCATAGATCATGTACGAGGTCCGTACGTCCGGCGTCCCGATGAACATCTGGCCCGCCGAGTCTTCGGTCGGCACCGCCAACCCAAGATCCGACTTCCCGCGCCCGTTCCCCACCACGAACCGCCCCCGAACCTTCAATTGGTTCTTAAAGACTTTCCAGGCCGTCGCGCCGAACAACACGCCCACGCCCATCAGCGACCCATACTTCGCCGCCTTGATGACCGCCAGGATGGCATCGTCAACGTCGGCAATCGGGTCCGCCGCATCGTTCCACGTTTTTGCCGTCCCGGCCCCCACCGCCGCCAAGGCGGCGTCGATAACCGTCTTCTCGTGCGAAAGCGCCGACACTTCCGCCACCGCCGTGGCGCCTTCACGAAGCATGTTCTCCAACCCGTCCGCTTCGAGTTGCTCCAGGTTGTCCACCGGGAAATCGAGCGCATGCGGCTCGCAGTTGAACGTCGCGTCCGAAGATTCGAACCGCAGTTCCGACGCCCGGCCGCCCAGCGTCCGCAGGGTGTCCGGGATATGGAACCGATGCTTCTCCGTGTACGACTTGAACCGGCCCACGCTCGTCGCCACCTCAACAGTCGGTGCCAGAAAATCCGCCACCGGCATAATCGCACTCTGCGCCGCGCCCTGGGCAAACTCCCTCAGGGTGGGGGACGCACTAATGTCACTCAAACGACTCATCTTTTACCTCTTTCTCGATTTCTCCCTCGCCATTCAGGGGAGAGGGTCGGGGTGAGGGTGTCTTTCCCTTTCCCCACTGTTCACTGTTTACTGTTCACTACCCACTGACTACTGCTGCGCGATCTTCACCCACGAATTCGTTCCCGCTGCCGTGGCGATCCAAACCGCATTCGTTCCGCCAACCTTCCCGGACAGCAAGGCCCCCGCCTTGCTCGCCGTATAAAGCGTCGCCGTCGTGCTCGAATTCGTGTCCACCTGAACCCGCCAACCCTCACGACTAACCGTGTCCGGGTCAGTGGCCCGCGCCACCATCACCCCGGCCAAAACCAAGACGGCCATCCCAACAAACGCCTTCTTCACCACGATCCTCCTTCTCTTTCTCCCTCTCCCTTCAGGGGAGAGGGCCGGGGTGAGGGTCTCTTCCCATTCCCCATTCCCGAAACCATGAACCATCAACCATCGCCGTTACCGCTACGCGGAAACGGTGATGTTCCCAATCAAGGCCGGCCGGGCCAGGACCAACTGCCCATCCACGCCCATCTGTTCCGCAATCGCCAACCCCCGATAGGTGCCCGCCGCCGTCGGCAAAACCCGGACCTTCCCCTTGTCCGCGGCCGTCCCCACGTCCGCCAGGACCAAGACATCACCAGGATTGCAGGTCCCCTTCAGCGTCACCCGCACGTTGCGCCCGACCTCGATCGGTCGCACCGAGACCAAGGCCGCATCCGCGCCGCCTTCAAGCAAGACGTACAGCGCATAATCACTGTTCGCTTCCGGCAGTTTCACTTCCGGCACCCCGGTGTCATGGGTCAATTTAATCAGTCGCCCCTCCATGCTCACCAAACTCTCGCCGGCCAAAACCCGAAAATCCCCAACCCTCGTATTGCTCTGACTCATTCACCCGCTCCTTTCTGAAATCACAGATCTGAACTTTGAAATCCTGCCGCCGCTCCCTCTCCATTCAGGGGAGAGGGCCGGTGTGAGGGTCCGGTTTACTGCTCGCAAAACTCCTTCTCCGCTCTCCGAAACGCCGTCGTAAACGGCACCTTCTCGCCCTTCGCGATTTCGTGCGCCCGGTTCCTGATCTTCACCGCCCGGCTGTCCGAGGTAGAGGCGCCAGCGCCGCCGGCTCCAGGAATCACCGTCCGCGCCGCCGCGCGATTGTGCAGCGGCTTACGCGTGCTTTCTTCGTTCTCTTTCCGTTTCCCGCTCGGTGTCTCGCGTTGCGCAGCGAGATCCCCGAGCGCAGCAAGCGCCCCCGCCCGGTTCGTCATCAACTGCCCCGTCCAGAACTCCTTGGTTTTCTCCGTCACGACGCTTTCGAATTCCGCCAGATGCCGGTTCACCAACTCGCCTTCGACGCTTTGCAAGGCCCCTTTCAAGGCGTCCCGCTCGTCCTGCGCCTTCTTGAGCGAGTTCTGCAGGTCCGCCACGGCCGTAAGACCCGGCAGCCCCGCAATCTTCTCAAGGATCACGTCAACGGTCGCATCCCCCGGAATCCCCAGGTGGTTCGTCAACTTCTCGATCACTCTCTTCATCGTCCGTCCTTCCTTTCCATGCGCAATTTTCGCCGCTCCAATAGATGCACACGAATCAACTGAACCCGAGTTCTACAACGGCCTCAGCCCCTTCAAATTGGGGTCATTCGTCACCGCGGCGTTGAGCAGCCGGACCGGCCGCACGCGATCCCGACCGCTTTGCGGGTCGGGACCCAAGTCAACGCAATCACTTCGCGCCCAAACCGGCGAAAGAAACCGATACCGCCCGCCCTTGACCGCCGCCTCCCCCACATCCGACCAGCGGATTTTGGCCCAAAGCCCTTTGCGTCCGTCGTCCGATCGGTCCGAAACGTCCGATTCGTCCGACTTTCCTCCCCGCGCCTCCAACGCCACAATCCACCCGGCGGCTTCCGACCGCGCCCGCTCATCCAGCGAGAAATGGTCGAAATCCACCAGCAACCCGGCGAAATTCGCCACCGCCGCATCCGCCATGAACCGCGCCGCCATGGCGGCACACGCTTCCGCGTCCACCACCTGGACCACCCCGGCCGCCGCGTGCGGAAACTCCCCGAGCGGCGCGAGCTGATACCATCCATCCGCCGGCA
>Ga0182021_10010621_pt1 | contig 10914 bp, 8 predicted proteins | sample 612E3MmetaG_FD_120493 | JGI IMG/M metagenome (GOLD analysis project Ga0182021, IMG submission 120493) | Permafrost microbial communities from Stordalen Mire, Sweden - 612E3M metaG (Illumina Assembly) | ecosystem: Environmental > Terrestrial > Soil > Wetlands > Permafrost | place: Sweden...
AGCGCGAACCCGCTGGCGTCGCGCTTGGCAAGAGATAGCGCCTGATTCAGCCTGTCGTTGAACAGCAGGCGGTTCGGCAGGCCGGTGAGGCTGTCGTGATGGGCCATGCGCTGGATGCGCTCCTCCGCCAGAATGTGTTCCGTAATGTCATTCGTCACCGCAAAAATGCCCACGCCGCTGCCTTGGTTTCCGACATGCGGCAACAGCTTGATCTCAAGGTGACGGGACTCGCCGTTCCGGAGTTTGCGCGTTCTTCGGAAAGCGACCGCCTGCCCCTGCAGCGCTTGCGCGAAATGGCCTTCGATCTCGCCGTAGACACCTTCTCCGACGATCGTGCGCACGTGCATGCCGACGATGTCCGCCGCGCCAAGATCGAAAAACTCCGCATAGCGTTTGTTCGCGAAGACGCAACGCAGGTTCTCGTCAAACGATGCGGTCATGGCCGGAACGTTGTCGGCGAACACGCGCAGCTTCTCCGCGCCATCGCGCAAGGCCTGCTCGGTCCGCTTGCGTTCGGTGACGTCGTGCGCGATGGCAATCAATTCGTGCTTCCCTCCCAGCATCGCCTGGCTGATCGAAAGTTCGATCGGAAAGCTGGTGCCATCCTTGCGGCGGCCGACCGTTTCCAGCCTGCCGCGATACGGTTGTCTGCCCGGCAGACCCGCCGTGGCAATGGCAATCGCGGGCAGCAGCTCGCATGCGTTGCGTCCGATGACTTCGGCGGTGCTGTAGCCGAACATGCGTCCTGCTGCAGGGTTCAAAGACTGGAGTATTCCCCGCGGGTCGAAGGTGATAATCCCCTCGACCGCGTTGTCCACGATCGCCCGCAGGCGCCCCCGTTCCTGGTCAAGCGCGCCGAGCATGCGCGTGAGCGCGCGCAAGGGCAGCACGCTCAGGCTGACATAGGCCGCCAGCCCAAGCGCCAGGCCGAACAGGGCGACCAGCATGGTATTTTGTAACAGCGGAAGCAGCGAACGCCTGGTCACAGACTGGCCAACCACCGTACCCGAATCAAACAGGGGGGCTGAGCGGGTCAGGATCGGGGGCAAGATGCTCTCCGCGCTTTGCGCAAGTACGGCGCCGTGCTCATCCAGGATGTAATGCCCCTCCGGCAGACCGCCGGTGGCCAGATGGGTGGCAGCAATGGCGTCCAGCCTGGGAATCTCAAAGCGCCACAGATCGGGGTCGGCATTGATTCTCCGGGTTACAAACTCGGCATGGGCTTCGGCATCGTAAGCAGTCGCTTCAGCCGCGAAGCTGTAGACGACGAGCCAGTAACCCAGCGGCAGGGAAACTGCCACGATGATTGCAATGGTCGCGGCGATCAACCGGATGGTTCTGGCCAAGCCGATGTCGGTAACAGGCATGGGATGACTTATTCCTGGATCGCTAAATTGCCGCTGCCGGCGAGAACCGCCTGGCCGGCAGGCGAGCGTATATATGCGACAAAGTCCCTTGCCAGCGGCGAGGGATTGCGGCCAGTGACCAGGTGCAGGGTCTTGAAATAGTGATAGCGTCCCGCGGCCAGGGACTGCAGCGCGGGCGCCACCCCGTCCAGGGCAAGCGCTCTGATGGCACGGTTCTCGGTCATGATTTGAGTCAGCGTCGCCGTTCCCAGCGAGCCCGGAAGCTGTTCGAGCGCATCGGCGTTGTCCTGGTCGGTATCGGCCATTCTTAGGCCCTTTCTTGCCAGGGCCGCGGTGATCGCGTCGCTCATCGCGGCCGAGAACGTTCTCATCACAATGGTGTCGGCGTCGCTGTCGGGCCGTACGACGAGGCGTATTGGACTCCCATCGGGCCAACGGGTGACCTTGCCTGAGTAGATTTGTACGAGCTCGCCCAGGGTCAGGCCGGTGCTGTTGTATTTCGCTCCAGTGGCGATGACAAACGGCGTCCGCGCATAGGCCCGCGCCGACGCGCCCTGACTACGCTCGTCCGCGGTTGCGGGCCTCGCGCTGATACCGATATCCACTGCCCCGGCGAGCACCGCCCTGATCGCGCCGGTACTTCCCAGACTGGAGGTGACGACCAGTTGCGCATCAGGCCTGGATTTTTTGAATTCCTGTGCCAGCAACTTCATGGCGCCCAGACCCGTACCGGTGCCGCCGATTCTTATCAAATCCGCTTGTGCCCCGACTGCGGCCAAGGCGAGTGCGGTGCCGAATCCCGCCCGGAAAACGGCGTGGATTGGTTTGGGACAACGCTGCTGGAGGCGCGCAATCAAACCGTGAGCGGCGGCAGGTGTTGCGTTAGCCCAGGCGATTCCGATCCGCGCGCGCCTCTTGTATTCGCCGCACTTTCCGGCAATTGTGCCAAATGTTCGCAATGGATGTTCCACGGAGCAGGGTGAGTAAGATTCCAGGAACTTACCGATTTGATTATCCACAATCGGGAAGGCCAAGCAGGGCAAAACGACCATAAATGTGATATTTGTCACGGCAGACCGGAAGTCGTTCGCCCTGCGCGTAGCCGCAGAACCGCAGAAGCGAAAGCGCGAGGCCCGAGTCCATATGACCGCGTGGCGGCCACTATGCTCACCTCTAGGCTGCGCGCAGTACGCGAGGCGCATGCGCGCGAACGACCGCAGAGAGGTTGACCGGCAAGAACAAATGGTTTATAAAGCAAACAGTCGTTTGTTTTTCATGTTATCCGGCTTCTATGGTCCGGACTCTATGCGACCGACCTCATGGCCCAAACCCTACGCATCCCGCGCAGCGATAACCGCCTGCCCCTGATCCTGGACGAGGCGGCGCGCCTGTTCCGCGAGAAAGGCTACGCCGCCACTTCGATGCGCGACATCGCGGCGGCGGTGGACATGCTGCCGGGATCGCTGTATTACCATTTCGCGGCGAAGGAAGACCTGCTGGTCGCGGTATACGAGGAGGGCGTGCGCCTGATCACCGAAAAGGTCCAGGGCGCGATCGCGCGGCATGCCGAACCCTGGCAGCGCCTGGAGGCGGCGGCAGTGGCGCATCTGGAGGCCTTGCTCAAGACCGGAGACTATGCGCTGGTCGTGATCCGCGTGCTGCCGCAGGATGTGCCCAAGGCGGCTGCGCGCCTGGTGAAACTGCGCGACAGTTACGACAAGCTGTTCGCCGAGCTGGTGGCGGACCTGCCGCTGCCGCCGGAATCGGATCGCCAGAGCTTCCGCCTGCTGCTGCTGGGCGCGCTCAACTGGTCGCAGCATTGGTTTCGCGAAAGCGGCAGGAACTCTCCGCGCAGCATCGCGCGCAGTTTTCTGCGTCTGCTGCGTGAGGCGCAGAAGACTTGAACGATTTCCAGGCGAATCGAGGCAGCGCATCATGACGACGCATCCACCCAAGGTGCTGGTCACCAAAATCGGCCTCGACGGCCACGACCGCGGCAGCCGCGTAGTCGCTTCCTTCCTGCGCGATGCCGGCATGGAGGTCGTGTATACGCCGCCGTGGCAGGACATACCGGCGGTGGTCAAGCTGGCGATGGAGGAGGACGTCGACGTGATCGGCGTCTCCTCGCTCGCCACCGACCACCTGATCGTGCCCAAGCTGATGCAGGCGCTGGGCGCTGCCGGGCTGAAGGATATCGCGGTCATCGTCGGCGGCATCGTGCCCGACGCGGACGAGGCGATGCTGCTCGAGGCCGGGGTGGCGCGGGTGTTCCATCCGGGCAGCGCGCTCGGGGAAATCGCAGCGGAGATCGACCGCCTCACACGCGCGCGGCGCGCGGTGAGTGTTTAAGCGGCCATTTCGGAATCACCGAAATGGCCCCTGACTCAGGGGAGCACGAGGGGAGTTATCCCCTCCTGTCGTTAAGCTGATGATCGGGAGACGCAGATGAATCAGTCACTGAACGCAAGCAAACTGTCCGCGCAGGAAACGGCGGCCGAACAATGGGAGCGTGAATTCGCTGCCGGGGTCGCCAGCGACAAACCGACGCGCAACCGCTCGGGTATCGAAGTCAAGCCCCTGTACACGCCGCAGGACTGGCACGGCGGCTACGCCGCCGACCTCGGTTATCCCGGCCAGCCGCCCTACACCCGCGGCATCTATGCCAGCATGCATCGCGGCCGCACCTGGAGCCAGCGCCAGCTGATCGGACTCGGAACACCGCCCGATTACAACGCCCGGCTGCTCGACATGATCGCCCAGGGAACGACCGCGGTGTCGCTCATCCCGTGCAACTCGGTGTTCCGCGGCTACGACATGGACGAGGTGCACGCAGAATTGCTCGGCACCTGCGGCGTGGTGGCGAATACGGTGGAGCACATGGATCAGTGCCTAGCCGGGGTGGATCTGGCACGTACCTCCTGTGCGATGAACGATCCGTCGCCGTTCACCCTGCTCGCCTTTGTGCTCGCGACCGCGAAAAGGCGCGGCGTCGACTGGCGCGCCATCAGCGGCACATCCAATCAGAGCGACTATCTCTCTCACTTCGTCGCCAACCACATGTTTTTCCGCATCGCGCTCCCCGGGGCGCGGCGCATCCTCACCGACCACATCGAATTCTGCAACCGGCACGTGCCCAACTGGAACCCGATGTCGGTGGTGGGGCAGCACATGCAGCAGGCCGGCGCGACGCCGGCCGAGGCGATGGCCTTCACCCTGTCGTCGGCGATCCAGTACGCCGAGGACTGCAGGGCGCGCGGCATGCAGCCCGACGCCTTCCTGCCGCGGTTCACCTTCTTCTTCGACATCTCGGTCAGCCTGTTCGAGGAAATCGCCAAGTTCCGCGCCGGCCGGCGCATCTGGGCGCGCATCACGCGCGAGCGCTTCGGCGCGCGCGACCCGCGTTCCTGGCGCTTCAAATTCCACGGCCAGACCTCGGGCGTCGATCTGACGCGGCAGCAGCCGCTCAACAACATCGCGCGCGTCACCGTGCAGGCCATGGCGGGCATCTTCGGCGGGCTGCAGTCGCTGCACACTGACGCCTACGACGAGGCGCTGTCCTGCCCGACCGATTTCGGCGCGCGCATTGCCGTGAACACGCAGAACATCCTGCGCGAGGAGGCGCACCTTACCGACGTGATCGATCCCCTCGGTGGCAGCTACTACATCGAAGCGCTCACCGACGAGATGGAGCGGAAAATCCTCGGCATCATGGCAGAGGTGGAGGCCGCCGGCGGCATGTACGCCGCGGTGGAGCAGGGCCTGGTGCAGAAAATGATCGGCGCGTCGGCGCGCGGCTTTCAGGAGCAAATCGAGTCGGGCGAACAGACCGTGGTCGGGGTCAACGCCTACCAGGTGGACGAGAGCAGGAGCGAGCGCCAGGCGCTGCCCACGCCCGACGCGGCGAAAATGCAGGCGCATATCGCCGCGTTTACGGCGTACAAGGCGCAGCGCTCGCAGGCCGCGGTCCAGGCCGCACAGGACCGCCTGGCGGCAGCCGCCGGCGATGCGCAGCAGAACATTTTCGAGCGCGTGGTCGAGGCCGCAGAAGCCGGCTGCACCCACGGCGAGATCTGCGCGACGCTGCGGCGCGAACTGGGTTTCGGTCAGCCGCTGGTCATGGTGTGAAGGGCAAGGGCATGCCGGTCAGCACAGTGATCGAGACTTATCGAGGTGTCGTCTATCCCTGGCAGATGGATCACATGGACCACATGAACGTGCAGTTCTACACCGCGCGCTTCGACGAGGCCACCTGGCATTTGTTCGCGGCGCTGGGCATGACCACGGGGTATTTCAAAGAGCGCCGGCGCGGCATGGCGGCGCTCGAGCAGCGCACCCTGTACAAACAGGAACTGCACCCCGGCGCGCTGATACGCATCACCTCGGAGCTGCTCGAGATGAAGCCGAAGACCGTCCGCTTTCTGCATCGCATGTACGACACCGAAAGCGGCGCGGAAGTCGCCACTACCGAACTCGTAGGCGCCCACATCGACACCGATGCGCGCAAGGCGGTGCCGTTTCCAGATGACATCGTCAAGCGGCAGGCCGGCTTCATCGCTGCCGGCCCGGGATCCGCATGACGGCTGAACCCGGGGCAAGCGCGCTCGCCGCGATCCTCGCCGGCGAGCGCCGCGCGCTGGCGCGCGCCATGTCGGCGGTGGAGAACGAGACCGCCGCGGGCAAGGTGCTGCTGCACGAACTGCACCCGCATCTCGGACGCGCGCGCGTGCTCGGCGTCACCGGCCCCCCTGGCGCGGGCAAGTCCACGCTGGTCAACGCGTTGATCGGTGAATGGCTCTCGCGCGGCGCCAGAATCGGCGTGGTGGCGGTCGATCCCTCGAGTCCCTTTTCCGGCGGCGCCATCCTCGGCGACCGCATCCGCATGGGCGAGCACCAGGCGAACGAGCGCGTGTTCATCCGCTCGCTCGCCTCGCGCGGCCATGGCGGCGGCCTGTCGCGCACTGCGGCGCGGGTGGTCGATCTGCTCGACGCGGCCGGCTACGATCACATCATCGTCGAAACCGTGGGCGCCGGGCAGTCAGAGGTTGAAGTGGCGGAAGTCGCCGACACGCGCCTCGTGGTCTGCCCGCCCGGCCTCGGCGACGAGGTGCAGGCGATCAAAGCGGGCATCCTCGAGATCGCCGATATTCTGGTGGTAAACAAAGCCGACCTGCCGCTTGCAGACCGCACCGAACGCGAACTGCTTGGCATGCTGTCGCTGCGGCATTACGATGCGTGGACGCCGCAGGTCGTGCGCACCGTCGCCACCAGCGGCCAGGGTGTGCCCGAACTCGCCGACCTGATAGCGCGGCATGCCGAAACCTGCGCCAGCCAGCGGCTGTCGCACGGAGGACGCGTGCGGCGCCTGATTGCCGCGAGCGCCGCAGACTGGGTGAAGCGGCGCATCGAAAGCCTGGCCAGCGTCGAATTCGAGCAGCTGTGCGCCCTCGTGCAGCGCGGCGAACTCGATTACGCCAGTGCCGACCTGCGCGCGATCGAACTTGCCCTGCGTGCCGAGAAGAAAGCTTGAACCGCCAGGAGCGCCAGGGATTCCCGGCCTCCATCCTGTGGGTGCTGGCGGCGCTCACCCTGGGCTGGGGCTTTAACTGGCCGATGATCAAGCTGGCGCTGTCGGAGTTGCCCGTGTTCAGCTTCCGCAGCATTTGTCTGCTGGGCGGCGCGGCGGGCCTGTACGCCATAGCGGCATACGCCAGGCTGCCGCTGCGAGTGCCGCGCGGGCAGTGGGGCAGGCTGCTGCTGATCGCGCTGTTCAACGTCACGGTGTGGAACGTATGCATCGCCTATGGAATCGGCTACATGTCTTCGGGCCGCGCGGCGATACTCGCCTACACCATGCCGCTGTGGAGCGTCCCGCTCTCGGCCTGGTTGCTGAAGGAACGCATTACCGCGCGCCGGATAGCCGGAGTCGGCCTGGGCATGGGCGGCATGCTGCTGCTGCTTTCGGTCGAGTTGCAGGCGGTGCAGGCCGCTCCCAAAGGCACTTTGCTGATGGTGTCGGGAGCCCTCAGTTGGGCCATAGGCACCGTGATGATGAAGCGCTATCCGGTCGACCTGCCGGTCACGTCGCTAACCGCATGGCAATTGTTGCTCGGCGGCATTCCGATCTATGCGGGCGCGCTCGCCTTCGACCTGCACGCCTTGCACCCGCTGACGCTGTGGCCGGCCGTCGCGCTCGCCTATAACGTCGTGGTCGCGTTCGTGTTCTGCCACTGGGCCTGGTACAAAATCGTCACCACCGTGCCGGTGGGCGTGTCCTCGCTGTCCTCGCTGATGACACCGGTAGTGGGCGTGTTCAGCGGCATGCTGGTGTTATCCGAACAGCCGCATTGGCAGGACTACGCGGCGCTCGCACTGGTGCTGCTCGCGCTCGCCACGGTGATGCTGCCGCCGGGTTCGATCCGCGGGTTGTTCAAGAAACAAACTCCTTGATTGGCAGAAAGGAGCTATTGCCAGTTCCAATTAATGGTTAATTCGCGCGCGCTGAAACGCGCGCCCTGCCAGGACGGGCGCGCGTTTTCAACGAAGCAGGCGCAGGATCCAGGTTCAGGCCGCGGCGGCGATCTTGGCAGGCGCGTCGTGGAACTGCTCCTCCTCGGTCGATCCATGCAAAGCCGTGGTCGAAGACTGTTTGCCCTGCACGACCTGGGTCAAAGCGTCGAAGTAGCCGGTGCCGACCTCGCGCTGATGCCGCGCCGCCGTGTAGCCATGCTGCTCGGCGGCGAATTCGGCCTCCTGCAGGCGCACGTATGCGGTCATCTGCTCGTGCGCATAGCCCTTTGCCAGCTCGAACATACCGTAGTTGATCGAGTGGAAACCGGCTAGCGTAATGAACTGGAACTTGTAGCCCATGGCGCCGAGTTCGCGCTGGAATTTCGCGATCGTTGCGGCATCCAGGTTCTTGCGCCAGTTGAACGACGGCGAGCAGTTGTAGGCGAGCATCTTGTTCGGATGGACCTTGCGGATCGCCTCGGCGAACTTCCTGGCGAAAGCAAGATCGGGTGTCCCGGTCTCGCACCAGATCAAGTCCGCGTAAGGCGCATAGGCAAGGCCGCGCGACACCGCCTGGTCGAAGCCCGCCCGCACGCGGTAATAGCCTTCCGCCGTGCGCTCGCCGGTGATGAACGGTTTGTCGTTCTCGTCGACGTCGCTGGTGACCAGCGTCGCGGCTTCGGAGTCGGTGCGCGCGAGCAACACGGTGGGCACGCCCATGACGTCCGCCGCGAGCCGCGCTGCGATAAGCTTTTGCACCGCTTCCTGCGTCGGCACCAGCACCTTGCCGCCCATGTGGCCGCATTTCTTGACCGACGCCAACTGGTCCTCGAAGTGCACGCCCGCGGCGCCGGCCTCGATCATCGCCTTCATCAGCTCGTGCGCGTTCAGCACGCCGCCGAAACCCGACTCCGCGTCGGCCACGATAGGCGCGTACCAGTCGACCGAATGGTCGCCCTCGGCATGATGCAGCTGGTCGGCGCGCATGAGCGCGTTGTTGATCCGGCGCACCACGCTGGGGACGCTCGACACCGAGTACAGCGATTGATCGGGGTACATTTGGCACGAGTCGTTTCCGTCCGCCGCGACCTGCCAGCCCGACAGGTAGATGGCCTTCAATCCCGCCTTCACCTGCTGCATCGCCTGATTGCCGGTCAGCGCACCCAGTGTGTTGACGAAAGGCGTGGTGGTAAGCAGGCGCCACAGCTTGTCGGCGCCGCGGTGCGCCAGGGTATGTTCGATGGTCACCGACCCGCGCAGGCGAAACACGTCCTCGGCCGTATAGCCGCGCTTGACGTCGCGCCAGCGCGGGTTCTCTTTCCAGTCTTCCTCGATCGCGTCGATTGCGGCAACGTGCTTTTTGATCATGTCAATCTCCTGAGGTGTTGAAGTAGTGAGCGCAGATTAATGCGAGGAATGTGTGAAATCCACAGAATAAAAGTTGACAGTGTCAATTTGACAGAATTAAACTTGCGTGACTTCACAGCGGCGTTTTTACTGGACGGGCGCAAGATGGAACGAATCGACAGGAACAACCACTTCCTCGGGGCGAAGCTGCGCACCCTGCGCAAGGAGCACCGCATTACGCTCGACGATCTGTCCGCGCGCTGCGCCCAGATCGACCCGCAGTCCGCGCCGTCGGTGTCCTACCTCAGCATGATCGAAAGCGGGCGCCGCAGTCCCTCTCAAGCGGTGCTTGCGCTGATCGCGAGCGTGTTCCAGCGCAAACCAACGTGGTTTCTCGACCAGAACGCGGAGTACGCGCCGGCCATCCGCGAAAAGGCGGCTGGCGGCGCGGCGGGGATTCCGTTTGAGCCTTCGTTTCTCTTTTCCAAGAGCCTGCTGCAGGCTGCGATCCCAGAGCTTTTGTCGCAAACCGGAACCACAGGGCGTCAGTTCGCGCACCTGTTGATCCGCGCGCATCAGGAGATTTCGCACAACGAGTTTCCCGATCTGGAACGCGCCGCCGAAAAGGTCGGCAAGCGGGCGTTCCCGCTCAAGGTCGACGACCTGATGGCGTTATGCAAGCGCCATGGCCTTGAGATTCGCTGGTTCGAGCGCAAACCCGTGCTCGCGCGGGACAACGACCACGACGTGCGCAGCGTGATCCGGTCTTTTTTCGAACCCCCCGGCACCGTTTATCTGAATAAGGCTTTGCAGTCGGATCCGGCGCGCCTGAAGTTCGATTTGGCGTCTCACATCGGGCATAAGCTGCTGCATGGAGGAGACGGCTTGAAATCACCCCATGCCAGCGGCGGGGAAATGGGTGAAAGCCCGGACAGCGGCTCCCCCTTCCATGCCGGCATCGAGGCGCGGGATGTCCTGCTCGCTTGGCGAGACTTCGAATGCAGCTTCTTCGCCGGCGCGCTGCTCTGCCCGAAAGTACCGTTCCGCCGCTTCCTGACGAGAGAACGATATCGGATCGAGGCGAGTCGAAAGATCGAGTTGACGCCCTCGGTCATCATGCGGCGGATGACGAAGGTGTCGCCTTACCCGTATTGGCACTTTTTTGACGCGAATGCGCCGGGGCGCCTGCGCGCGGTGTACCGGGGCAACGGCATCCCGCTACCGTGGGGCAACATGGCGCAGGCAACAGACCCCTGCCCGCATTGGGCCGTGTTCCAAATGTTCGGCAATGCAAAGAACGACTCGACTTCGCAGATTTCCGTACTCAGGGAAAACGACCAGTGGCAACTCTATTGCTGCCACACGCTGCGCACGCGCGACATGGCGGGGACGCCGCACGTGCTTTCGGTAGGAATCGATCTGGCGCCTGCGCTTTCCTCGAACGAGGCCAGCGGAGCCGAGATTGTGAACAGCATCGGAGAAGACTGCTTTGGCAAAGGAGGCCAGGCAAAGATAGGCCGCGCTGCAGCAGAGGCCATCCGCGCAGTTGCCAATATTCTCAGCATTGCCTGGGTTGAGGAGTCCCTGAAACAACCTGCCCGCATAATCTGCCCGCGCAGCTCACGCTGTCCGCGCCAAGGACAATGCAACGTCGCACCGGCGACGCGCGCCCGGGACATTACTGACGTCAAAC
>Ga0182021_10010622_pt1 | contig 10914 bp, 11 predicted proteins | sample 612E3MmetaG_FD_120493 | JGI IMG/M metagenome (GOLD analysis project Ga0182021, IMG submission 120493) | Permafrost microbial communities from Stordalen Mire, Sweden - 612E3M metaG (Illumina Assembly) | ecosystem: Environmental > Terrestrial > Soil > Wetlands > Permafrost | place: Sweden...
GCGACCCCTTCGGGGTCCTCGGGCGGGCCTTCCTCCGGCACTTCCCGGAGACGCTCCAGCGTCCGGCCTGCGGAGTCCATCCCCGTTCCACCCTTCTGGGGGACCCGGGTAATTGAGGAGGTCTCTCTGGATGAGGTCTTTGCGTTCGTGAACGAAGTGGCACTGATCCGCGGACAATGGCAGGTGCGGAAGGGAAAGCTGAAAGAAGAGGAATACCAGAGCCTCTTGAAGGAGAAAATTTTCCCCGAGTACACCGCGCTCAAGGAAGAGATTAAGCGGGAGGGGTTGCTCAGGCCGAAGGCGGTCTACGGCTACTTTCCGTGCAACTCCGACGGCGACGATCTCATCATTTACGGCACCGGAAGCGCGATCGGCCCCCCTGCTTCCGCTCTGGATACTGCTGCGACTCCAGAACTGGTCGAGCTGACCCGCTTCACGTTCCCCCGGCAATCCGGCGATCGCTTTCTCTGCCTCTCCGACTATTTCGCCGCCATTGGCTCGGGGAGGACGGATGTGGTGGCATTCCAGCTCGTCACGATGGGACGGGCCGCTTCCGAGCATTCGGCGGAGCTCTTCAGCGGCGGGGACTACAAAAAGTACCTCTATTTCCACGGGCTCAGCGTGGAATCCACAGAAGCGATGGCCGAGCTCTGGCATAAGAAAATCCGCGAAGAGCTCGGCATCGCCGGCAAAGACGCACCAGATATGCGCCGGCTGTTCTCGCAGGGATACGAGGGATCCCGGTACAGCTTCGGATATCCCGCCTGTCCGAACCTCGAAGACCAGACCAGGCTCTTCACGCTCCTCCACGCCGAGCGGATCGGCGTGCAGCTCACGGATGAATTCTCACTCGATCCCGAGCAGAGCACCAACGCCATCATCGTCCACCACCCCGAAGCCCGTTACTTCATCATCAAGTGATCCCGGTGCCGGCTCAGTTCGAACGCCGGACACACCCCCGCTGAACTCAAATCTTCAATTTCAGCGCGATATTCCGGACACATTCCGCTTCTGATGCATTCCGGCCGGGTCTGCGGGGAGATCGATTGCTTGCTATTCCCTTGGTTTTTGCGTATGTTTTCGCATACGAGAGGATTTTGGACGGAAGAGTATTGAGCTTTTCTACACCCTCCATCCTGTCGAAGGAATTGTGTTCTTTCTGAGTGATCCGGATGATCCCGAGGGCTGCGCGTATTCCGGAGTCCCATGAGACAGATGTGATACACGATTCGAGATTACAAACACGGAGGTATTGAGAATGTCAACGAAGATCACCGAGGAATGCATTAACTGCGGCGCGTGCGAGCCCGAGTGCCCGAACACCGCAATCTATGCCGGCGGCGTGCAGTACGAATACGAAGGGAAGATGCACGACGCCCTTTCCGCAGATTTCTATTATATCGTCCCGGAGAAGTGCACCGAGTGTGTGGGGCATTTCGACCAGGAGCAGTGCGCCGCAGTCTGTCCGGTGGACTGCTGCGTGCCCGATCCTGACCGAGTGGAATCCGAAGAAGCTCTCTTTGGCCGCGCGAAGCTGATCCATCCCGAGCGCGAGTTCGCTCAGCTCGGGCCGGCAACGTCACATTTCCAGAAGGTGTAGGAGCGCCGCCGGCGCACGCAATCCCGCCCGGCGGGATCTTGTTGCACGTGTTCATGGTCGGCCCTGGTTCCTAAGGGCCGACTTTGTTCTTTCAACCCACTCTCCTTGTCATCTCCGGGTGACCAGCGATGCGGATCGGCAGGTACGACGTCCACTCAATCGACACAGGGCGCTTTGCGCTGGATGGGGGGGCGATGTTCGGGGTGGTGCCCCGTCCCCTCTGGCAGAAAACGAATCCCCCCGACGAGAAGAACCGCATCTGCATGGCGGCGCGCGCCCTTCTGATCCTCGGTGAGAACCGGCGGATTCTCGTGGACACCGGAAACGGCGTGAAGTATTCAGAGAAGCAGACTGCCATCTACCGGTTTGAAGCTCCCCCGGGGGCTGCGGAGGCCGCCCTCGCGCGCTATGGACTGTCACCCGGTGACATCACCGATGTTATCCTGACGCACCTCCATTTCGACCATGCCGGAGGATCCACCCTCCCTTCACCCTCTGGAATAGTACCTGCCTTCCCGAACGCGCGGTACGTCGTGCAGCGCGATCACTGGAATGCCGCTCTCCATCCCTCGGAACGCGACCGTGCAAGTTTCTTCCCGGACGACTACATGCCGCTCCGCCGTGAGGGGCTGCTCGAACTCATTGACGGGGAAGGGGAGCTGTTTCCGGGGATTGTCGTCCGTCTCTTCCATGGCCACACCACCGCCCTCCAGGCCCCTCTCATCTCCGGCGGCGGCAGCACCCTGCTCTTCTGCGCCGACCTGATCCCGATGGTCCCGCACGTTCAGCTTCCCTGGATTATGGGCTACGACCTGCGCCCTCTGGTAACCCTGGAGGAGAAGCGGGCCGTCCTTACGGCGGCAGCGGACGAAGGGTGGATTCTTGCGCTCGAGCACGATCCGCAGGCAGAGGCCGTTACGGTGGTGCGGGGTGAAAGGGGATTCGGCGTTGACCGGACACTTTCTCTTGACTGATGAGGGATTCAGACCCGTGGCCCGGCTCTCGGAGCTTCGTGAAGGGCACGCGAGAAAGGTGGAGGTGGATGACCTGGAGGTCGCCCTGTGGCGTGTTGGAGGGCGGGTCTATGCCATCGGCAATGTCTGCGCCCATCAGCATTTCTCTCTCCTGCACCAGGGCATCCTGGAGGGGCTGACGGTCGGTTGTCCGATGCATGGTTGGAGGTATTCACTGGAAACGGGGCTGGCCCTTGAAGGAAGCGGCCGGGTACCCGTCTACCGGGTCATGATGAAGGGGGACACGGTGCTGGTCTCCCTGGCAGCGGAGGGGTGATGCGATGATGAAGGGGGTTTCGGAACGGGTCAAGGAGAAGGTGCTTTCGCTGGGGTTCTCTCACGCCGGCATAGCACCGGCCGGTCCGCTTGAGGAGGAGGCCGTCCATCTCCGAGAGTGGCTGGCGCGCGGGTACCAAGCCTCGATGGCATGGATGGAACGGAGCTCACGGGAGGACCCCCGCAGGGTTCTCTCCGGCGCACGCTCAGTCATCGTGACTGCCATGAACTACTACACGCCCGTCCGGCACCAGGAAGAAGCCGGAGTGGGGAAGGTTTCCCGGTACGCCTGGGGCGAGGACTACCACCGGGTGGTCTTGAGGAAACTGAACGAGCTGCAGGCGTGGGTTGAGAAGGAATTCCCTGGCGAGCGGGCGCTGGCCTACGTGGACACAGGGCCTCTTGCGGAGAAAGCTCTGGCAGTCCGTGCCGGAATTGGCTGGCAGGGCAAACACACGAATGTGATCACGACCGATCGGGGTTCATGGGTATTTCTGGGGGAAGTGGTGACCACACTTGATATTCCCCAAGACGTTCCCGCCCTGGACCATTGCGGCAGCTGCACGCTGTGTATCGAAGCGTGCCCCACGGGTGCGATTGTCGAGCCGTATGTTGTCGACTCTGCCCGGTGCCTCTCATATCTGACGATCGAGCACCGGGGCCCGGTGAACCAGCCTCCCGCATACGAGGGGTGGATTTACGGCTGCGACATCTGCCAGGATGTTTGTCCCTGGAACGAAAAATTCGCGCAGCCCTCTTCCGAACCGGCATTTCAGCCCCGCCAGGGGAATGTTGCGCCGCGTCTGGAGGAGTGGGAGAAGATGACGGAGGAGGGATTCCGCGAGAAGTTTGCGGGGAGTCCGATCCGGCGTGCGAAGTGGGAGGGGCTCCTTCGCAACGTGCGGATTGTGCAGGCCCAGCAGCCCGGGACGGCACGGGAAGTCTGACAGAACGGTCTGACCACGCAGTCTGACTGAACAGTCTGATCCCGCTTCGCGGGATCTGGCTTCACCGTCCCGCAAGATTTCATCCCGGGCCGACAGACCGAAAATTCCTCCTGGAATGGTGGACAAAGCGGCTTGACTGCGAAGCGGTTGCAGTAACACAACCCCGATGACCCTCTTTGGCCTCTCGCACCATCTTATGAATAGAGCTCTTCACGATCAAGGGAAACTGATGGCAAAGCACCACAAGCTGATCATTATCGGATCCGGGCCGGCGGGACTGACGGCTGCGCTCTATGCAGGGCGCGCCAATCTTGCCCCGGTCGTCTTTGAAGGGGTGCAGCCGGGAGGCCAGTTGACGATCACCACCGAGGTCGAGAACTACCCCGGTTTCCCCGACGGGATCACGGGCCCGGTGCTCATGGATCTCATGCGCGCTCAGGCTCAGCGTTTCGGAGCGCAGTCGCTCTTCCAGGATGTCACCAGAGTTGATTTCGGCTCCAGGCCGTTCCGACTCTGGAGCGGTCAGGAGGAGTTCCTCTCTGACGCTGTGATTATTTCCACGGGCGCCTCCGCGAAATGGCTGGGCATTCCTTCGGAGATTCAGTTCATGGGTTACGGGGTCTCGGCCTGCGCGACATGCGACGGCTTTTTCTTCAGAGGGCTCGAAGTTGTCGTCGTGGGGGGAGGTGACACGGCCATCGAAGAGGCGATGTTCCTGACGAAGTTCGCAAGCAAGGTGACGATCATCCACAGGCGTGACGCCCTTCGCGCATCGAAGATCATGCAGGAGAAGGCGATCAAGAATCCGAAGATCGCATTCGTGTGGGATTCGGTGATCGAGGAAATCCTGGGGAAGACCGAAAATGGAAGGAAGAGCGTTACCTCTGTCCGGCTCCTGAACACAAAAACCGGAGAGGAGAGCCTCCTGAAGGCCGACGGAGTCTTCATGGGTATAGGACACAAACCGAACACCGGATTGTTTGCGGGGCAGGTAGAGATGGATTCAGTGGGGTATATCCTGACGTTCCTGGGGGGAACGCGCACAAGTGTGCCGGGGGTTTTTGCGGCAGGGGATGTTGCGGACAGCATCTACCGGCAGGCGATAACTGCGGCGGGTTCGGGTTGCAAGGCAGCTATAGACGCCGAGAAATGGCTGGAGAGCCAGCACGACTGATTCTGACTGATTTCGAGAAAAGCCACAGGAGGATTGCCTCTCTTGTGGCTCTTATGTCAGTACCAGGTCAATTTGGCACATATTCATGTTAGAAATGTCATGCTATGTATGACATATAGTGTGTACATTATTGACATATTGGCGTACAACGAGGCACATGACTCCTGGCGCTTTGCAGCAGATCTAGTTAAGCTATGTTAAATGAATATGTTGCAGGGTTATTGTGGAATTTGGCATGTCGGTTGCTTGATACCTTCTCAAACAAGGAGAGAACCATCGACTGGCTCTCATACACGAATCTCAATGTCATAGCAAGTGACAATCATTCTGTCGTATTGAAGGAGGGAGAAGCAATGACGCTGACAGTATTTGACAATCTTCTGAATCTCGAGCGGGAAGTGGGCAGAATCTTTGGCGGGCTCGACAGTCCGTCGTATCCCCCGCTTGAGAGGCGGTTTCCCTCGCTGGATGTTGCAGACAATGGGAATGAGACCGTCCTCACCGCCGACATGCCCGGCGTTCGCCGGGAGGATCTGAAAATCAGGATCGACAACAATGTGCTCACCCTGAGTGGCAACAGGCCGAAGCAAACGCTCCCGGAGGGAGGGTCCTGGATCCGAAACGAGACCTGGGATGGCGCATTCAGCCGTTCGATCCAGTTGCCGCGGCTGGTCAAAGCGGATTCCATCACGGCCGAACTGAACAACGGCGTGCTTCGGATTGTGGTGCCGAAGGCCGAGGAGGCGAAAGCGCGGCAGATTGAGGTCAAGGTGAATTGACCCGTCCTCACGGACGCCTCTGGTTCGCGGCGGGATCCCCGGTCCTGGTGGGAGCCGGGGGGTCCCGCCGCACACGTATGAGAAAATGAGGATTCTATGGCGCAGAAGGAACAAGAAAACACGCAATCAGCATCTCCGGTGCCGCGTGCAGTCGCCGTGCTGGCGTTGCGCAACACAGTCTTCTTCCCCCGCCAGGTCGTGCCGCTGACGGTGGGCCGTGAGGTCAGTGTCAAGGCCATCGAAGAGGCGGCGAAAGACGACGGCATGCTCGCCATCGTGGCGCAGAACGACGAGTCGGTGGAAAGGCCTTCCGAGAAAGACATCCATTGGGTCGGTACGCTGGCGAAGGTCTTGAAAACCTTCACGCTGGCCGACGGGACCCGAAGCGTTCTGGTGCAGGGCCTCCGCCGCGTCCGGCTTCTTTCGATCCTCCACACCGATCCCTACATCCGGGCGGTTGTCCGCGATATCGAAGAGCCGGCCACAGGAGGAATGGAGGTGGAGGCCATGGCCTCCAACCTGAAGAGCCAGTTCAAGAAGGCGGTCGAGCTCTCCCCGCAGCTCTCCGATGAGCATCTCATGGTTGTTCTCAACATGGAGGAGCCGCTGGCGGTGGCGGATGTCATCGCCTCGTCCCTGCCTGTGAGCGTGTCGGAGAAGCAGGAGATCCTCGAGAGTTCCGAGGCGCGCCACCGGCTGGAGCGCGTCATGCTGGCGCTCGCCAGGCTTATCCAGAAGCTGGAGCTGGGCACCAAGATCCAGTCGGAGGTCCAGGAAGAAATAGGCAAATCACAGCGTGAGTTCCTCCTCCGCGAACAGATGAAGGCGATCAAGAAGGAGCTGGGAGAGGACGAGGGGAACGTCGAGCTGGCCGAGATGAGAAAACGTGTTGAGGAGGCGAAGCTGAGCGGAGAAGCGAAGACGGCCGTCGACAAGGAGATGAGAAAGCTCTCTCAGATGAACTCCGCCTCGCCCGAATACACGGTCTCCCGCAACTACCTCGACTGGATCCTGGACCTCCCCTGGTCGGCAGGCACCCAGGACACGCTCGAGATCCCGCACGCGAGGGAAGTCCTGGAAAGGGACCACTACGGCCTCGACAAAGTGAAGAAGAGGATCCTCGAGTACCTGGCGGTGAGGAAACTGAAGAACGACATGCGGGGCCCGATCCTTGCCCTGGTGGGCCCGCCCGGGGTCGGCAAGACGTCGCTGGGGCGGTCCATTGCGAACGCTCTCGGTAGGAAATTCGTGCGTATCTCGCTGGGCGGTGTCCATGACGAGGCCGAGATCAGGGGCCACCGGCGCACCTACATCGGCGCGCTGCCGGGCAGGATCATCCAGGGATTGAAGAAGGCAGGATCCAACAACCCCGTCTTCATGCTGGACGAGATCGACAAAGTGGGACAGGATTTCCGGGGCGACCCGTCATCGGCGCTGCTGGAAGTGCTGGACCCCGAGCAGAACTTCTCCTTCAGCGATCACTATCTGGAGATCCCGTTTGATCTGTCGAAGGTGATGTTTATCGCCACGGCGAACATGATGGATACAATTCCTCCTCCTCTGCGCGACAGGATGGAGATCATCGAGATCCCGAGCTACGTCGAGGACGAGAAGCTGCATATTGCGCGCACGTTCCTCCTGCCCAAGCAGCGGAAAGAGCACGGACTGACTGCCGAGCAGCTGGAGATCGACGACGAGGCGCTGCGCCTCCTCATCTCAGGGTACACCCGGGAAGCGGGGGTGCGGACTCTTGAACGGACTATTGCCGCCGTAGCCCGCGGCGTGGTCAGGGAGATCGCCGAGGGCACGCGCGACCGTGTGACCGTGACGCGCGACGCGCTGTCGCGCTACCTGGGCCAGCAGAAGTTCTTCCCCGAGGTTTCCGAGCGGATCAACCGTGCCGGGATTGCCGTCGGCCTCGCCTGGACCCCGGTAGGGGGAGACATCCTCTTCGTGGAAGCCACGCAGATGAAGGGGACAGGCAAGCTGATCCTGACCGGACAGCTCGGCGACGTGATGAAGGAGTCGGCGCAGACCGCCCTCAGCTTTATCGGGTCGAATGCCCGGAAACTCGGCATTCCGGAGGATTTCCGGTCCCAGATGGATATCCATATACACGTTCCTGCCGGCGGGATCCCCAAAGACGGACCTTCGGCCGGCGTGACAATGCTGACTGCCCTGACCTCGCTTCTTACCGGAAGGCTCGTGCGCAACGATCTCGCCATGACGGGTGAAATCACATTGCGGGGAGCCGTGCTGCCCATCGGCGGAGTAAAAGAGAAGATTCTTGCGGCGCACCGGGCGGGGATCAAGACCATCCTCCTTCCGGAGCGGAACCGGCTCGACCTGGAGGAGGTTCCGAAATCGGCCCTCGGGGGGAGCATGCAGTTCCACTTCGTCAGGGAGATGAGCCAGATCCTGGATCACGCTCTGTTGTCGGAAGAGGAGTCGCGAAAACAGGCCGTCTCGTCCCAGCTTGATCTCCAGCCGATGGCGGTCAACTGACAGGTTGTCCCGCGAGGAGAGCCACCCGGCTCTCCTGGCGGGGCTCTTTGTCTGTCGTGCAGGCGGGGAGGTCCCCATCCCCTGTGCGCGGGCAGAGCATAACCAGGAAATTAAATCCCCCCCCGTTGACATTTTCCCTCCTCTTTCGTATAATTTAAAGCAAATCAACAAGTTACAGCCCTCCTATCAACCATGTCCAAATCCACGAAGTGGTTCTTGATCATTCTCTCCGCCCTTGCCGTTATCGCTCTCGGATTCATCGTGGTTTTCGTGGTTCTGTTCTCCGGGGCCGGCGAGTCGACCGAAACAGTCGTCAGCGGGAGCGGCGAGAAGATCGCGATCGTCGAGCTCAAAGGGGTGATCGTCACCTCCGAGGATGTTGTCCGGCAGCTCAAGAAATTCCGCGACACGCGGAACGTTCGCGCCATCCTCCTGCGTGTTGATTCGCCCGGAGGGGGCGTGGTTGCGAGCCAGGAGATGTACGAAGAGGTGAAGAAAACGAGGGACAGCGGCAAGCCCGTTGTCGTTTCGATGGGTGCCCTTGCCGCGAGCGGCGGATATTATGTCTCGTGCGGCGCCTCGGAGATCGTTGCCAACCGGGGTACGCTCACCGGGAGCATCGGGGTCATCTCCGAATTCCTCCAGTTGCAGCAGGCGATGAGCAAGCTTGGCGTGGACGTCAAGACGATAAAGTCCGGGAAGCTGAAGGATGCCGGCTCTCCGACGCGCGCCATGAATGATGCCGACCAGCAGTACTTCCAGGGCCTGATAGACGATGTTCACCGGCAATTCATCAGTGTCGTTGAGAACGAACGGAAGCTCAAGCACGAGGATGTCGTTGCGATGGCGGACGGGCGGGTCTTCACGGGGGAACAGGCGGTCCTCCGGCACCTCGTGGACACGCTCGGAACGTACGAAGACGCCATCAGGATCACCGCCAACCTTGTGGGCATCAAAGGAGAACCCGCTTTGATCAGGGAGCGGCACAGGCAGTCCCTCATCCAGTCGTTCATGGGGGATGCCGGTGAGTCGCTGAAAGAGATCAAGCAGGAGCTTCTGGATCGGCCCGTGATGTCGTTCCGCTTCACGCAGCCTTAACGCCGCTTCTTCAGGACAAACCCTTTTCTCTTCACACCTACATGGAGGGCACGTTGACTAAGGCGGACATTGTCGACACGATTGCCAGCGCCACCGGTCTGACGAAGGTCGAGACTGAGGCGGTGGTGGACGGCTTCATTTCCACCGTTATCAACGCGATGAAGGAGGGGAGGAATATCGAAATCCGCGGCTTCGGCAGCTACAAAGTGAAGAAGCGCAAGGGACGCGTTGCCCGCAATCCGCGGACCGGCGAACAGGTGATGGTAGGGGAACACTGGGTGCCGTTGTTCAAGGTTTCGAAAGAGGTCAAGAGCCTCGTGAACGAAAACATGCAGAAAGTGTCGGCGCAGGACGCCGGCATCGCCGGTACGAAAGGGTAGGGGAGAATCGGGATGGCTCTGGCAAAGCTGACCTGTGGAGCGTGCGGTGCGCCCCTTTCTCTGCAGGACACAGTCTGTCCGAAGTGCAAGACCCACGTCGTACTCCCCGGAGGTACGGAATTTACTGCTGGCGCGGGTCGTGCCGCCAGCGGGGAACGCAATGCTGGCCCGGGACGCGCTGCAGGTGCGAAGGGCATTGCGGGTGCGGGACAGGCCGGAGAGGCGGGGAGGGATGCACCCGCCTGCCCCGTGTGCGGTCACAAGAACAGTCCCACGACCGTGTACTGCGAATCCTGCGGGGCAGGGCTTTTGCCCTCGGGCGCCCGGAAGATGGTGATGAAGCGTGAGGGGGGGCCACCCAGGGGTGCGGCAAGGCGTTCACAGGCGAGTCAGGTCAGGGACGTCCCGCGAAAGGATCCCTGGCCCTATGTGGCCCTTGTCGCTATCGTTACGCTTGTCGCGGTGGTGGTGTATACGCAGTGGGACAGGACGCCAGCCAGCTCCGGCCCGCCGCAGGTGACACAGGGGACTGCAACTCCAGAGACGGTTGATCCCGCCGCTCTCCTCCGTCTTGAACAGGCGGTCGAGTCCGATCCGAACGATGAGCAGTCGCTGCTCCATCTGGCGAATCTTCTTCAGGACAACAGACAATTCGCCCGGGCAGTAGACCATTACACCAGGTATCTTGCCCTCCGTCCGAAGGATGCCGACGCCAGGGTGGACATGGGTATCTGCCTGTATCAGATGGGGCTGGCGGATTCGGCGCGGGCGGTCTCGCTGTTCACGACTGCCATCCGGGAGATGCGGACGGCATACGCGGAGACTCCCGGTCATCAGCCCGCCGCATTCAACATCGGTATTGTGTATTTGCAGTTGGGGAACCTGGATTCCTCGAACGCCTGGTTCAAGCGCACGGCGGCCATCAACAAATCATCGGATCTGGGAACGCGTGCGCAGAGAATTCTGGAACAACATCTGAACGCCAAGTAGCATACAGAAAGGAGGGTCCATGCCCAGCGGCAAAAAGCGCAAGCGTCACAAGATGGCAACACACAAGCGGAAGAAGCGCCTGAGAAAGCAGCGTCACAAGAAGAAGAATCGCTAGACCCGTGTCCCACTGCTGTTGCGGGCCTGTCCCGCGC
>Ga0182021_10010624_pt1 | contig 10913 bp, 11 predicted proteins | sample 612E3MmetaG_FD_120493 | JGI IMG/M metagenome (GOLD analysis project Ga0182021, IMG submission 120493) | Permafrost microbial communities from Stordalen Mire, Sweden - 612E3M metaG (Illumina Assembly) | ecosystem: Environmental > Terrestrial > Soil > Wetlands > Permafrost | place: Sweden...
AAGTACAGTTTAGAACAGAAAAGGTTGGAAATGTATAGAAAAGGTTGTTTAGGAGAACGTTATTTTGCCGTTAACTGATCAAGTTACATTTAAAGTTCAGTTGCAAAATCAGAATCGACTTCAGGTACCTAGAATTGTTCGATGGCAATATAAAATAGAGCCTTCTCAAATAATGAAGGTAAATTTAAGAGTACATGAATTGGTTTTTTCGGAGAGTTTTTTGGCTAAGATGCTGCCAGATGGTCGAATACCCGTTCCCAGATTTGTTATAGTCTTGCTGCAGCAAAGTACTGATAATCTAAAATCTTTCTTCCTTGAAGTTACTCTTGAACCTGTGGGATAGTTTTGGTCTGAGTTATGAAATTGTGGTAGGTTTGGTTAGGACAACATTAAAGTTCCTGCAACGCGCAGTTTTGCTCCCTCAAGATACATCAAGACTGCTTTGTCATTTGGGCCGTAGATAAGTGGTTTATCCAGCGTGAAAGTTAGAGCTGGTTTTTTCACGTCGCCGCCATCCGCTACATCTTCTACTTTAGCAGTTATAAATTGTGTCCAGTGACCAATATGCATAACCATGCCTTGCTTTAGTGGCATCTGCCAATACTTAACCAAAGAAGCTTGCGTTTTCAGAGTTATGGTGCTCTTGATTGAAGGATCATTTGTTAAAACTGCTCCTCGGTCTAAATCTTCAACTTCAATGTTTTTTAGTGCGAGCCCAACGCGGTCGCCTTCGCCTGCAAGGTCAAATTCGTCATCGTGCTTTTGGATAGAGCGAACTTGCGCAGTTTTTAGTCCAGGAAGAACTTTTAGGGTTGAATGTTTCTGAATTATTCCGCTCGTAACTACACCCAGTACAACGACGCCTACGCCCTTAACGTTAAAAGCATGATCAACAGGCACTGTTCCAGTCGCCTGCTGCCCAACGGAAATTACGGTTGGTTTTTGTTTTGCTGCTTCAGACAATAGTTTTTCTCTTAAAACCGTCGGGTCATCTGACATGAATTCGAATGTTTCCAGGCTTGTTCCTTTGATTAAAGGCTCGATTTTTTCTTTGGTAATGTAATTTCTTAAAACAAAGTAGCCACTTCTTACGTCTGCGCACTGTAGCATTACAAGGCATTCCCCGAAAGTGGCGTCAATTTGGTCGACGATTACTATGGCTTGTTTGGATAGGGAGACAGCGTAGAAGAGGGGAGCTAATCGTTCAGGGTAGCGTTCTGGTTCAATTAAAGTTACGGTGTCTTCGCCTTTTTTTATGTTGTAGAATGTTATGTCTGTTGACGTGCCTTTTTTGCCAAGATTTGCGCTGTATCCTAAAGCGCCAAGAACTGCGACTGTGATGTTTCCCATACGATCAACCTGTGATTTACCGCATTTTCTATCCTCGCCTTAGAGATAAGCATTATGAAAACCTTATCCAGTTTTCAGATAAGAAACATTGGCGCCTCAACTGATGTACGGAAAGGTTCTTAAGGTATTGGGTATTTCTCCTAACGGAAATAGCAGTCAAAATCACAGTAAAACACAAAGCATAGCACCATTTAAGCGTGGGAGTTAGTTTGTGTGAACTGAAAAGGTTAAAATAGTCCGATGAAGAGGTGAAAAGGTATGGAAAATATTTACGCAGCGATGCTCCTTCACAAGGCAGGTAAAGAAATAAACGAAGATTCAGTAACAAAAGTTCTCACAGCAGCAGAACTCACAGTTGACCCAATACAAGTAAAAGCACTCGTAGCATCCCTCAGCGAAGTAAACATTGAAGAAGCAATAAAGGCCGCACCAACAATGATGGCAGCCGCTCCAGTAGCAGCTCCAGCAGGCGCAGCAGCATCAACAGCAGCCCCTCCAGAAGACAAGAAGAAGAAAGCTGAAGAAGAAAAAGCCAAAGAAGAAGCAGCACTAGAAGGATTAGGCGCCCTATTCGGGTAAATCAGCCTCAACTTTATTTTTAATCAATTTTTCCCAAAATATTTTATTTATTTAGATTTCAGTTAATCGATTTTTCATAATATTGAAACCTTTATTTGTTGACGTTAAAAAGTCGTTTTTCGGTTCTAGCCTCTACTTAAAAGCAAAATTAGGGTTAAAACCAAAAAATCATCTCAACTAACCTTTTCATAGAGGCGGAAAAAGATGTGTCTGTTCTGAACTCTATCAACCCCCACTAAGCATTTAAAAAAGTAGTTAAAAAACTGAAATGCAAGCTAAATTTTTATTCAACTATTCCACCGCTGGGAGGCAACTCTTCAAATGGTTGTGGAGCAACTGGCGGCGCAACGACTTTTTTGCGTCTTTCAGACAGTAACTTCCAAGCTATGACAGGTGCCCAGCCGCTGATAATCATGACAGTTCCTGGGAAACCACCTATGTTTCGCCCAACGATGGGTATAAGATCTTTTATGATATCACCAAGGAAGAATTCCCAAATGCCGAAAGCCAAAGCCATTGCAACAGCGGCTGTAAAAGCCGTTTTTTTACCGAACTTATTGAATGTTTGAACTGCAAGGACACCGGCAAAGAAAAAGTCACCTAAACCAAGCCCTCTGTACAAGATGCCTGCAGACGAGGTAATGGTGGGTATGTTTGGCAAATAAACTAGCACTGGCAAGCCAAGACCGGTGAATGTGTGTGCGGCACCAACCATCACTGGAGTAACTATTACCAAAATGATATCCAAAAGTGTCAATAGCACAGCAAAGAGACCCACGGTTTTCCAGCTAAACAGAGAGCTAAGGTACAGAATTATCAAAATTGCAAATGTGAACCCGAAGACATCCATAAGAAAAGGAGCCCACACCTGTAGGCTACCATTATAAATGTTAAAGATGCCGCTAAAGAATACGAATAACAACACAAAGATTGCTGGAGGCTGAACCGCCAAATACCACCGCTCTTTAGAGGATATCTTTTTCTGTTCAAGAACTATAGCGGCAAAGCAAAAGAGTGCGAACCCAAAAAATGCGGCTGCCCTTACGATGGTTATGCCGTCTTGAAGTGGACCTAAAAAGCTGGCAAATCCAGCAATCAAGCCTGCAACTCCAAAACCAATAGAAAGCAATTGTGCTCTTATTTTCGCGAGATTAGAGAAGATGTATGAAAATGTGTAGAGCAAGATAGTGTAAGATGAGAGAAAGAATACAAGCAGAATGGTCGGGAAAACGTTTCCAGGGTTAATTATTGAAGTGTATGCTATTGCAGAAACTACGATTGCAATAAAGACGACAAGGAGAATTATGTCCTTTGGCTGGAACTCTTTTTCTTCAACTGTTGCCATCAGTTTTCCTTGAGCACGTTTGTTTAAAATCAAAGCAACAACAACGACGGTGAACAGCGCAATCGGCATGGCAATGTCAAGGGAGGGCATAGAAAGCAAAGTAATCAACGCACCATTTATTTGTTTAGTTTAAAAACAAAAAACACCCAGAAGCTCTTAACTACTAAGATTAAGTGGGCAGGCGCTTTTTAGCTATTGAAAATAGTTTAGAAAAAAGTTTCTTAGCAGAATAGCAAAAGGGAGAACATTAACAAACCCAAAATGCAAAAGATTAGTTAATAATTAAAGTAAACATTCAAGATAGCTAGTGAAGCTAAAAGAGCTTCTTCAGTTCGAACTGTTGCGGTACCCTGCTCAGGAATAGTATTCACAACAAAATCAACTATTGATTCAAGTTTTGCGCCTTCCGTTTTGGCAATTTCATGCAGACCACGCGAGGGGGCACCGAACGCGAGTAAAACCTGTTGACAGCGGCCCCATTTTTTCCCAATTTCACCTGCAACAGAGGTGAATTTAATGCCAAGTTTAGCGGTGGCAATGGTTAATTCAAACTCTGAATCCTTCACGAATTGCGTAAAAGATCGTTCTTCAACATGAACGCTAAAACCCCAATACGATGGAACATCATCTCTGTTTACTGCCTGCACTTCAAGGCGCATGCCAACATTGATAACTTGCAATGTTAAACGGTCGCCAACAGCATACTGTGTTTCCCTTAAAACAGCAGGTTGCTCAACACCTATGTCCACAAGTAAACCTTCTTTAGACTTAGACAAAACCAAGGCTTCACGGTACTCGCCAACTTTCAAATCGCGCATTTTTCCGCTCAGCGGATGATGGGGAGTACGAAGCGGCGGCAGAATCCCAGCAAACTGCAGATCAGGTTCAATTTTAAAAAGCCTTTTACGCAGATATTGTGGCGTCTCCAAGTAATTTAGCAAAAGAGCCATAAAATCGAGTTCCCTTAACTGGTTGGCTTTTGGGTTATCTTGGTAGAGTATGATTTTGTCTACCCTGAAAATTGCCGCTGCTCTTCCAATCAAGCCAATTTTCGCAGTTTTTTCTCTAAGGTGTGGGGTATCAGAGATTGTAGATGCTGGAATGGCGATTACAAGTTTAACTTTATCCATAACGTTTTTGTTTCCTATCGCTTGCTAATTTCTGTCTGCATTGAGCTTAAAAGGAACAATCGAGATATAAAACTGCGTGCTGGAGGATTGAAAATGAAATCAGCCATTTTGGATGAAATTGAAAAAATCAAATCGTTAGACAAAAGTAATATGATTAATTTTTGTGTCAATTCCGCTAAGCTTTACGGTGAAGCATCCAAATTAGCCGCTAAGATCAAAGTTAGCTATCCTAAACCTGACAACATTATTGTTGCAGGCATGGGCGGCTCAGGAATCGGTGGCGATTTACTCAAAGACTGGGCAAGAAACAAAACCAATGTGCCAATTGAAGTTAACCGTGAATACAATCTTCCAGCTTACGCAGGCAAGAAAACCCTCGTATTACTAACAAGCTACTCAGGCGACACAGAAGAGTCCTTAGGAGCTTTCCTTGACGCATTGAAACGTAAATGCATGATTTTCTGCGTTAGCAGCGGCGGCGCTCTTATGGAGAATGCTCAAAGGCTCAACGTACCGTACGTGCGTGTTCCCGGAGGTATGCCTCCTCGTGCAGCGTTACCTTACATGTTTGTCCCATTGCTAATTTGCATGGAAAAGATGGGGTTGGTTTCAGGCACCTCAGAAGAACTCAAGGAAGCTCTAACACTTCTAGAAAAAATCAGCAAGGAAAATTCGCCTGAAGAGCCAGTTAAAGACAACTTTGCTAAAACCTTGGCCTTTAACATTAATCAGTCTGCTCCCGTAGTTTACGGCTTTGGCCCGTTCCGCGGCGTAGCTGAACGTTTTAAGCAGCAGTTTAATGAGAACAGTAAAGTTGCCGCGAAATGGGAGGTTTTCAGCGAACTCAATCATAACGAGACTGTCGGTTGGGAGAAGGCTGGAGAACTTGCCAAATGTTTCTCTGCAATCCTGATCCGAGACAAAGATGAACCCGTCGAAATACGAAGCAGAATTGAAATTACAAAAGAGCTCATGAACCAAGAGGGATTACGCTTATTTGAAGTTCACGCGCAAGGCAAAAGCCCTCTAGCAAAGATGCTATCAACGATTCTTATCGGTGACTTTACAAGTATATACCTAGCTGTTTTACGCGGAGTAGACCCAACGCCAGTGAAAACCATAAATTATCTAAAAGACACACTGAAACAAAACGGGGTCAGAGAAAAAATAATAAGCGAGTTAGCAAAGCTCAGTTAGCTTTAGGCAATGAACTTGGCGAATTCTTTTTCTGCTACCTCAAGTGAAACTATTTGCGGCGGACGTTTAAACGCGTAAGCACAAATAGGTTCAACTGCACCGTTAAGCTTCTTATTCAACGCCAATTTCACAGCCCGCACTACATCAAAGAGCACAGAGCCAGCGTTTGGTGCATCAACAGTTTGGAATTTAAGGTCAATCTTCAGGGGTGCATTGCAGAAGTAAACGCCGCTAATCCAGAAGTAACTGTCACGCTTGTTCTGCAGAAAATCCACGTAATCAGTTGAGCCAGCCACGATTTCAGCTTTGTAGGGCAATGATGCAGCAACTGACTCAGTTTTTATGTTGCGTTTTGCATCTCGACTGCGATCCATGGTATCAACGGATTCTGTTCCTCCGCCAACATCAAGCTGATAAGTCTCATCAATCCTTACCCCGCTATCGGAAAGCAACTTAAGCAATGTTTTATGCAAAGCAGTTGAGCCTACCTGATCTATTAAATCGTCGCCGACAAACGGAAGTTTCGCGTCAGCAAACTTTTTCGCCCATGCAGCATCGCTAGCTATAAAGTTTGGTGTGGCATTAACGAAAGCGCATCCTGCCGCGATAGCCTGTTCAGCATACCACTGAGAAGCGTGCATGGCTCCGCTCGGCAACAAATTAACCATGACTTCAGCGCCTGCATCCTTTAGAACCTTAACAACATTTGCATCAGGCACATTGCTGACTTGTACAAGGGCTTTACTTGATTTTCCTAAACCATCAAGCAATGGTCCCTTGTTAACTTTAACGCCTGTTGAAGGCACATCGGATACTTTAGGAGTGTTATTTGGGGTAGCAAAAATGGCTTCGGAAAGGTCTTTTCCAACTTTACGGTCAGCTATATCAAAAGCCGCAACGACCGCTATGTCTTTGGGGCTTAAACCTGCCAAAACGGGATTCCGTAAACCCACGAATTCTTCAGATTTCTGGAATTTTCCGTAGTATTGGATGCCTTGAATGAAGGCTGAGGCGCAGTTTCCAACGCCGATTAATGCAACGTTTACTTTGGGCATATCTGGAACACCTTGCTTGGCTTCTCTATTTGCCACTGCAATTATAAAAAGCTACGCTGACATATCCTAAAACAAAATGCTTTATTGTAACCCTTGGGGTTTCTTTCTCCAAGTTCATAAGAAACGCTTATTAAATGACGCGGATTAAAGTTTAGAAGCCAGATGCTTTGGGCGAGTAGATCAGTCTGGCATGATCGCCACGTTGGCATCGTGGAGGTCCCGGGTTCAAATCCCGGCTCGTCCACCAATTTTATCTCAACCGCAATCATTGGCTTAAGCCACAAAAACCTTATGAATCAGCAAAAGCAAAAAGCATCTACAAGGGGACTCGATACGTGTCAAGTTCTGAAAAGCCGTTAGGAATTGTCAAAGAAATTGTTTTGCCGGTTGATATCAGCACGAGGTATGATGTTTATTTTACTGATAAGCGGATTACCATTGTCTGTATGGGTAGAGCAAACCGTTTCGAATCCGAGAAGTCACCGCAAGTTTCCTTGATGCCCCAAGCATTCGGAGTGCCTCCAATCACATCATCATACATAGAAAAAACAGAAAACAAGCAAACGATTGATGAGGAAATAAAAAACTGGTCTATAGACGACCTCTTAAAACTCAGCAAAAAAAGTTGTGTCTACACCCATGAAGAAATCGAAGAGGTCAAATTGATTTTAGGACACAAACCCAAATTCATTATACTGAGCAAAGAATGTGAATCAAAGTTCGCGCCTAATGAGGAGCAGGTTAAGCAATTGAGCGAGATATTGCCTACAATAGAAACACTAAGAAACAGATTCTCGATTGCCGGAAACTGGAGCATGCTACAGGAATTATTCAAGGCTTCTTTCTGCAAACAATGCAGTTGTCAAGCTTAAAGTTTAATATCCAAAAAACAGAATCATTGACTAAAAATAATTTGGGTGAAGAATATTTTAGGCTATTCTTCCAAACTTAGACGATTACGCTTGACTTGCTTTGTCTACTAGATGTACTGTTCCATCTGGGCAGTACACTTTCTCGTCCAAATGCACATTGCGGTATCGTTGAATGCATAGCTTAAGCAGTCCGCACCCATCGCAATCGCGTGAAATCATATTTTTAAATTCACCCCTCTTTTTTCGCGATCTTCATATACAGCGTCATGATGGGATTTAAGGCAATTTACGTCTTAGAGCTTGAATGCTTACGTAAGTTTTAAGTTGTGCAAAACAGTTTTGGCTTGAGGAAAAAAAGAAGAAATGGATACAATTTCAGTGGCTAATTTAGTTTTAGACTTAGCTAGTATTGTAAATTTTATTGCCTTACTTTTAATGATGCGGGCAGTCATTAAGAATAGAAAAGTACTTCGCGGATACAGCATCGTAGGTTCATTCTTAACATTTGTATCTATTGTTGGCTTTGAAATTGCATATTACTTAATTGGAAACATTATCGGTTTTGCTTTGGGATGGGTGACCGTTGCTTTCTGGTTCATAGCATTTCTTTATAGTCTGAGGCAGAGATTGAAGGGAACTGAAGAGCAGAAAGAAATGGTGGAGCCTTAATTGGCTGGAAACCTTATTGTGAATTTTGCGCCGTTACCCTCTTGACTTTCAAAGCCGATTGCGCCGCCATGTGCTTCTATGGCTCGTTTGCACACAGCCAAGCCAAAGCCTTGCCCTCTTGGTTTAGTGGTGAATAGGGGAGTGAAGATTTGGGGTTTTATTTTTTCAGGTATGCCTACACCTGTATCTTCCACAGATACTGATATCTGCCCATCGGAAGTAATTTGTGACTTCAAGTTTAGTTTACCGCCATCGGGCATAGCTTGCACCGCATTAGTTACCAAGTTAATTAAAACCCTTTTTAGAAGCTGCAAATCAGCATTCACTTGAGGAAAATCATCATCAATTTGTACTTGCAAGGCTATGTTTGCGGGCATAATAACCGATGATAAGACAGCATCTACGAGTTCCTTTAGGTTGACTGGTTTTTTGTCTATTTTTAATGGTTGCACGAACGCTTGCAAGTCAGAAACAATCTTATCCATATAGACTGCTTGCTCTTCAATTATTTGGATACTCTCCTGTAAATTGCGTTTTGGTTCACTTTCTGGGAGCGATTGAACTTCGCATTTCGCCAAATATAATTCTCCTGTGACCGATTGCAGTGGATTGCGAAGGTCGTGCCCCACCATACCTGCGGTTTGGCCAATAGCTGCTAAACGCTCAGATTTTTTAAGTTGATTTGTTCTTTCGTCAATAATTTTTTCCAAAGCGGCTGTTTGTGCTTCAAGGTTTTTTTGATGTGCTTTCTGCTCAGAGATATCTCGGACAATTGACCATATGCCAATCGGCTTTCCTTTTCCATCGGTCAACCGCCAAGTTCTAACGGAGGCTGGAAAAATTGAGCCGTCCTTGCGTTTGTATTCTCTTTCAAAAACTATGGAGCGCCCCGTTTGCAATACTTTATTTACGATTTTTTCTCGTTGCTCATACCATTTCATTGGCAATAATTGTTGGACGCTGAGGGATTTCAATTCTTTTTTTGTGTAACCGAGCATTTTTGCATAAGCTTGGTTACAATCGATTACTCGCGCCTCTATGTCTCGAGCCATAATTCCGTCATGAGTTGTCTCATAAAGCCGACGGAGCCATTTTCCAGATATAATAAACTGTTGTTCAGCTTTTTTACGTTGCGTTATATCCATAAATAATGAAATAATATAGCCCTTTTTTGGACTGTAAGCGTAAACTTGATACCATTTATCATGAGGTTGAAAACAAGCATCACACCACTCAGGTTTGCCAGTGACAGCTACTCTACCATGCATGCCTTTCCAGTCTACAGGGAAAACTTGAAATTTGGCATAGAATGCACTGACTTTCTTGAGCAATATCTTCTCTTTTTTAACACCAAATATTTTCTCAAATGACGAGTTGACGTCAAGAACAATCAAATCACTTGGAACGTTTTTTTTACCATAAACTATTTTGTATAAAGCTACGCCGCTCTGAGTTAGGTTGGAGAAAATTGTTTGGAATTGTTGATCGTTTACTCCAAACGTTTCGAGGAAATGCGCATTTTTTATGGTGTTATCGCCGCTGTGATCTTTGCCTTGAGAAGTCGATTTTGAAGAATGGATCAAGGGGAATGTCTGCTTATTTACTTTTATCTGAGCAACATCGATAGATTTTACTATCTTATTTACTCCCCTAACTCATTATTAATTGAAGAGTGCATAAAAATTTTTCTGATATCGCGTCTGTTATTAGTAAATTATACCCTTGGCGCGTATTTTAGAGAATAATAAAAAATGAAAAAATTTGGGACAGGAATTCGGCCTATGTTGAAGCTTTTTTGCCTGTTATGTTGATCCACTTCTTCTTTATTGTAATCACTGCAAATGCTGTTGTAATCATGAATAATGGCAGAGCAAAGGCAACGGGAAATTCGGGGACGGTCCACACGCTTGAGTCAATTAAGTCTGATGTGATTGTAACAGTATAATCAGAATAGTTTGATTGGTCCCATGTTGAAACTAGCATTCCGGTTTGTTTGTCAAATTCAGTGTTTGTGTTTCTTGTGTAAGTTTCTGCGGTATTGTTAACATTGTAGTAGTTTATTGTAAGTGATAGTTTATTGGTGTCTCTTGTGCTGCCATTGTAGCTTTGAGAATATGTTTGATTAAGTGTGATGCCGCCCGGTCCATCTGGACGAACGAGATCACCTGGCTTGAGGTTACTGGCGAAGATTTGCCAAAAACTCCCATCATAAATGCTTGTATCTACATCAACGTGACCTTCTTGGATAGTTTCTGTTCCATTAATATAATGCCATGTAGTGGTAATTGCGACCTTCGTCCCTGATACACCCGTTATCGTAACTTTGTACCAATCAGTGTCGTTTACCTGCTTAACAGAGTCCGGTATTACAGCAGTCAAATTTGAAGAGCTGTAATAACCTTTTAAGTTATAAGTGAAAGTTTCGCCTGAAGAAACGCCAACCCTAACAGCTCCTTGAGCTGGTTTTCCCGTAAAAATTGCTAGGCAGAAAAGAGCAAAAATAAGCATTGCAACAATAAATTTCGTAGATTTCATGACTCTCTAGGCCTTATTCTGGTTAGTTTTTAAAAAGGTTTTGGGAAGAGGCCCGCTTTGTTCTATCTAGAAAATGGGCTACACTTTGTCTTTTAGGTATATTTCTGCTGGCGTTAAATAGTTTATTCCTTCGTGAGGCCTTGTGTAGTTGTAGTAGCGAATGAAACTCCAGTGCTCCTTG
>Ga0182021_10010625_pt1 | contig 10913 bp, 7 predicted proteins | sample 612E3MmetaG_FD_120493 | JGI IMG/M metagenome (GOLD analysis project Ga0182021, IMG submission 120493) | Permafrost microbial communities from Stordalen Mire, Sweden - 612E3M metaG (Illumina Assembly) | ecosystem: Environmental > Terrestrial > Soil > Wetlands > Permafrost | place: Sweden...
TCCCTGAGACACGTCACGACATCATCCCATCCATAGATACAGATAGGCAAGCAGTTAACATTTTTTAAAGATTCAGTCAATCGGATGTGCTTAAGCAATTCAATTCCACACAAATCATATCGATGCAAGTTATCACCGAATAGCAGGTGAGATGAAATCAAAACAACCTCAACTTCAAGTGGTTGTGATGCAATGGACTCTAATGTCTCTTCGATTGATTTATTCTTTACAATTACCGGAGGAATGTTAGAACCAAGTATCTTCCCAAAGCTCTTAGCGAAACATTCTGAATCGTCTATTATAAGCGCCTGAATTATAGATTTGTTCTCGATGAGTGGTTTATTCAATTGAGTGGAAACAACGCTTTTCGAAAAGATATTTGTGATGCGGTCAACAAATTTCATTTCTTCATCTTTCTATTCACCTTACCACCGGGTTTTAGATAAATCGGTGGATTCAACTCGCATAGGATTTGACTTAAATTATTTCTTTTCACATTCAACTTTTTAGCAAGACGTGTTCCTATTGCACCAGTTGCATCTTTATCTTGTTTTAATTGTTCAATAAGTCTCTCAATGATTAAACGCCGAGAATCACTGTTGGCTGCAAATTCATTACTAATGTCCTTCCAATCCTTTTCACTAAGCAACACTCTATCAACCCAATCACTAATAATATCATCTGTCCGAGAAGGCTTGGTGTTCTCTTTTTTGAACATAAAATCTTTCGGCATTAAAACATTTGAATTAGCCCTCGTCATTGCATCAGCTATTTTATTGCGCAACTCACGAATATTTCCCGGCCAATTGTAATTGAGCAACTGTTCGAGGGTATCTTTCTTGACCTGCGGGACAATTTTCTTTCCCTGAAGTGTATTCAACTCCTCCACAAATATTTCATAAAGGCATGGTATATCTTCACTTCGATCACGTAAAGGTGCCAAATGGAGTTGATGTGTGTTAATCCGATAATATAGATCCTCCCGAAAAGAACCTAATTCAATGAGTTTTTCAATCGGCTCATTCGTTGCTGAGACCAACCGGAAATCTACTGGTATCTCTCTATTGCTTCCTAATCGCATTACTCTATTTTCCTGTAGAACCCTATGCAATTGAACCTGGACCTCCGGCAGGGTTCGTGTGATTTCATCAAGAAACACTGTCCCTCCATTGCATTCTTCGAATATACCGGCTCGCCCAGGATCGTTCCGTTGATTTTGGAAAAAACCACGTTCATGGCCAAATAGAAAATCCTGTTGGGCCAGGCCTCCTTCTCTTGTTGGTATTGCCGCCATGTTCTTTGGGAAAAAACTGCCATTGGGTCTACCACTGAGCTTGTGAATCGAGTTTGCTAGCAATTCTTTTCCGGTGCCTGTTTCACCAACGATCAACACTGGAGTGGATAGCGCTGCGATCTCCAAAACGCGTTTGCAAACCTGTTTGAGAGCATCTGTTTTACCGACATGAAATCCGAAATCTTGATCCGAGAATTGAATATTTTTTTCACGAACATGTTTTTTAATAATTAATGCAAGCTGTTCGAATACTTGCTGATCTCCCGATTTTAAAGCGTCCTTGGAATACTTGTAAGCGGCTAAACCATAATCCTCATCGTTATATTCATCATCCAACATTGTAGTTGTGATCATAATAACAGGCATGTCAGGATATTGTGACTTAATATTTCTTAGTATTTCTTTACCTTTATTCTCGTACTCGCCAGGTTTATCTCTAGAAGGGAATTTTATGTCCAAAAGCACAAATGAAGCCTTGGGTTCTTCCTTCATCCTTTCTAATGTCTTATCTGCATCTTGTTCACATCGCAGATCAATACCATGACTTTTCACTCCACCTGAGATTAAGCCAAGCCAAAGTTTTTCATCATCAACATAGAGTCCATTTAATATCTCTTCAGACATTGGGTTGTTCCTCTCGTAAAGATAACATAATTCCACGCGTCACCTTTTCCACCTTATGTAGGATGCTGACAATTTCACGGCCACGCAAGATAATAGAATCTATACCTGCTCTATTAAACGGTATCGATAATAAGTCTACAAACTCTTTATATTGCTTCAATGTCGGTTCTAATAGAGAACCTATTGAGGTGAATTCTCTACCGAAATCAGAACTCAGCGCAGATAAAATTTTAATCGAGATCTTTTCAAATTCATTGACTCTTTTTGACATATCGTTTGATTGAACGCTTTCCTGCAAGGAAATGAATATCTGCATTTTCATTTCTCTCACGCTTGCCTTGTTCATACCTTCGATTGCTGTACTTAACGCACCAGAAAGGTTCTTGCAGCTATGTTCGAATCCTGATAGCAATTTAATAGCTTCATCCTTGCTAAGTCTTTTAATAACTTCAAGTTGCTCAGTTGAACTCAATCTGTATTGCTGAAGTTTTGTAATTTCATCGACTATTTTTGAAAGATCGCAAGGAATTTGAACATAGGCACAGCCATCGGTCTTGAGAAGATCTCCACAATGGCCGGCTTTTATATTGTCTTTCGGTTCAAAAGAAAGGATTAAAAGCCCACCTTTAAAACGAAGATGTTCACTCATGCGAATTTCTTTCGCAAATTCCATTCCACTCCGATTCACTCTTAGTTTCTTCTCCTCCATGTTTGTATTTGTGAAAGAACCGAAAACTTGGACAGAGAGGATTTCGTAGGCTTGATCTCCAAGCAAATTTGCATTAACGATTGCAACGGCATCTCTTTCTTGACGCATCGGATAGTTGCGGTAACCTGATTGCACGCCATAAACCATCCATCCATTATTTGCTAAAGCCTTGGTTAAACTTTCGCTGAAGGATAAATTGTCGTCAATGATCCAGACAGTACCTTGGCTAACTGATTCCAATTTTCTTTCCTTCCTCAACTAGCTTAAAGAGACTATCTCGCAAATCTTTTAACGAATCAATATATTCCGGATGAAAAGCATCTTTATTGCTCCCCTTCTCTTTTAAAATTTTGAACTTTTGTATGGCAAAATCAAAAAAGCTTTTTAACGTATTAAATCCAGAATCGCCTTTTTTGTCTTTAGAGGTTACTATGTAGCTCTTCAAGTTTTGTGAATCTGGAGAATTGCAATCACCAAAGACCTTTTCTGCTTTATCAAAGCCTTCTGGTGTTTTACATTGTTCAAGGATTTCGAGAGATTGTTCGAGCAACCAAGGAATTATTGCCTTTTCAATAATTTCAAATTTAGGCTTTGCTTTTGGATCCATTCTAAGTCTTCCAATCCAATCTTTTAGGAAGTCAACAATATAAAAATTTAAAAAACTCCCATCGTTCCTTAACTTAGCCTCTGTATAATAACTCAAAGGATTCAATGGTTGAAATTCAGTATGGTTGCTTTGTGTTACGTTACCACCGGTGAGAATTACACAAGCAATATCAGTGCAAGATTTAGATAGAAAATCCTTAAAATGTTTATTATTAGCATGGAGGAAAATTAGATTTAGTGATGTCGTATTCCAAAACGATGGAGGGCTTTGTCCAGTTTGGGTTTCATCAAATACCTGGTCTTCACAGTATTGGACTATAATATCTTCGGATGTAAAATATTTTTCTATTAAATTTTTAAGTACAATTCTCCTTTTGGGATGGCCTTGTAAATGATTGACTTCATCGATTATTGGATAGTGATCAAATATTCCAATCCTTATTGGTAGCTTTATATCAGTCATTGTCTGTTCTCCGATATTGAAAGTCTAATGTATAAACCGTTCCCATGTTGCTTCCATTATTATAATTTGGAGGAGGAGTGGTAGCATCGCTTTCTTCGACATATCGATTGAGCTTGAAATCGAATACTCTATATTGCTTTTCACCTGTTCCATGCGTTCCAAACGATTCAACAATAAATTTCGTGGGATAATGACGTAACGATTCTATTGCTTTTTTCCAATCCGAGGATTCGCGACATTCAATTAATCCCATAATACTTCGGTTAAAACCAATCCCTTCATCAGAGATACGCAATGAGATTTTCTTCAATGAATCGTTTACCAAATGAATTTTTATTGATTTGCATCCCGTTTTATATGCTTTCTTTACGATCTCCGAACAAATCCCTACTATACCTAGCACATAATCTTGAACGTAACCAAACAATTCGCCATCAGAGCCAGTCAGATCACCAGATGATGTAAACTGATATTCAATTCCCATTCTAGAGATAAAACACCCAATGATTCCATCTATTGTTAAAGCTTTCTTTATATTATATCGAAAATCCTTTTCTAAGATACTGAATAGATCCATTAGTAAAGAATTGAGATCGCTGGCAGTAGTACAAAAGTTAACCTCATTCAATATTGCTAAATACTTAAGTTCTGATCCTAACATGTTAATGGTTTTGGCGTCCAATATATTTTGAATTATTCTTGTTGCTTTTGACCTGACGTCATCGTTTACAACATTTCCATTATTGTTATAAACCGCAATGATTTGATCGATATTTCTTAGATAATCTTTGAATGCATTACTTGCCCCTGATGTGAGGAATGTAGATAAAATCAATGCATTCACCCCTTCATAGTCGTTGATTCCACCCATAGAATGAGTAAGTTTATGTAGGGGGTTTTGTTGATCTGTATGGAACCATCTTCGCAGCAACATGTTTAAATCTCTGACATCTATTATATCTTCAATCTGATCAATGACTGAAAACAATTCTTTTCCTTGTTCTTGAATATTTTCAAGCTTCACAGAGAATTGTGGGAAGAAACACTTAAATGTCCAAATATTCTTGTTATTATCATAAAGATTAATCAATACGTCGTTGTCTATATTATGATCTTCTCCTTTATCTGAATTATTTCTTAAAGGCACCAATGGTAAATCAAGCAGACCAATCGGATGTTCCTCTTCAGTTTTTGAAGATATTTTCACTCCACAGTCACGATTAATAAATTCCATCACTTGTGTATTTGTTTGCAATGATTTCAACTTGCTCAATAAATTCCGACACAATTCAACATCAACTTTTAGATTAAGAATGTTTTGACGTTGAAGCTTTGAAAGACTCCTTTCAATTTCATTGCATATTGATAGTGCTTCGACATTTGACGTATTTTCGATTTGAGATTTCAATATTATTTTAAAAGGTAGACCTTGCGTCTTCCAAAATGGTTCATAGTATTTTTTAACATCTTCGCTACCGCTATAGAGTATAATGGGTACTCTAATGTCGTTTAAGTAGATTTCTGACCAAAGCCAAACACCACCAATAATCGGATTTTTATCCTGGCCCTCATTCCAATGTCTTGATAAATCACAGTCAATGACATATATATCCCATTCTTCCCGTATTTTTTTTTGTGCAATCTCATAACCACCAACTCCGTCTATTAAAACGAACTTCAATATTTTTTCCAGTAGCGCAGTCAGAATTGTGCGATTTTCCTCTCTATCTTCTACAATGAATATCTTAAACTCCATCTGCTATACCTTCCCAAATGAAAGCCTAGTAATCATATATTTGCCATCTTCTGATGGTCCCATTTCGAAATTACCTGAAAGATAACGCTTAACAAACATTCCTGCATTCTTCAATCCGACATATTCTCCAGATTCTAAGTCCTCCAAATATATTTTTTTTCTAAATTCTTTTTGAAGTCCTTCTATTTTTATCGAGTTACTTATTATTATTGAGATCGTCTCATTTTCTATAATCTTAATCAATACAATTGGTTTATGTGCATCTTCACCAGTAAAAGGAATGATGGTTCCACGAATCGCATTAAGAAGTATCTCAAGAAAGAACGAAGTGAAAATTAAATTAGGAAATTCGACTTTTTCGAGAGAAGGCGCTAATTCAATATCAATTTTGAATTTAAGTTTATTTAACAAGAATTCTTGAATTTGTTTCAATCCTTCTTTTGGATCAAGGTTCTTGGTTTTTCTTATTAAATCACCATAGACTCGTACAATATCATTTCGTAATCCACTATAGTTCCCATCTTTTTTATCTCGATCAGATTTCATTCCAAACCCCAACAATTTCGCAAGAGAATCACTATACTTGTCTCTCATTAATAGGTTGTCAACCGAACGTATCACGTTCTTGTAACACAATGATTCCAAAGATTCTTTTTTCTGATCTGTCATTAATTTCCTTAATCGTTGCTCACTCTCTCCAAACGCTGTGAATGTCCACTCTATATAATCTCTGAGATCATCGACAGATTCCTTAAGGCTTTCTTGTGACCCGCTGCCAGGATCCAATAAACAAGTTGTCATTTGTACTGATGCAATCATATTTCGCAACATGTGAAGATTTCCTTTAATAACCCGAGCGCTTTCCTCCCTTCTGTAAATAGTAGCGTAAGTAAACCGATCTTCACAGTAACTTTCAATAATTCTGAAAAGCTCTGTATTAGGAGGTTCAAAATTACTTATTTTTGGATTGATTGGATCGAGATATGCGGAATAAAGATTTATTATAGAAACTAATCGGTTTTCAACAACGATGGGGAGTATGTATAAAAATCGGAATTCCATGGTTGTTGCTAATGCATGTTCGATTGAATCTGTTGCCGGTATTACTACGTTTAAATACTTATCATGAATATCAAGAAGTTCGTCGAACACTCCATCACCGTCTTCATTTCTTTGCAAATGGATTGGTCCGTGAAATTGTATATCGTCATCTTTCTTTTTAAATTCCTCAAATAATTCCTTAATACTGAATGGTGAAAGCTTTAAGTTTAGCTGCCTTGCATCTATTCTTTTCCCTTCATTTCTCCCTACAAAGTGCTTCTCAAATATCTCAGGTATGTATTTGGATACAACCCTTTCGACCTTATCTTGAATTGTCCAAGTTGATTCAATTGTGTAAAAAGTTATATTTTGTTTTTCTTTTTCCCACCACTCGTTAAGTGTTCGTTCATCAATGATTAGTTCTTTTTGACTAACAATAGAAATGAATTGCATTCTTTTTGTACGAAATACATATAAATGTTTAAATCCCCCTCTGTCTTTTCTACTTAGCAAAGAGCCATAAATAATTGGTTCGTTTCCAGCCACAATAGGCCCATATGAATCTTTTTCATCTAAGGAGAATTTGACATAATCTGATGCTTGTTTTGCATCAAGATATATTATGGCACAGCCAATCATGCGTTCAAGCCATTTAAATGTTGGAACAGCAAAATATTCCTCGGCAACTTTTCGAGCGAATTCCCAATCATCAGGCTTTTCAATATAATCGCTCTTTTCTAAGAACTTCAAAGGTTCATTCTGGAATTCCTTCAAATCTGCCATATTTTCATTAATCGCTCTGTGGAGGTGGCATTTAATCAATTCGTCACCTTTTTTCTTTCTCAAGACAGGCAAACTGTCTTCGCTATCTATGATTACGGGTTTCTCTCTTGTCAACCAAGCACTCATCAGAATAATTGGATCTTGTAGGAACTCTCGAACGACATTCTCGTATATATTTCGAATACTATTTATTATAGCTTCAAATAATGTGATTTCGATTAGTAAATCGGATTCTGTAAAATGCTCTGAATATATATCATTAGCATTTTTTAAAAACTCTCTCGTCCTCGCACTATATTTTTCATAATCCGATGATTTATTTCGCCACCAGTCAAGAATAATCGTCAAATAACCTGATTCAAGTTCCCTGGCTACTTTCTTGTGTAAATAATTCTTAGACTCATTATCAAAATTATGTTTGAATCGATACAATGGATGACAAATCAATTCAAAATCAGATTCGTGTTTACTAATTTCTTTGCATAAGATATTGGTTCTTGAGTAATCGCCATCTTTCGGTTTGGCACAATTTATTCGGAGAACTCCCAGCATCTCTTTTTGAAAACCCAATGGAATAAGTATGTCCTGGATTTTACCTTCTTCACCGTATTGGTACGTGTCGAGTGCAAACTGAGCTTGTTTGAGTTTTTCTCTTTGATCTTTTATCTCCTCGTATTCTCGTTGAATTTCTAAATATGATTTATCGAAAGAACTATCGCCTTCAAAAATAACTCCATCTACCCATGACAAATTCTCTTCTGTATAGTACTTACAATATTTCTCAGTCTGTATGTGTGCCCGCGTTTCCCATCTCTTAAGCTCACCCGCTTGATCAACCAACGACGTAAGTTTTTTAAGGAGATACGATTCTGAAATTGCACCGGCAATGAAGCTTATTGGATATGGGGAATCCTCGTCAACTTTCCACACAGCTGCGAAAGTCAATCCCGAACCTCGAGTCCTTCCTGGTTTGTTGCTTTCAGATTGGGATACATCCTTGAATAGTAAATCAAGAATGTTATTGTATAGCTCTTTACTGTTAGCATCGACCGACAGTAATTCTCTCTTTTGATTCGAGAATTGCAGGAGTTTTTTTATTACTGTATCTTTTTCTATGTTATTCCAAAAATATTCAATCGAAGGTTTGTACCTTTCTATAGTCTTGCTAAACTCCTGTACAATAAAATTTCCATTTAATTTGTATCCATTAAGGTCGGTAAAGGGAGAAACAGTTTCTAACCCATTTGCGGTAAAAGCGCTATCAATGGGAAAGAAACAAGCCACCATACCCAAGAGCTTTCCCTTATCATCCGGTCGATCAATTTCTTTGCATATTATGGGCATAGCCATAAAAGATCGATTGCCAATAATAAAGTCTTCGATTGAGACCGTCCCTCTCATATCTCGATTCGTGCTGCTTATGCAAAGTGGGTAGTTACTACGTGTGAGGTAACCAATAGATCCATGACCAAATGGAATGGAAGTTTGAATTACAATATCATCGAGAACTTCGTTAGATACTACAGATGAATAGATATATTCATAATGAATTGTGTTGTAGGATTCATCAATGCGAAAAACACTAAAACCCAAAAGCAAACCCACAAGATCCGCAACGGGTTTGTATATATCGAGTTTAGTACTCATTGATAAGGACATCGACTGGATATTATGAAGAAGGCGTATGCATTCCCGTATTTTTTCTCGCTTTGGATGATTTTCTTCTTGTGATAACTTCTCAAGCCATTTATTCAAAACCTCCTTATTTTTTTGCGCATTGAATAAATTGAAATAGTACTCACCAAGTTCTTGGCGATCTATAAAATGACGATATTGTCTTTTGGGATTTGAAGTGTCAAAGATTAATTTTTTTATTCTATCCCGAAAATCACTAAATATCGGTTCAAAAAATGTTGCTATCTCTGTTTGCATATAGACCCTCAAAGAGCTTGATTTAACCACGCTGCTGCAGCAAGTATGTGACTTGAAAAATCATCCTCTGCTGCGGAAGTATCCTCGCAAACCCATTGAACGTTATCAGCCAATAGTTGCAAACTAATTAATCTTGCTTTATCTGGAAGATTCCGATGATCGATCAACCATAGTGCCCTACTAATCGCATTGCCAGTTATTCCGTTATAAGGAACAATAAAATCACATTCATCTCTTAATGCCTTTTCTAAATTGTTGTTGTAGTTTTTAATTTTGTAGCCTGAATTGGAAAAGTAATCACACAGGCAATCTGTTTCTTTAAACGCATTTTCAGCTGACCTGACGACAGATTCGTTTATTTCGTGAAGGCTACCTTTTTGCCGTTCCTTAAGAAGATATTCAAAGTCTTCTTTATGACTCAGCGAAAGTAATCCTATCTTTGGCTCTTCTATTCCGAATCGGCTCATATGAATAATTACCTTTTTTATATATGATTTCCGATCCTCTAAACAATTCCCTTCTGTCAAACCAGTGGGACCAAAGAAAAATATCCTTCCACAGACATCCCGTATTATGGAACAACGATAATCTTCAAATTGATCTTTTTCTCTAAGTTTATCGAACAATAAGTACTTATCCTGTATTTGCCCACGGACAATGCCCTCTATTTGTCCACTACGTAGAAGTTTTATAAGTTCTTCGACAGTTTTAACTGGAATAACATCAGCATATTTTAGTGCCTCAGGATACAGGGCTTCGGGTTTTTGTCCATTTAGAATTCCAATACCTATCGTTCGTTTTCTTAGACTAGCCCGAAAGAGTATTTGTTCGTAAATATTCCTTCCCATTTTCACGACGATTTACTCCTTTCTTTTCGCAACAAAAATTTGTCTCTTATTATTTAAGATGTTTCCCCAATCAAACGGACTCTTCGAATAATCTGAATATACATCGATGCGTCGGAATCCTATATTTTTGAGTTGACTCAAGGTTTCTTCAGGTGGAATATAATTCAATTCAAGATAATAATTCTCTCTTCTTAGACTCCCGTCCTTTTTAGACCTGTCAATAAAAATATGATGTTCGTTTTTCTTCAATTCTTCGTTCCATTTGTGCACTTCAAATGCAGTTATTGTTTCAGCAGTTGCTTCGTCCTTGAATGATCCATTGAACTCTAAAACTGCTTTTTCACCTTTTCGCCTGATACCGTTATTGTTATCAATAATCAGAATACCGCTCGTACTTAAATTGTTATAAGCACTAGCAATCACTTGCCTCCGCTCATCCGCTGTAGTAATTTCCCTAAGAACGCTGAAGGCAGAAATAATTAAATTGAAATTCATATCTAGAGAAAAAGTACGCATATCACCTCCAAAGATATGAATCCGATGCTGAACCTCCTCTTTTTCTTTTGCGATTTTCTCTTTGGCTACATTAGTTATAGACGGATCGATCTCCAGACCATAGACTTCCTTTCCCCATTGCGCTATAGGAACCAAGAGTCTGCCAGTGCCACTTGCCAACTCGAGAACCGGTGATTGAACATGCTCCACATACTCTTTATAGAACTGAATATCGTCTACCTTCGGATAAAGGATATCATAATATCGAGCCATAGATCCATAGTCATTCGCCATTGCTATTTCACTTTCAAAAAAGCCTTAATTAATCCCCAAGTATGCCTTTTGAATTGATTCATCTTCCA
>Ga0182021_10010626_pt1 | contig 10913 bp, 9 predicted proteins | sample 612E3MmetaG_FD_120493 | JGI IMG/M metagenome (GOLD analysis project Ga0182021, IMG submission 120493) | Permafrost microbial communities from Stordalen Mire, Sweden - 612E3M metaG (Illumina Assembly) | ecosystem: Environmental > Terrestrial > Soil > Wetlands > Permafrost | place: Sweden...
CCCCTTGAGAGTCCGTTTAAATAACCAATCACCCAATGCCCCACCAACAAAGTAACCCGCCGCCAGGATAATGACGACCGGACCCATCGTCAAGAGTACGGAAGTATTATCGTACCCGCGTTCCAGCATGAGATACCCGAAAAAGAAAAACGTGATTACGTTCATGGAAACACACCAGCAAAGCCTTGCAGGAAAATGAACCACATAGTTTTCTTCTTTAGAGCATCCTTCAAGGCAGCCCAGTTAAAACGCACCTGGCCGATCTCGTCCATGCCGTCAAATTCTGGTTCAGACTGTCCGCGCGGCACATCCTTAATGCCAAAATAGATAATGACCGCCATGACGAGTCCAAGGGAACCAGTCATCAGGAATATCGTACGCCACCCTTCCAGGTGAAAGAATTTTCCTTCCAGAAGTGGCGCGACCATCAGTGCCAGAATCATGCCTATCAGGTAACCAAGCGGTTGCGCCAATTGCAAAAGGCCATAGATTTTTCCGCGCACTTTAGGAACAAAGTAATCGGCAATCAGGCTGTACATGCCCGGATAAGATGAATCGTCAATCCCGGTGGAAGAACGCGTCGCAAGAAAAGTGGGATAAGTGTGGACAATCGAACTCAACCAGGTAGTTGCACCCCAGATGAACGAGGCCAATGCAAGCAGCTTGGCACGCGCATAACGGTCGTATAAATAGCCCCAGATTGGGTAGAACAACGTTCCAACAATTAGGGCTCCTGTATTGATTAACCCCCATTGGAGATCGTTAAGATGAAATGTTTTGCTGACGGGAATTTGCAGGGAACCGATTAACAATTTATCCGTTTGATGCAAGAGTGTGAAGAAGAAGAACACAATTACAACAAATACTGGGTATAGATTACGCTTCTTTTTCATATCGGCAGCCTCGTTTAAGTAATGGATGGAAAAGTTTACAACAAAAAAAGTACCCAGTCAAACGCCCTTCGTCCCCATCTACTATGACAATCCTTACGGTTCTTTGGGAATCATTACGATGGCAGATAATAACAGGAGATTGTCATTTTATCGATAATAAGAACGAGCTATTTATCGGATGGAAATCGGTGAGATAGCCATTCTAAAGAACCCGTCAGAATACCATGGACATTCAATCCAAACCAAATGTATTGTATGCAATCCTATTGCAGCATGTTGTGAGAATTAAGTGCCAAATTACATATTTTTTCGAATCCTCGCTTGATTAATTCATATAATTCATTGGCAATTTCCTGGTGAGTGGCGCCATCCGGACCAAATGGATCGGGAATATCATAAGGAACGCCTTCTGCCGCCTCTGAAAGAAGGAAAATCTTTTCACGTTCCTTTGGGAACTCAACCTGAAGTGCTACTTTTTGCCCCGCTTCCATCACTAAAACCAAATTGCTTTGAGTCAAAAGAACGGCATTGATCTGTCTGGAACGATGAGACTTTATATCAAGCCCCTTATCGCGTGCATCCTGCAGCGCTCTGGCATCCGGAGGCAAGCCCGATTGTGCCCAGGTTCCGGCGCTCCCTACAGACCATCTTCCCCGGTCGGCAACTTGCTCCAATCGGTTACGAAAGAACGCCGCAGCCAACGGCGACCGATAGCGATTAGCCAAACAGACAAAAAGGATCGATGGCATTGCGTCGGATAAATACGGAGAAATGGTATCTCAGCTTTTACGGAGTAGCCGTGCCCAAATGCGGGACAAGTACCCATTCGCCCGAACTCAGAAACTCATTATTACCAAGGCCATTATAGAGTTCTAGTAATGCTGGATCGATGGACAATTGTTGGGCCAGTGTTCGCACAGCAATATCCGTCTTTACTTCATAAGCATCCAAGACAGGCAACCCATAAACATCCGTCTGATTTATGGGAACAATGATCAACCAGTCTATCTGTAAAGGATTTGGGAGATAGTAATTTGCAGCCTGGATTGCATCGACTGTTGTCCAATATTGACTGGCTATGGACATAAGGCTTTCCCTCGCCACCACCCGGTGGATGACTAATTTATACTCGATGCCAATTGGAGTTTCCAGTGCATGGGGTGCTACTATCGTTGGTGCGAATGTTTGGATCATGAAAGTTGGCGTAACCGTTCCCAGGAGTGTCGGGGTGGGTGTATCTGGCACTTGGAGTAGAGAAATGGATGGTGTCCGGAATCCGGTCTCTTTCGAAAATGCTGGTATAGTTATTCTCGGTGATTGCCCAAGGATTCCCAACAACAGGAGCCCATGAGACACAACTTGCCAGCCTAATAAAACAACAACTACCAAAAAAAGTAATTGGGTCAAAATGCGGCCTTTGCTGATTCTTCCCCATAACATTGAACCACCTTTGAAACCCAAATTGGGTGGCAGGTGAGTATCCGGCTTACGGGTAAATTCCTGACAATTAGTATGATTAATTGTCAGGCAATAGGACCGCTGATACTCCAACTTTACGGGGAGAGCCGGTCTGGCATGAAAACAACGATCATGTGATGAGAGGAATGAGTGCGCAGTTGCAGCATCGTCATAAAGACCCAAGAAAGGACACAAGTAGGCAATGCGATCAGTTTTTTCCCCCTTTCATTGAATAGGCTCATAAGATACGATCATAAAATCAAAAAGACGATGGATCTGATTATTCTTTCTTATTCTCATTGATGATGCGTCGCAGCAATGCTGGTCCGGACACGGTGGGATCAGAATTATTGGCTTTGGGTTTTGCAACTAGTTCCGGAGCATCATTCTCAGCATAATGGTAACTTTTTCCGTATTTCTGTTTATAATAACCACGATAGTAATAATACCTAGAACGACCAACATTAATATCATTAACAACAATTCCGAGCAAATTTGCTTTGACGTGCTGTAATTGCTCGATCGACTGTCTGAGCGATCCCCATTTCGTGATGCTTGGTTTGACAACCAACAACACTCCATCCACGCGCTGCGCCAGGACCATCGCATCCGTCACAAGCAACGTAGGAGGTGAATCGACGATGACGATGTTGAATTGGTTGCTCAGCAGTTTTAAAATCTCGGACATCCTTCCCGAACTCAGCAATTCCGATGGATTGGGCGGTAAATTGCCGGAAGTGATCGCGTGAAGGTTCGCGACCTCCGTGCTTTTGAGCGAACCGTCGAAACGATCCTGTGTTCGGATGAATTGATCCGTCAACCCCACCCGGTTGGAGAGCTGAAATAACTTGTGGATCCTGGGACGGCGCAGGTCTGCATCCACAATGACCACATTTCGGCCGCTCTGGGCAATTACGCTGGCCAGATTAGCAACGATGGTTGTCTTTCCATCAGAAGGAGACGGGCTCGTCACCAGTAAGGTATGTATCGGTGTTTCAACACCTGCAACCTGCAGGTTCGTTCGCAGCGACCGAAAAGCCTCCGAAATTGGCGAGCGGGGATGCCTGACTGAAATAAGAGCCTCTCCTGCAGATGATTTAAAACTGACAATCATTCCCAAAATAGGTATACCCCATCTCCGGGTTATTTCCTGCGGATCGCGAATGGTATCGTCCAGGAATTCAACCAGGAAAATAATGCCCGCCGCAACCATCAGACCGACTAGCGCTGCCAGCATCGCACTCCGAAGTGGCTGGGGTGCGATCGGGATTTCATTTGGAATGGCAGGGTTTTTTATTACGATGGTGGATGTTGCCTGAGCTTCAGCAAGCATTACGTTTTGGTAACTTTGGAACAAATTATTATAAGATTGTTGATATTGCGCCAGGGTGGTCTGCAATTGCGTTAGTTGTGGTTGGTATTGGGCAAGGGTGATGTTCAATTGGTCGCGGTTGGCTTGATCTGCTGCAATGATAGCTTGATCTGCCGCAAGAGTTGCAGAATCTAGCTGTTGCAGTTTATTGGTAGTATTAGTGGCATTGGTAATAATGGTGGTTTTGGTTTGAATTTCTGTATTCACGGATGTCAATGCATTATTCGTTTCCTGAATCTGCGTGTTGAGGGCAGTAATTGCGTCGGTGGCACTCTGAATCTTTTGCGTGAGGGAAGTCATCTGATCCTGCAGACTCGTTTTCGAACCCGCATAACGGGAAACCTGATCAGCCTGCATTTGATCTGCAAATACGCTGACCAAAGTGTTCGCGATAAGGGCTGCCCGTTCAGGATCAATATCAGTCACAACAACCGTCAGGAGTCCTGTATTCGCATCAGGTGTCACCTGAACCGAAACAGTCGGAGGAAACATGGAAAAACCCAACTTCTTGGCAACACTGTCCAACACAGGTTGCGTGGTCATCACCTTTGCATAAGTTGCCCCTAATTGTTGTCCCATGACCGAGGCGCTGTAGGGGTCAGACTGATATCCGGGAGCTCCATTAAGCATCACCAAGGTTGAGGATTGATAAATCCGTGTAGCATGGTTGGATATGTAATAAGTCAATCCTCCAGCCAGAACAGCCATTAATATCAACAACCAGGACCATTGTAATAATAAGCCTGCGTATTGGCTGAATAACTCAGAAGTACTTCTCTCTTCAAGATGATTATCCATAGCAATCAGGTGGGTTCCTTTCCAATTCCCAATAAATCCCCATAAATTTTATCATGGAATCCGTTATAAATCGTGGTTCACCTTCAGGTATTTTCCTTGAACGATGATTCATGAAATAAAGATCGCCTTACATTATGAAAGAAGGACCTTAAACATGTGTTTTTTTATAATAATAACAAGAGATGATCCGAGGATGAATATATTTCGAAGACAGGGGGCCAGGTAACATCAGGCACTAATTCGAAACGAGAATCTGCTGATTAGCCACCAGGGAACGATAATATTCGCTGGATTTCATCAATTCTTGATGAGAACCCATTAAAACCAGATGGTTTTCACTAAGGACGAGCAGCCGGGATACATTTTTTACAGTGGTCAGACGGTGTGCAATCAGAAATAAAGTTTTCCCTTGCGTCATGCCTTTCAGTGCCTCGATAAAGGAATTTTCCGTAAAGCTGTCCAACGCGGAGGTCGGTTCATCGAAGATAAGTATATCAGGGTCTTTGATCAAGGCGCGTGCAATCGCCAGGCGCTGTTTCTGGCCTTCTGACAAATTCACACCCGCTTCTCCAACTAAGGATCGATATCCATCCGGTAAACCGGCGATAAAATCATGGATACCAGCTGTTTTAGTGGCCCGGATGACATGCGCCTCGTCCGCTTCGAGGTTGCCGTAGCGTAGATTTTCCATGATCGTTCCCGAAAGTAGAAGACTATTTTGTGGCACATAGCCGATGCGCTCGCGCAGCGAGGTTAGCTCGTAATCGGAAGCCGGCCGACCATCGAAACAGATCAGCCCCTGCGTGGGCTGATAGAGTCTCAAGATGAGACTGATCAGGGTGGTTTTCCCAACCCCGCTCGAGCCCACGATGGCGATATGCTCCCCTGGGGCCACAAGGAACGATAAATGCTCGAACACCTTCTCACGCCCATCATAGGAGAAGGTGGCATCTTTGAACTCTATTTCCCCTATGAGACGTTCCACCTTTTCCCCCACACCCAGATTCTGTTCCGGAACAATGTTATACAAAGCAGAAACGCGCGCCAGTGCTGCCAGGGCGTTCTGCATATCCAAATTGGTGGAAGCTAGCGTCATGGCCGGGCCGTACACGTAACCCAAATAGGATTGGAAGGCAGTCAGGGAACCAAAGGTCCAAATCCCCTTAATAACCCAGTATGCACCCGCGATGAGAACGACCGCATTGGCAAGGCTGGGCAACGCACCGATCAACAGGTTTGCCAGCGACCCGACCATGGTCTGTTCCATGCCGAGCTGCTGGGCAGCCTTCCATTCAGAGATCATGCGCCCGAGAGTGCGTTTTTCGGAAGCAAACGTTTTGATCAGGGTGGTGGATGCAAGCGACTCTTGTAAATTTCGGGAGACATTGGCTTGCTGCTCCATTTGTTCGCGGCTGAGCACGCGCAGCTTGCCGGAAAAATACCGCAGCGCCACGACCAAAAATGGCAACAGCACCACCACCGCCAGCGCCAATTGCCATTGCAGATAGAACAAGAACGCCACCCCGCCCAGAAAACGCACGACACTGGTGAGAATACTGATGACCGCTTGCGAGAAAAACCATTGCACCCCGCCCACATCCGACTGGATACGGGCCATCAGGTAGCCGGTCTCGGTTTCGTCAAAAAAGGTTTTCGGGAAATGCAGCAGGCGCTCGAACAGGTCGCTCTGGATATCCAGGATGACGATCTGCTGATAGCGGGTATAGTAATAATTCAGGAAGGTTCCCATCCCCATGCTCAGGAGCTTTACCCCCGCCAGCAGGATCAATACAGGTAATAATCGATCCAACCGTTTCGCCAGGATCACGTTATCGATCAGATAGCGCGTGATTAGCGGTTGGGGGAAAGCCAGCAGGGATGAGAAAAGCACCAGCACTACACATAACAGCCCCTTACGCCAGTGACGTCGCAGAAATGGGCGCAGATTCTCCAAATTAGCGCGCGTGCTCGTTTCCCCCTGTGGGTTGACAACCCGGTCTTTCGTCTGGGTGCGAGATAGACCCTGACGGAGATAGTCTATCCAGGCAGGCATATTATTTCTAATCTTCTGGAGGAAAAATCACCAAATCATAGGGTTTGCGGCAATTAAACCGCTTGGAAGCGGCTTCCCAAATGGCGATGGTTTTTTGTTTATAGATATATTTAACCACCAGGCCGCCCTCAGTTTTTAAATGGATTTTTGTAGTGACCGGTCGCCATAGCATGGAAATAAATCGGCTATTTCGAAATAACCTGTATGGGAAAATAAAAAGTCGATATGCAAACCGATTCAAACGCAGAATTGCCCAGCGCAGCTTTGCCCGTTGCAATCCCTTCTCCCCACCCACTACCACCTGTCTATATCCCCGGTTTTCCTTTGCAATCACTTTTCCAATAATTTGGTTACTTTGGACAGGAGTAAGATCAAGAGTTCTGTTCTGGTCGCCGCGGGTAATTAGCTTACCTTCCCTTAAGGCTACAACTCGATGCACCATCTCCTCAGTATTTTCCTTATTATTGGGTCTTTGATAGACAATGATATCACCAGGGATAATATCCACAATCAAAACCGGCTTGATCAACAAACGATCTCCAATTTGAAAAGTACCCCTCATACTATTCCCGCGATAGTAGCGCATATTTTCTTTAATATAAATAGCCTTATAGTCAAAGCCAAAATCTTGTTCATCCATTCCCAACATTGTCTGATAACCCTCCAGTTTCGACCTTCCAGAACAAACTTATTGTGACTGAAGGCAGATAGATTCTATGCGGGTAACACATCATCGATCGCATTCCAATCAATGTAACCTTTAGGGAATTGCATTCTATATAACCGCGCCTGCCGGCAGGCATCTGCTATCAGCTCAAATGCCTTGATCCGCAAGCTCCTGGGCATCAGAATCCACAAATGTGCATGCTCGTTCCAAATGAATTCGATGGCATCGGCTGTCGATAGCGGCGATAATGCAAAACGGGAGGATTTTTCCAATAAGAAGATGGCACCCAACCTGGACTGGATGGGGCCACTGCTGATCGGGCCAAATGGAGTCCCATGTGCCATGATAACTCTATTCTGTTCGCGCAAGATGATTTGATCATCATTCAATACAAGCATTCCATCCGCAAGTTTGATCATGGAAGATTTACCGCCTTCATCAGGAGCAAAAAACAACACAGCGGCGTCTTTGCGGACGATACCTGCACCGTGCAGCATGATGGCAGAAAAATTAGGCATGAATACGGAAAACATCCCCCGATGAGGCGCAACTATTAAGGGGTCAAGAAAAATTTCTCTTTCTTCAGGTGGGTAGAAAAAATCTAACTCATTAGCGGAATAGTTATAAATAATGGCCCGATTCCACCTAAGGTTGATGTGCGCCAATTCGGGTTTATCCAAACAGGCTTTCACTTTATTCCAAATGGCAGAAGAGCGCAATAAAGGCCTATCTAGCCATTGCTCTGGAAAACCGATTGTCATTAGGAGTCGTTCCCGAGTAATAGTATCCATTGGAGCAAGTGGTAAAAAATCTGGATTTATTGCCCGGATTGTAAAAGGCAAGTCTGGCCGAGCACCTTCGACCTGAAATTTGGTAAATACTGGTTCTACCAGATGGGTGATTGGAACATCTGAATCAGTCCGGAAGTTTATACCGGCAATCCGGTGATCAATGATTAACATAGGCCTTATGGGTGGAAGATTGAAATAGAATTGATAATTCTCATGACATCAAAAACAAACTGGAACCAGGTTCCAGTTAATCCTTAGAGTCAATTCCTGCTATATTCTCAAACCGATAACCAGAATACTTTATAGAACTACTCCCTGCATTGAAACCTGAAATTTTCGTCGAATAAAATTCAGGAAAATACATATTTCTTAAAACCAGACAATAACAATCACATCGGATCGCTACTCCGAAATGCTCACGGCCAAATTATACATCGAGAGCCGTTTCTATGAGTCTTACGTTTTTCAGCATAACCTGTTATTAAGCTTATTGTTGGCAAATACAATCATTACTAAATCGCCTATCCACCCCCTATTAAGGTCAGTCATTAGATATTATTGTACAGCATCTGAATTATTCGCCCACCAAACCTTGCCGCCTTACTGGAAACCTCATTAAAAGGTGTTTCCAATTTTGAAGCTTGTTTCAACCGGCTCAAAGACCAACTTAACAACCGGCATCAAGTACACTGATACCGGAAATCAATGGAAAACTGGTTTGCTCCAAGATTAATTTCTAGATTGTTTTATCCTATAAAATTCTGATGCGAACCTGAGAGACAAGCAGTTAAAGCTGAAGCGCCGACGTTACAAGCTGGCATTGCGTGATTTCCTCCAGCGCTGCAGTTTGAAGTATCAACAGCCGCACCTCCACCGCAACTAGACGCGTAAGAAGTACCAACGCTGCAAGCAAAATAGGGATAGGGGCCACCTGAACATGAGCCCATCGGCCCTACATCTCCACCTGCAGCGCTATAAGCCGATAGATCCCTGGCTTGCGGAGGCTGGTAAACCCGTCGATTCGTTTTGTCGTTCATGACATTCTCCTTCTTATTAAAACATGAATATCGGTTGATCTAAATCCTTAGCCTATCTTATTCTGGATTCTGGAAATAATCCTAATTTTTCCGCTTCATCGCAAAGAAAATAGGGGGCATCCAACCCTTCTTCACGATGAAAATTATTGGCAACGCATTGCCCCTGGCAAATATCCCGGTGAATACAGCGCCCACAAATCCCACGTAATTGAAAAGGAACCTGTTCACGCAGCCGGGAAAGCCCTGGACTGGTGCACCATATCTCGCGCATATTATCGGTGTCAATTTTACCATAAATCAATTCCGGAACGGTCGTACCAATGCCACACAATGCCAACTCACCCGTTGCCAGCAAACCCAGAATATTCTGCACCATGCATTTACCAAGTGTTTCCTTCAACTTCCGGATCGAGTGGAATGCAAATGGTATATCAAAGAAAATAGGGATATTGAATTGCGGAGCAATATCATTTTCTATCCGGTGATACAAGTCAATAATCTCAGGAACAGGTAACCCTTCAATAACGCTGAAATTATCGCCGCGCCCGACTTGTTGAAGAACGTTGAATTTGACCGAACCGCAGCCCAGTTTTTCTGCAAGTGCGATTACTTCAACCACCTCGGACACATTTCCCTTGTGAAGAGTACAAATCACTTGTGGTCGAAAACCGACTCCTACCAAGTTCTCGATACCGGCTACAGCCCTTTGGAAACTCCCAGGCACACTTCGCAAAGCATCATGCGTTTCTGCGATTGCTCCATCCAGGCTGATCGAAATAAAATTAACATGTGGTCTGGATTTTAAGAAGAGTGCCAGATCACTGTCTACCAGTGTTCCATTTGTTTCTATAAGTATATCCAATCCGGCATCATTGGTCAAGTCAACCAATTGACGAAATTGAGGGTGAAGTGTCGGCTCACCGCCCGTCAGCTTGACCGAAAGCAATCCCAGGGATTTGCCTTCCCGGATGGCTTTCTCGACATGTTCCAATCTCACGTAGGGCCCGCCATTGCCATCCGGTTGAAACTTGGGAACGATCCAGCAATGCCGGCAGGCCAGGTTGCATGAGCCAGCTGCATATACATATAAAGAGGTCAGCGGCGGCACACCTTCGGGAAGTCGGATTTGAGTTTCGGCCACAGGGTTCTCGATCGCTTGGATCTCAGTCATTATGCTCACCAATATTCAAATTAATCGCCTGATCGGATAAGGTTATAAACGGGTCTTCGCCTCTCAGCACTCGGTAGCAATCCATTGGGTTCCGCGTATTAAAGTCGCTATTGGCGTACACGGCACCACCCGGGCAGCCGCCCGTACAAAAGCCCTGGTAGCCACAGTCCTGGCAGGTTTCCAATGAACTGAGCGGGATGGTTCGCCGTTGGCGCAAGGCATTCATGATGGGATGATTTTGCCAGACTTCCTGTAAACTATCCACACCAATCGTCCCCAAATGATAGGAGCTTAACGCATGACAAGGAACAATCGTACCATCGTGCATTATTCCCAACTGGCTGAACACCCCTCCACAAGCAGACAACGTGCCGCGCCCGGGCCGGCTGGTTTGTCCACCAGCCAGCATTTCATCCATCGTTTTCATTTCTTGTGCCAGGATCAACGGCCCGGCGGATGCACTGATACGATGGTCATATTGTTCGGACAAACGCGTCAATACCTGCATGGCCTTTTCGCGCTGGGTCGGGCTAAGGATGATATCCCCTTCCGTTCGATCAGTTGCACCACAGGCATAGGCTTCGTTAATGCCAAAACTAGAAAGTCCGACCTCATCCAATAATAAATGCACCACATTTTCCAGGTCATCCACGTTATGGCGGTTGACCGTCAC
>Ga0182021_10010627_pt1 | contig 10913 bp, 14 predicted proteins | sample 612E3MmetaG_FD_120493 | JGI IMG/M metagenome (GOLD analysis project Ga0182021, IMG submission 120493) | Permafrost microbial communities from Stordalen Mire, Sweden - 612E3M metaG (Illumina Assembly) | ecosystem: Environmental > Terrestrial > Soil > Wetlands > Permafrost | place: Sweden...
GATAATCGAATCCGCGAAGAATGACCCTCATAATACCGTAGACACACTCGCATTTATGAAGGGCGAAGAAACGTTTTGGCAGCGGAATATGTTCATAAGTATTTTTAACTCATATCACTTTGGCTCAAATGATGACCCCGAGAAACTTGCTCAAAAAAGCGGTTTAACTCTGACATTCATCGACCATGTAAAGACAGGATCAAAAGAATCAGGTTCAGGTAAATATTATCTTTTATCATTGCCGAATACGTCTTACGATTCATTTCTACAGGTTGTGCGTTACTATTTTGATCATGATTATTTTTTCCATATATTCGGAGAAGATGAGACCCCGGAGACGCTGAATGACGCCCGAAATAACGGCAGGTTTAGGTCGGTTACGCGGGCGATATCTGATAATAAACTTATTATTCCGAAGCGATATTAACGTTCAACTGACCTGGATCTTATACGGTTCTTGACATTCAAGGCAGGAGGCGGGTAAGATACCTACAGCAATGGTTGACACAATACTTCAAAGAACGCGTGACCACATGAAAAAAGCCCTCGAGGTCACGAATCAGGATTTAAGTACGATTCGTTCCGGTCGCGCCACTCCCGCACTTGTTGAAAATATTATGATTGCGTCCTATGGCGGGAGCCAGCACTTGAGGCTCATGGAGATGGCGACCATTTCGACAATGGATGCCAAAACGATTGTGATATCACCATACGATCCATCACAACTAGCGGAAATTGAAAAGGGCATCTTAGCCGGAAGTAGCGGCCTAACCCCGGTTATTGATAAAGAGATCATCCGGATTTCACTTCCGCCATTATCGGAGGAACGGCGCCTCGAATATACGAAATTAGCAAAAGCCAAACTTGAAGGCGGGCGCATCATGATACGGCAGATACGGCATGAGGCGATGAAAAACCTGAAGAAAGAGGCCGATGAAAAAACCATTTCAGAGGATCAACAGGAGCACGGTGATAAACTTGTTCAGGAGATGACGGACGAGATGATTGCTGAAATTGACGCAATCGGCGCAAAGAAAGAAGCAGAACTTCTCCAGGTGTGAGAGTTTAGTTAATCCCTATTTACTTCTACCTCCGAATCATTGGATAATAGCTTCATCAGGTCATTATATTGTTTTTATGATAACCACTATTATCACCATTGTCGTATTTTTCATTATTCTCAGTATCCTCGTATTCGTTCATGAGCTTGGCCATTATACGGTTGCGCGACTCATAGGGGTCCACGTTGAGGAATTCGGGTTCGGATTGCCGCCCCGGATTTGGGGGAAAAAGATAGGGAAAACAATATACTCCATTAATTGGCTTCCGATCGGCGGGTTTGTGAAGCTCTCCGGAGAAGATGATGACCCGCCCTCCGCCAAGGCTTCGGCGGGCAAAGGGTCGAGCAAACAGACACTTTCTCAATATTTCTGGGCACGGAGTAAAACGGAACGCGTCGCGATACTCCTTGCTGGTGTGACCATGAATTTTCTATTGGCCGTTGGCATTACGACATATCTTTTGACGCAAGGCGTTTATGAAACCACTGGTCAGGTCCATATAGAACGTGTTGTCGCGGGAAGCCCGGCCGCCGCCGCCGGCATTAAGCAAAACGATATCATCACACGCGTAACGTACTCGCCTTTAGGTGTAAGTGGTGAAACAAAGAGCGTCATTGTGCCCAGTGATTTAGTGACGTTTACCCACGCACATGAAGGCGAGTCTATAACTTTTACTATCGTGAGGAACAGTTCGACATTTCCGGTCTCGTTGGTTCCGCGTAAAACGTTTCCGGCAGGGGAGGGGCCGATGGGTGTTGCAGTTTCGGACTTGGAGTTTAAGACGTATCCGTTATCGCGCGCGCCGTGGGTCGCAGTAAAACAAAACGTGGCGCGGGCGGGTGATATGTTTACCGGTATCTGGGGTCTTATCGTGAAGGTGGCACAGTTAAAGCCGGTGGGCGCAGATGTAGCAGGACCGATCGGGATAGCTCAAGTAACCGGTCAGGCGGTTAAGTTCGGTTTCCGCGCGGTTCTGGAGTTTATGAGTCTTTTGTCATTAAATTTGGCGGTGTTAAACGTTCTTCCGATTCCCGCGCTTGATGGAGGCCGTGTGCTATTTGTATTTCTTGAAAAAATATTAGGGCGGAAAATCGCCCCCGCGTTTGAGCGTTCGACCCATCAGATTGGGATGCTCATACTCTTGGCTCTGGTCGTTCTTATTTCAATACACGATATTCTCAGGTTGGCCCAGGGTGGTTGACAGGGAGAAAGAATATCATTTACGCTGACATAGCATGCGGAGTTCCTGGATTGATACGACGATTTGGATATTGTTGCTCCTATTTTTAATTCCGAGCGGACTTGCGGTTGCTTCATGGAACGATGTTCCCGGAAACCGGTTGTACGGTGTGAAGATCGCCATGGAAAATACGGTTTTAGCGCTCGCGCCGACGAGTCAGGCGAAAGGAGAATTGCAGATAGCATTCACCAATCAACGATTTTCTGAAGCGACGACGCTTCTTAACAACAGCGCATCGCCGGATGGTCTCGCGTATTTTACAGAGCAGGCGGAGGCGGCAAAACTGGCTATCGCACAAGCACCTCCCGGTCCGTCACGGGATCAGATGACTATTCAGTATGTAACGGCGCTTCAAAATGCGTCCAGTCAGCTTGAACAACAAAAACAGATATTCAACAAATATAACGGCGCAAGTGTTTCATCGGGATCCATTAATACAGCACCATCTGTCGTTCATCGGGAAGTGATTATTGTGAATCATGTAACCCAGGTGACGCAGGTTGTCGAGGTAATACATCAAATAGATACCACGCAAAATCAAATCACCACCATCATTCATGATGTTCAACTGCTTAATACGTATCAACCTGCAAATTCAGAACAGCAAAATACTGTAACGCCGACACCCGCGCCCACACCTCAACCGACATTTACACCGACACCCTCACCTTCTCCTGCTCCGGCCTTTCAAGAGTCCTCGCTTCAGACGACCAATTCGCCGACACCCACTTCGACGCCGGGGGGCCATCAGAATAATTATTGGAACGGGAATAACAACGGAAACAGCAACGGATACGGAAATAATGGGTATGGTAGCGGATTTGGTAAGGGGCATGGAAATTGAAGAAACGATGATCGCTGTATTCTTGACAACAGGATGGAAAACCCGTAGAGTAGAGAGCAACGCGATCCTTTAGAGGGAACGCTATGTTCCGAGCATAGCGAGCGGTCCCGCTAAGAACGGGGACGGATAAGCCCGAAATAGCTGTAAATAAGAGAGCTTAGAGTGTAGAGCATTAGAGTTTAGGATAACTAAATTCTAAACTCTAATCCCTAAACCCTAAATTAAGGTGGTACCACGAACAGCCGTTCGTCCTTATGGAGGAACGGTTTTTTTGTGGAGGAATATATGGCAAAACAATTTGATAAAAAGGAATTGAAGAAGAAAAGTGAAAACCTGTCGGATTGGTATACCGATGTGATTCTCAAAGCGACACTTGCCGATTACGGACCCGTCAAAGGCACAATGGTGATCCGTCCATACGGGTATGCGCTTTGGGAAAAAGTGCAGGAGATATTTAACGGGATGATCCGGCCGGCGGGTGTTGAGAATGCATATTTTCCTTTATTTATCCCGTATTCGTTACTCGAAAAGGAAAAAGAGCACGTCAAGGGGTTTTCACCGGAGCTTGCGATTGTGACGATCGGCGGCGGTGAAACGCTTAAGGATCCTCTTGTGGTCCGGCCAACGAGCGAAACCATCATGTATGAAATGTATAAAAAGTGGATTCATAGCTGGCGCGACCTCCCGATGCTCATCAATCAATGGAACAATGTGGTTCGGTGGGAGAAGCGCACGTATTTGTTCTTGAGGACGACTGAATTTCTTTGGCAGGAGGGGCATACGGTTCACGAGACGGAGCGGGAGGCCGTCGATATCGTCATGAAGGCACTGGATTGGTACCGGCAGGTGTATGAAGATTATTACGCAATTCCCTGTGTGTTAGGACGGAAAAGCGAATCGGAAAAGTTTGCGGGCGCCAAGGCAACGTTTGCAATCGAAGCGCTTATGCCGGATGGGAAAGCGCTCCAGGCAGGGACGTCACATAATCTCGGGCAAAATTTTTCCAAAGTCTTTGATATCCAGTTCCAAAGCCGTGAGGGCAAAATGGAATTTGCCTGGCAAACGTCGTGGGGACTTTCCACCCGGAGTTTAGGGGGATTATTCCTTGTCCACGGCGATGACAGTGGTCTCGTGCTGCCACCTAAAATTGCTCCAATCCAAGTTGTTCTCATGCCGATCATGAGAAAAGAGAACGATTCGGCATTATTGTCAGCGTATTGCGGCGAGATAAAAGAAGCGCTCAATAATGGAGGGGTAAGGAGTAAACTCGACGACCGGACTGAGACAAGCGTCGGCCGAAGGTTTAATGAATGGGAAGTGAAGGGCGTGCCGGTCCGGTTTGAGATCGGGCAAAAAGAATTCGATGACCGGAGTGTGACGATTGCACGCCGGGATACCGGAGAAAAGATCACCGTGAAGCGGGAAAATATGCTTGTGACCGTTGAGAAAATTCTCAAAGATATCCAGACGAACCTTTTCGCCAAAGCCAAGAAGTTCCTTGATGAGAATACGCGTGACGCGCAAAATTATCAGGAATTCAAAAATATTATGGCCACGGATCGGGGATTCATCCGGGCGTTTTGGTGTGAAGATGCCGCGTGTGAAGATGCGATTAAGAAGGAAACGAAGGCGACAACGCGTTGCTTACCACTTCATGCGAAAGAAGAACAAGGGAAGTGTGTTTACTGTGGAAAACCGGCTACACACCGGTGGATATTTGCCCAGGCGTACTAATTTTGAACGAGTAATTTTTAATGCGTGAAAATTTTTTGGACAGGTTGGCAAAAGTTACCGATAGTATTCGCTATACTACCAAAGATAGTCCTGTTTATGAAGTCGGCAATACGGGTCTATTTTTTCGGTTTAACCACTTAGATAGTAATTGTCGTGGGAACTTTGTGCCAGCAGACAGCATTACTTCCTCTCAGGATTTACCAACAGCGGCGTTATATGCGGGCATGTTTCGGATTGGACTGGGATCGCTCCATGAAACATACCGGAATGGATCCAATATTCCGGACTGGTTTACCCTAACAGATGACACACAACTCATATTTAACACAAATGATAGGTTTGCATCCGCTGTAGAAAAATTATTCTCCTACCATGGTCATAAAGAATTAGTAACCGGAAGCAAATTTACTAAATTTTGTGCGGTTTCCATTCAGTTTAAAAAGTTTTTAGAATTATCAGATGATGATGAGTTAATTCGGTATCTCAATGAAATACGCCATGGTAAATTATCAAGAAATGGGAAATACATAAAGGTATGAAACAAACGATCCCAGTTCAGTCAGCGTGCACTAGAAGCTATTAGGTCTTCGCCCGGGCGTATTGATCTCAATGTGAAGAATTCAATTTCTTTTTTTCGGGGTGCAGTTTCTTGTTACCGAGTTCAATAACTTCACTCAGTAATTTCAGAGCCTGTTCACGGGAGAACGGTTCGCGATGCATGGAAAAATCTGATTCGAGCTGGTTTTCTGTGAGGTTGCTTTCGGTAAGCTGATAATGATGAAGTAGATCTCCGGTTTGGATAATATCGCCGGCAGATAATTTGATATTAATTTGTTCCGGATGTTCGGAGTCTTCATGTATTGTTATATTTGCACACGTATCACCGGGGAGATTAAACGCGGAAGCGTAAGCCTTGCCTAACATTTTTTCGGTATTCTTATAAAGTTGGGAAATGAGAACCGTTTCATTTTCTTGAAGGATAAGCGTACTTTGCTGTGCCTCTCGTGCGAGTTCGGCTAGTGTTGATGGCATATGTATGATCTTTTTTAAGAGCGCTTGAATATAGCATGCAGACGGGCAAAACGCAAACCTATTGAGGAAGCATAGCTATTAGACTATACTCAAATTCTATGAAAACGATTGTCACCCATATCGGTCCTGACTGCGATGCCGTCACGAGCGTCTGGCTTGTGAAAACATTTCTCGTGGGTTGGGAAGAAGCGGCGTATGCGTTTGTGCCTGCTGGGACAACGCTTGGGAAACTTCCACCTGACGATGATGAAGAGATTCTTCATGTGGACACCGGATTCGGGAAATTTGACCACCATCAGACGGATGCAGACATCTGTGCCTCCACACTTATCTACGAAGAGATCAAAAGGATGCGCGGAGCGGACGCGGCCCTTGAGCGGCTTATTGCCATCGTCAACGATGTTGACCATTTCCGCGAAGTGTATTTTCCCAATCCGACTGCGGATTTTTGGGAATTCGGACTTGTCGCCCAGATTGATGGGTGGCGCCTTCTTTACGCCGACAATCCCATTAAAATTGTCGATCTCGGAATGAATGCGCTCGATGGTATTTACAAATCACTGCAGAATAAAGTATGGGCGGAAAAGGAGTTAAAGGAAAAAGGCGTTGAATTTACCACGAAGTGGGGGAAAGGTATTGGCGTCGTGACCCCTAACGATGATGTCGTCCATCTCGCTCAAAAAATGGGATATATGATCGCCATCCGCAAGGATCCGAAAAAAGGATATCTTCGTGTGAAAGCATTTCCGAAAAAAGAGATTGATCTCACACCTGTCTACGATATTCTCAAAGCGCAGGAGCCGGAGGCCACATGGTTCCTCCACGCAAGCCATCACATGGTCTTAAACGGAAGTTCGAAAAACCCGGATATGAGGGCCACAAAAAAAACACTACAACAAGTTATCGATGTCATAACAAACATAAAGTAAGTATATTAACATGTTAACATGATAATACGATAGTGTTTATAGGGAGGGAATGTATGGATATTAAAAATATTGCTGTTCACAATCCTGAGGCCAAAAACTTTATTTTTGGTCAGTCACATTTCATCAAAACCGTTGAAGATCTTCATGAGACCTTGGCCGAAAGTGTTCCGGGCATTAAGTTCGGATTGGCTTTTTGTGAAGCATCGGGCCCACAGCTCGTGCGAACAAGCGGAACGGATAAAGCGATGATTGATTTGGCCGCGAAAAATGCCCTCACTGTAGCCGCCGGGCACACATTTTTCATTTTCCTTGAAAATGCGTTTCCGATTAATGTTCTCTCTGCCATTAAAAATGTTTCTGAGGTCGTCACGATATTTTGTGCGACCGCAAATCCTACGGAGGTCATTGTCGCTGAAACAAAACTAGGGAGGGGAGTTTTGGGTGTTATTGACGGCGGGACGCCCAAAGGCACGGAATCGAAAGTAGAAGAAAAAAAGAGGAAAGAATTTTTGCGAACGATCGGCTATAAATTATGATTTTCGTTCATGGTTCATAGCTCATAGTTCATGGCTCATATGCCGGATACATGTGTATTTTGTGACGTTATAGCGGGGAAGCTACCCCGGACGCTCATATTTGAGGACACAGATACAATTGTCATAAAGGATATCCACCCGCAGGCTCCCGTCCATCTGTTAGTAATCCCGAAGGCTCATATAGCCGATTTTACGGCACTTTCCTCATCTGAAATTGCAACGTCGATGAAGGTTGTTGGACAAATGATTCATGATCATGGGATAAAAAACTACCGCATCGTGAATAACGGCGGAGGAGCCGAATTAATACGCCATGTCCACATCCATATCATAGGGTCAATTGATAAACATCGAAATCTGTAAATCGTGGTATAATAACGGAGGAAAGTAAGCCCGCCTACGCTTCCTTTGGGACTTTTCAGTACTATTCGTACACGTCCCAAAGAGCGCGTAATCGGCGGGTCTAAGAAACACTAAGCTCACTCATATTCGCTAAGTGTTTCTAAGAGGGGGTGTTTGTTTTTATGGTATTTGTTAAAGCACAACCAGGAGATTCATCCGATTCATTGATCCGAAAATTTACCCGCAAAGTTCTCGCCGAGGGAATTTTACAGGATCTCAAGAAACGTGAATTTTATCAGAAGCCAGCGGAAGTCCGTAAGGAGAAAAAACGCGAACTAGCGCGCAGACTTCGACATCCAAACAGAGGATAGCCCAGTTGTCATTGCGAATCGAGTGTGCGAGATGAAGCAATCTCTAAATAATTTATGGGACTGCCGCGTCTCCCTCGACTACGCTCGGGATCCTCGCAATGACAAGAAAAGATATGACGATTGCTCAACTACAGGCGGATCTCAATAGTTCCCTTAAGGCTGGGAAAGCTGAACGGGTGAGCACGCTCCGGATGCTCATGGCCGCCATTCGCAACGCTGCGATTGCCAAATACGGAGCAGCATGGGAAACGTCGCTGACGGAAGCAGATATCGCGGACGGAGTTAAAAAACAAATAAAGGCGCATAACGAATCCATCACTGCTTTTGGGAATGCGGGCCGAGCGGAGCTTGTCAAAAAAGAAAAGGATGAACTCACCATCCTTTCTGAATTTGCTCCGAAGGAGATGTCAGACGATGAACTTAGGACTATCCTTACGCCTATTGCGGCAAGCGGGGAGAAGAATTTCGGACTCCTTATGAAAATGGCAATGGGTGAACTCAAAGGCAAAGCGGACGGCGGGCGGGTTTCGGCGATGCTCACGCAATTACTCTCTTCCAAATAATCCCGGATTGTTGTATTGTTCAATTGTTTATGATTACCGTGTTATTCCAGACAGAATCCCATTTTCCGGTGGACCGGAAAAAAGTGATCGATTCCATCATCATCGAGTTGGGGGGCAAAATAAAGGGTCCGGCCGAGGTTAGCGTCACCATCGTCGGCGACCGTCGCATGCACGGACTTAATAAACAGTATAGAAATATCGACGACACCACTGATGTGCTTTCATTTCCCCTCAACGATCCGAGCGATAAACCTGAGACACAATTTGTTGAGACTCCAGATGGCGTACTCCGGCTCGGTGATATCATTGTTTCATTTCCCCAGGCGGTTTCTGAAGCCGCCGAGGAAAATAAAATGGTCGATGATCAGATCGTATTTTTGGTGCTTCACGGGTTAAATCATTTATTGGGGATACACCACCCGGAATGAAAATGCACTTGTCATTGCGAGCCGAGTCTTCGAGGCGCGGCAATCTTTAACAAAAAAGATTGCTTCGCCGTTTGAACGGACTCGCAATGACACAACAATATTATGTCGTTCTATCGTATTTATCGTCCGCAGGTTATCGATGAAATCGATAATGTTTCCGTGCGGGACGCCCTCCTTCGGCTTCTTGAAAAACCCAAAAAAGATCTGCCTCACGCGTTTCTTTTCAGTGGCCCCAGAGGCGCCGGAAAAACAACGGCCGCACGGATTATAGCAAAATTATTTAATTGCCAGAAACCCACGAAGTCGGGCCCCTGCGGTTTGTGTGAGGCATGCGTTTCCATCTCTGAGGGCCGGGATTTGGATATTCTTGAGATCGATGCTGCAAGTAACCGAGGGATTGATGAAATGAGAACGCTTCGCGACGGAATTAATCTGACGCCGTCCTCAGGCGCGTATAAAATTTACATTATCGACGAAGTACACATGTTGACGACTGAAGCGTTTAATGCGCTTCTTAAAACGCTTGAGGAGCCGCCCGCCCACGCCGTATTTGTGCTCGCAACGACCGATTCCCAGAAAGTACCGGTGACGATAAAATCACGCTGTGTTTCTTTCGTTTTTTCGAAAGCATCAACTGAAGAGCTTACCAACGCGCTCAAACGAATTGTAGTGAAGGAAAAAATTCAGATTGATGATGAAGCGTTGACGATCATCGCGAGCAGTGTCGACGGAGCATTCCGGGATGCGGTTAAATATCTCGAACAGGTGAGTTTTCATAAGGGGAAAATCAATGCCGAAGTAGTCCGGTCAATACTTGCCTTAAGTGAGGAGAAAATAAAAGAATTATTCCTTACGTCTCTTCGCGCAAAAAAAACAACAGAATCGCTTGTGGTTATACAACAGTTGGCAAAAGAAGGGAAAGATATCAAGATGTTTGTCGTTGATTGCCTGTCTTCGCTTGAAAAAACTCTTATTGCACAAGTTCGGGGGAGCTCGCCCGGCGGCTGGACGCGGGAAGATTTGACGCAGATCATTCACAAACTTTCACAGGCATATACGGAGATAAAAGGGGCGCCGATTTCTGAGCTTCCTCTTGAACTTGCGGTCGTCGAATATTGCGACATGGAAAAGAGACAAACCGGGACTGTATCAAAAAATGAAGGGGTGACTGACTCTGTTTCTTTCAAAACTTTCGGGTCAACTGTTGGCATCGCGCCGACTATAGAGAAGAGTGTACGCGTTGCGGTACAACCGGCAGGTGAAGAGTCCACGGGATTGCTCACGCTTGAGAAGCTCACGGACCATTGGGGCGATGTGATAGCGGAACTTAAGCCGTTTAATCATTCGGTCGCAGGCGTAATGCGTTCCACTAGACCGAAGTCCGTCGCAGGTGGTATAGTGACTATCGAGGCGTTTTATACATTTCATAAGGATAAATTATCGGAAGTGAAGACCAGGGAAGTGATAGGGAACGTTCTGAATAAATTATTCGGGGAAAAGGTGAAGGTGGATGTAGTATTAGGTAAAAAGTAATATTTAAGCACAAAATCCAAAAATCAAAATAAATTCAAAATGTTTTGAAAATTGAAATTTGAGACATTTGATAGTATTTTGGATTTAGAAATTTGGATTTTGGATTTAAAAAGAAAGGGGTTATATGATGAATCCATTTAAGGCATTAGGCGACATGAATGCCATGCGGAAACAGGCGATGGCAATCCAGCAGGCGCTTGAGAAAGAAGAATTTGAGGTCATTACGGGGAATGTCCGTATTGTCATTACCGGCAATCAGAACGTCAAAACCGTTGAGGTAGACGGCGTGTATCAGCCGGA
>Ga0182021_10010628_pt1 | contig 10912 bp, 9 predicted proteins | sample 612E3MmetaG_FD_120493 | JGI IMG/M metagenome (GOLD analysis project Ga0182021, IMG submission 120493) | Permafrost microbial communities from Stordalen Mire, Sweden - 612E3M metaG (Illumina Assembly) | ecosystem: Environmental > Terrestrial > Soil > Wetlands > Permafrost | place: Sweden...
CCTATGCTTGCGCTTCCCACTATACTTGATAAGTAAACAGTCAAGAATAAAATCTCCTGATGAATATGTTATTAGCGAAAGTCTCACGCGATACTCCTTTTTTTAGATTGCGGTATCTTTTACGGTTTAAAAAAATATTTTGAGTACATCGTTCCCTTTTTTATCTTTAAGCTACTTTGAATAGAAAGAGAATACTCTCATCAAGCAATAATACAAACGAAAAATAAGAAATAAAATTATTTTTGGGTTTCAGCTAAGTAAACAGTTACGTTGCCGTCTTTGTCTTTTGTGATGCGCGTTTTGATCTTGCGTGGAGGCTTCTCAATGCCGCGGTCCCAAATTTTCTCATTAACTTCTTTGCTAATGATCAGTTGCGGCAGCTCTTCTTCTTCCTCTTCTTCAGTAACCTTCATTTGAACCTTCATGTGCCTGTTTACGAATTCTTTAACAAGCTGCATGGCTCTTGGAGCACGTTTCTTTGGGGGTCTAACCAAGGCTCGTGACAAGGGAATGGTGTAGAATCTTTCTTCAACAATATGTTCGTCTTTCTTCTTTTTCTTAGATTTCGCTTGCTCGACTGCCACTTCTTCGGCTGGCGCAGTTTCAGGTTGAGCCTGCCCAGCGACTAATTCAGTTCCAGCCTCCTCTTCTGGAACAGCTAATTCTTCTATTTCTTCATCTTTTGTAACTTGCTTAGTAGTTTCTTTGGCCATTGGACTCTAATTCTCCTATGCTCTTATCTTCCTTGTTCTCCAGTTGCGTCGCTGCTTAGGATTATTCCTAACTTTGCCGTCAGTTCGGGCAATAACCCATGTTGGAACAGACTGTGATTCTTTGCCAGCTTTGGCTAATCTGAGTTTCTTTCCTGTTGGTTTAACTCTTGCCATTTCTATATCCTTCTGATTTTTGTCTCTCGCTTCCGTGATTGAAGCTGAACTAATATCTGTTTGAGCTGTGCATCTGACAGTGGAATGGGCAATTTTCCTGTTTGCGCCATCTCAATCAGCTGCATCTCAATGCTTTCGGTAAATTCCTGCTTAACCATTTTTAGGTTATTCAGCCTTTGCCGAGCTTCAGGCGCCAATATCTTACTGAGCAACGCTTGCTTCTGATTTTCCATCTGTTGCTCTGCTGAAGCTTGTTTTTGCTCATCACTCACTCGATGCTGCATCGAAGAAAGTTTTCTTTTACGAATCTGGGCAAGCTCGTCATCTGACATTGTCACTATTCGCCTTGATACTTCTTGAGCTCAGGGACAGTTTTAACCATTTCTTTAGATAAGTCTCCAGCAATTTCTTGGAGAAGCTTACGTCCTTTAGGAGTCATTACTCGTCCTTTAGGCTTCGACATCTGGATTAAACCTGCAGATTCAAGCTGCTGCAGACTCTTGCGTATTCCGCTTCCGCCAGCTTTTTTTACACGGTCAGGTTTACTGCCTCTATTTTTTCTACCGCCATATTCAGCGCGTAGTTTTTCAAGTCCGATTGGACCATAAATGTATACTTTTCGCAGAATCGATGCATTTCGGGTAAACCACCAATCTGGGTCCTGTGGCTGCTTCTCAACATGCATGCCTGTTTTAGCGAAAGTTGCCCATGGAAGAGGCTGAATTTCGTCAACGTTTTCCCTAAGATACTTTGCTAATCTAACGATGAATTTTGAAGCTGGAACGTCATGAGGAGTCGTCAAGTTGCTCTTATCCTTTGGTTTTTCCTTGCAGTTAAACAATGAAGCCTAATATAAATATTCTCTGAACAACCTACAAGCATCAACCAAAAAGAGTATTTAAAAAATTATGGTTGAGACGGCTCTTCTTCAGCTTTTCGCTTTCTAAATAGGATAAATACATGACCTCTGACTTCAACTAAAGCTGAATTAGTTTGTTCAGCAGCATTAACCCCGATAGACTGAGCTGTTACTTCGCCTTGAAGAGCAGTGGGTAAAATCCTAACCTTAACCATCTTATTTTGCTGCAGTTGCTTCTCAATTTCAGCTACCAATTGAAGCGTCAAACCTTCCTTGCCAACCCAAATAGTCGGATTCTCATCCTTTAAAACATGCCTAACATGACGCTTCATTCGAGTAGTAATCTTGCTCAATTTGTCTGTACTCCATCTTTTCCTTTAACATTATACGAGTTTGGTTACCGCAGTTTAAACATGTTACTACACTGATAGGGCAGAATATGTAATAGTGATAACAAAGAGAAAGTGTAAATTTTTAGGATACTTATTTATAATATTCTTAACGTGCCGGGTATCATATGCAAAATTTGTGGTAACGAGAAAGATAACCAAACTTATAAAATAAGAGAAATGATGTTTGGCTTTAGAGACGAATTTGCATATTTTGAGTGTTCATCTTGCGGGTGTTTGCAAATTAATGAAATTCCTGCAAATATCTCAAACTACTATCCTTCGAGCTATTACAGCTTTTCAGAAAATTTTTTAAAATCTTCAGTTTACTCCGCGATGACCGCTATCATGAGATCCTTAGAAAATAGAAGAAATATCTATTCTATTTCCAGGCGTGGCAGCATAGGAAGATTGATGAATGCACTATTCTCTGACGGAACAGTAAAATCGCTCTCAAGAATAAGTCTAAAACTAGATTCAAGGATCCTCGATGTTGGTTGTGGATCGGGCGAACTTCTCCATTCGTTCAGACAGGCAGGTTTCAAGAACTTGCTTGGAGTAGATGAGTTCGTCAAAAAAGACATATTTTACCCAAATGGATTGAGAATATTGAAAGGTTCGCTCAAACGTATCGATGGAAAATGGGATCTAATAATGTTTAATCATTCTCTTGAGCATATGTGGGACCAACTGTCAACATTGGAAAGTGTTTCAAGTTTGTTAACCGAGGTCGGTTTATGCATTGTGAACATTCCGACAGTTTCAAGTTACGCTTGGAAAACTTATGGAACTAATTGGGTTCAGATTGATGCACCTCGACATTATTTTCTCCATTCCGCCCGTAGCTTGAAACTAATCGCTGAAAAGGCAGGCTTAGAGATAAAGAGAGTTTTCTATAATTCAACGTCATTTCAATTTTGGGGAAGTAAACAATACATAAAAAATGTTCCTTTATGCTCAACTCAATCCTTAAACAAAAATCCTTTTCGTACTGCAATCTCAATTTTACAGCTTAGAAGATTTGAAAATAAGGCAAAGGAGTTAAATCAGATTAATCAGGGTGATCAAGCTGCCTTCTATATGATGAAGAAAAAACAACCGTCTTGATTTATGTCATTTAATCGGCAAGTCTATTTTTCGTTATTTATTTCTATCGAGCCATTGTATTAGTTTATTTTTGATTTCATGTGGACCGGAGATCCACGTCTAAAAACTTCATTGTTTAAATTTGTTTTCCTCTGACTATGCCTACCAGATACCCCGCTGTATATATTGCGAACCGGCAAATATTGAAAAAAGGATACAGAACTAATAGTTTTTTTTCTTTTTCTATTTTGGTTATTCCTTTTAATGCTGCAATGAAGAGGAGAGGTATGAAGATTATTTGAGCGTATGGGATTAGTGAACCGATGCACAATGTCATTCGGAAGAAGCCATCAGTTATTGGGGATTTTGATTGGATAAGAATATAAGCCCTTGGTTTGTAGAAGGGGTATTTTCTTCTCAGTGCGCCGCCAGCCAATCCAAATTGATACTCTCGTTCAAGAATTTTCTTTAGAACGTTGTCGCCGTTGGTCCTGAAATAATGGTTGTGGATGATTTCTGCTTCGGTGTTCATTATGGTTTTTCCATTAAGCACAAGTCTGAGGGCTATGTCTTCGTCTTCCCCAGCTGTTCTATAGGTCTCATCATCAAACATTCCAATTTCGTTTAGGACCGATTTCTTGTAGGCGTCGGCTTTATCGTTGAGAGCTACGTGGATACTCCGTTTTCCGTAAAGTAATTTCTCCCAGAGTGTTGGGTGACGGTTTTCGAAGTTTGGGGATAATTGAATGGAACATGTGGCGGCGACGTTTGGATCCTTGAGTGGAAAAACAAGTTTCTGTAACCATGAGGGACTTGTTGGGATGGCGTCTCCGTGAAGTGTAACTACGATGTCGTATTTTGAAAGAGATACGCCTTTGTTAAGACTTTTAGCGAGTCCCAAGTTTGTTTCATTCAAAATGTAAGTTACTGGAAATTTCTTTATTTCTTCGCCAGTGCTGTCTTTTGAATGGTCATCAATGACAATGATTTCAAACTTTCCAAGTTCATATTTCTGACACATTAGTGTATTGAGAACATTGCTAATTGTTTTCTGATTATTGTAAGCAGGAATAATAATAGAAACATTCATAGTTTTAATATCATCTGAAAGCGAAAAGACTTTGCTCAATTTGCTTGAGTTCTTTTGAGTTCGATTAAAAACACTCTTCTGATAAGTATAAGTATAAATCAAGATAGAAAATTTTCGGATAATTTTTTTAAAAATGAAAATGATGCGCTTAACAGAATTTGCATCACCTAAGCCTTGAAAGACGCCCCCAAAATAAAGCGTAGAAAACACAATAGCCGAAATGCTGACAGCACTACCTATTTCGAGGTATTCTTGCCCTGAATATATTATTGAAACTGTGAAATTGCCAGTAACTGGAACAAAGAAACTATTTGCGTAGAAATTCGCTTCAAAATGGGTCAACTGCTTATTTTCGATGAGTGCTTTCCAGCCAGTATTGTAGGCTTGATTAAGAACCAAAAAGAAAGGTGCTTTCGAGCTAACCTTCACTTGGTATTCCACAGGACTCTTCTGGTTCACTTCAATTGTCGGTTCAGTTTGATTGGTTTTCCCAATAGATTCAGTCGGACTAAGTATTGAAAACTCAGGGGCATTAAGCCTCGCAATATTGCTTATTTGGAATTCTGAAGAAGCGTTTGTTCCAGAAGGTACATCTTCCCAGATCCAGAAACTCCAAGGATCATCCCAATTCAATGCCCCTAATTGTTGGAATTGCTTAAGTGGAAAGACAAAGTCTTTCCAACCTTCCCAATTCATATATGTCGTTTCAGAGGGAAAAGCAAAACGACTTTCGTTTGCTCCATTGAAAGATAATCTAAACTCGCGTCCCGAATTATCGCCTTTAATACGTAAAACTATCGCACCATTATCTTGAGCTAAAGAACCGAGCTGCCAGTTTGTTTGATTTAGCGTCATTATCAACCCATGCCATCCGGGGGTTGTAGAGAGGTTCCAATCTAAATTTGAAGCATATAGCGAATCCCCTGTCTTCAAAATTGCCGAATCATTCTCGTTGGTGGTGGCATAGATGGAGAGAGAATTGTTTTGGAGTGAAAAGTCAAAACTTGGATTGGCTATTATTTCGTCCGCAGTCAAATTGAGATAACTAATCATGCTTTTGCCACTATCAGCTGACACTGTTTCAAATACATATTGACCCTCTTGAGCTACCTTTACGAATTCTGGGTATGTCCAATTGAAAATATATGAAACGGAAAGTGGATTTTCATTTACTATACTTGCGACATCTGTGTCTTCAATAGTTCTGTTAAAAACTATCAACTGTTTACTTAGGTTTAGAATCGTATTTGTGTCTTGAGCAGGTAAATCATTAATATTAAAGAAAACCGTATCGTTCCATTGAATTCCTGGAAAATAGCTCAATGGAATCAACGAATCTGCATCTCCCAAAATTGCATATGCTGATGTGGAAGCGTGCACCATTGAGGAATATGACGGGTTAATGTAAAAATCTAAATACCCTATCCTCTTTTCAAGAGTCAGGGTCGTTTTGCTTTCAAACTCAGTGGCGTTGAAGTTGTTGTCAATTATATCATTTCGAACAACTATGTACTTCCCTCCGAGTAATGAAAGCACACTTTGAGAAGAGTTGTTGAGAAGATCTTGGTAGACTAAGTTAAGCAGTTCTGAATCTTTTTTTGTATAACCAAAACCGGGTTCTAAACTTAAGACTGGAGCTGGCGAAACCTGTTGAATTACATCAGATATATCTACCGTCCCGTTGAAAGCCCAAGGAACCTTAGTGTAGTATAACCAATAAGGGTAGGGGACCGTCAAGATTCTGTAATCCGCGTTCTGACTTGCGAGCCATTGCCTGGCATCGTTATAGTCTTTGGGGACCATGACAGGCTCTAGTAAGTCGCCTTTCACGCCTCCAAAAAGCGGCCAAGAACTGGCAATTATTAATAACATCAGGAAAATCGCAGAGAGTTTGGCAATTGTATCTTTTTTAAAGAGTTTGGAAAATAAATGATAAAGTGCAAAGTTAAATCTCTTTTTTGCCTTTTCAACTCGTGGTTTCCGGAAGACTTCCATGTAACCAGCACTAAGAAGAAAAGCGTAAGCTAGCGCTATTACTATGCCGCGATATTCGAAACCCATTGGGAACAATAAGAAGTTCAGAGGAGAAGGAGCGTTTGCGGAAATCCATACATATAGATCGAATATTGGCTTCACATAAGTTATTAACATAATAAAACTGATTGACAAAATCGAAATTATCCCGAAAAAGTTCACAAAATGATTTCTTCTATATAGTAGAACAAAGAAAACCGACACAAGTAATATGGTTTCCAAGAAAACGTACAATGTCGACTGAAAGAAACCTCCATAGCCTGGATTGAGAGGAATGCCGTAGCCAACAAGCCCTAAGATGTTGAAGAAAGATGAATGGGTTAGAAAAGTGGTTGGAAAACTGAATGATAAAAAATTTGCTGTCGGAGGAGTAACGAGCAAAGAATAAACCCCACTAAAATTGGAAATTGATGGAAGAATCCAATAAATATTGAAAAATACAATCGCAAGTAAGGATGCAACAATAAATTTGAAGCTATGGATTAACTTATACCATGATCGCCTCCGCAGTAGCCAAAAGCTGAAATAAAGAAAAAGGACCTCGAATACTATCGGAAAAAATCGTACCCGTGGAATGACTACTATTGATGCAATTGCCAAAATTATCGCCCATTTTTTCCAGTTTTTTTCATTTAGACCTCTTATCGTTGCGAGCAACATAATGGGCAAAGCGGAATAGCTCAGGATAGAAACCCAATGACCCAAGTTCAACTCTCCGATTATGTAAGGGTTGTAAAAGAAGAGAAGACCAGCAAGAATAGGGACAAACCGTTTCCTATTGGGAATAAGGAGATATGTCATCACGTATGCGGACCATGCGACGAGTGTTCCATAAAAAATAAGAGTTAACCGGTTAACAATGTTGATTGTCAATCCAATGTAGCTCAATAACGTCGGTACCAAATAGTAAGGTAACTGGGTGAAGGATGTAAAAGAGCCATCGTTACCAAATGTTGCACCCGACTCAAACCAAGTAAAAGAATATCTGTGCAATTGATCAATTGGATACAAAGGGAAATCTGAGTCAAGCGGCCGTATTACGCCACTCACTCCAAATCTCAAGAAAGGAACTGAAACGAGAAATGCAAGGAAAAGCAGATCAACAATCAAATTGCGAAAAGCTATTTTTCTACGATAAAAAGTCAGAAACCCAAAAAACGACAGACCCATTCTAGAAAACACAGTTCTCCAATGTTTTACGCTTTTCGCATAGCTCATGAGTTGTTTTCGCAACTTACTTTGTTGCTCAGACAAATGAAGACTCTCGCACGATGTTTTTCTTCTTGTTGCTTATTTCGCTATCTTTTGAAACTAATAAAATATTATTTTTCCAAGGCCTCGTCAAAAACACGCTTCATTTCTTGCCTCCTTCCTTCGGCTGAGAAACGTCCTTCCTCCACCTTTACCCGCCCTGCCTTTCCCATTTTTCTACTAAGATCTTTGTTCTCAATAAGAACGGCCGTTTTCTCTACAAGGGCGTTCACCACCACAGGATCAGTTTCTTTAATAAACCGGATGAATCCTGAGGTCGGGTAATGACTCCAGTTAGGGATTAGATTCCCTTTGTAATACTGAATCCGCTTAGATCTTTTAATAACAAAACCAGTCTTGTCATTCTCGACCATCTCAGTATTAGCCCAAACATCAGTGGTTACAACAGGTAATTCATAGCTCATTGCTTCCAAAATTACAAGCCCAGGAGTTGAATGTGCTGGAAAAAGAAATATATCTGCAGTTTTAAACTCATGTTCTAGTTGTTCAAAAGGAATAATTCCTTCAATTAGTCTAACATTTTCCATTTTATTCGCATACTTTGTTTTCAGTTCATCGGGAACGTCTGACCTAACGATTAGTTCGATGTTAGCATATTTCTTTTGTAGGAGAAAAAAGGCTTCAAGAACTTCCTTACCACCTTTGTACTCAAACTCTCCAGGAATATTTGCGGATCCAACAAATAACAGCTTAACTCTTTGGCCATTATACTTTTTAACGAAATTCTTCTTTGGAACTGCTAAAGGAACTACCTCGATCTTGTTTTCAAATTTTTCACAGTTCATATTGAATAAGATTGTTTTTTTTCCAGCTTCTGTCCAGCAGATAATTTTTCTGCAATTCTCGGAAGCAAAGGTTTTTTCAATAAGTCCTTTAAATCGGTTAAAGTGACGATAATTGTAACCAGTAAGTTGAGTCACATATTCCATATCGACTACCCATGGCTCTTTCCTAAAAATGAGGTGACCGACTGAATAGGTCAATTCGGCGTCGCTGGGCTTTTTCTTGAACCTCTCCAAATATGCTTTGGCAAGATTTGGTGGAAAAAATCTCGATAGAACATTTAACTGGAAAGAATATAGCAGATCTATCTTAGTGGCAACACTGGAGATATTGTCCCAGTTGGAAACAGAAGTTATAAAACTATATCCAGAAGGAGGAGAAGTCAATAATGTTTTGTAAAGCGAATGTAATTTTCCTGTGACATCCAAATAAATCAAATGTGGTTCGGCTGCTTCTCTTTGCGCGTCAATTAGAGGTTGAGTTGAATTAACTGAAATCACCAACAGAACTGTGCTAAAGAAGCGAAATATTGCTAAAAAATTCAAGCAAATATGTTACGCGATGAGCTATCTTAGGTGCAACAACCAAGGAGAATGGACTGACAAAGCAAAAAAGTATGGAGAAAGGGTCATTATAACCCATTCTGGTAAGACCTAAAGCCTTTGTCCTAGCGGAATTTAATCTTGTTTTCTTCCAACCATTTCCCCTCATAACTGAATTATTTGTTTGCCTTAGTAATACTAAGGGTTCAGGAAGATTACTAAATCCATAACCTAAAGAAATAATCCTTAGCCATAAATCATAATCTTCGGATCCAAACAGAGCTTTATTGTAAAAACCCGAATGCTCCAATATTGATCTCTTGAAGAACATAGTACTATGAATAAATGGATTGTAAAGCATAATTGTTCTTCTTATTCTGCGTGAGTCAACTGGTGGTGTTCTTTTTCCTACGGTTGACCCTGCTTCATTAATAATATAAGCCCATCCACCCACTAAGTCCAGATGGAGTTCTTCAATTGCTTTAACTTGTTTTTCGAGTCTGTTGGGAAGACTAATATCGTCTGCATCCATTCGAGCAATGTATTTGCCTCGTGATGCAAGGATCCCAAAGTTCAATGCCTCAACAAATCCTTTTCCTTTTTGATGCATTATCCTCAATCGTTTGTCATTTTCGAATTCTCGAAGAACATCCATTAAATTGAGGTCAACTGGTTGACCACCATTTTCCAAAACAACAATCAATTCCAAATCGGCTAGACTTTGGTTTAATATGCTCTCCACGCTTTTCCTCAAAAATAAAGGATGACACGCTTTAACTGGCATTATTACCGAAACTAGAGGTGTCTGGGTCAACATTTCAGCTATAATCCAATTTTCCGTCGCGTGAATTACATTTTGAAAATCCAGTTTCAATCAATAGAACCAAAAAATTAACCACAAAAAATCAAGCTGAAATCAAGGTTTAGACGAGTTGAACGCTAAATATTTAGCAAAGGCACGATCTTCAGCCCAGATGGAAGCTGAACGATTACCCCAGCTAACAGCTATGTCACTAATTTTTCTGGCTAAGGTTAAACCAATAGTCCTCATAAACCGATCTGCCATGCTCTCAATTGCTAACTGCAGCTTTTCTATTATGGCCGTCACTACATTGGCCAGTTTTGTGCTCTTTATGCTATCAACGTATCGAACTGTGAGGTCTATTATTCCGCGTTCAACCCGACTGAGGGATTTAAACCAAACGCCTCGTCGTAAAGCGGTCTTCTTGGCATCTACAAGTCTTCCAACAGAAATGGAATCGCCTAATTGTAGATTGACTACTTGATGCCCATCTCTCATGAGAAGACATTTTACATCACTTGTAACTTAAAAGACTTGTGAACTTACATCTTCAACATCTGAAAAAAACATTTATTCAAAATGTCAGCCATTTCTTAATTAATTAAGGCACAACAAAAATGATAAAACGCTAAAAAATAATAAAAAATAAAAAGCGGAGAAGGATTTTCTATTTTGGACGTTTCTTAAAGTGCCAAACGACCACAACAACCAACAAAATAATAATTATTATGGAAGATGCAAGTGCAGCCCACGCAGCTGTAGAGAAACTGCTTGTTCCACCCGAAGTTGCTGTTCCGCCCATAGCAAAAAGGGAATCACCAATTCGGGAAACGGTAACAGTGAAGGTTTGTTGGTTAATGTCTGTCGTTGAAGGTAGTTCAACGTAACTGTTGGTGGCTAGATTATACTTGAAAATCGTATAAGGAGGTTCAACCCCTTGAACATCCCTGTCAGAAAAGGGTATTGTAACTTGCGCTAGGGTGAAAGAATGAACATCTATATTGAAAGTCATAACGACGAAATGAGTTAACGAAACTCCTGAAGGAATATTAGCAGTAGGTTGTGGGTTTGCAGTACGAAAGTCAGTTGTCGCTGTTCCAGTTGCTCCAGGTTGGCCTTGAATAAAATAAGTTACCCCAAAATTATCTACTATGGTAGTAGTGCCATC
>Ga0182021_10010629_pt1 | contig 10910 bp, 17 predicted proteins | sample 612E3MmetaG_FD_120493 | JGI IMG/M metagenome (GOLD analysis project Ga0182021, IMG submission 120493) | Permafrost microbial communities from Stordalen Mire, Sweden - 612E3M metaG (Illumina Assembly) | ecosystem: Environmental > Terrestrial > Soil > Wetlands > Permafrost | place: Sweden...
ATCGAGCTACAACACAGAGTCTACTACAGAATCAGGAAACAGAGTAAGCTACCCGCTCAACTGGCCATCAGGGCAATCGGCAAGGTTGTTGAAAGCTATAAAGCTGAGAGACGACACCTGCACGTCTTCGACCCACGCGGCGCAATGGTATACGACCAGAGGATCCTGAGCCTCAGGGGATTCGACAGAGTGAGCCTAACCACAATTGAGGGTAGGGAGACCATCTCCTTCCTAGGGGGTGCATACGTTAAGCTGGAACAGCGCGTACTCAGGGGTCAGGCTGATTTAATCCTCATTAGGGGTAAGTTCTACCTCTGCCTCGTAGTCGAGCAGCCTGAGGAGCCACAGCTTATACCCAAAGGATATCTGGGGGTGGATCTTGGCATAGTCAAACTGGCGTCGACAAGCGACGGTGTTTCCTACTCGGGTGAGGATGTGGACGCGGTGAGGGAGCACTATACGGAGGTGAAGGCGGAGCTTCAGCGTGTGGGCTCTAAGAATTCGAAGAGGAAGCTGAAGAGGCTCGCGGGTAGGGAGTCGCGGTTTAAGAGGTATACGAATCACGTGATCAGTAAGGAGCTTGTGGCCGTTGCTAAAGGCACGAAGAGGGCGCTGGCCCTTGAAGACCTCGAGGGCATTCGTCTTCGGACTACGGTTAGGGGTGGGCAACGGGATAGGCTTGGGAAGTGGGCTTTCAGTCAGCTGCGGGGCTTCGTTGAGTATAAGGCGAAGCTTGCAGGTGTGCCCATTTTGATGGTTGACCCGAGGGATACGAGTAGGAGGTGTTCCCGGTGTGGGTACGTCGATAAGCGTAGTAGGGTTAGTCAGTCGGAGTTCAGGTGTAGGGCATGTGGGTACGCGGAGAACGCTGACTTGAATGCTGCTCGTAATATTCGTTGGAGGGCTGCTGTCGACCAGCCTATTGCGGTCTGCCAGCGGGTGCTGGAGCTTGAACCGCAAGCCCACTACTTTAGTAGTGGGTAGTTGACAAGTATGGGGTTGAGAGGATGTTGCAGGTAGGCGTCGTCTCGATTACCCTGGAGTCGCTGGTTTCTGAGTGGATGCATGATTGGCTTAATCCTAAATCTGGTGATCTGGTTAGGGAAGTTTATTCCAAGTATGGGGCGATGATTGGGCTTAGGTAAACTTGATGAGGATCTAATGCGCGCGCGGCACCTGATGTAAATGCACAGATTTGTTGAGTGGGGGCTCGATGCTAGCCAATCAAGGAATATATTTTCGCTTGGATTGTATCGGCTGTTACATACACTTGTTTATTTGATCAGGATTCCTCTCTGAAAACTAGAGTAACCTGAGGGTGTTTGATGGCTAAGTTAGTGGAGAAGGAGTCTATCAAGGGTGAGATGCTTAGGGCGCCTTCGATACCGGAGATACTTCAATATCGGCGCCGTGACGCTGAGTTCCTCGGGTTCATTACGAGGTCTGGGTGGAGTGGTGAGCTTCCCTACTACAGATTCAAGTGCTCCGTCCACGGCCAAGTGGACAATTACCCGACAGGATATCATGAACTTCTCCTCTGTCCTCATTGCGATTAGGCTCATACCTCAGGAAACCACGCTCGGTCAAGAATTCAGAGCGCGGGCGCAATTAGGCTTCCTCTCAACTTTGCACGGCTAATAGACGTGCTTTAAACCTATCTACGTTACGCGAACGACGTGACCAGCCTTAAGTCACTCGCGCCCAAAAAAAACATATTTAAATTCATTAAATGCATTAAGTGAATAATATGACTAAGACCGAGACGACGCTTGAGAGGCTAGCCTCCTGCGGAAAATGTAGCTGCCCCAACGTCGAAGATTATGTGGGTCAACTGAAGCAATTGGCGGAGCAGAAAGCCAACAGGGAGGTAGCGAAGAGGAGGGGGAGGTTCTTCAAGGCTCTAGGGGACGAGACGCGGCAGAGGATGCTTGGTCTCCTCAGAGACAGGGAGATGTGCGTTTGTGAGCTGATGACGGCTCTTGGCATGACTCAGCCTACGACCAGTCATCACCTGAAGATCTTGGAAGACGCAGGATTTATCCGTGGTAATAAGGAGGGAAAGTGGGTTTTTTATAGCGTCAAAGATAAGCAGATGCTTTCCACGTTGATTGAAGCTGCTTCAGAGTGACTCAGATCGTTGAATGGGATTCGTCTAATTCTTTTACCAGATCTTTGACCCTATTTTGAACCTCATCTCTAATTATCCTAACTACCTCTATCGGCTTGCCCTGCGGATCCTCAATCTGCCACTCCCTGAGCTCGTTTGGCACAACTGGGCAAGCCTCCTCCCCGCAGCCCATAGTGATGGCTAGTTCAGCCTCCAAAACCATCTCCTTGGTCAGCTTCTTCGGCTTATTTCCACTAATGTCAACCCCGACCTCCCACATCGCCTCAACCACAACTGGGTTTATCTCCTCTGTGGGTTTGCTCCCGGCGCTTATCCCTCGGATAGTTGGTTGAAAAACGCTTCAGCCATCTGGCTTCTACCCGCGTTATGGATACAAATGAAAAGAACAGTAACCATGGATGATTGGGGGGGGACTTGAGTTAGATATAGTTTCTCAGGTGTCACGAGGTATCCCAGAATACATAACTTATGTATACATTTAAATACTTAGATATAATCAGAGGATTGATCGATCAGAATCTGAAACAGGTTGAGAAAATGTCTGAGAAAGAAGCAAAATTAGGTATTATAGAAAAGTATCTGATGGTTTTGGCGCGATCTAGGTGAGTTAAAAATGAATATTGGGAGAGTTACTCTGAACGCTTCAAAAATTGAGTGCGCTGGATGCAAAACATGCGCAACTAATTATGAAGCAGATAACCTCCAACACGCGCTGGCGAGGTTAAACGGAGTATTAAAAGTTAAAGTGGACAAAGTCACAGGAAAAGTCACCATAGAGTACGACGCACAAAAAATCAGCGACTCCAAATTCACTGAACGAATTGAAAAGTTAGGCTACAAAGTCGAGATTGAATCAAGAGTGGAAATCTAATGAAAGAACATGTCAAAGGTATTATTTTAGTAATTTTACTTGGGCTATTCGCTTTAGCAGGCGCCCTAATAACCGGGACTCAGGTTGCCTACGCTCGTGAAATTAGCATTGTTTTGACGTTGATCGCCGTTGCCTTGGGCTATCGCATCTATGTGCATGGTATTCGATCGCTGATGCATGGGAACGTTACCGCCCAACTGTTCGCAACTATTGCCATCTTTATCTCCGTAGTAGCGGGTTTCGTCCTACCTTCAGCATCGGCAACTGGTACTGCAGAAGCAGTTGGCTACCTCACTGCATCAGCTATAGTGGCGTTCATAATACTCGCAGGTATGACGCTTGAAGACTACATCATCCATAGAACGAGGGGTGCCTTAGAGAAGCTCATCAACTTGAGCCCCACCACAGCTCGCATACGTCGAGACGGTGCGGAAGCTGAGGTACCCATTGACGAGGTTAAGTTGGGTGAGGTCGTCTTAGTCAAACCGGGCGATAAAATACCAGTCGATGGAACGGTAATCTCCGGACATAGCACCGTTAACCAGGCAACGATAACGGGTGAATCGATTCCTGTGGAAAAGACCGTGGGGGACCGTACATTTGCTGGTACTTTCAATGAGCAGGGAGCATTGGAAGTTAAGGTTGAAAAGATAGCTGAGGACAGTACGCTTTCTCATCTAATTCAACTAGTCGAAGAAGCTCAGGAGAAAAAGGCACCTATTCAGAACGTCGCTGACAGATTTACCACATACTTCCTGCCAATCATGGCCGTTTTAGCGTCCTCTGTCTTTGCAGCCAGCTATTTCACCCTTGGTTTTAATGTGGCGCTGTCTAGAACCGTGACTGTTCTCCTAGTTGCATGCCCATGCGCTCTGGCAATAGCTGTTCCCGTCGCCGTAGCAGCAACCATTGGTAATGCTAGCATGAACGGTATAATAATCAAGGGTGGCACACACATCGAAAAGCTAAAGGACGTTAAGCTGGTTGCATTCGACAAAACTGGGACATTAACCGTCGGCGAGCCCAAGGTTGTTGAGGTTAAGACCTTCGGTAATTACTCTGATGCGGATACTATCAAGTATGCGGCTATTGCTGAGAAGTTCTCAGAACACCCCTTATCCAAAGCCATCTTAGCTAAGGCAACTGAGATGAACCTGAAGATCCCTGACCCAACAGACTTCAAAACTATTCCAGGACACGGCGTGGATGCCAGTTATGGAGACGAGCATATCCTGATTGGAAGAAAGATGATGGAATCCGAGCTTTCAGAGGAAGCAACTCAGTTGATGAACAGGGTTGAAGGAGAGGGGAAAACAGCTATACCAGTGGCACTAGACAAACACGTCATCGGCATAGTCGTAGTCGCTGACACGGTCAGAAAGGATTCCTTGGAGGCTATTCAGAGGCTTAAGCGTTTAGGCGTCAAAACGGCTATGCTGACTGGTGATAGCGTGTTAACTGCCAAATCTATTGCTGAGCAGATTGGTATTGATGAGTATCACGCTGAACTCTTGCCGGAAGAGAAAGTTGCGATTATTGTAGAATTGAAAAAGCTCAATGTTGTCGCCATGGTCGGTGACGGTGTGAATGATGCTCCCGCGTTGGCTAATTCGGATGTTTCGTTCGCGATGGGTGCTGCTGGTAGCGATGTGGCCATGGAGACCGCTGATGTGGTGCTGCTTGGGGATGACTTGACTAAGGTTGAGTACGCTATTAGTTTGAGTCGGAAGGCGTTTGGCAGAATGAAGGGGAACATAGCGTATGCTTTCGTCTGGAACATAGTCGCGTTGAGTTTAGCCGCTTTTGGTATCTTAAATCCAGTCTTAGCCGTTATTCTTGCAGAAGCCGGATGCATATCAGTGGTAATCAATTCCGCTTTATTGTTGCTGAGCAAGCCCAATCCTCTATCCAATATTAAAGGCTAAATGCACACGCTACAACTTCCCGAAATACTAAGGAAATGGAGAAGATGGAGGTAAGAAGGAATGAGCGAATATTATGAATATACGGCTGACAAGTTCGTTTTCAAGGTGAAGAAGGACCTACAATACTCCAGAGATGAGGTGTGGGTTAAACATGAGGCAAATGGAAGCATAAGGGTTGGAGTCACCGACTTCGTCCAGCGGAGGTCAAGTGATCTTGTCTTCGCCGAGGCCGAGCCGGTCGGAACCAAGGTTACTATCTGCGGTTTTCTGGGTAGCTACGAGACTGTGAAGATGGTTCAGGATATTCTGAGCCCAGTCGATGGCGAGATAACGGAGATCAACCCTCTCATCGACTCTAAGCCGGAGGTCATTAACAGGGACCCCTACGGCGAGGGTTGGGTAGCTGTCATCAAACCAACTACGAACCCAAGTGGCCTACTTTCGGCGGAGGAGTACTTCGAGCAGATGAAGGTCAAGGTCGCTGAAGAGTTGAAGAAGATCAAGGGGCAATAAAATGAAGAAACCAATTCTAATTCTCCCATGCAGTGGCATCGGAAAGTCCTTCGGATCAATCGCACGCGACGCAACCTTCCGCGTCTGCGATGAGCTACGGCCGGGTAAGGCGAGTACTCTCTGCCTATCCCTCCTCGTCATGGGCGAGGAGGAGGCCCGTAAAAAGGTAGCATCAAGTCGAGTCATCGTGGTAGATGGGTGCCCCATGGCCTGCTCAAGGAACAACGTTGAACAGAGCGAGGGTAACGTCGTCGCCGAGTTCAAGGTCATGGATCTTCTCCGGGAGAACCGTGGCCTCAAGCCGAAGGCGGTCACCTTCCTCGATGAAGATGGTGAGAAGTTATCAAAGGTACTGGCGGATAAGATGGCTGCGAAGGTGGATGAGCTCATGGAGGAATCCTGATGAAGATAAAGCCGAAGATCGGGGTCGTCTCCTGCAGCGGGGAGTGCTGCGGTCTGGGCACTCTGAGTCGAGTGGCGACACGACTCGTATTAGAGGAACTCCGAAATGACCAGACGGTCACAATATGCCTCCCCCTATTCCTTGCGGGTGAGACTCAGGAGCACGGATTCGCTAAGGAGTATCCTACTATTGCGGTGGATGGGTGCGGGAAGCTCTGCGCGAAGAAGGCGATCGCCAAGTATAGCAAGGAGCCAGCTGCTGGATTCGACATCGAGGCTCTTCTGAAGGAGTGGGGTGTTGAACCTCCGAAAAGTAGGAGGGTTCTTGACGAGAAGTATCTGGAGGCTGCGAGGCGAATAGCTGAACTTCTGGCAGCTAAGGTTGATGAGATTCAGGGGGCAGCCTAAGCTGGCCACGTATACGACGGTCACCGAGTGGAAGCGCGGTCACCTGGGGGAGGTAAGACTGAGCAACGGCCCGGTTCTCCCGTTCTCAGCGCCAGTAGCTTCTAAAGGAGTGGCAGGTGTGCTGACGCCTGAGGACGCCTTCGTCGCTGCTCTCAACACATGCTACATGTTGATGTTCATCTGGAGCGTTGAGAGACTCAAGATCGACCTCGTGAGTTACACGTGTGAGGCGGAGGGTCATGTTGAGGAGTTTTTTGACCGGACATCTACATTTGATAGGGTGACGCTTCGACCTCGGATTGTGGCTCGCGGATGTGGCGAGGAGAGGGTGCGACGCGCCCTTGAGTTGGCTGAGAAGTATAGCCTAGTCTGGCAGTCAATCAAGGCGAAGGTTAGCCTGGAGCCGGAGATAGTCACTCAGTGAATGTGATGAAGTTGGTTGAGGTTATTCTAGAGATCTGGGAGACCGACCCGCTTGCGCGCGCTCAGGAACATGTCAGGCTTCAACCGCCTACCCTCTGAAAAACAGGTGGAGGAGATAAGGTGGCTTAACGAAGGCCTCGGATTGCTGAGAGACCGCAACGAGGCGAGGAAGCGCTACTACAAGTCCTCGGGGGTGACGCCCCCAGGGTACGCTAAGCTGGCCCCCAGTGGGCATGGTCACGGTGGCCCTCCGCCGGGGCAGGAAGTAGAACCTGCCGCGCGCGCACTCAGTGAAACTCAGTTTCACTCAGTTGCTCCCAGAGCAACTCAGCCAGTAGACTTGAAGTCTACTCAAGTGGACTGAGGCCACTCGCCCCGGGGCAACTCCGGCCAGAGAGCCCCCCTTCGACTCATCAGCTCGGAAACCCTTAACCTTTAGACGGGATCACCATAACCATGTTCGTGTTCAACGGTGACATCGGGGTTATCCTGATCGTCCTCGGCATCATACTCATGGTGGTGGCCGCCATGGTTAAGGAGTTCAGGGGACTTAATACTGTGGGTAGACTGTGTCTGATCATCGGTGCCGTCATCTTCATTATCGAGCTGATTTTGAGAATATAGTTTACATACCAATGCGCGCGCGTCGTTGAATCGGGAAGCCAACCTCTTTAGAGGTGGGTAGCTCACTAACATTTGGTTCGAACCAATAATCAGGAGCCTTTATCTGGTTCATTTTCACTGAAGCAATCGATTACTTTGTCGAGAACTAAGGGTGTTTCTAAAAGGGTGGCCAGGTGCCGGAAATGTCAGAAGCAGCTCGATGGCTTCGCAACTTATATTCCCGATGTCGGTGAGGTCTGCATGGAGTGCTGGGTTGAATATGCTCAGCGTTCGGAGAGCGGGCCTTCCTCCTCCGGGGAAGCACCGAGTGCTCGTATTGCATCGTAAAGCAGATCTTTGGATGCGCGTGGACTTTCGTGAGCGCTTGGGTTCTTTTTTATATGCGCGCGCTTGATAACTTTCAAGGGGGTAGAAATGTCAACTTCAACGAGTGTGGATGATGAGAGTGGACGGTTAACTGTGGGTGAGATTGCTGGAATAAAGGCCCAGGTTGTGAAGATTGTCAATAAATATTACTCGTCAAGAGATAACTCCATCATTCCGAAGGAAATCATGAATATGCCGTATACATTTATGGGCACTCCGAGTATACCGCCGTATGTCGCGACTGAGTCTGAGAAGGTTGTTGAACATTATAATGGATATAATAGAAGTGTTCAGGATGCTGAGCCGGATAAGGTTGAGGCAGTCTATGTGCCGAACAGCGTCTGTGTGTTAAGTAGGACGTCGGCGATGGTCAGCGGTAATAATACGCATCTCCGCGCGGATGGGAGCGCGATTTCGGTTCATGGCGTCGTCTATGTTCTGTCCAAGTTCAGGGATAAGGGTTGGCGAATTGTGGCCTTCGCGCCTACGGCGGCAGATACTGTGGTCCGTGTGGCTTCGGAGTAGAATAGGGCTCACGCGCGCGCTCGCCTCTCTTTAGGTTATAGCACTAGCGCGCTGGGGGACTTATCCCTTTATGAGCTTGCGCGCGCATTGACGACATAAGGATCTGGGGCGGAGCGAGGGTGAGCCCATGAGGCTCACGTCGTGCTTGGTTAATCCATATTCCTAATTTTCTTCATTTCTTCAAAGAGCGTAAGGATAGCGACTCCAAGGGCTTCGAAGGGATCATCAATTACCTCTTGCACTTGCGTATCGACAATTATCTCAGGTTGACTCATTACCATGGGCTAAAATTTGCAGTTAAACGAATTTAACATTAATTGAGTTACAACCTGGATTTGTAATCTATATTATTGCGCGCGCTGACACACCAATAGAAAATTAGCGGCGCGAGTGCACTACTTTTCCCCGAATCCCCAAACTGTGAAATAGACGATGAAAGTGACGAAACTTACCACGAATGCAGTTATCCCCAAGTCGAAAAACGAAACGAAGGGCACACTACTGATGACCGGGTTATACATGTAGACCCTACTAACGACTATTCTAACAACGATGTAAAGCCACAAAAAGGTACTGTATACGCAAACAGCCAAAACTAGCACTCGGGGAAGCCTCCCTAGATCAACCGTGTCGCGCCACCAACCCTATCAGGAACGGTTTCGATGAACTTAAGCAATGCGAGCTCGCGCGGAGGCCTCGAATGGCGAATGCGCGCGCCTTTAGGAAGTGGGATTAGATTCAACTCCAGCCACATGTCGGTAATACCTGACTATGGTATGACTGAGGTGCAGGTGAGCTACCCACGCGCGCGCAAGAGGTGGGTAGCTCACAAGAAACTGATCTGCCTCGACTGCTTCAGAAAGCAACTGGACGAAACGCCCAATCCCTCGAAGATGTTAAGCAATAGATACGTGAAAAAAGAAGACAATGATATAGCCGCGATTCCAACAATCACAGCGGATTCTTGACAATCAACTGCTTGCGAAATAAAAACTGCAAAATAAAAACATGGAATCATGCCTATATCGACTGCGAAGATCAGCAAAAAAGTTCGTGAAAGCGAGATGAAATAAAAGATATCACTAACATTTGATTAGAAGTTCTTATCCGAATATCTTAATAAGCTTTAATCCATCAAAAAAGCTACGGCGGGGACAATGGTAACCAAAAAGAAGGTCGTATTATGCGTTCGCTGCCATGAGCCACTCACAACCTTCATGGCGTACATCCCAGGACAGGGAGATTGCTGCATGAAGTGCTTCACTGCATACGCGCAGGAAGAAGATAATCTATTAGTGACGAGAACCAAGCAGCCGCAACACTAGAATCCAATTATTCCATGCGCGCGCGCATGGGCACAGTGACGACTTAGCGTTTGACTTCACTCAGGACAGGGACGGAAAGGTGTCTCGGGATAAGGGGACAATTATTGATTATATCAAGCAAAGCGGCGCGAGCGCAGGCTGTGATCACCATGATCCCTGAAGCTGAGGCTGTTGAGTTCGTCAACGAGGTGAGCAGGGTTCGAATATATATAGGTTCGAAACTACCAATCTGTTAATTAAATTATATATAAACTAACTATAATTGAATATCCATAGTTTGCAGTTTTTAGAGTCGTAATCGCACGCGCATACCGCTAATCTATCCGCGCATACGAAGCGTGCGCACGGCACTGTCAAGTTAAGGTTTGGAGGGGTTTTCGGTCCAAGCTTGTTCGCGCTTTTGTTCGAAGTCTTCAAATGCCTTCACAAGACCCTTCAACACTTCCGCTGTTGTTTCAAATAACGCCTGTGCCTTTGGGTCGGAGACTTTGGATACATCCTCCCGTGCGTGATTGGCAGTATCGTCCAGCATTTGTTTCAGTTTCTGAGCATGATGACGTGAATTATCTTCGTTGGACATCTTACAATCCCGATTAGTTTTCTTAATCGGCACTTAATATAGGTTAACTAATGACTCCGCTTGTAAATGCGCGCGCACGTGCAATAATCTTATTCCAACAAAAACCTATGGGGGAATAATGCGCGCGTGTGGGGTTTCTTAGCCCAGATATGCGCGTAGACTCTGGGGACGGAGGGATTTGAACCCTAATGGGTTCAGGTCCCAAATTAGAGAAAAAGGGTTTAGGTTAAGGTTGCGCGCGCTACTTTGTTCCTTGAGGTTTCTCCTCCGGGGGCTTGATGTCCTGAAGAAGAAGTACATCGTCGCTGCTGACGCAAACTGGAAGAAGCCAGCACCGTAGAAGGGGAAGGATAGGCTCACGAACTCGTATAGGTACCCTGCAATAGCTGGCGCTCCCGCAGATGTGAACCTGCTAACCACCTGAATAGCGCCATAAGTTGAAGCCCTGAGTTTGCTCTGGGTGACTCCCATGATGTAGCTGTGCCTCAGCGGCACGTCGATGTTGCTGAATGCACTCATGAATAAGCGACTGGCTGCTACTAAGGCGAAACTCGGCATGAACGGCGTGAGGAAGTTTATGCGGAAAATCGGAACCCTGCTCATCACCATCGCTCTAATTGTCCCGAAGCGCTTCGCCATCTTCAGACCGAGTGCGTAGCTAAGAGTCGAGATAATGTTACCGAGCCCCGTGATCAGGCCAATCTCAGCGGGACCCACTCCGAAGCGTAGGTAGAACCAGTAGCTGAGAAGGTTGTTGAAGGAGCCACCAATCTCGTCGAGGGCTACCACGCTGCTCCACCTCAGTAGGAACTTTCTCTCG
>Ga0182021_10010630_pt1 | contig 10910 bp, 10 predicted proteins | sample 612E3MmetaG_FD_120493 | JGI IMG/M metagenome (GOLD analysis project Ga0182021, IMG submission 120493) | Permafrost microbial communities from Stordalen Mire, Sweden - 612E3M metaG (Illumina Assembly) | ecosystem: Environmental > Terrestrial > Soil > Wetlands > Permafrost | place: Sweden...
CGGGGGCCGTCTCGGTGGTGGACCTCAAAGACCGACACGCCGAGGCCAAAGACGCCGCCGAGCACCTCGCCGGAGTCCCGGGTGCCATCGTGCAAGACGCCGGCGGCGCGGGCCAGCGAAAGACGCTCTCACTGCGGGGCGCCTCGACCAACGGGGTGATGGTGCTGCTCGATGGAGTGCCCCTGGCGGGCCCAGGAGAGGCGGTCGACCTCTCCCTCATCCCCGCGGCGGCCCTCGACCGCATCGACGTCCTCCGTGGCGCAGGGAGCCGCTACGGCCCCGGAGCCCTCGGCGGCGTCGTCAACCTCGTCTCCCGCGCGCCAGGGCCCACTCGCGTCTTCGCCCAGGCCTCCCAGGGGAGCTTCGTCACCACCGCCCTAAGCGTCGGAGGCACCACGCGCCTCGGCCCCGGTGAAGGGCTGGTCCTCCTCCACGGCCTGAGGAGCGAGGGCACCTTCACCTACGGCTACGACCCCGAGCCCGTCATCCAAGACAACCCCCTCCGCTGGCTCAATCGCACCAACAACCAGGCGCTCCAGGGAGGCGGCCTGGCGCGGTACCGGCAGACGCTGGGCACGACCGAGCTCGACGTCACAGCCGAGGGAGGCATCGCCTCGCGCGGGCTCGCAGGGCCGGTGCAGAACCCTTCCCCCGACGCGAGTCAGCAAGACGTGCGAGGCACCCTGTCGGTCCACAGCTCGACGCGCTTCGACTCCGGCGGCACGCTCGCGATGCTGGGCTACGGGCGCCTCGGCTCGCTCGTGCTCACGGGTGGTCCGTTCGGCTCGACGAGCCAGCTCGAGTCCTCGGCCGGTGTCGAGGCGGTGTACACCCACCTCCTGGGCCGTCACGGGCTCACCGCGCTCCTCACTGGGGCCGGAGACTGGCTCACCTTCGGCGCTGGCCCTGGCCCGTCGTGGGGGCGGCTGGGCGTCATGGCGGGCGACGAGGTGCTCTTCTTCGACGGGCGCCTCGGAGTGGACGCGTCGGTGCGCGTCGACGGGGCCGGGCCCTTCTGGGTGGTGTCCCCCAGGGCCGGCGCGCGAGTCGAGCTCCCATGGGGCCTGGGGGTCCGCACCGCGGTGGGCCAGGCGAGCCGTCCGCCCTCGTTCCTCGAGCTCTACGTGCGCCAGGGGACGATGCTGCCCAACCCACAGCTCAAGCCCGAGCGCGGGCTGTCAGCCGATGTCACCGTGAGCCTCGACCGCGGCTTCGTCACCGCGCAGGCCACCGGATTCTACGGCCTCTACGAGGACCTCATCAGCTACGAGTACTACCCACCCAGCCTGGCCAAGCCGTTCAACTTCCAAGCCGCCAGCGTGGCTGGGCTGGAGCTCGAGGCCGGGGCCCGGCCGTGGACCTGGCTCGACGCCTCGGCGGCCTACACCTTCCTCTCGACGCAGAACCTCAAAGACGACCCTCGGTACTACCTCAAGGCGCTGCCCTTCCGGCCGGCGCACCGCCTGCAGGTCCGGGTGGTGGCAGGCGTGCCACTGCTCTCCTTCCGCGGAGAGCTCCTCTTCCAGTCGTCGCACTTCATGAACCGCACCGAGACGCTGAGCGTGCCCGCCCGGGCCCTGCTGAACCTGGCGATGTCCTCGACCCCATTCAAGGGCGTCGCGCTGACGGTTTCCTTCGAAGTGAAGAATGTACTGGACGTTCAGAGCCAGGACGTCGACGGTTACCCGCTGCCCCCTCGGGCAGCCTACTTGACCCTGGCGTACGCCTGGGATGGAGCAAAGACATGAGAGTCGTCGCCTTCGCAGGCCTCGTCGCCCTCCTCGGGTTGACCGGCTGCCCTTCCGTGGGCGTGGTGTGTCGGGCCGGCACGGTGCCCTGTGGCTCCGGCTGCGTCGACCCGAACGCAGACCAACGCAACTGCGGCGGCTGCGGCCTGGCCTGCGCCAACAATGAGACGTGCAACGCCGGGAGCTGCCAATGCCAGGCCGGCACCACCTCGTGCAACGGCACCTGCGTGGTGCTCGACTACGACGCGCGCAACTGCGGCAGCTGCGGCAACGTCTGCACTGGCGGCGTGTGCGAGGCGTCCTCCTGCCGCGAGGCTTGCACCCTCGGAGTCAGCGTCGCTTGCGGCGGCGCCTGCGTCAACCCAAACACCGACGCGCGCCACTGCGGCGGCTGTAATCAGCCCTGCGCTCAAGGTCAGTCGTGCCGGGCCGGAGCCTGCACCTTCGACGTGGTGGCCGCGTGCTACGGCACCGGACAGGTGGTGGGGTTCAATGCCCAGACACTGACCCGAGGGGCTCTGACCTCGGTGGGCACCAACCCCGGCGCCCTGGCGGTGACGGGAGACACGGTGCTGGTGGCCGACGGCTCGGACCAGCGCCTCTATCAACTCAAAGTCACTCGCGCGGGGCTGACCCTGGCCAACCTCGCCAACCCGCTCGGAGCCACGCCCAATCAGATTCTGGTCGACGGCCAGGTGCTCTACGTGGCCAACGCGAGCTCCGGGACCTTGCAGGTGCTGCACCCGGTGGCCTCGGGAGGCGACTCCGTGGCCCTCGACGCCGGCACGGCCGAGGCGCTCCGGCTGACGACGGCCACCGAGCTCCAGCTGGGCATGAACAGCTTCCCCGAGGCCGCGGTGAAGGTAGGCGCCAACCTGTGGGTCGCCCTCTTCGGCGGCGGCGCGAACGTCAACCAGGCGGTGGTGAAGGTGTCGGTGGCCAATGCCCTGGTGCCCGCTGAGGTGTCGCGCTTCGACCTCGGGGCCCTCGACCTCCACTCCTTCGACGGTGGCCAGGCCATTCCCCGGGCCTTCGCCATCACGTCCCACCAGGGCGCCGTCTACGCCGTGCTGAGCAACCTCGGCCCCGACTGGAAGGCCGCGGGCCCCGGCATGCTGGCCCGCATCGACCCAGACGCTGGCGCGCTTTCCTCGGTGAACCTGGGCAGCGACTGCCTCGACCCAGTCTGGGCGGCTCCCGTCGGCACCAAGCTGGCGGTGAGCTGCTTCGGGCACCTCTCCGATGACTTCCGCTCGACGGACCACGCGGGCCTCGCGCTCCTCGACGAGAATGACGCCGTCATCGGCCGATGGTCCGCGGCCTGCCCGGCGATGACCGACGGAGGTACCTGCCCGGCGATGGAGCCCGGCCGCTTCACCGTGCGCGGCAACCGCGTCTTCCTGGCCGACCAGAACGCCGGGCGGGTGGTGGTGCTCGACGCCACCGACGCGGGGCTGGTTGAGGTCCGCGGGGTCGCCGATGCGCTGGTGACGTGCCCGCTCTCAGGCACCGGCTTCGGGAACGTGAGCGACCTGGTCTCGCTGCCGTGATGGCCTGGGCCCTCACCGCGCTCCTCCTGGCGGCAGGGGGCCCTCAATGGCTCGGGCCTCGGCCTCCCGCCCAGGTGACCCGGGTGGTGACGTTGGCACCGTCGTTGACCGAGACGGTGCTCGAGCTCGGCGCTGGCGACCGACTGGTGGGTGTCAGCCGCTTCGATGAATTCCCGGCGGTGGCCACGCTCCCTCGCGTCGGCGGCTTCAATGACGTGTCGGTCGAGGCGGTGGTGGCGCTCAAGCCCGACCTGGTGGTCGCCCAGATGGCACCCGGCAACCGGCGGCCGATTGAGGCGCTGGCTCGCCTGGGCGTGCCCATCCTCGCGGTGCCCCTCACCACCGTGGCTGACGTGGCTCGAGCCATCACCGAGCTCGGCCAGGCACTGGGTCGCCAGGCTCGGGCTCAGGCGCTCGTCGACGCCCTCGAGGCGACGCGGGCCCAGATGCGTGCCCAGGCGAAGACCCGAGCGACCTCACCCAGGGTGCTCTTCGCCTACGGTTTCTCTCCCCTCATCGTGGCCGGCCCAGGCAGCTTCGCCGATGAGCTGCTCACCGACTGCGGAGGCACCAACGTCGCCGAGAAGTCCTCCACCGGTTACCCCTCCTATTCCCTCGAGCGGGCCGTCGCCCTCGCCCCCGACGTCATCATCGACGCGGCCGACACGGCCACCGGGCGTGAGGCGCTGCGTGGGCTGGTGCCACTTTCGCGGGTGAGGTGGGTGACGCTCCCCTCCCGCGACCTGCTTCACCCCGGCCCATCACTGACCTACGGCCTCAAGGAATTGTGTGGGCTCCTGGGTGGAGCCACAAGTGCCAGCGATGGAGGGGCCGACCTGCCCGGGCCACCGGGCTGACGCGCGTTCGTCACCAGCAGTTTTCTCGACAAACCGCTCCGTGGGTTGCATCTTTAAGACATCGGCGAAGCGCATGACCGCACGTCGCGGCGCAGGGTGCTGGGGGATTCCCGGCTCTCTGCTGCGCTTCACCGGGAAGAACCCCCAACGACAGTGCGCTCACTCCCGGGTCAGTGACTCGATGAGGGAGCGGTGTCCGGGAAACCGGGTGAGCAGCTCGGCCCGTGGTGGCAGCTCGAAGTCGGCGAAGCTGAAGCCCGGCGCGACGGTGCACCCGACCAAGGCGAAGTCGCCGAGCGGCACCGCGGCTTGCCAGGCCATGGGAGGCACCGCGACCACCTGCTGACAGCCAGGCCCACGGCCGAGGTGGAGACGCTCGACGAGCGGCTCGCCCGGGCGCTCATGCAGAATCGTCAGCTCGAGGGGGTCGCCCTCCACGTGGTGCCACAGCTCGGTCTGGGCCACGCGGTGAAGGGCCGAGAAGGTGCCCCGCGCGAGGAGGAAATGAATGTGCGTCATGGCCGCCCGGAGCTCCCCGTGGGCGGGGTGGCGAACCTGGGCGGCGTCGCGGAAGACCTCGCGAAAGTGGCCACCTTCGGGGTGAGGGCCGAGGCCCAGACTCGAGATGAGCTCACGGGCTCGGGGGTGCATGCCGTCGTTCGTCATCGGGGGCCTCGGTGCTCGGGCCCCACCCACTCTGCCATCTCTACTTCGCGCCCTCGAGCACGTTCGCCTCGAGTCGCTTCGCCTCCGCCACCATGGGGTCGCCCGGGTCCGCCTCCCGCTGGATTCCGCGAGTCAGCTCGAGCGCGAGCTCCGAGCGTCCGACGTGCGCGTAGGCGAGGGCGAGATTGTAGTGCACCCGCCACTCACCCTGCGGCGCCAGGCTGAGCGCCCTTTCCAGCAGCTTGACCGCCTCGGCCTGGCGCTGGGGTGAGCTCGATGCGAGGTGGAGCATGGCGAGGTTCACCAGTGGCCGGTAGTCGCCCTCGGACGCCGCCATGGCCTGGGTGTAGGCGTCGACGGCCTGGTCCTCCTGCCTGGTGCCGCCGTAGAGGTTGCCGAGGAAGAACCAGGCCTCCCCGTTCTTCGGGTTCTTCTCGAGGACGGTTTGGGCCGCCTTCTCGGCCGCGTCGAGGTTGTCGGTGGTGAGGTAGAGGTTGGCGAGGTTCATCCAGCCCGCCTCGTAGTCGGGGGCCACCGCCAGCTCCCGCTCGAGGTAGGCGATGGCGCGCGGCGCGTCGCTCATCATCATCGCCGCCGCCTTCTCGAGCAGCACGGGGAGCTCGCCGAGGGGCGTCAAGGCGTAGTCCATCAGGTCGGCGGCCGTGGGGAACTCCCGCAGCTGGAAGAGCGCGTCGGCCAGGGCCACCCACCGGGCGACGTTGGTCGGGTCGAGGTCCTTGGCCCGCTCGAGCGCGCGGAGGGCCGGGAGGGGGTGGTCGGCCTGGAGCTGCGCCTGCCCGAGGAAGCCGAAGGCGTCGGCGCTCTCGGCCTCGAGCTCGGTGGCGGCGGTGAGCGGTTGCAGCGCCTCCTTCGGCCGGTCGAGGGCGAGGAGGGCGCGGCCGAGGTTGATCTGGCAGAGGTAGACGTCGGGGCCCAGCATGGCGCCTTTGGCAAACAGAGGCACGGCACCGGCGCGGTCTCCTTGGGCCTCCCGCACCGCGCCGAGGAGGGTCCATCCGAGGCCCACCTGCGGCGACAGGCGGGTGGCGGCGGTCGCGTACAGCTTGGCGGGGGCGAGCTCTCCGGTGGTGACGGTGATGCGGGCGAGCCCGAGGTAGGCCTCGACCAACCCGGGGTTGCGATTGAGCACTGAGATGTAGAGGCCGGTGGCGTCGACGAGCTGCCCCGCGGCCTGCGCCCGGTCCGCCTGCTGGAGCAACCCGAGAGTTTGGATGGTGGTGCCGGCCACCTCCTCGTTCTCACGGAAGGACTTCTTCGCCGCCTCGAGGTCGCCGGCTTTGAGCTGCGCGGTTCCGCGGAGGAAGAGGTGCGTGGGCACGGGGCCGGAGGGGGTGGGGGCGGAAGGCGAATTCGATGTCATCATGGCGAGCCCCTTTCCTACCAACTACCGCCTTCGACCCAGTTGGCGACGTTCTGGTAGTAGCCGGCGTGGGCCTGTTGCATCTGCTGTCGGGCGGCCGCCTGATCCCAGAGGTCCGGCTGCGGCCGGCCCGTCGGGTTGTTGATGAAGTTGTTCGCCATCTGGCCGAGCTGGGCGGTGTTGACAGACGTCTGGAACCCGGCGCCCACGCCCAGGAGCGGTGAGACCATCGCTTGGGCGCCGAAACGGACAATCCCGTCCTTGTAGCCCGCGTTGGCGCTCGCCAGCGCACCAAGCCCGGCGTTCGCGGTGACGTTCCCCGCCATGGTGAAGGGACCCGCCCCTACGGTGTAGTTGGTGCCGATCTTGGCACCCGCGAAAGCACCCGCTCTGCCTTCGACGAAGGCCGTCGGGGGGTAGGGGGCAAACTGGGCCGATGCGCTGGCGTGAGCGCCGAGGCCGGCGCCCGCCGTAGCGGTCGCCCCGAGTCGGCCGGTGACGGGGACGTCCCCCATCATCATCGGCTTGGAGGTCATATGGCCGCCGGCGTACACCGACGTGTCCGCGCCGCCCTGCCCCCCGGCGCGGAGGTGGAGCCCGTCGTAGCTGAGCGACCCGTTGGCGCCTACGTTGCCGCCCACGTTGGTCTTGGTCCCGGCCTGGTACATCGCGTTGCCGTACTTTCCGTGGACCCCGCCGCCAACCTCCGTTTGGTGAGAGAAGGCGTCGTAGTTCGCACTTGTGCCAGCGGCGGTGGTCGACTGGTAGGTCTTGAAGGGGCCGCTGGGCTTGCCGTTCTCCGGGCCGTAGGGCTTGGGGGGGTTGACGTAAGGTGGGTCGGCGATGGTCGCCACGCGTGGCGGCTTACGCCCCTGGGCGGTGGTCGGGGGGGCGCCGGCAGGAGGCTTGGAGGTGGACGCCCAGCCCGCCTTGCCGCCCGGCGGCGGAGAGTCGGCGGGGCCCTTGCCCTTCGCCGCCCAGCTCGCCTTGGGCGCGGACGTGGTCGGCGGAGCAGAGGTCTTCGGCGCCGCGCGGGGCGCCTGTGGGCTCCTCGGCTGAGTCCGCGGCATCTGACTTGGGCTACTCTTCACTCGTGCCACGCCTGCCTCCCTGTGAGGGCGCGGTTGGCCCCCGTTGTGGGGTTCAAACCTACAGAGGCCCCTCGCGGAAGTTCCGGGTCAAACTCGGGGGCCACGGTGTTCTTTGTCATCGTCTCGACGCTCAGAGTGGCCGCCGTCGCCTCTAGAACCCGACGTCGATGCAGGTGAGCTTCGCGCCCGCTGCGCCACCGGCCGCGGTCGTGTGGTCGTGGATGACGACGGAGTGGGCCTTGCCGGTGTGGATTGGCCACGAGGTGGTCGCCAATGCCGTGCCGGCCCCTTTTGCGTCGGACATGAAGTCGAGCCACACTTCGTTGGTCGCGGTGGCGCCCGCATCGGCGTCGTTGCGGTAGTGGCCGCCAGCCCCGGCGTCGCAGGCAAGCACGTGGACGTGGGCTCCGTACATGCGGTTGGGCTCCGTGCCGGTGACCGCGAGGCTGACGGTCATGCCAGGGTCGCCCGAGCATGTGGTGACCTTCCCCGCCAGGCTGGCAGCCGGGTTGGTCCCACCATCTAAATACGGGTTCGCGAAGGGGGCCCACGGGCCCGATGACACCCTACAGGCCGAATCGCCACAGGCGGCCGCCAAAGAAACCATCAGGAGACACAGCACCCTAACCATAATTTAGCTCCACTTATTGAAGGTCCAGCACTCGCTCAATTGTTCGACATCCAAGAGTCTAGAACGAGGCAATTTGGGTCAAGGCCTGGCCAAATTAGATTTGACCCAGCGCAACCATTGAGCCCACGGATTGCTCTCAGTGGCCGTCGCCGCAGAGCGCGCTTCCCGCTCCGGGCAAGAACCGCCACGCTCCGCCACGCCACACCACGCGCTCGGTCCAGGCCAACGCTCGTCCCGAGCCGTCGATGGTGTGAATGGTCGCCAGCAGGAGGCCGGGCGAGAGCGTCTTGAAGAGCTGCACTTCGGCCTTCGAGGCCTCGAGGCCGCCGAAGTGGCGCAGGCGCATGTCGACGTCGCCGGGGCGATCGATCGCTTCGACGATGAAGCCGGCGATCGTCTCCGGCCTCCGAGCTTCGAGCGCGCGGAGGTAGTCGAACACCGCGGTGCCTGCCGATTCACGGTCTCCGTCAGGCTGGGTCGCCGCCGCCCCCCCGAGCCACAGAGACGCGGCCGCTGACACCAGCATGGAGACCAGCGGCAAGACCGCCGATGGTCCCGAACTCACTGCGCTGACGGAGGCCGATGCGAAGTTCTCTCGACGCACGAAAAGCAGCACGTCAGATTTCCTCGAGTTTCAGCTTGAGTGGCGTGCCGGTATCATCCCTCGACAGAACGCGGAAGCTCGCCCCGGGTGGAATGAGAACCTCCCTCTCTCCTGGCTTCAGCGAAACGCCTGAGATGTCGCGACCCGTCTTGGTCTTGATCTCAATGTGTGCATCCCCGGGGAATTTGGCGTCGCTCGCCGCGGCGGTGCTGGTGAAGCTGTCGCGCGTGACGACTGCCCCGGGCTTGTACGCGTCGTAGAACTTCTTTTGGTCCCCGCGGTACACGGTCGTGCCAGGCGGCACCTTGGGGAGCTTCTCGAGCGCCGTGCGCGTCAGGGCTATTCCGTCGAGGTCCCTTCTCATGGCGGAATCCGTCGGCCCGCTCCCACCGGGGGCGAGCTTGAATAGTACGTCTTTATTGTACGGCCCATACTTCTCTTGCGTGTACCTGTAGAGCGAGACCTGCTCCGCGTCAGAGAGACGACGAATCTGCTCGGCGCTCGGCTTGGTGTGCTCGTAGTTCTTGACGTTGTCTTTGAGGTGCTCGTCCGCCATGTCGGCGTATTTGCCCCACTTCCCATCCGTCAAGACGCTCGCATTCTTCTTGTACGCATCAACCTGCCCGGGTGTAACTCGAAACCCTTCGTTGAGTGTCTTGCCTAGAGAAGCGAGGTTGGCATCTTGGGGCTTGGCATGGGGTGTTCCCTGAGCGAAGGCGGCCCGAGCGATGTCGGCCCTGGGCCCAAGCTCTTGTTTGAGCTGAGCGTAGTGTGGAGACGCCGGGTTGCCCTGGTCAGCCTTGAGCCCAGCCAACGCAGCGAAGCCTTCGTCGCTGATGCTCTTGATGGCGCCCCGAGGCACGCCCTGGGCGATGAAGGGAGCCAGCTCCGCATCGTCGCGCAGTTTCGATGGGCCGAAGCGAAGAGCCGCGCCGGAGGTGGAGCTGCTGCCCTGCAGCATCCCTGGCTGAGCTTTGGGAGGCAGCGGAGCTTTGGGAGGCAGCGGAGCTTTCGGAGGCGGCGGAGGTGGACCATTCGCCTTCGGCCTCCAGCCCTGAGGCGGAGCCGGCGTACTGGGCCCAGGACTCCGGGCTTCGACCCCCGGACTGTGAGCAGCCGCGGATTGGGCGGTCTTCTGAGCTCGCTGGGGTTGACCAATTCGTGAAGGCACGGCGGAATTCCTCGGGGGAGACCTTCCACAAGAATCGAGGCGTCTCGTGGTAGAATCGGGTCAGGGCTCCACTGAAGCTCGGGGCCCCCTGGTGGCCCTCCAGCGGGCCGTCGCCATCGACCCATGGGTGGCGAAGCTCCAGAGGCCTTGCCTCTTGGTGCGCTGCGTCTTTGACGAGAACCTCAAGCCTCACCTGCTCGCCTGGCCCATGGAACACGACCAGAGAGGTGGTGAGGGGTGCCCTCCTCGGGGCGACAACGCTGGAGAGCGGGCCGCCGTGCTCCGCCTCGTCACTCGCGCGTCGGAGGCTCCGCGCCACCATTGGTGACCATCGCGTACGCCCGCGCGAAGGCCTTGCCGAAGAGCACCTGCGTCAATCGCTCCTCGTCGTTGAGCAGCTCACGGTGCTGCTCGGCGTAGAGGGCCCACCGCTTCTGGGCTGGGACCCCCATGAGCCCCCCGACCTTCCGGCGCGCCAGTTGGTCGACGATCTCTGGAGAGAGCTGATTGAGCACCTCCCGAACGCCCTCGCGCACGCCGCCGACGAGGGCCACCTGATGCACCATCACGTCAGCGAAGCCTCGGGTGAGCTCGCTGACCCGACCGTCGCTCTGAGACTCGTCGAGGAGGAACTCCAAGAGCTTCGGAATGCTGTCGATGGCGTTGACCCTCGAGGATCGCCGGGAGACGGCCCCGACGCCCATCTGCTCTCCGAAGCTCTCGTGGCCCCGCCTGAGCTCGAGGAAGCCCTTGGCGAAGGCCTCGAGCACCTGGGCCACTCGGTCGAGGAAGCGCTCCATGCGGGGCTCGGTATCGATTCGCGGGCGATGGGCGACATAGGAACCGGCGAACTGATTGAGCAGTCGCATTCCGTAGTCGACGGTGCGAACCGGAGGCAGTGATGAGGAGCTCGGCATCGGCGGCGCCGCGGTGGACGAGCTCCCCGAGGTGGGCTTGGCCCTCGTCTGCCCCAGCAGGTTCAGGTCGGTCAGCCGTGGGTACTTGGTGGTGATTTCGTTCAGGACAAGCCGCCGCTCCGCCTCGGACCGGCCGGCCAAGAGGTTCGTCAACTGGCGCTGCACGCTGAACACCGACGACTGGAGCTGGCCGTAGGCTTCGTCCAAGGCCGAGAAAGCCCCCCCCGCGCTCGCACGCTCGGGAGGCGAGGGTGTGATGACGACAGCCGCCGAGACGATGACCGTCGAGTCACC
>Ga0182021_10010632_pt1 | contig 10909 bp, 7 predicted proteins | sample 612E3MmetaG_FD_120493 | JGI IMG/M metagenome (GOLD analysis project Ga0182021, IMG submission 120493) | Permafrost microbial communities from Stordalen Mire, Sweden - 612E3M metaG (Illumina Assembly) | ecosystem: Environmental > Terrestrial > Soil > Wetlands > Permafrost | place: Sweden...
GCAAATGCTCGGTCATACGTCGCCCAGATGCGTTCCCGCACCTCCAGCGAGCGCTCGAGTCGCGCCAGCTGGTGCAGCCCCAACGAGGCCTGCATGTCGGTCATGTTGTACTTGAAGCCGGGCTCCAGCGTCTGGTAGGGCATGAACCCGCCCGGCGAATAGCGCTTCCAGGCATCCTTGTCCAGCCCGTGGAGCCGGAGGGCGCGCAGACGGTCCACGACCGTCCCGTCGTCGGTCGTGAGCATGCCGCCCTCGCCCGTGGTGAGGTTCTTCGTCGCGTAGAAGCTGAAGGCCGTGAAGCGGCTGATGGAACCGACCTTCCGGCCGCGGTACCAGGTCTCCGCGGCGTGTGCGGCATCCTCGATCACGGTGAGCCCGTGGCGCTCGGCGATCTGCTCGATCGCGTCCATGTCGCACGGCCAGCCCGTCATGTGTACCGGCATCGCCGCCTTTGTGCGGCGCGTGACTGCGCGCTCGACGAGATTCGGATCGATGTTCTGGGTGCGGGGATCCACGTCTACGAAGACCGGGATCGCGCCCACGTGAGTGATGACGTTCGCCGTGGCGACGAACGTGAGCGGCGTCGTGATCACCTCGTCGCCGGGGCCGACACCGGCCGCGAGCAGGGCGAGGTGCAGGGCAGCAGTGGCCGAGTTCACGGACACCGCATGGTCCGCGTGCACGTAGCGCGCGAATGCCTCCTCGAAGCGCAGGCACTTGGGGCCGAAACCGATCCAACCCGAGCGCAGTGTATCCACCATTTCGGCGATTTCCTCCTCGCCGATCAGCGGCCGGCCGAACACCAGGAAGTCCTCCCGGACCGGGCGGCCTCCTTCACAGGCGAGCTTCGACATGACGATCTCCCTTCCTCGATTGACGGATCATCGTTCCCGGCCCGCCGCTTCTCCGCGGGTCGCCGCGTGCGGGGCAGGGCTACAGCCGGGACATCTGGAGTGCGAATCGGGAGGTCCCTTCGAGTTTCGACCACGTGGCTTCCGGGCATCGCCACCAGACACCCGATCGCCGCCCGCGCAGTCACTCGTCGGTCGTTTCACACAGAAGACGTTATTCGCCTCGAAACTCGGCGAGACCGTCAGAGCGTCGATGCGTGAGCCAATCCCGTGGCCGTTCATGCGGTAGAGCCGGTAGCCCAATTCCTCGAGCATCACGCACAGGTCGCGGCTGTTGCGCCCCGCGCTCTGCAATTCCCGCGGTGCGACTTCGATGAGCAAGTCGGGCGAGAGCGTGGAGAACGTCTTCCGTCCCCCCTCGAGCAGCAACGGCTCCGCTCCCTGAATGTCGATCTTCATGAAGTCGAGACGGCGAATTCCGTTTCGTTCGACGAACTCGTCCAGCGTGACCAACTCGACCTCCTGGAGGTTGATCAAATCGGCGTTGACCGTCACCAGAGAGCCGATGCCCTGGTTATCCGCCAGCGAGTCGGCGTGGTGGAGCATTCCTGTACCGGTCCGGTTGGACAGGGCGATGCGGAACGTCTCCACGACATCGCCGGCGCCATTGCGCTCGACGTGTCGGCTCAGTCGGTCGTGGACGCCCGCCACCGGCTCAAAGGCGTAGACCTTGCCTTCACGGCCCACGCGCGTGGCCAGATGCAGCGTCACCTCGCCGAGATTCGCTCCCACGTCCATGCAGACACTCCCGGGCTTCACGTGCCGTTCGATGAAGCCGTGAAGCGCGCTGTCGTAACTCCCCATCGCGATGATGTTGCGGTCCAGGTAGTAGTAGGGGGACAGCCACAGCTCACTACCCCACCGATTCCGATACCAGCGAAAGACCGGCCTGGGAAACGCGTGCCGGGCGACCCAGCAGTAGATTCTCCGTGGGTGGATTCCACCCATCGGACGACCGACGACACACATCAGCCAGAAGAGCGGCTGCAACAGTGCCTGTGTCAGGGGCATCGTTCTTCTCCAGTTCTCGTGAAGCAGCGTCCGGCCGGCGGACGTTCACGCCGGTGAGCCTGCGTCGCGCACAGCCTCGCCAGCAGTCGCGTGTGGACCAGCGCCTCGACCAGGCTCATGGGGTCTTCCGTTCGAGTGTGTCCCTGACATCGGACTCACGCGCGCGATGTCGTCTGGTAGCCCCGGTCGTCCCGGCGGCACCCCGAGTCGCGCGCTCGATCAGTCCGTGTACCAGGACCCTGCGCTGCTCGATGGTGAAGTTCGCCTGCACGCGTTCACGGGCCTGCCGTGAGCCGTCAGCCCCAAGGTCGAGCGCGCGGCGGATGCCGTCGGCGATCGCGTCCGGGTCCTGCGAGGCGATCACGACGCCCGCATCGCCCACGACCTCCGGCAGCGCCCCCGCGTCCGTGACCACCGGGATCGCGCCGCACAACATACCCTCGGCCAGCGAGAGGCCGAAGGCCTCGTGCCGCGACGCCTGCACCACGACGCGGGCGCGCCACAGCCACGCGACCTTCTCCTCGTGCGAAACCAACCCCGTGAACATGACGTTGGGCGTCGCGATGGCCCACAGCCGCTCGACGGCGTCGTCCATCCAGGCGCCGACGACGACGAAGCACAACTGCGGCAGACGGGCCGCGGCCCGCACGAACGGCTCCAACCCCTTGCGCGCCAGGTTGCTCGTGTTGACCCCGCCGACGGTGACCACCAGATCCTCGCGCGCGATGTCGGGATCCGTGTAGCGGGCGGCGTCGAGGCCGTGCGGCCCGACCACCAGCCTCGCCGGGTCCGCCCCGAAAGCGATCGCCTCGCGACGCGCAAACTCCGAGACCACGACCAGCGCCGTCGCGAGCCGCATCGTGGCCCGCGTGACGAGGCGCTTGAACCACCCCCGGGCGCTGCCGTAGCCGCTCTTTGTCCCCGTGGCGGTGTCGTAGCCGCCGACCGTGACGATCATAGGCCGTCCGAGCAGGCGGCACATGATCGCGGGAAACAGGGAGTGCCAGCTCGCGAACCACGACATCACGACGTCGGACGAGCCGATCTGGCGCAGCAGCCAGAGTGGCCGCGGCCAACGCGAGCGACACTCGACGACCGTCAACTCGTGGCGTTCGCGCAGCAACTCGAGGTCGATCTGGATGTACTCGGACATCTCGCGATAGAAGTAAGTGACGCGCGCCATGGTCAGGCCTCCGCCATCCGTGGCAGGTTCGCCGCGGCCCGATCCGCGGCGCGTGCTCCGACGTAGGCGAGCACTTCCTCGAGCCGGCGCTCGTAGGTGTAGCCGCCGGACCAGCAGCGCCGCCGGCCTGCCTCGGCGACGCGCGCCCGCGCGTCCTCATGCGCGAGGTACCAGCGCACCTTGTCGAGCAGCTCGTTGTCGTTCGAGAAGTACACGGCCTCCACGTCCTCCTCGAACAGCGCGAGGTGCTCCTCGGTACGCTCGGCGAGCATGAACCCGCCGCAGGCCGGAATCTCGACGCTGCGGGTGGTGTGGCGGTCGCGGTTCGCCTTGCGCAGGAAGCACAGATTGATGCGAAACGCGGAGAGAGCGCTCGCATAGTCGTCGCTCCATAGTGGCCGACCCTCGATGCGCAGGTGCGCTTGCGGAAGACGCAGGCGCTCCCACGGGCCCCAGATCCGCACCGGCACCCCGTGGCGGGCCAGGTGGAGCATGGAGGCCTCCCGCGCGGCCTCGGGCCAGCCGACGAAACCGACGTCGCCCCCGAGGCGGGCCCGGATGTCCGGCGTCACCGGCATCGGCCGGTGCACCAGCGGATCGAACGCCTTGTCGACGTGGAACACGTCACGCGCGCCGGCCGCCAGCAACTCGGGCACATTGTGCCGCTTCGTCGTGACGTGCACGTCGTAGAGTGGCAGGCACGCCCGCCACTGCCGGGACTGGTTGCGCGGGTTGAACATGTCGTCGCCGGAGTAGTTGACGGTCATCGCCTCCGGCCAGCGCTCCCGGAGGGCACGCAGGGCCGCCGCCTCGACGGTGAGCCCTTTCTCCACCCACACCACATGCGGCGCGAAGCCGGCGCCGACCGCGAGCAGTTGGCGGTTCACGCCCGCCAGATCATGGGGTCCTCCGAACCGCTGGAACGCCCGGTACGGCAGCGTCAGCGCCAGGCGCAGCCAGGGTTGGGGCAGGGTGTCGATCGGCAGGACGTCGTGACCCAGCCGTTGGAACGTGCGGCAGCGCTGGAGTGCGGTGCCGCCCTCGTACAGCGGGCCGACGAACAGGATGCGGCACGGCGCGCCGGCCGACGGCATGGCGGGCATGCCCACCGGACGGACTCGCGACGAGGGGGCGGTCATGCCGGACTCCCGAGCGGCGCGCCTGGCGCGCGGTCGGCCCGCAGCAGGCTGAGCGCGAGCAGCACGGGCAAGGCGCTGGTGAGGAGGAACTCGATCTGGGCGGCGATCGAGCCCTCCACGAGGTGGACGGCGGCCAGGAAGAAGTAGCCGTAGAGGAACACCGCGCCCGCGCCCCCCCGGCGCGCCAGCGTGATGGTGGCGCGCAGGGCCCAGCCCAGCAGCAGGAAGCCAACGATGACACCGACCACGTGGAAGTTGAGGAACAGCTCGCCCGCGAGTGACGGCGACACATACGTGATCGCGCCCCATGGCACTTCCGGCATATAGAGCCGCGCGAATTCGAGGCCGAAAGCCTCGGGTTTCGCCGCCCACAACGCGCGCGGGATGAAGAAGAAGAACAGGTCCTGGAGGCTATGGCCCCATTGGAGCGGGACCAGACCCTGGCCGGTCGCGTGCAGGACGCGCATGAAGCTGTCCGCGTCGTAGGCGCGGTTGTAGACCTTGAGCAGCGGCGCCTCGGTGGTCTGGAGGTACTGTGCCGCCTCGCCGAGGCCCGCGATGCCGAGCGCGCGGTAGGCGTAGAAGAGCGGGAAGAGGAGCGAAAACCCGACGAAGAAGCCCACCACGTGCCGCATGCGCAGAGGCTTGAGCAGGAAGTGCCGGAAGAGCATGGGCGTGAACAGGACGCGGATGAGCAGCGCCTTGGAGCTGCTGGCGAGGAAGAGCGGGACGCTCAGGGCGAGGCCCAGGCCGAGCCAGAGCACGGCCAGGTGGCGACCCCCGCGCAGCATGCAGCCGATCACCAGCACGTGGAACCCGACCACCGCGAACTCGGTGAGCGCGATCTGCCAGTAGCGCCCGACGGCGCCCACGGTGTTGGCGTCCATGGGGTTCACCGCCGCGTTCGCGAATCCGCCCAGCGAGTGCAGGCGCAGCATCATGCCGATTCCGCCGATCCCGAGCAACGCCACGCCCACGGGCACGATGCGCGACCCGCGCCACGGCGCCGAGAGCAGTGTGCGGCGCTGGAGGTATCGTTCCGCCCACCGTCGCGCGAAGGGCGCGTGGTAGGCGGCGTTCAGGGCTACCAGGCCGAGGGTGGAGTAAAAGAACACCCAGCCGACCAGTTGCCGGAACGACGGCGACCGCGCGTCACCGAGACCGCGCAGGTACGGGCTGTCCACGAACGTGAGCACGCCCATCCCACGCAGGAGCATGGCGAGCACGAAGTAGAGCAGGAAGCACCACACGGCATCGCCTGGATCGAGCCCGCGCCGCCAGGCGCGAGCGAATGGCCAGAGGGCGGCAAGCGCCAGGCCCGCGCCGCTCCACCACACGAACGCGTTTGTCGCCCAGGGGGCGATGGCGAGCGCGATCACCGCCCAGGCGCAGACGGCCGCGATGCGTGCAGGATAGGAGCTCAGCGCCGGGACCGGTGCGATCGCGGCGCGCAGAGTCGTGGCGCTCATGCCGCCCGCCGCTCGATTCCCGCCGCCCCGGCGGGCCCGGTGCCGGCCGCGGTGAAGAGCGCCAGGAGGAAGCCCACACCGTAGGCCACGTGCATCGTCGCGAGCGCCCCGGGCGCCAGCAGCACCGCGCGGTCGCGCAGCGACGCAGCCAGTTGGACCATGGCGGCCAGGAGGAACGCCGCGTAGGGCCCCAGCACACACGCCGGAGCGATCCATGAGTGGGTCAGCGCCGCGGCCAGCAGCGTGCCGAGCGTGGCGCACACGAAGACTGCCGGGACGAGGTGGCGTGGCGAAGAGGGCCAGCCGCCGCGCTTGCGGATCACCCGCACCTTCCAGAAGCCGTAGCCCAGGTACTGGCGCCACAGTTCGGCCAGGCGGGTGCGGCTGAAGTAGCGCACCGGGATGGCGGGATCCAGGAGGATGCGGCCGCCGTGCCGGCGCAGCCGGTCGCTCAGCTCGTCGTCCTGGTTGCGCACCAGCGTCTCATCGAACTCGCCGATGACCTCGAACACCTCGCGGCGCCACGCCCCGAACGGGAGGTGGTCCACCTCGCGCACGGCGTCCGCCCAGCGGAAGGAGGCGCCGCCCACCCCGAACGGCGTGCTCATGGTCAGCGCGATGGCGCGCCCCATCGTCGTCTCGCCCTCGGCTCGCACCGGACCGCCGGCGCAGTCCGCCTCGCCGGCGCGGAGCAGCCGCACGCAGGTGGCGACGTAGTCGGGCGGAATCACGCAGTGCCCGTCCACCCGCACGACGACTTCGCCACGCGCGGCGCGCAGCCCGACGTTGAGCCCGCACGCCACGCGGCGCAGCCGGTTGTGGAGCAGCCGCACGCGCGGGTCCCGGAACGTCAGGCTCGTGACGATGTCGCAGGTGCGGTCGTCCGACTCCCCGTCCACGACCAGGATCTCGACGGCCGCGTGCGGGTAGGACTGCCAAAGCACGGCATCGAGCGCCCGGGCGATGCAGCGCTCCTCGTTGCGCACGGCCAGGATGACGGAGACGAACGGGTGTTCCGGGAGCGGTCCGCGCGGGAGCGTCCGCGGGACCACGCGGCACGCCTCGCGCCGCTCTGGCGCCCGGCGGGTCATCGCGACCTCCGCGGCCACGACACCCCGGGCGCGAGCCGCAGCAACCCGAGACCGAGCGCCAGCGGAGCGTAGAGCACCGCGCCTGCCGCGAGACTGGCCCACGCCGGCAGCGGGGCCACCAGCGGCACTGCGAGCCAGAAGAGCGCCAGCGCACTGCAGGCCGCGCCGACGCGCACCAGCGGCCGGAATACGTCGCCGATCCGGATGCGCCGGCGCAGCCGCACGGCATAGAGCGCCAGCGCCAACGCGAAGCCGGCCACCGAGGTCAGTGCCGCCCCCACCGCGCCCAGGCGCGGCACGAGCAGGAACGCCAGCGCGCCCATCGCGGCGAGGGTCGTCCACGCCACCCCCGCGCGCAGGCGCTCGCCGCCGAGCGCGAGACTGGTCTGCTCGAGCAGACCGGTGAGCGCATACAGCGGCAGCACCCACGCGCCGATCGCCAGCGCCGGGGCGCCCGCCACGTAGGCGCGGCCGAACAGCCAGGCCAGCACCTCGGCGGGGAAGAGCGTGAGCGCGAGCGCGACCGGCACGCTCAGGGCCAGCACCAGCGACGCCGAGCTGCCGAGCACCTCGCGGAACACCGGGGCACCCGGCCGCTCGCGCGTTAGCACCGGCATCAGCGGCCACCACAGGATCGCGAGCGCCCCGATGAACGCGAGCAGCAGGCGGAACCCGGCGGAGAACAGCCCGACCTCCCGGGGCCCGGTGAGCACGCCGGCGAGCAGAATGGGCAGTTGCGTGTAGCCGATCGCGGCGACCGAGCCCAGCGAGAACATGGACGAGCGCCGGGCATGCGGCCGCCACGCCCCAAATGAGAACGACGGCCGCAGCCACAGCGCGTTCCGGCGCGCGAGGCGCGGCAGCGTGACCAGCGCCGCGAGGGCAAAGCACCCGCCCCACAAGGCCACTGCGAGCGCCGGGTCACGGTGCGCGGGGAGCAGCACGAGGGTCGCGGCGACGAGGCCTATCGCGTAGACCACGTTGCCGAGCGCAAGCCCGCGGAAGTCCTCCAGACCCCGCAGCGCCCAATCGGGGAACGCGGCGTAGGCGAGGAAGAAGGTCGCCGCGGCGGCAAGCGTGCGGCGGGTCGCGGGCTCAACCGGCACGAACAGCGTGACCGCCAGGTAGAGCGCGGTGACGGCGAGCGCTGCGACCAGACGCGTGCTCCAGAACAGCCCGGCCTGCCCGGGGGTGGCGCCATGGTCCCGCGCGGTCTCGCGAGTCGCATAGCCGCCGTTGAGGGCGGCGTCGCCGACGAGCCAGGCGTACTGCGCTGCAGCCAGCGCGAAGCTGAAACGTCCGAACCCTGCGACTCCGAGGATGCGGGCGCAGAAGAACGCCAGCCACAGCGAGGCGCCACGGGCGGCCAGGTCGGCACCGAGGTTCCAGGCGAGGTGCCCTGAGAGCCGGGCCCGAACATGGCTCACGCCCGCGGGATCGGAGACGGCCCCCGCGACGGGGAGGGGAACGACCGCGAGTGTCCCCGCAGTGCGCACGGCCCCCCGCCGGGCCTCGCGCCGGGCGAAGACGGGCCCGGCCTCAGCCACGCTCAGCCACGTCGGTCTGCGCGATCTCCGGCTTCCACACCAGCACCCACGCGACTCCGCACGCGAGGCCGAGAAGCAGGCCGAGCGCAGACAGGATGCCGCGCCGCGGCGCGCTGCGGAAGGCCGGCGGCACGGCCGGATCGATTACGCTGATGACCGGCACGTTCTTCTGCTCCTCCACGCGAGCGATCTCGTACTGCCGCGTGAGCGTGAGCATGACCTCCTCCTGAGTGCGCGTCTCGCGCAGGAGACGGGCCTCCTCGGTCAGCAGCCTCGGGGAGCTGCCCCGCAGGTTGTTCTCCCGGAAGGAGCGCAGGGCGTCCTCGGCGCGGGCGAGTTCGCGCCGGGCGTCGGCGAGGCGCCCCTCGATGAAGCGTCGGTTGGCGCCAGCCTGGGCGTTCATCGCGTTCACCACGATGTCCTGCAGCCCCCCCCACACGGCGGTCGCGACCGCGGCCGCGAGAACGGGGTCGTCCAGGCGGACGGATAGCGTGAGCAGTCCGGTGCGCCGGTCCAGGGCGGCGTCCACGAGCTTGCGCAGCCGGCGGACGCCGATGTCGAGGCGCTGGGCCGGCAGCGCGGGGCGGGTCAACCGGTCGAGCAGCAGGACCGTGCGGTTCCGGGCGGTCGGGAAGCGTTGTCCGAGCACGCGGGTGAGCAACTGGCGGCTGCGCACGATCTCGGGGTACGTGGTCACGCCGCTCGCGCGGGTCCCGAGGCGCATGGCGAGCTGCTCCTCCATGGACCCGAGCTGGGGGGACATCGTGTTCGAGCCGTTGCTCTGCGCCTCCATGATCGTCACGCTGGCGACGTACACCGGCGGAAGGACGAAGGACAGCGCCAGGGCCGCGAGGCCCCCGGTCACCGTCCAGGCCGCGAGCCATCTGCTGCGGGACCCGAGGCGGGCCAGGGCCGCGCGCCAGTCGAACCCGGGGCCGGAGTCGTCGTCCAGCACGAGCAGCGTGCGGCCGGAGGCCTCCGTGGCCGGAACGATCCCGAGCGGGGCGCTCACTTCGACCCCTGATGGACGAGGTAGACCGTGGTCGCAACACTCACGAGGATGCCCATCATGGTCGCGAAGTCCTTGAGATGGTCCTTCTGCTCCGTGGGGGGTCTCGCGGGCACCAGCACGCGGCTGCCGGGGCCCGGCGTTCCACCCTTCTGCGCGCTCCCGTTTGCCTGCACGACCGTCGTGTGACGCTTGTCCGCGTCGTTTCGGTAGCCGTTCGCCTGAGTCACGTAGTAGCCGACCCCCGCGCCCGCGCGGTAGAGCGCGGTCACCGGGTTGAACACCGCGCCCTCGATCGTCACCGTCGGCACGAAGCGCGGCACCCAGAGCACGTCGCTGGATTCCAGCACGAGGTTCGAGGGGCTGCGTCCATTGCGCAGCGCGGCGGGCAGGTTGATCCCCAGGTGCGGGGCGCCGGTGCGCGAGAAGCTCGCGCCGGGCGCGTAGGCGAACTCGGTGAGCCCACCCGCCCGCCTCACCAGGTCGGCGAGGCGCTCGTCCCGGCGCGTGAGCGCGTAGCGTCCGGGGAAGCGGACTTCACCGTCCACGCTCACGAGCACCAGCTCGTGGTACTCCGGATCGCGGCGCACGAACACCCCGTCCCGGCGCAGGAGGGAAAACGACGAGGCCTGCGAGTTCGCCGAGAGCACCCGATCGAGCGGCACGCGCAGCGTGTCTGCGATGTGCGCGCCCCGCGCGTCGAGGGCCACCCGCGCGAGCTCGGCGTACAGGGCCAGCGCATCGTCCGTGAGGCCGCCCGCCTGGAACACCAGGTCGGCGAGCGTCATGCCCTCCAGGTACTCGTACTCGCCCGGGTGGCGCACGAGGCCGTCGATGCGGACACGCCCGCGCTCCTCGACGTCCCACTTCGAGAGCACAGTGAGCTCGTCGAGAGGCTCGAGCGCTACGTCGTCCTGGGAATCGCCGGCGAGCGCCCGCAACAGGTCCACGCGGAACACCGAACGCGTGCGGTCGGGAGCGGTGCGCGTCACCTGGGCGCGGCGCAGGAATGCCTCCGGCCTGAGGCCACCCGCCAGCGCCACCAGGTCGCGCAGGCGCAGGCCCGGCCGATACTCATAGAGGCCCGGCTTCCGCACGCTCTGTCCCGAGATCGTGACGGTGTTGGACCGCTCCTGACCGATCGGGTAGGCGACCAGCTCGTCGGCATCGCAGAGCTTGACGTCGCCGCCGGGAGACCCCAGGACCCGCACGAGGGAGACGTCGACGGCGATGCGGTTCTGGCCCCGCAGGCTGTCGCGAAGGGCGGGTGGCACGATCCGGTTGATCTGGGCGTGCTCCAGGTCGGCCTCGGCGATCGGGCCACCCGCCATCTGGAGCAACGCAACCAGTTCTTCGTCGACCTTCAGCTCGAAGAATCCGTTCCGGCGCAGCGGGCCGCTCACCTTCACCCGCCGTCCGACCGGGGGCACAAAGACGACATCGCCGTTCTGCAGCCGCGTCTCGTCGGCCGCGTCACCCGTGAGCAGCAAGCGGTAGAGGTCCACGTGGGCAACCACCTGCCTGCCGCGGAGCACGCGGACGTCCCGGA
>Ga0182021_10010633_pt1 | contig 10909 bp, 12 predicted proteins | sample 612E3MmetaG_FD_120493 | JGI IMG/M metagenome (GOLD analysis project Ga0182021, IMG submission 120493) | Permafrost microbial communities from Stordalen Mire, Sweden - 612E3M metaG (Illumina Assembly) | ecosystem: Environmental > Terrestrial > Soil > Wetlands > Permafrost | place: Sweden...
GACTACTCGCGCGTGGGTAACGGGGTCGGATGTATCCGCGGACGGATAATAGGGAGCAGACCAGAACAACGAACCAAGGACAATTACATAGGCACAAATGGCAACAAGAAGCGCAATGGATCCCCAATCCATCTGAAGCCGAAGTGACGGGCGCCGGAAACCTCCTCTGAGCAAGAAGATGAGCAGAACAAACGCCGGCACTGCCAAAGCGATCGTGCTTGAGTATAGCAGGTAGTTCGGTGTCAAGAACGAAAGCGCCGCCGTTAGTAGGGCGGAGAAGGAGACGCTTAGGATGAAAGAAAGCGATAGCTTCTCTAGGGAGTCGAATCGCGTGGACAAGCCTGAGACGAGAATCCACGCATAGCCTGGCAACACGAGCTCTGGAATTGCAAGGAACCAGAAAGCCATGCTGTCGTTCATCTGATTCTTGTGAAGACCACACAAACTTAATGGGCGGGCGCTACCAGTCCAAGTCGCTTCAATACTCTTGAGGTGTCGCCTGCTTTCAGGCTGGCGTGTGTGACCGCATTCAAAATGATCAATCCTAGAATTCTTCCTTCATAACCCAGAAAAGTGGCTACGTCTCTGAAATTCCAAGCAGCCAACATGAAGCCGATCTGCTCAACAAATAGCAGCGCAAAACCGATTACGACTACGCCTTCACTACCTCTCTTAGTTAAGCTCCAGTTTCTCTCAGTTTCGTAAACCAGGTATAGTGCTGCGATTGCCATGACGCTTCTCAGCATAAACTCCACGTTTTCGGGAACGGAGTTCGGCGATGATGAGCCTCCCCAGAGAATCGTGCAGATGAGCACGGTGACCGTGACCAGGCTTGGAATCGCCAGTTCAACTGAAGTGGAAGCTCCAATGAACTTGAGTCTAGTTCTGCGAGCGTATGTTAGCGCGATAAAGAGCAACCCGTAGGTTCCGGTTAGAAGTTGAATGATGCCGATGATAAGTCCCATTCCGGGGACACTGGAAGCCAGGCCTAAGCTCACGACGTTCATCGCTGATGCGATCGCCATCAAGCCGAACCCCGCAGGGATTCCAAGCAGGTAGGATATGCTTGAGGCTCGGCAAGGCTTCAACGTTGAGTGGAATAGAATTATGGTGAGGAGGGCGGAGATTATCTCAACCGCAATGACCAGGGCGGAAACCATTTGACACGGACCCTGCAGGGATGGTTAGCCTAAGTGTCTTATTGTAGTTGTGCTCGATGAGATTGTTGGATCGCGCTTTCGCAGTTGCAACGTGTCTCTTTATCCTAGGCTCTCTCACAGGTTTTATAGTTGTATTGCTGGCTCCATCTGTTCAAACTCTCATGGTCTCCATATTTCAGGTGAGAATGTTGACTCCTTTGCGGACTGTGAGCCGTTTCGGAAACACTGCGACATTGGGGTTGATTTTCCTGAACAACTCACTCCCACCTTTGCTGTCCTTCTTGTATCCTATGATCATTATGAAAGTCGGGTGGACGCCTCCTCTTACCAAGGAGAGGCGAAACGTATTCATGTGCTCCTTCACAACACTCTGCGCACTCTTGATCGGCATGTTTGACTTAGGGGGAGTCCTTGCCGTTGCTTGGGAAATGGGTGGAATCAGTTTTCTTATTCATCTACTCTTGACCTCTGCCGTACACGGACCTCTTGAGTTCCTTTTCGTCTTGTTGTGTGTCTCCGAACCGCTAAGAATAACCTGGACCTCGAGGGGAGATACGGTAGAGGAAGTTAGGGAGAAGCTGCGGAACGACGTCTGGCTCTTGTTGATATGCCTCATCGGTTTGTTCATTTCTGCTATCGTCGAAGTCTTCTTCTCGCTCTAGAGGATATTTTCTGAATTTCTTCTGTTGGTGCTTCTTTCTGGCCCAACCATGCTGACAGTTTTCGTTTTCATGAATTTCCGTCGAGCGTGATTTCGGTTGAGTATCCATTAGGAGTTCAGGAAGGTCCATCAGCGGGAGTGGGCATTGATTTTTCTGCGATACCCTTCGCGAGGTTATCGAGTGGGAATCATCGGGGACGGCGGACATTACGAGAAGTCAAAATCGAGAAGCGACCATCGGATTTTCTGCATCTCCACCTCAGAAAACTGAGTGTGCATGGGTTGATTAGACATAGTGAGGTGCTGGCAAGCTTGGAGGATGGTAGGGCTTTCATGCTGGAGCATGAGAAAGTCTTTGACATTTTGCAGTATATGGAACTTGTTCTTGCGGCATGAAGATTGCACAGGATTTGTGCATGTAACCCTTGGATAGCTAGTTTGGTTACACACCATCTTTTATCCCGCTCCCATGTCTTGTTTGATCGTGGAGTTTACTGGATTAGTTGAATGAAGGAGGTGTTTGTTAGATATGTATATCATGAATAGGCATTTCGATAATCGAGCTATTTCGCAGGTCATTGCAGCGCTTTTGCTGATCGCGATTGCAGTCGCAGCCGCCATATTGGTTTACGTCTTCTCCATAGGACTGTTGGGAAGTTTGCAAGGAGGAGGCGGTCAACAAGTAAAAAACCAGCTTATCATGGAAGCATACACATGGGGAGGCAATCTACAGCTTACGGTAAGGAACGTCGGCACAGCGAACGTAGTTGTATCTGATGTCTTCGTTAGCGGAAACAAGGTACAAGGCGCAATCAGTGGTACCAGCTGCGGCAATCCTGAGGGTCTTGTTCCAGTTCAGGCCTCATGTACTCTGAATATAAGTGGGCTAAATTCAGGATCATTTACACCCGGAGTTGCTTACACGATCAAGGTTGTAACTGCTGACGGTGCAGTGTTCTCCTACTCAGCCATCGACGGACAATCCAGTTAGACAAGAATCGCCCTTTCCTTTCTTTCTTTTCTATTTTTCTCTCGACCGAAGGTCCTTGTTTCAATAGAGCAACTTGACTTTTTGCTCGTCTCTTGTTTCGGATGTTTTCTTCGAGAAAGGTTCTTCTGCTAATGAGCAAGATAGGATGGTCCGTGAGCATTTGTTGAGATCCGCTGAGAATTCGATTCTTAGGATATTTGGGGCCGTGAGAACTCCAAATTGTCACTATGGGTCTGCGATGCTGGTGACGCGAAGTTCATGCCTATTGTAATGGCAGTGGCTATCTCATGTGGATTAACTACGAGTGAATCGACACTGCTAGGGCACGGAGAAAGGGGCGACCGCAACTCATACAAGGAGAGTATGAGGGATGTTCTCGGAGAGTCAACCATGCCCGTGGATGTGGAGAGCGTTCGGTCGGGGGCTGGGTTGACGAATTGAGAGTCAACAAAAGCCATACTGTTGGAGATGCTTCTACAGGGGAGCATTTTGCGCGAGAAGGTCGCAAAGGGTTGGATATTCTGGGTCGAACCCCCCACAAGGTCACATGCCAAGAGACGAAGATGATCTGAATGGCAAACATGGATACAGTCCGAAACAAGTTGCAGTCTGCAGCGAGCTTGCGCCTCCGCTTCTCCAGAAAGCAACCGCTTGCTGCGGCACAGTCGAAACCTGCAAGTATCGTGGTAATGGAGAAGCCTATGGTCGGAGCGGCTGGGATTCCGACCAGCTTCAAGGAAGTCACTCCCCTTATCGAGCCCTACGCCTATGCTGCTATCACTCATGATCCAGTTACAGGTGGCATGTTGTACTACGTAATCGAACCCACACTACTGGATGAAGACAAGGTACTGTATCGCAAGATTCGCGATATTCTGATAGAAGAACTTGACGTGGACGTTCGCAAGATTCCGTCCTCAAATGCCGCGCAAAAGGTTCTGAGATTAAAGGTTGACATGGTAGTCAAGGATTACAGGATCAAGGTCGAAGCCGAAGTTCTCGACAAGTTGATGTACTATCTGATGCGGGATTTCATAGAGCATGGTAAGATTGAACCATTGATGAGGGATCACATGATTGAAGATATCAGCTGTGATGGCCCCGGGGTTCCGATCTATGTTTGGCACCGCCAGTACGAATCAATCCCAACCAACGTGATATTTGGTGACGTCAAGGAACTGGACAGCTTCGTCGTGAAGCTCGCATATTTGAGCGGCAAGCACATCTCCATCGCCTCGCCCATGGTTGATGGAGGTTTGGAAGATGGAAGTAGAGTTCAGCTAACATATTCAAAAGAAGTGACCCGACACGGTAGCACCTTCTCGATCAGACGATTTCGAGCTGATCCAATGACGATTAGCGATCTGATCGGTCTCAACACATTGTCCTCAGAGATGGCGGCCTATTTCTGGTATGTGATGGAGAAGAAGACGTGTACCCTAATTACTGGAGGAACGGCGTCAGGAAAAACAACACTCCTCAATTGCATATCGATGTTCATCCTGCCCGACGACAAGATAGTAACCATCGAAGATACACCGGAACTGAACATTCCGCATAAGAACTGGATCTCTTTGATAGCCCGAGTTGGCTTTGGCTCTATTGGTAGCAGCGGTGAGATTAATCTGTTCGACCTGCTCAAGGCGGCAATGCGGCAAAGACCGGACTACATCATAGTCGGTGAGGTGCGAGGCGAAGAAGCTTTCACACTTTTCCAGGCCATGGCCACAGGTCACGGCGGCCTGTCAAGTATTCATGGAGATTCTGCGCTTGCCGCGATCCGAAGGCTTGAGTCAGCTCCACTGAACATACCGCGAACACTACTCCCCACACTGAATCTGATAGGTGTCACCGCCAGAATGAGAATAGGAGACAGACCTGCTCGCAGGCTGGTCCACTTGGCTGAAGTGTTGGGCATCGATCCCAGTTCAGGCGAACTCGACCTGAACGATGTCTTCCGGTGGGATCCCCGGACGGATTCGTTCTCATACTCTGGCAGAAGCCGCACCATCGAGAAACTAGCCGAGCGGTCAGGCATTGCATTAGACGTTGTCCAAGAGGAAATAAGACATAGAAAGACAGTGCTGGAGTACATGCTGAAGAAGAAAATCCGTAGGTACCAAGACGTCGGGGCGCTCATTCGAGAGTACTACTCGGACCCGCACAAAGCCTACGAAAAGGCACGACTCGGCATGTTGAGAGACATATGAAGAAACCGAAGCAGGCAGCAACACAGGCCGTGGACAAACCACTCTCAGTACTCAAAGCACCTTGGCTGATTGCCTATCGGTACTTGGGTGCTCGAACTCAGGGGGCCCTTCCGTACTTTGTAGATCTCGGCCCCACGCTTCAGAAGGCCGCCCTGAAGATCAGTCTACAGTCGTACGTCAGTATGATGATATTACTTTCAGCGCTGTCTTGGGCTGTCAGTGCTGTGCTCACAGGTAGCTTGACAGTATATGCAGGTGCTCCTATTTGGTTAGCTCTCGTGTACGCGTTTGGAGTTGCAACATTACTTGGAACGATGGTCTTCGGGTTGCTTTACCTTGTTCCAGTTCTTCTTGCGAGCAATCGCAGGAAGAAAATGGACCTTGAACTACCTTACGTGGCAAGTCACATGTCTATCTTGGCGGCCGCCGGAATCCCACCAACGCGCATGTTCAAACTAATGGAAGACTCGAAGACTACTCCTGAGGTTGCCTCCGATGCGAACGAGATCGTGCGTGATGTAGAGATTCTCGGGAACGACATCATGACCGCGCTAGAGACGGAGAGGGCTCGTTCGCCCTCAAGCGTTTTCGCAGATGTTCTGGAAGGACTCGTTGCAACAATTAGGTCGGGGGGCGATATGAAAAAGTACCTTCTAGACTCCACTCACACAATTATGGATCTTAGGCGGATTGCGGCAAAGCAACTGATCGAGTCACTCGGGGTCTTTGCAGAGATCTACATATCGATGCTCGTCGTCCTCCCGTTACTCATAATCATCATGTTCTCCGTCATGGGCTTGATCGGCGGAGGTCTCGGAGGATTATCGACCACGACGATGATGGCCTTCGTAACCTACGGCATAATTCCAGTCTGCGGAATAGCGGTCATCGTAATGCTCGACACGATGCTAGTGGCGGATTGAGAATGGCTAAGATTGAACCCAGCGACAAACAACTAGTGGCCATAGTGTCAGTAGCTCTTGGCGTCATAATGACGGTGGCGACCCTGCTCGCCGTGTTCGTTCTCAAGTTCCAAAACCTACCGCTGGATTGGGATCAGCTGATAGTACTGGGACTGATCATCGCAATATTTCCGCCAGCCGCTGTTGAGTACTTGGACCTAAGCTGGCAGCGAGGCATAGACAAGAACATACCTCGACTTCTTCGTGAAATCGCAGAGTCAGGAAAAACCGGGCTCACCCTGGTTCGTGCTATTGAAGTGTCAGCAGACAGGGATTATGGCCCCCTCACTCCCGAGTTGAAGCATTTGATTGCCCAGATCTCCTGGGGGACGAGTCTTGAGGAAGCGTTGCGATCATTTGCAAAACGAGCTCGAACCAAGCTTGCCCAGAGATCCGCAGACTTGATTGCGGAAGTCGCACGGTCGGGGGGCGATACTCAGGAGATAATGGAACAGCTCAACAAGCACATTGGTGAACTCCAAAGCATCGACGGAGAGAGATATTCGCAGATGAGGTCATACGCGGCGGTTGTCTACATCGCTTTCGGTGTGTTCCTATTCACGGACATAATGTTAATCCGTTCATTCTTCGCTCAAATACTCGACTTACAATCCAAGGTTCTAAACACTCCTGGTGGAACGGCGAGTGTCTTCGGAGGTCTCAACGCAGTAGATATCAAGTTTCTAGAGAAGCTAATGTTCCACGCGGTCGTCGTGCAGGCAATTGTTGGTGGCCTAGTGGCTGGGAAAATGAGTGAAGCTAAGTTGGGAGCAGGCCTTAAACACGTGCTCATACTACTCGTGATTGGTTTTGTGTCATTCTTGATTTGGGTTTGGAGAGTGTGAAGCAATGGTAAGGCGCAAGTTGAAGCATAGCCTTGCTGTCAGCACTCTAGTAGCCAATATGCTGATGATCGCAATTACGTTATCACTCGGAGCGATACTCGTAGCATGGGCGGGGGCATCATTCGGATCATTCAGTGGCGGGTCGCAACTGTACTATGTACAGAGGGCGCAAGCACTACAAGAACGATTTGTGATTGAGAACGTATTTTTCAACAGCACCGCGAAGACTGTCATGATTTTCGTCAGGAACGTTGGCTCGGTGGATATTACAGCGGTAGCCCTCTACGTTAACGGCGCCCCTAATTTGCGTATGAACCCTGGCTCTTGGCTGTGCACGAGTCTGCCGACTCGCATAGGAGTGCAAGCTGTGTGCGAATTCAATCTGAATTGGGGAGATTACACGTCAGGTTCGGTCGTTTCCGTTCTTGTGGCAAGCTCCAGAGGCAATCAAGCAGTGTACACTGCACGAGCCTCATGAATTGAGGTGAGTTGAATGCGCAAGTTATGGATAAGACGAAAAGCCGTTAGCAGCATTATAGGCGGAATCATCGTTCTATTTCTCTTCCTCATGGCTCTCACGGCCATGGTCATAGTCAGCCAGCAAAATGATGCCTACCAAAGCATGGCCAGCAAAATGTCGCAGAAGGATATCGACAGATTCACTGAGAACCTTATCGCGGACTATCCTGGACTCACACTAGAACCCACCAATGTGAGCTGTACTGGTGTGAGCGGCCAATGCAACGTGTATGACATGACTGTGAGCAATGTAGGCGGCTTAAGCAATGCGGGAAATGTAGGAGGGTCGACCGGTGTAAGTGCAGGGGCCGGCGGAGGAGGGGTTGGGATCCAGCTTGCACGACTGTACGTAAACTCAACAGGGAGCACAGGCTGTTCTCCACCGAGTGGTCCATGCATTCTGAATCCAGACTCGGCGTGGTTCAGTGGAACGCCCACAGCGTACACCTTCCGAGACTCCGACGCTTTCGTCAATGCAGGTGAGTTCAACCACACCGTCCACTTCTATTTGCCTACCAGCATAGGTCCCTTACCCGGAGCAGGTACTGCCACACCGAAAAACACTGTCTGGATGGTAACTGCTAGAGGGCGTGTCTTCTCAATGCAATGGCCATTTCCTCCAGCCGGAATTAGTCAATCGGGCGCTGCAACCGGGACCTCAATCAACACTGGTATCATGAAAATTGCATATCAAGGGACGTATGACAGCAAGCACGAAGGAGCCGGGGCATCCGGTAGCACTTATCCCAATGCACCCTACTGCCACGGTGAGCCACAGGGTACAGGCCCGGACACAGCAGAAACGCTCACTGGGATAACGGGTGTAACCGGTGGCTCTTTGACATTCATCAATCCTTGGATTACGGATATGATCACCAAGGAAATCAAGAATTCGCGTGCACAGCTCTACATCTACGCGAAAATATTGTACCCGAATTCGGCATCGAGCCCGTTGCAGTTCAACCAGCCGAGTGGCGCGATAGGGTTAGAAGCACTTAGCGGGTCACAGATATGGAAACTTGACGGAGCGCTCTTTGGTATCTACATACCAAGCGGGTCCAACATAGGATTCTACTGTGAAAGTTCAGCATGCGGCTCGTCTGTAACAGTTCCGCCAATACAACCAGGACAGAACTATTATGCGTTATTCTGTCCGAGTTGCAGTGGGCTGGGCTACGCATTTGACTGGCCTGGCGGCCCGAGTTTCTACTTCGGATACGCTTCGGTTTCAAGTCTTAGCTTGGATAGCAGCTACTTTTCCGGTTCAATACTTCTGGATGGACTATGGGAGCGAACGAGCTGTGCAGCCCCGTGAACTGCTCGGTTGGTTCATTACTTGTTTTTAATGACCTTGTTCATATCAAAATAGATGCAATGTAGTCTGCGCGGTGTTGTTGCGTGCTCCTGTAAAGGAATGGAGGTTTCTTCGTCGTCAGGAGTTATTGCTTCCTCCCGCTACGCAAGAATACGAGAAAACGCTGCCCGACGGTGTGGCAATTTTCACCGTGTAGGCCACTCCGGACGTAATTGCCGGTTGCCCTGTAGTTATAGTAACTTTGCAAGAACCTTGAGGGAGAAGCGAGGAAAACGTTGAGAGATCGGAACAAGTGCCAGATCGCATTTGCATCACGCCGTTAATTAACCAGTCTGAGCCTTCCAGATTGATCACTGAAGAGCCGACGTTCCTCACCCACATGATTAGCTTAGTTGGATTCGTCCAGTCATAATACTCCAACGTAATTTGAGCCGCATAGGGTTGTTGTGGCTGTGCTCCCTGAAGTGTCCCGAGAATTCCAGATGCATAGACATATACCATGATTGCTCCAGCGACCGTAATCAGGATCATGAACATGGCGGCAACAAGTGTGGATATCCCCTTCTTTCTTTCATATCGCATTACTAATTATGCCGCCTAAGTCTGCATGCTCAATTCCTTGAATGTCCGAACGTCAAGAAGCGCCGTGGTTGCTTCTTTCAGGGATGCTCCTTCGACATAGTTCACTTTCAAATTCTTCGCTAAGGTTCTGGCCTCATCCGTCAGCCGGGGGACTGTAATCAGATAACTCTCAGATGGTCTCGTGTCCTTCACTTTTGATGAAAAGTTGCGGACCACGTCGGTGGAGACACCGGGCTCGGATTTCACCGCGTCAATCGCGATGGTTTTGCTGCCGCCCCATCGTCCTTTCGCGACGGTAGCTATGATGTCGAATGGTTGGAGTTGGCCGGATCTCCCGGGGAGTTCACTTGGCGCTTGAATCGTCAGTCCCAGGTCTTCGAGCGTTGTGATTACGTCCGAGTACATGAGAATCTCTCGCCTTGTCTTCGTCAATGCGTCTGGGTTCAGTCTGTATTGGTAGACTGGGAGAAGCCTTGTTCTGTCTGCTGTGAACTGGTGGCGTTTCTCTCTACAAAAGTGTGAGTGAGAGGGAATGTTGAAGGATTCGTCGCAGCTGTCGCATTTATACCAGGCCCCGACCGCACGGTATTCGACTCCATAGTTGTGGAGGACGGTTTGGCATTTCGGGCAGACCAACTGGTCTCCCTTCTTGAAAGTGTCATCGCTGGCAACTTTGCCGCATTTCAAATGCTCGTAGAGAAAGCTGCGTTCAATGTTGAAGCTGAAGCATTTCGGGCACACGTACCGTGTGCTAACCTGATGCGAACCACACTCGGGGCACGCGGGCACCTTGTCAACAAGATCCGCCTGAAGCACCTTGGCTTCCACCATTCTCGAAAGCAAATCAAGCGTGTCAGCGTCGTTGAGTTCGACTACCTGTGTCAATTCCGGATATCGAATATCGTCGGTCACAGTGATCTCGGGGCTAACGGGAGTCCGCGGACTCCGAAGCATGAATAGGAGCATCTTTCTCGCTTGGGGATTGGAGTATACCTCGCGCTCCGGAGATTCCCGGGGCTTGGGTTCCAAGCGGCTAGTCACAGTCATTGCTGGCTTTCCTTGAAGACAGGTTCTAGCGGTCTTACCTCAAAGCCTTCCGATGTAATTCGATAGGATAACATCTTCTTGACAACGCGGACTCCGCGCATCTTCTGGATCTCAAGCATCTGCGTGATCGTATCTCTTTCGCGTATGTTGTGGAGGAGGAAGCTGCCTTCAGCGAGGATAGTCTCGAAACCGAATTTCTCAATAACAGAAGTAGGACACTCCGTCAAAACCAGGGTAGTTAGCTCGAGTTCAGAGAGCGCTCGGTAGAATTGAAGCAATTTGAACCGAAATTCGGATTCAGACCTGTATGTCCCGGCAATGGATACGAGAGAGTCGATTACGCACCTCTTGGCCGCAACTCTTTTCCTAGCGTTCGCTATGAGGCCGACTAGTCCGTCCAAGTCAAATTTCTCTGTTCCCAGTACGCCTCCTCGAATTTTCAGTTCGCCTCCTGGTTCCTCCTGCTGCGGTGAGGCATCTAGTAGCACAAGCTTACCTTGGCTTTCCAAGTCAAACATGTTCCAGTTGAAACGCATCATTGCGTTCGCAAAAGAATGAGTTGGTTCCTCGAGCGAAACGTACAACCCATTCTCAGCATATTGGGTTGCACCGCGGAA
>Ga0182021_10010635_pt1 | contig 10908 bp, 9 predicted proteins | sample 612E3MmetaG_FD_120493 | JGI IMG/M metagenome (GOLD analysis project Ga0182021, IMG submission 120493) | Permafrost microbial communities from Stordalen Mire, Sweden - 612E3M metaG (Illumina Assembly) | ecosystem: Environmental > Terrestrial > Soil > Wetlands > Permafrost | place: Sweden...
CTGTATGTCCAATTTCACCTGCAAATCCATCATGCCCATAAACAAGTTTGCCATCTACAACAAAACCGCTTCCCAGGCCGGTGCCAAGAGTTATAACGACAAAGTTTTTCATACCGCGGGCTCCCCCATATATCATTTCCCCGACAGCAGCCGCATTTGCATCGTTTGTAACAATGACTGGAAGGTTCGTATGTTTCTTAAAGATTTCGGCTAGAGGAATTATTCCTTTCCAGGGAAGATCAGCCGGATATTCTATTGTTCCTTTGTTAATATTTCCCATCGGTGCCCCGACGCCAAAACCTACGATCTCTATGTCATATCCAATCTTTGGCAATGCAACCATTATCTTTTCATAAAGCGCTGCAACAAATACCTCCGGTTCTTCGTAATTAGATGTTTTTATTTTGTCACTGGCCAGAATTTGGCCATCACGATCAACAAAACCAAATACTGTGTTGGTCCCTCCAATATCAATACCAACAACTACTTGCTTCTTTTCCATTATAAAACTGATAGATTCTTAATAAATGTAAATATAACATTTACAATTTTATCAGTAAAGAAATTCCAGTTTTTTCGGGAAAGTGCAAAAATAAATGATTTACCCTGCAATAAATTCATTACCAACCTTTCGTGCCCGTACAGGTTTGTCAAGATCAATTCCAAGAGCAAGTCCGGTTTCAACCAATAAATTCCAGCCGGCGGCAAGTTGAATATATTCCCTGTATTCTCCTCCCTCAGGAATAGTTATAGATTGAAAGAGAGACGAACCCGAAGTCAGGGAAATAATTTTCATGCCAACACCATCTATAAGACACTCTTTAAATTTCGCTTCCTCTTCAATAAACGGATCTATCCAGATAAGCACTTCATTTTTATCCATTACCTCCTCAATTCCATGTACTGCAAATGTTCCCTCGAGGAAAGCCGACTTTTTCCGCGTTATTTCGTTAGTTTTCAGGGCAAGCTCTTCAGCTACTCCATTGTTCCTACCGGCAAAATAAATGACACTTGCATTTTTAATAATCTCAATAATTTCCGTGGGTATTCTGATATTAAGAGCTGCCTCTGTTCTGTCTGCAAATTCTGATAATCCCCTCATATCAACTCCTGCAAGCTGATGAAAAAGTGAATCGTAAAACAACCCTTGCTCAATAACTGATTTTGTTGCAGCGACAGCATTCTCTTTTCCGCACGAAAGTATATGTGTGTCAGAAACCAATTCCTGAAGACTGGTTTTTTCATTTGCGGTTATTCCGAAAACAGATTTGTGTCCTTGTTTTCTTAAGAAGGTGACTAATCTTATAACCTCTTTCGTCTGCCCCGAATTGGATGCGGCGAAAACAACATAATCATCGAGTTTGTATTCCATTGCCTGAGTGGCACCTTCAGTTAAAACCGGTTTAGAAAAACCTGTTTTCAGTAAGGAATATATGGCCCTTTTTGCGGGAAAAATTCTGCTGCTTCCCTCTCCTGTCAGGAAAATACCTTTTTTGCCGGCAACTTCTTTTACAAATCGTGATGCTGATCTTGTACTAAAATCTCTTATGATGTCAGGCGTTTGCATCATTTCCTTTACCAGGGCATATTTGCTGTATTCTTCTCCAGTAATATTCATCGCTTAATCTGTTTTTTAATTAAAAATGAATGAAGCTCATTTTGAACTAACGGTTCTTGCTGAAAACCTCCGCCAATATGCTGCCAGTATACTTCGGCATAGTCTACTCCGGCAAGCTTTCCGTAATACCTGTTGCCATTAAGGATAAATCCGAAGAAATCGTCCATTTTATGCATATGACGCATCAGTTCTATCTGAGAAACATGATATTCAAGCATTTTTTTCTTTGTCTCAATCACTCCGGATATATCAATGAAAAAATGTGGAGGCGGAATTTTTATTCCATAGGGATCGGTAAGCGAAAAAGGTGATGAATGATAAAGAAGTGGCGTGCTGCTCAATGGCTTCTCATCAACAGGAACAGGATCAAGTGATGAAATCATTGCCGCAGTTTCAACAATATTTGCAGTGGTTCTGTGATCAGAATGATAATCTATTGGCAGATGAGTAAAGATAATTCCTGCTTTAACTCTGCTGATAAGAGATACTGTCCTTAGTCGCATCTCTTTATCATCAAACAGTAAGCCGTCGGTTCCACCAAGAGAGAAGTACTCGGCATCAAGCACTGAAGCTGCTTTCCTTGCCTCTTCAGCCCGGATCTTTGCAGTCTGCTCCATCCCCATGTTGCAACCGCCAAGATCTCCTCCGGTCAGGGTTGCTATTACTATTTTATAACCCCTGTCTTTTAACAACTTAAGAGTTCCGGCATTCCATGCTTCTGCATCGTCGGGATGAGCATGAATCGAAAGAACAACTTTATTGAATTCCATATTTTTCATTTATATTATGAATTTCCGGATTAAATAAATTTTAATACACCAAAAAAATCAGGCTGATGAAAATCAGGATTTTTTGTCCGAACAGGATTCCAGGAAAGATAATGCGGGCGCGTTAACTGATCCCCGCATTTATAAAAATTTGCCTTGAATATTTTCCCCTCTAGTTTTTTCAGGGAATTACGGAAAAAAATATCTTTAGGAATTGCTATGGTGATTGTCCACATAAGATCTCCTTTTCTTTCCTTAAACGGATTCATTCCCAAAGAACCTTTTCGTCTTATTTTCCTGATAAGAGAACCCGGTACTGTTTTACTATCTTCCCTGCAGGTTCCGGATCCCAGCAGGCATGTACCAATGGCATTGAACTCAAAATTATAGTATATACCCTCATTGGCCGGAGAAATAAAAAATTCCACACATGAATCTTCACAGACCATTTGGTTTGATTGTGTCTTTTCTGCTTTTACAAATTCCTCTTTTATATAATATTTCAATAATATCTCAGTTCCGGTATATGCAATATTAAACCTGATTTCAGGTTTGTAACTAAAGTTTTCCCAGTTAATGATGTCAATCAACTCACCAGTACCATGGCTGTCAAGTCTTGCTGAAACTTCATCTATATCAGGATGTTTTTCTTCGAATGTCTCTTTTTTAACTTCAAGAATTTTCATGATAATCTTATTTGCTTCTGAACTTAAAGAACCAGATACAAAATTGAATAATTCCGCTTCATTTTAAAATCGGTTATTTTGATATTTCTTTCCAGGCCAAAGCTGCAGCACCCAGAACCGGAGCATTATTTTCAGGAATACATGAAGGAAGAATTTTTACCGTTCCTTTATAAATAGGATACATATTCAGATCGACATATTTTCTGACAGGATTGAAAAGAATCTCTCCTGCCTGTGCGAGTCCGCCAAATAAAAAAATGGCTTCTGGGCCCGAGAATGTGACAGCGTTAATGATTCCTAACGCAAGCATCTCTGCTGTATAGTCAAAAGCTTTTATAGCAATGATATCTCCTTTTTCTGCCTCTTCTGCTATCTGCTTTGAGGTAAGATCAGAAGGAGGAATTCCTCTAAGGATGCTTTCCTCTTTCATTTCACTTAACAAATATAAAACTGTACGAACCAGCCCGGGTGCAGATACGTATGTCTCAAGACATCCCTGCCGGCCACATCCGCAGGCCCTTCCTCCCGGAACAACTATTGTTTGCCCGAGTTCGCCGGCAAAGCCGGTATGCCCATAAACAAGTTCTCCGTTCACCACGATTCCACTGCCCATTCCGGTTCCAAGAGTAAGGATGATAAAATCTTTCATGTTTTTTGCTCCGCCAAAAATCATTTCCCCTATTGCCGCCGCTTTGGCGTCGTTGGTAATAGCAACCGGCAGATTTATTTTTTCCTTTATTAATGAAGCTATCGGGACAATCCCTTTCCATGCAAGATTTGTCGCTAATTCGATCGTTCCCTTAAGATAATTTGCATCGGGTGCCCCTACACCAACGCCCTTTAATTCTATATTTTTAACCCCGGAAGCAAGCCGCTGAATCGAGCTTACAAGGACAGAGACAAAATCTTCAATTTCAGGATATGCGGTTGTGCTTAATCTGTTCTGGGCTATAATTTTACCACCCCTGTCAACCAGACCAAAAACGGTATTTGTTCCACCAATGTCAACTCCGGCCACAACTTCTTTCATTTCTGATAATGTGTTTACTCTAAACGCCTGTCTTCCCGGTCAAATAAGTTTAATCTGAAAACAGAACAGACGGGAATATATTTCTTTCTCCTCACAAAAATACAAAACATTATATCAACTTCATTAAGTTCCGAATAAAAAGAACCAGAGGCTAAAAGGCTCTTCTTTCCCAGTATTTTATTATTCCCGTAAGTTATGCTAATGTCAAGTTAAACTTAATATATCTTAATTATTTAATTTCGGATTTCGGATTGTTGATTTCGGATTGACTTCGCCGAGCTCGCCTTTGGCTCGGTTGTTGATTTCGAATTATTTAGAATTTAAATATTGCTTGCCTTTTCTGGCTTATAATCCGCAATCTGCAATCCGCATTCCGCAATTAATTATTTTATTCCCTTTTTGCTCTGAGTTTCTGATCTTTCTGATTCTTTTTACCTATATCCCAGGGCAGCACATTTTCCCAGTTAGACTTAATCTCAATTTCGTCTTGAAAATAAGAAACAGGTTCTGGCTGTCGATTTAATTTATAGTCTCCCGTAGTCCATTTTCCGTCACCATTAAGATCATAGATTGCCCTAACACGGTATTTCCCGGGTTCAAGCAGAAGAAACTCAATCTTGCTGTCTCCTTTTATCTTTCTTTCTGACAGTACTTTTTCCTGGTGATCAAGAAGCTGAATAATGACAGCTTCGTGCACATTGGTTATATTCATTGTCAGCTGTCCATATGACTCGGGGGATCTTATAGAAAATTTCATGCCGACTGAATCAGCTACTTTACCATATATATTACCAAATGATGCAAAATCAGCTATGAACAGATATGTCGAATCTTCCCTGAATTTTGAATTCAAATAATATCGTTTTGAATTTAAACTGTCCTTTATTAAGCTATAAGGAATTCTTATCTTGCTCTTTTTGTGGGTTTCATACAGGCGTATCTTTGTTGTATCTGGCGGCCGGAAAGGGGTTTGTGATAAAAAGACTATCTGTTGATTTGGTTTTAAAATTCCGTTCAGAAGATTTGTCGTGAAGGTATATTTTGTCATCGCCTCTTTTGTTCTCATTGCCTTGGTCTCAGTAAACCGCAAAGGAATTGTGTCGGTCTTTAATTTTGTAACTCCGGTTGAATCAGTAAAAGGATAGTCTATGATGGTCTTGATTTGCTGTTTAGAATATAACAAACTATCCGTCAACCAGACATCTATTGTATCTCCTGAGGAATTCTTTTCTAAAAAGTAACTCCTTTTATCAGCGTCCTGAATTTTAAATTCAAATCCAATCGAATCCGGAGGTAAAGAAAGAGTATAATTAAGAAGTTTTGCTGTTTTTCTTCCTGAAGAGGAAAGATAATGATTTTTTTTAAGCGCAGTGAACAGAAACAGTTTATACTCTCCATCGATAAGAGGAATTTCCGATGGCTTTTTAAAAACAATATTCGCTTTCTCGGGATTCCCTTTGGATGTTTTCACTTTGGCAGGATTCACTTTTGCAGTGTCCTTAACGACTATCACTGGCAAATAATTCTTTGTGCGGTTTATTTCCGCTGGTTTGTTCAAAAAAGCAAATCCCTCTTCCGGAAGATCATACTTTTTGTTGTTATTCTTTTCCTGCAAACCATATAGATTATATGTTCCTTCTTTAACGTTATTTATCCTGAACCCGCCATTTATATCAGCCAGGGTTATATAATCCGGTATTAATTTCACCGGGGCTGAATCGGCCATCTCTTTGTACATCAAAATAAGAGTGCTCTCCGGAATTTCGAGATTAGATGCTTTATAAATATTTCCTGTAACAGAAAGAGAATCCAGAACGTCGCCGGTGGAAAAAACAAATTGAAAATTCGGCATAAGGTTTCCTTCATTCAGATCTTTTATCAAATCCCCAAAATAAAGTGTATATGTAGAGCTGTCCCTAAGTTCTTCATTAAACTTTATATAGAGACTTTTTCCTCTTAATTCTATGTCGGGTTTTTTAAGGAGTGGCGGAGAAATCATAAACTTTTCATACAGCTTGTCAAGAGGAGCCAAATATTCATCAAACGTTATGACAATGCTTGTCCCTGCAAAATCGACTGCCCCATTTGGAGGGATGCTCCTGATTACTTTTGGAGGAGTAACATCTCTGGGCCCGCCTGAAGGGGCCGCCTGTCTGGCACAACTAAAAATCACAGAAATGGCGGCTGTAACGATCATCCAGGATCGATATGAGCATCCTTTCATCTGTTGAATTATTAAATGAGATACAAACTTACACCAAATTTTTCAAGTTCTGTTTATTCCTGTTTTTGAAATCGCTTCTCTTGAAGTTAATGAAGTTAATTATTTTTTACCTTTGAAGCCACAATAAAATAAGAAATATGCATTTACTTATTATTCCATGGGACCCTAATCCGGAAATTTTTCGGATTGGCTCTTTTGCAATCAGGTGGTACGGTTTATTATTTGCCTCCTGCTTCTTATTCGGATATATCATAATGAAGAAGTTTTTTGACAATGAAGGTCTTGGTGAGGATGTTCTTGACAGTTTGACAATATATATGGCAGTTGGGACAATCGTTGGAGCCAGGCTTGGGCATTGTTTTTTCTATGAGCCGGCATTCTATCTTAAACATCCACTGGAGATTCTTATGGTTTGGCATGGGGGGCTTGCCAGTCATGGTGCTGCTATAGGAATACTTATTGCTCTCGGGCTGTTTGTCCGAAAGGAAAAGAAAGGCTATTCCTGGGTTATTGACAGGATAGCCGTGGTGGTTGCTCTGTCGGGCTTCTTTATCAGAATGGGCAATCTTATGAATTCTGAAATATATGGAGTTGAGACAACTGTTCCCTGGGGGTTTGTGTTTTTAAGAAATCATGAAGTTGCACCAAAACATCCTACTCAGATATATGAAGGGCTAGCTTATCTTTTAATATTTTTTCTTCTTTACAGGATGTACTGGAATAAAAAAGGACAGGTTTACCAGGGGTTGCTAATCAGTACATTTCTGATTCTTGTTTTTACGGCAAGATTCTTTATTGAGTTCCTGAAAGAAAATCAGGTTCCCTTTGAAGCTACAATGAAACTGAACATGGGCCAGTTGTTGAGTATTCCGTTTGTTTTGCTTGGAATAGTCTGGTTTTACTGGAGTTTGAAGAATAAAATACCCGGGTTTACAAGAAAATAATCTTCATTTACATACTATACCATAAAATAATACATCAAGTATCGCTTTCAGTCTCTGATCAATATTCACCTCCCGCTTTTTCCAGAATAATGGCACCTCAAGCCCTTTAAGAGTGGTCTGAATCGCAAGCGCTGTATATTCACTGTTTTTAACGTTAAATACTTTTTTTCTCGCACCGTCAAATAATATCAGCCTTAGAATAGCAAGCTCTTCCCGGTCATATTTTTCCCTTATCTTCTCAATAAATTCGAAATGATCAAGATTCTTATCGAAGATGGCATTATAGTAATTTGAAAGTTTTTCGAACGCTTTCATTCTCACGAAAACATATTTTTCCATCTTCCCCAGAGGAGATTCTACAGATTTAATTGCTTTAGTAAGCTCATTTCTAAGCGTATTGGCCTCTTGTAAAACGACTGCTTCAAAGATTTCCTCTTTACTGCTGAAATAATAATAAATGGAACTTTTCCCCATTTTCAGCGCTTTTGCCACCTCCTCCATTGTGGTCTTCTTGAACCCGAAACGACTGAAAATTTGTCCGGCGGTAATGACTATTTTTATTCTAAGTTCTTCTTTATTAATCATATACAATCTAATTATTAAATAGCATTCCTCCCTACAAATATAAATTATAATTAAAACGATTCAAAGTTTTTCGAATAAATTGGTCGATTATTCGAAAACCAGTCGGACTTTCATCAGCCAAACCGGCCGCACAACATAAGCGTTTAAATTTATGATAAAACAATATTTCGTACTTTTGATGGTTAATTAATCTTACAAAGAAGTAAGTACTTCAAATGAAAATCGGAGAAAATCATTATCAGAGTATCTGGTTCAACGATTCTGAGCCCGGAATAATCTCTGTTATTGATCAGGAAAAACTTCCATTTATATTTGAGATCAAGAAACTTCAATCTGTAGATGATATTTACAATGCTATTAAAGATATGACTGTCAGGGGTGCTCCGGCAATAGGTGTGGCCGGTGCCTTTGGGATGTATCTTTCAACCCTTGAAATCGGGATCCACACAAATGTAAGGGGACATTTGAAAAATGCGGCAGAGTATCTCATGTCTGCCAGACCTACTGCGGTTAACCTGAGCTGGGCCGTAAATAAAGTTCTTGATAGACTTTCCCCGAAAACGGACCAACAGTCGGTTACCGAAACAGCGCTTTCCGCTGCCATTGAAATTAGTGAAAATGAAGTAGAAAGCTGCAGGAAAATAGGAATTAACGGATTGCCGTTGATCGAAGAAATAAGCAGCAGAAAAGAAGGAGAACCGGTAAATATTCTAACGCATTGTAACGCCGGATGGCTTGCTTGTGTTGATTATGGAACGGCTCTGGCCCCTGTTTTTTCAGCTCATGAAAAAGGTATTCCAGTTCATGTATGGGTCGATGAAACACGTCCCAGAAATCAGGGTGCCCGGTTAACAACCTTTGAACTTGGGAATTGCAATATACCATATTCCCTGGTTACAGATAACACAGGCGGACACCTGATGCAGCATGGTTTTGTTGACATCGTTATTGTCGGAAGCGACAGAACAACGAGAAGCGGCGATACTGCAAATAAAATCGGTACCTATCTGAAAGCCCTGGCTGCTTTCGATAACAATGTGCCTTTTTATGTTGCGCTACCTTCTTCCTCTATTGATTTCACAGTCAGCGACGGATTAACTGACATAAGAATTGAGGAGCGTGAACAGGAAGAAATAAGCATGGTCACGGGTTTTGCGGAAGATAAAATTATGTCAGTAAGAATTTGCCCGGAGAATGCTCGGTCAGTAAACTATGGATTTGATATCACACCTGCACGATTGATTTCGGGGCTGATAACGGAGAAAGGAATTTGTAAGGCATCCGAAAAAGATATTTGTAAAATGTTTTTAGAAAAAATAAATTGAAATGGAAGGGGTAGTAAAATTCAATTGCCATTGGAGTCAGTCAGGCCCGGTAATCCCTGATGAACAGTATGAAATAATAAATTACTGGCGGGAAATTCTTTTTAACATGGATTTGATAGGGGCCTATGAAAACGGAGTTGGTTTCGGGAATATCAGCATGCGGGTTGGCACTGGAAATCAATTTGTGATAACAGGCTCTGCTACCGGAGAAATTCCCGAACTTGAGCCCGGTCATTATGTTAAGGTTAACTCTTTTAATATTGAGGATAATGCAGTTCAATGCTTCGGTCCGCTTAAAGCTTCATCTGAATCACTTACTCATGCGGCAATCTATTTGTCTGATCCGGGGACCAATGCAGTTGTGCATGTTCACAGTATTGAGCTCTGGAATGAGTTGATTTACAAGGTGCCAACAACAAACCCTTCTATGGATTATGGTACTGCCGGCCTGGCAAAAGATATTATCAGGTTATTTAAAGATTCTGATGTTTTTGAAAAAAGAATTATTATTATGGCAGGTGATCGTGCCGGAATATTGACTTTCGGACATGATATGGATGAGGCGGTTAATGTTCTTTTACAGCATCTCAAAAAAAATGGATAATACCATTTCCGGTTTCTTTTTAGACTGCTACTTGCAAAAGTACTAACAAATATATAATATTGCAGTCCCTAAATGAGTTGGTTGTTAGTTGCTCGATGCTGGTTATTAGTTGATTGAATTTGAGTATGTTGACCAACCAGAAATAAGCAACAAGGAACAAGCAACAAATATTAACGGGCCCATAGCTCAGCTGGTTAGAGCACCTGACTCATAATCAGGGGGTCGCTGGATCGTGCCCAGCTGGGCCCACATAAAAAAGAGTGAGTTCGCTCGCTATCGCTCACGCTCTCACTCTTTTTTCTCATAACTCACTCTCACACTCACTCTTTTTATTTCACGCCAGGTTTACGCCAGGTTTTGAAGAAAAAAGTGGTGGTTTGTATTGTATGGTAAGTGTGATCTGACCGGCCAAAAGTGATCAGATCAAACACGAAATATCTACTCTTGAAAAATCAATTATTACGCTCTCTGAACTACTTATTGGTATTTGCATCAAATGAATTAAACCCATTCCCTTTATGAGATTAAAAACGATTCCGTCAACTACAGGATGTCTTTTTTGTGGTTAGGCGCCTTTTTTTGCGCTCTGTCTTAAAATTCAGGTTATAGACTTCATTTAATTTTTAGGAGATATAAATTGAATTAATGGATTATAAAGACTGAGTACGCAATGAAGTGTTGAACTGTTTTGTTGTAAAAAATTCCTGATTAATCCAGATGTGATTAATAAGCCTGTTTTTACATTCCAATTCTTTTAATCAAAATGAGTGGATTTTTGTTTTATAAATTCCGAGAATTGCTGGGTAGATTTCGCGATATGTTTTTATAATATCATGATAGCGTTTCACATTTTGAGGTATTGGTTCGATTATATCATTGACATGTGTCATGTTTTTAGCTGCCTCTTCAAATGAGGAAAACCATCCTGAAAGCCTATATTTATAAAGCCGTTAAAGTGGAAAAAGCCGGTTTGAAAGTGAATTTAAAAAAGACTACAGAGTTCATTACTCCTGAAGAATTTCAAAATAAATTAGATGAAAATCCTGCATTGAAAACTGCTTTTGATGCATTGACGCCAGGACGGCAAAGAGCATACATTTTTTATTTTTCTGCACCCAAACAATC